>NNBV01000696.1_pt1 | contig 105207 bp, 99 predicted proteins | sample 1173771 | NCBI WGS metagenome assembly NNBV01 (sample SAMN07173938, study PRJNA388173) | plant metagenome | isolation source: symbiotic tissue sample KVS11 | place: Norway: Troms, Kvaloya island | reverse complement strand
GCATCCATGTGGTTCTCGCCACGCAGCGGCCGTCCGTCGACGTCATCACCGGCACGATCAAGGCGAACTTCCCGACCCGCATCTCCTTCCAGGTGACCTCGAAGATCGATTCGCGCACGATCCTGGGCGAGATGGGCGCCGAGCAGCTTCTGGGCCAGGGCGACATGCTCTACATGGCCGGCGGCGGGCGCATCACCCGCGTCCATGGCCCCTTCGTCTCCGACCAGGAGGTCGAGCGGGTGGTGGCCCATCTCAAGACGCAAGGCCGGCCGCAATATCTCGACGCGGTGACCTCCGAGGAGGAGGCCGCGGGCGAGGAGGGCGAGGACGGCGCGGTCTTCGACAAGAGCGCGATGGGCCAGGCGGAAAGCGACGACCCTTACGACCAGGCGGTGGCGGTGGTCTTACGCGACAAGAAGGCCTCGACCTCCTACATCCAGCGCCGCCTCCAGATCGGCTACAACCGCGCCGCCTCGATCATGGAGCGGATGGAGAACGAAGGCATCGTCGGACCCGCCAACCACGCCGGAAAACGAGACATCCTCGTCGAGACCGGACGAGCACGGGAAGACGAGGATTGAGGCAATCGCATCGGGAGGCCTTGCGGTTGCGCGGCCCGGTCCTCAAATTGCCATCAGGATGCTGCAACCTCTGCGACATCCGACGCGTTGCCCATCCGCGAGCCATGCCGGTCGCCGGCCAGGGCGCGGAATGTGCGTTCGGTCCGATCGCGGATCGCAGCACCACATGAATGGAGCGGGCCTGCTCATGACATCGACCCCGACGCTTCGGGCCAAGTCTGCCATGCGGGCCATGTCTGCGATGCTGGCGCTGCTGGGCTGTGCCGCGCTTCCAGCTGCGCTGGCGGCGCAACCGCTGCAGATCCTGCCCCCGAAGACCGCGATCGCCAAGCCTGCGCGCGCTCTTCCACTGCCGCCGATCAGGCCTGCGGGTCTTGGCCTGCCGCGTCTGGCACAGGCTTCCACCGCGCAGCCGGTTCCTGCCGGAAGCGCCGCCGTCACCGCGACGGATACGACGCGGGCCAATCCGGCGGCCACGCCAGCCAAGGCGATAGCACCGGCGAGTCGCGAGGAGGCGATCGAACGGCTCAACGCTTATCTCAACAGCTTTTCCTCGCTTCAGGGCAACTTCATCCAGCATGCCGCGGATGGCCGGCGCCTGGAGGGCCGGATCTATATCCAGCGCCCGGGCAAGATGCGGTTCGAATACGAGCCGCCGGCGACCATCGAAGTCATCGCGGACGGCACCTCCGTCGCCGTGCGCGACAAGCGGCTCGCGACACAGGACATCTATTCGCTCGGGCAGACGCCGCTGAAATTCCTGGTGCGCGAGCGCATGGATCTGGCGCGCGAGGGAACGATCACGGGCGCCGCCGTCGACAAGGACATCCTGACGCTGCGCCTCGAAGACCGGTCCACGCTGGGCGGAACCTCGAAGATCGCACTGAAATTCGATCTCGCCGCCAATGTCCTGCGGCAATGGGTCGTGATCGACCCGCAGGGCTATGAGACCTCGGTGTCGCTCTACAATCTGGACACCCTACGCCGGCCCGATTCGAAGAATTTCGTGATCGACTACCAGCGCAAGCTCTGAGCCTGCCGTCGAAAACGGCGCGAAACGGCTTGCCTTTTTGACCCCGGCGAACCAGTTTCCGGCACCCTTTTCGCCGGAACCTCTCAGTGCAACTCACCGTCACAAGCTGGAATATCAATTCGGTCAGACTGCGGATCGGCATGGTCACCGATTTCCTGGCGAGTCATGCGCCCGACATCCTCTGCCTCCAGGAAACCAAGACGCCTGACGAGCAGTTTCCGGCCAAGGCCTTCGAGAAGGCCGGCTATGTCCATCAGGCCTTCATCGGACAGAAGGGCTATAACGGCGTCGCCATCGTCTCCAAGCTGCCCTTCAGCGAGAAGGACGCGATGGCGATGTGCGGCCGCAACGATGCCCGCCACATGACTGCGGTTCTCGACAAGGGCGGGGGTGCGGCCGCTGGCGTCGCGATCCATAATTTCTACATCCCCGCCGGCGGCGACATCCCCGACCCCGCCAGGAACGAGAAATTCGCCCATAAGCTCGCCTTCCTCGACGAGATCGGCGCCTGGGGCATCGCCAAGCGTCCGACCGACCGGCCCGCCATCCTGCTCGGCGACCTCAACATCGCCCCCTATGAGCATGATGTCTGGAGCCACAAGCAGCTTCTCGACGTCGTCAGCCACACACCCATCGAGACCACGACGCTGGAGAAGCTGCGCTCCGAGCTCGGCTGGACCGATGCAGCGCGGACGCTGCGGCCCGAGCCCGAGAAGCTCTATAGCTGGTGGAGCTATCGCGCCGCCGATTGGGAGGCCTCGAATCGCGGCCGCCGGCTCGACCACATCTGGCTCTCCGATGGTCTCAAGCCGGCGCTGCGCGACGTCACGTTCCTACGCGAGGCGCGCGGCTGGGAGCGCCCCTCCGACCATGTCCCGGTGACGGTGACGCTGGAGCTATGACCTTCGGTCAGGCTCGAACCTGACCGAAGGTATCAACTCCGGTCGATCGCCGTCAGGGCCTCCTGGACGGCACTCAGCTGGCCGACGAAGCCGCGCAGCCTGTCGCTGATCGCGGCCGCCACGGCTTCCGCCGAAGCCGGCGATTCGGCCAGCACGCGGCGCATCACGCTGCGCGACAGCCGCATCACCTGGGTGGGTTCGCGCGCGATCGCGGTGACAGGACGAGCCACCGCGGTGAACAGCGCCATCTCGCCGATCAACGCGCCGGGCCCGGCGATCTCTTCGGCCGGCTGCCCGTCCTCGCGGCTGTTGAGGGCAACGGCTCCCGCGATGACCAGGACGGCACCGTCCGATGGTTCCCCGAGGCGGAACAGGACGTCGCCAGCCCGCAGGATGCGGCTTTCCGCCGCGAAGGCGACCAGCCTCAGCGCATCGCGCTCCATCAGGCTCAGCAAGGGCTGCCGGGCCAGCAGGGCGATGTCGTCGTCAAGCGCCATCGGTATTAAGGATTGAGCCGGTAACCGCCCGCATCGGTCACGAGCAGCCGGGCATTCCCCGGATCGGGCTCGATCTTCTGGCGCAGCCGGTAGATATGGGTTTCGAGCGTGTGCGTGGTGACCTGGCTGTTATAGCCCCAGACCTCCTGCAACAGGACCTCGCGGGCGATCGGCTTGCGGCCGGCCCGGTAGAGAAAGCGCAGGATCGCCGTCTCCTTCTCGGTCAGCTTGGTCTTGGAGCCCTTCTCGCTGACGAGCAGCTTCGAACCCGGATGAAAGGTATACGGGCCCACCTGAAAGACCGCGTCCTCGCTCGCCTCATACTGCCGCAGATGCGCGCGAATGCGCGCCAGCAGCACGGCGAACTTGAACGGCTTGACGACATAGTCGTTGGCCCCGGCTTCCAGCCCCAGCACGGTGTCGGCGTCGGAGCCTTGGCCCGTCAGCATAATCACGGGGCTCTTGAAGCCGTTCTTGCGCATCAGCTTGACTGCCTCGCGCCCATCCATGTCGGGCAGGCCGACATCCATGATCGCGAGATCGATGCGCTCGGCCTGCACCGCCTTGACCGCTCCAGTCGCGGTCCCGGCCGTCGACAGCTTGAACTCTTCATAAAGCGCAAGCTGCTCGGCGAGCGCCTCACGCAAGGTCTGGTCGTCATCGACCAGAAGGATATGATGGACGGCGGGCATGAAGCATCGTTCGCGCGAGAAATGATGGATCACCATGAGCCCGCTGAATCGCGACCGCAAGTCACGCCCCGTGGAATTCCCGTGAGAAACCGTGATCAGAGGCCGCTTCGCCTAGGCCCCGGCGGCCCGCGACCGCTCACGACGCTGCGCGTCTTCGCATCCGTCCGCGACCGCCGGAAGGGCTTCCTGCTGGCCGGCGGGGCGGCCTTTCCCTGCGCGCTCGGGCGCTCCGGTATCGGTACGCTGAAGCGCGAGGGCGACGGTCGCACGCCGCGCGCCGCCCTGCCGCTGCGCAGCGTGCTGTTCCGGGCCGACCGGATCGGCAGGCCGCGAACGCTACTCCCCCTGCGCGTCATCGGCCCGCGCGACGCCTGGTGCGACGATGTCGGCGACCGCCGCTACAACCGCCTAATCGACCGCCCGCCCGGCGAGGCCGAGGAACGCCTCACCCGCGACGATCCTCTCTACGACGTCATCGTCGAACTCGGCTGGAACGATGCCCCGGTGATTCGCGGCCGTGGCAGCGCGATTTTCTGGCATCTCGCCCGCCCGGGCTTCACCCCGACCGCCGGCTGTGTCGCGGTCGAACGCCATGTCTTTGCGAAGGTGCTGCCGCGACTGGCGCGGAACTGCAGGATGAAAATCGGGTGACTTACCCCCGCGCGCCGAAGATCGCGCTGCCGACCCGCACATGCGTCGCGCCGAGCTGGATCGCCGCCTCGTAATCGGCGCTCATGCCCATCGACAGGCCGCGCAGGCCGTGGCGGCCCGCGATCTTCGCCAGCAGCGCGAAATGCGGCGAGGGCGGCTCCCCCGCCGGCGGGATGCACATCAGCCCTTCGATCACCAGACCGTGATGCACCCGGCAGGTTTCGAGAAAGGCGTCGATCTCGGCCGGGCTGACGCCGCCCTTCTGGGGCTCGTCGCCGGTGTTGACCTGCACATACAGTGTCGGCGCCTTGCCGCTGCGGCCGATCTCGCGGGCGAGTTCCTTGGCGAGGCTCTCGCGATCGAGCGAGTGGATCGCGTCGAACAGCTCGACCGCCTCCTTCGCCTTATTGGACTGCAGCGGCCCGATCATATGCACCTGCGCGTCGGGAAAGCGCTCTTTCAGCCCCGGCCACTTGGCCTTGGCCTCCTGGACGTAGTTTTCCCCGAAGACGCGCTGGCCCGCCTCGAGCGCCGGGAGAATGGCGTCCGCGGGCATCGTCTTGGAGACGGCGATCAGCGTCACCGAATCGGGCTCGCGCTCGAAATCACGCGCCGCCCGGGCGATCGCGGCCCGGGTCTCTGCCAATCGCGTAACCGTATCGCTCATCTCGCATCCCTCATGCCTGGCGCGGCGTTGACCGCGTGGCCTCAATGGTGTCCTAGTCCGGCCACCTCCGATCATGCAAGAATAGCCCGTCATCATGGCCGTCGAACGCTACAATCCCAAGGAATCCGAGCCGAAATGGCGTGCCGTCTGGGAAGAGCGCAAGCTCTTCGAGACACGCAACGACGATCCGCGCCCGAGCTACTACGTCCTCGAGATGTTCCCCTATCCGTCGGGGCGCATCCATATGGGCCATGTCCGCAACTATGCGATGGGCGACGTCGTCGCGCGCTACAAGCGGGCCAAGGGCTTCGCCGTGCTGCATCCGATGGGCTGGGACGCCTTCGGCCTGCCGGCCGAGAACGCCGCCAAGCAGAAGAAGGTCCATCCGCGCGAATGGACCTACGCCAATATCGCGTCGATGCGGACGCAGTTGCAGTCGATGGGCCTCTCGCTGGACTGGAGCCGCGAGCTCGCCACCTGCGACCCCGCCTATTACCGCCACCAGCAGAAGATGTTCCTGGACTTCCTCAAGGCTGGGCTGGTCGATCGCAAGACCGCCAAGGTTAACTGGGACCCGGTCGACGAGACCGTGCTCGCCAATGAGCAGGTCATCGACGGCAAGGGCTGGCGCTCCGGCGCGCCCGTGGAAATCCGCGAGCTGACGCAGTGGTTCTTCAAGATCACTACCTTCGGCCAGGAGCTGCATGACGCGCTGGAGGGCCTGACACGCTGGCCCGAGAAGGTTCGGCTGATGCAGAAGAACTGGATCGGACGCTCGGAAGGGCTGCTGATTCGTTTCGCTCTCGAATCGAAGGCTGTTGAGGCAGACGAGATCGAGGTCTACACGACCCGCCCCGACACCCTGTTCGGCGCGAAGTTTCTCGGCATCGCTCCCGATCACCCTCTTGCCAAGGCGGTTGCCGCGCAGAGCCCGGCCCTGCAGGCCTTCATCGAGGAGTGCAAGCGCACCGGCACGGCCCAGGAAAACATCGACAAGGCCGAGAAGCTCGGCTTCGACACCGGCCTGCGTGTCGCGCATCCCTTTGATAAATCATGGACCTTGCCGGTCTACGTCGCCAATTTCATTCTGATGGACTACGGCACCGGCGCGATCTTCGGCTGCCCGGCACATGACCAGCGCGACCTCGACTTCGTCAACAAGTATGGCCTGGGTAATACCCCGGTCGTCGCCCCCGAAGGCATCGATCCGGCGAGCTTCGTCATCACCGACACGGCCTATCTCGATGACGGTCGCATGATCAATTCGCGCTTCCTCGACGGTATGACCATTTCGGACGCGAAAGAAGAGGTCGCGCGCCGCCTCGAAGGCGAGACGCTCGGCAACCGCCCCGTCGGCGCCCGCAAGGTCAATTTCCGTTTGCGCGACTGGGGCATTTCGCGCCAGCGCTACTGGGGCTGTCCGATCCCGGTGATCCACTGCGCCGATTGCGGCACGCTGCCCGTGCCCGACGCCGAGCTCCCGGTGAAGCTGCCCGACGACGTCTCCTTCGACAAACCCGGCAACCCGCTCGACCACCATCCGAGCTGGAAGCATGTCGCCTGTCCGCAATGCGGCAAGGATGCCCGGCGCGAGACCGACACGATGGACACCTTCGTCGATTCGTCGTGGTATTTCGCCCGCTTCACCGATCCGTGGCGGACCGAGAGCCCGACGGACCGGGCGGTCGTCGACCGCTTCCTGCCCGTCGACCAGTATATCGGCGGCGTCGAGCACGCGATCCTGCACCTGCTCTATTCGCGCTTCTTCACCCGCGCCATGAAGGCGACCGGCCATGCCGGGCTGGACGAGCCCTTCGACGGCATGTTCACGCAGGGCATGGTCGTCCACGAGACCTATCGCGACGCCGGCGGCAACTGGGTCGAGCCCGGAGATGTCCGCATCGAGGGCACCGGCACTGATCGCAAGGGCTTCCATGTCGATACGGCTGAACCGATCGAGATCGGCGCGATCGAGAAGATGTCGAAGTCGAAGAAGAACGTCGTCGATCCCGACGACATCATCGCCTCGTACGGCGCCGATACAGCACGCTGGTTCATGCTGTCGGATTCCCCGCCCGATCGCGACGTGATCTGGACCGATGAGGGCGTGCAGGGCGCGGCGCGCTTCGTGCAGCGGCTCTGGCGGCTGCTGGGCGAGATCGCCGAGCGCACCGGCAACAAGGCCCCGCAGCCCGCCAGCTTCGACGAAGCGGCGCAGAGCCTGCGCAAGGCCAGCCATCGTGCGCTGGATGCGGTCGGCAACGACATCGAGCGCCTCGGCTTCAACCGTTGCATTGCCCATGTCTACACGCTGACCAACGCCATCGGGAAAACGCTCGATGCGGCCGCCGAAGACGCAGCCATGGCCCCCGACATCGCCTTCGCGCTGCATGAAGCCGGCGTGATCGCGACCCAGCTCGTCGCGCCGATGATGCCGCATCTCGCCGAGGAATGCTGGCAGGCGCTCGGCCAGCCGGGCCTCGTCGGCGAGGCCGCCTGGCCGGAAGCGCAAGCGGCGCTGCTCAAGGACGACAGCATCGTGCTGCCGGTCCAGGTCAACGGCAAGAAGCGCGCGGAGGTGACGGTGCCGGCCGATGCGGATACGATGGCGGTCGAAGCTCTGGTTCGGGCATCCGAGATCGTCACCAGGGCGCTTGACGGCCGCGAGATCCGGAAGATCATCGTCGTGCCCGGGAGAATCGTGAATGTCGTCGTCTGAAGCCGCAAACCGCGACGCCTCGCAGCCGAACCGCCGCGCCATGTTGGCGGTCGTACTGGGCGCGGCCGCCCTGGCGGGTGGCTGCTTTCAGCCGCTCTATGCCGAGAACACCCGCAGCATCGTCGGCGGCAGCATCAAGGATACGCTGAAGGAAGTCGACGTCCCCGAGATCAAGGGGCTGATCGGCCACTACCTGCGCAATGAGCTGGTTTTCGAGCTCGACGGCGGCGGCGAGCCGGACCGCACCAAACGGCTGAAATTCAACAGCACGATCGCCGAATCGATCGAGGTCGTCACGGTCGACTACGCGAATGGCCGCGCCGACTCGGCGATCCTCGTCGCCACCGCGACCTGGACGGTAACCGAGATGGCCTCGGGCAAGGTCGTGTCCAAAGGCTCCAACATCGTTCGGGCCCCCTATGAGCGCTCGTCCCAGCGCTTCGCCACCGTCCGCGCCGCGCGCGACGCGCAGATTCGCGCCGCCAAGAACCTGGCGACCCTGATTCGCGGGCAGATCGCCGCCGATCTCGTGGCGGGCTGAGCGAGCCGGGACATCGCCATGGTCGCCATCAAGGCGCATGAGGCAGACCGCGCGCTGGCCAGGCTCGACCCCGCCTGTCGGCTCGTCCTGATCTATGGACCCGATGCCGGGCTCGTCTCGGAGCGTGCCGCGACGCTCGCGCGCGCCTATGTCGACGATGCCGGCGACGCCTTCCAACTGGTGCGCATGAGCGGCGACGACATCGCCTCCGACCCGCTGAAGCTCGTCGACGAGGCTAACACCATCGGCCTGTTCGGGGGCAGGCGCGCCATCCGCGTCTCGCCGACCTCCAAGCCGCTGCTGGCGGCCGTCGAGCCGCTGCTGACGACGCCCTCGCAGGACGCCATCGTCATTGTCGAAGCCGGTGATCTCCAGCGCAGCAACCCCTTGCGGACGGCTTGCGAGCGGGCCCGGACCGCTCTCGCGGTGCCCTGCTATGGCGACGCCGCCCGCGATCTCGGCGGTATCATCGACGAGATGGTCCGCACGGCCGGAAAGAGCACCGACCGCGTGACGCGCGACCATCTCGCCGGTCTGCTCGGTGGCGATCGCCAGACCTCGCGCCGCGAGGTCGAGAAGCTTCTGCTTTATCTCGGAGCCGAATCAACCATCACGATCGAGCATGTCGATGCGGTCGTCGGCGACACCGCCCAGCGCGAACAGGCGATGTTAATCGATGCGGTGTTTTCAGGCCGGTTACCGACGCTGGACCTCGCCCAGGCCAAGCTGGCAGGCGAGGGGCTCGACCCCGGCGTCATGCTCGGCGCCGTGCTCAGGCACACGCTGGGACTGCTGAAGGCCCGCCAGGGCATGGATGCAGGCCGCAGCGCCCGCGACATGGTCGCGGCAATGCGCCTGCCCTATCCGCGCATTGCCGCAACCGAATCCGCCCTGACGAACTGGACCACCACGAAGCTGATGGAGGCGATCAGCCTGCTCGGCAATGCTACGCTGGCCGCAAGGCGCGACGGCGAACTCGGCAAGGCCGGCGCCACGCGCGCGCTCTGGACCCTGGCGAGGATGGGCCGTCCCGCCGGGCGCGGCGAATAGGCATCGGGGCGAATATACAATTGGCCTGAGTGGCTGACTCAATCCTTCAGCCGGCGGCAGAGCGCGTCGAGCTGCTCCAGCGTCTTGTAGGTGATCTTCATCTCGCCACCGCCATTGGCACGATGCGTGATAGCCACGGACAGCCCAAGCGCCTCCTCCAGCGCCTTTTCAACCGCCCGTGTATCGGGATCCTTCTCGATCTTCGGCTTCGACGTAACGCCCTTGCTCTCGCCGCGCGACTCGTCCTGCACGATCCGCTCGATGTCGCGGACGCTGAGCCCCTCGTCGATGATCTTTCGCGCCATCAGTTCCGGCTCCGAAACAGATAGCAGCGCGCGTGCATGGCCCGCCGATACGGCGCCTTCGCTGACCATCTGGCGAACCGATTCCGGCAGCTTCGACAGGCGCAGCGTATTGGCGACATGGCTGCGGCTCTTGCCGATGACCCGCGCGAGGTCGTTCTGCGTATAGCTGAACTCGGCGATCAACCGCTCATAGCCTGCGGCCTCCTCGATCGCGTTCAAATCCGTCCGCTGGACGTTCTCGATGATCGCGATTTCGAGCGCCTCGCGATCATCGGCCTCGACGAGGATCACCGGCACGTCATGCAGGCCGGCACGCTGGGCCGCCCGCCAGCGCCGCTCACCTGCGATGATTTCATAGGCATCAAGCATGCCGACGATCGGCCGCACGATGATCGGCTGGAGGATGCCGCGTTCGCGCACGGACGCTGTCAGCTCCTCGAGATCCTGCTCGACGAAGCTGCGGCGTGGATTGCGTGCACTCGGCCGCAGGAACTCGACGGGAACGCGGCGCTGTCCGCGCGCGCGCTCCAGCGCACCGATCTCCTCGCCAACATCGCCGATCAGCGCTGCCAGTCCCCGGCCCAGGCGTGAACGCCCCTGTTCTTCGGCCATCGCCATCCTCGTCAACCTCTACGCAAAAAGGGGTTCAGGCCGCCGCACGCAGCGAGCGCTCGCGCCGGATCACCTCGGATGCCAGCTTCAGATAGGCCTGCGAGCCCGAGCAGCGCAGATCATAGAGCAGCACCGGCTTGCCATAGGACGGCGCCTCCGAGACACGCACATTGCGCGGAATCACGGTGTCATAGACCTTATCCCCGAGGAATTCGCGCACATCCGCCATGACCTGGCCCGAGAGGTTGTTGCGCGGGTCGTACATCGTCAGCACGACGCCCTGGATGATCAGGCGCGGATTGAGCCCGGCACGCACCTGTTCGACGGTCTTGAGCAATTGACTCAGACCCTCAAGCGCGAAGAATTCACATTGCAGCGGCACCAGCACCGCATCCGCCGCCGTCATCGCATTGATCGTGATCAGGCTCAGCGACGGCGGACAATCGATCAGAACGTAGGTCAGATCGGAGCAGCGCTGATCATAAACCAGCTCGTCGATCGCATTCTTCAGGCGATGCGCCCGATCCTTGGAAGATGCGATTTCCAGCTCGACGCCGAGAAGGTCGAGCGTCGACGGCGCCAGGAACAGGCCAGGAACAGCGGTTTCCTGCAGCGCCTCGCCCAACCCGATATCCCCGCACAACACGTCATATGTCGAGGACTTGCGGCTCTTGCGGTCGACCCCAAGCCCGGTCGAGGCATTGCCCTGGGGGTCAAGGTCCACGATCAGCACCTTCTCGCCAATCGCAGCCAGCGCCGTGCCGAGGTTGATCGCGGTCGTCGTCTTGCCGACGCCGCCCTTCTGATTCGCGAGTGCCAGCACGCGCGGGCGGCGCGGCAGGGGAATAGGCGTGAGATCGGTCATTGATCGGCCCGCTTCTCGGCCGCGCGAACCATCAGGATCCGGGCAGCACCATCCGTAACGGAGGACACCGTTGAGGCCTGAATCTTCCAATATCTGGATGAGTCCGTCAATTCCGTATCTAGATGTTGTCCCTTGGGAAAGAGTCCGAGCGTCCCGGTTCTCAACAGCTCTTTGCACCAGCCAAGAAGTTGCGGCAGCGGGGCAAGCGCGCGAGCCGTCACCACGTCGACGCGGCCCACGAAGTCATCCACCACATCTTCGATCCGGGCCGCATGAACCGTGACCGGAGCGCCGGTCAGGCGCGCGGCATGGCGCAGGAAGGCGCATTTGCGACTGTTGCTCTCGACCAGATCGATATGCCCGCCGGGGGTCTCCGCCAGGCAGATCCCGATCACCAGCCCCGGAAATCCCCCGCCCGAGCCGAGATCAAGCCAGCGCGGCGCCTCGGGCGCCAGCCGGTGGATCTGGAGTGAATCGGCGATATGACGCGTCCAGACATCCGCCATGGTCGTTGCTGAGACCAGGTTCTTGGCCGCCTGCCAACGGGCCAGCTCGGACACCAGCAGCGCCAGGCGCTCCTCTGTTTCACGTGAAACAGGCGTCAAGCGCAAAGCGCGCGCGCGATCGGATTTATCAACAGCCATGTCTCAGATCGCAGGTTCGGCCACGCGCGTGCGACGGCCCCGCCGCGCATGCGCGGCCAGCAGCGTCAAGGCGGCAGGCGTCATGCCCTCCATCCGCCCAGCCTGCGCCAGATCAGCTGGCCGCTCGGTCATGAGCTTGGCTTTCAATTCGTTGGACAGGCCGGAAATGCCATCAAGGTCGAGATCGTCGGGAATCTTCAAGGCCTGATCACGTTGATAGGCGGCAATCTCGGCCGATTGCCTGTCGAGATAAACCGCGTAGACGGCATCGGCCGTGACCCGGGCCGTGATCGCCGCCGGATAGGCCGCCAGCTCAGGCCAGATCGCCGCCAGCCTGTCGAAGCCGACATCCGGATAAGACAGGATCTGATAGGCGCTCCGCCGGACGCCATCCCGATTGAGCTGCAGCCCGACCGCCTCAGCCTGCGGCGGTGTCAACCAAAGCGCCTCAAGCTGGCCGCGCAAGCGCTCGGTCGCAGCATTTCTCTCCGAAAAAGCTGCAAGACGCCTCGATCCGACAATTCCGAGCGCCGATCCCAACCCTGTCAGCCGCTCGTCGGCGTTGTCCACCCGCAAGGACAGGCGGAATTCCGCCCGCGACGTGAACATTCGATACGGCTCCGTAACGCCGCGCGTCACGAGGTCATCGACGAGCACGCCGATATAGGACGAGGTTCGCTCAAAGACGACCGGTTCGGCCCCGCCGGCGCGGCGAGCCGCATTGAGACCGGCAAACAGACCCTGCGCGCCGGCTTCCTCATATCCCGTCGTGCCATTGATCTGCCCGGCCAGGAACAACCCGGCGATCGCGCGGGTCTCCAGCGTGTTGTGCAGCGAGCGCGGATCGACGAAATCATACTCGATGGCATAGCCAGGTCGCAGCATCGTGGCGCGCTCGAGCCCGGGAATCGTCGCAATTACACCCAGCTGAACATCCTCAGGCAGGGAGGTCGAAATTCCGTTCGGATAGACGGTCGGGTCGTCGAGCCCTTCAGGCTCGAGGAAAATCTGGTGCCCGTCACGATCCCCGAAACGCCCGACCTTGTCCTCGATCGAGGGACAATAGCGCGGGCCGCGTCCCTCGATCTGGCCGGAAAACATCGGCGCGCGGTGCAGGTTGGCGCGGATCAGGTCATGGGTCGCCAGCGTCGTGCGCGTGATGCCACAGGAAATCTGCGGCGTGGTGATGGCTGAGGTCAGTGCCGAGAACGGCTCCGGCGGATCGTCGCCGGCCTGCATCTCCAGCGCGGCCCAGTCGATCGTGCGCCCGTCCAGGCGTGGTGGCGTGCCGGTCTTGAGCCGCCCGAGCGGAAAGCCATGACGCTCCAGCGTCGCCGACAGGCCAAGCGACGGCGCCTCATCAACTCGGCCCGCTGGAATCTTGGCCTCGCCGATATGGATCAGCCCGCGCAGGAAGGTGCCCGTGGTCAGCACGACCGTTCCGGTTGCGAATCGACGACCATCGGCCATCAGCACCGCCGCGACACGGCCGTCCTGGACATCGAGGTCGAACACCTCTCCGGCGATGAGGGTGAGGTTGGCCTGCTCGGCCAGCAGATCCTGCACGGCCTGGCGGTAGAGCTTCCGGTCGGCCTGGGCACGCGGGCCCCGCACCGCCGGACCTTTTCGACGATTCAGCATCCGAAACTGGATACCGGCCCGGTCGGCCGCGCGCGCCATCAGGCCATCGAGCGCGTCGATCTCGCGGACGAGATGGCCCTTTCCGAGGCCGCCGATCGCGGGGTTGCACGACATCACGCCGATCGTCTCGATCCGATGCGTGATCAACGCCGTGCGCGCGCCGTGGCGTGCCGCAGCCGCAGCCGCTTCGACGCCGGCATGGCCACCGCCGACGACGACGACGTCGTAACGGGCTTCGACAGGATCCTGGGACATGGGCTGATCGCTAGCGAAGCGGCCCCTGCCGGTCAATGATTATCGGATTCGTGCCGATGTTCCGAGGGGTTGGAAGGCGGCTGCGCGCCCTACTTTCCGATGCAGAAGCCGGCGAAGAGCTGATCGAGCACATCTTCGACATCGACCCGCCCCATCAAGCGCTCCAGCGCCAGGACCGCGAGCCGAATGTCCTCCGAGAGGAGCTCAGCCTGGTTATGGCGCGCCAAGAGGGCCCGCTCCAGCGCGACGATCGCCGCGGTGACGGCGTTGCGATGCCGCGCCCGCGTCAGAAGGGCGGGCTCAGGCTGGGCGACGGCGCTCAGCCGCGCGACGACGGCCTGAAGCAGATCGTCGATGCCGGCGCCGGTCATGACAGAGATCGGCATTTCACCCGGCAGCAACGGCCCCTTGAGATCTGCTTTCGCCGCAATCGCGAGGGAGTCGGCGTCGGCATGGATTCGATCCGGCTCCGAATCGATAGCGCGCAGGCTCAGCACAAGGTCCGCCCGTGCAACCAGGGTCCTCGCACGCCGCACGCCCTCGGCCTCGACAGGATCGAGGCTCTCCCGTAAACCCGCCGTATCGACCAGCAGCACCGGAAGCCCCGATAGATCGAGACGGATCTCGATGGCGTCGCGCGTGGTCCCGGCCACGGGTGAGACGATGGCGACATCCCGCCGCGCCAGCGCGTTCATCAGGCTCGACTTGCCGGCATTGGGCGGCCCCGCGAGGACGACGACGAAGCCCTCGCGCACACGCTCGCCCCTGTCGAAGCTCCCGAGCGCTGACCGGAGATCGGCCAGCACCGTGGCCGCCGAAGCCAAGGCCTGCTGCACAAGCGGACCGGACACGTCGCCTTCGTCGGAAAAATCGATCTCGGCCGCGAGCAGCGTCAGGGCGTCCGTCAGGAGCGAGCGCCAGCGTATGACGGATTCGCCAAGCGCCCCTTCCATCTGCCGCAGCGCCTGCCGACGCTGCCATTCCGTTTCCGAATCGATCAGGTCGGCCAGGCCCTCGACAGCGGCAAGGTCCAGCTTGCCAGCTTCAAAAGCGCGGCGGGTGAACTCGCCGGGCTCCGCCAGGCGCAGATCGGGCAGGGAACATAGAACCGACAGCAGTCGGGCCAGCACGGCGCGGGCGCCATGGATATGGAACTCGGCCACATCCTCGCCGGTGAAGCTGGCGGGGCCCGGGAAATACAGCACGAGCGCGCTGTCGATGGTCTCGCCGCCCTCGTCGCGAAGCTGGCGAAGCACCGCGCGCCGCGGTTCGGGAACAGGTCGGGCGATCGTTTCGAGAACGAATCGGACGCGCGGGCCCGAGACGCGAACCACGGCGACGCCGGCGCGCCCGGCCGCCGACGACAAGGCGACGATGGTGGGATGAAAATCCGGCCTGCTCATCTTGGCCTCAGGTCGACCTGCCGGAGGTCAGCGCAGGCCAGCAGCCAAGCTTGCCCGCGTCGTCACGGATCCGAATCGACCGCGCCGGAACACGGTCGCCGCGATCAGGTGTTCATCGAATCGAAGAAGTCCGAGTTCTGTTTGGTCTGGCGAAGCTTGTCCATCAGGAATTCGATCGCGTCCTGCGGGCCCATCGGGTTGAGGATGCGGCGCAGCACATAGGTCTTGGCCAGCACATCCTTCGGCGTGATGAGCTCTTCCTTGCGGGTGCCCGACTTGAGGATGTCGATCGCCGGGAAGATGCGCTTGTCCGAGACCTTGCGGTCCAGGATGATCTCGGAGTTGCCGGTGCCCTTGAACTCCTCAAAGATCACCTCGTCCATGCGGCTGCCGGTATCGATCAGCGCAGTGGCCACAATCGTCAGCGACCCGCCTTCCTCGATATTGCGGGCTGCGCCGAAGAAGCGCTTGGGCCGCTGCAGTGCGTTGGCGTCGACGCCGCCGGTCAGCACCTTGCCCGATGACGGCACGACGGTGTTGTAGGCCCGGCCGAGGCGGGTGATCGAATCAAGCAGGATCACCACGTCGCGGCCATGCTCGACCAGGCGCTTGGCCTTCTCGATGACCATCTCCGCGACCTGGACGTGGCGCGTCGCCGGCTCGTCGAAGGTCGAGGAGACGACCTCGCCCTTCACCGAACGCTGCATGTCGGTGACCTCTTCAGGCCGCTCGTCGATCAGCAACACGATCAGATAGCATTCCGGGTGATTGGTCGTGATCGACTGCGCAATGTTCTGCAGCAGCACGGTCTTGCCGGTGCGCGGCGGCGCCACGATGAGCGCGCGCTGGCCCTTGCCGATCGGCGCGACGATATCGATGACGCGGGCCGAGAAATCCTTCTTGTTGGCATCCGGCACCTCGAGGCGCAGGCGCTCATCGGGGTAAAGCGGCGTCAGGTTGTCGAAATTGATCTTGTGCTTGATCTTCTCGGGGTCTTCGAAATTGATCGTGCTGACCTTGAGCAGCGCGAAATAGCGCTCGCCATCCTTGGGTCCGCGGATCGGCCCCTCGACGGTGTCGCCGGTGCGCAGGCCGAACTTCCGGATCTGCGTCGGCGAGACATAGATGTCGTCGGGACCCGGCAGATAATTGGAATCGGGCGAACGCAGGAAGCCGAAGCCGTCGGGCAGGACCTCGACGACGCCTTCGCCGAGAATCTCGGTGTCCTTGGCCGCGAGCTGCTTCAGGATCGCGAACATCAGCTCCTGCTTGCGCATCGTGCTGGCGTTCTCGACCTCGAGCCCCTCGGAGAAGGCGAGCAATTCGGTCGGCGACTTGACCTTGAGGTCTTGGAGTTTGATTTCCCGCATGGGGCACCCGGATCGTAAACGTCCCGGCTCAGGGGCAGGGACCAGGACGGTAATGGAATGATCGACGACAGGCCCGGACGGACGGCGCGGAGGTTGCGCGCCACGAGCGGCTGCTAGGGCAGTCGGCTCACGAACCATCGACAACAGGGAAAAACGCTGGAGAAGCGCAAGCCCCTGATAACCGGAATCATCGTCCTGCTCAAGCGGGAAACCGCAGATCCTCTAGAACGGCTTCACGATGACCAAGATCACGATGCCGACCATCAGCACGGCCGGCACCTCATTGATAATCCGGTAGAAGCGCGACGACTTGGTATTCCGGTCGTTGGCAAAGTCGCGAACCCGCCCGACGAGATAGCCATGGATGCCCGACAGGAGGAAAACCAGCAGGATCTTGCCGTGCAGCCAGCCGCCCTTGAAACCGAAGCCAGCCCAGGCGAGGTAGAGCCCGAGCACCCAGGTCACGATCATCGCCGGGTTGATGATCCCCTTCAGCAGCCGGCGCTCCATGATCTTGAAGGTCTCGGACTGGATCGATCCGACAGCTGATTCGACGTGATAAACCATCAGCCGCGGCAGATAGAGCATGCCCGCCATCCAGGAGATCACCGCCAGCACGTGGACGGCCTTGATCCATTCATACATTGAGATTGAACTCCATCATGCCCGTCAGAGTTCACGCGCGCACGGCGGCGAGCAGCCGCTCGACATGCGCGATCGGCGTGTCCGGCAGGATACCGTGACCGAGATTGAAGACGAAGGGACCGTCGCCGAATGCCGCACGCACGGCCGCAACCTCGCGTTCCAGCTCAGGGCCCCCAGCCCTTAAGATAAGCGGGTCGAGATTACCCTGAACCGGCACGAGCGACTGGATCTCGGCACGCGCGAAGCTCCGGTCGATATCCGTCTCCAGCCCGACGGCATCGACGCCGGTGGCCGCGACATAGCGCGGGATCGATCGGCCGGCGCCGCGCGGAAAGCCGATGATCCGCGCCTGCGGCTGCCGCGCCCGAACGCCCTCGACGATGCGCCGCGTCGGCGCGACGCACCAGCGCTCGAAATCCTCCCCACCCAGCGATCCGGCCCAGCTGTCGAAGATTTGGACGGCATCGACGCCCGCCTCGATCTGCGCGCAGAGATAATCGATCGACGCCTCGACGATCCGGTCGATGATTTGCTGGAACAGGGCTGGGTCGCGCGTGAACAGCTGCTTGGCCGGCCCCTGATCGGGCGTGCCTCGCCCCGCGACCATATAGGTCGCCACCGTCCAGGGCGCCCCGCAGAAGCCGATGAAGGCCGTGACCTTGGGCAATGAGGCTCTGACCCTGCGAACCGTCTCCAGCACCGGCGCAAGCACGTTGACATCGGCCTGCCGATCGATCTCGCCAAGCCGTACCGCGTCAGCAACAGGTTCAAGCCTCGGACCTTCGCCCTCGACGAACCAGAGTTTCTGCCCGAGTGCTTGGGGCACCACGAGGATGTCGGAGAACAGGATCGCAGCGTCGAAGCCGAATCGGCGGATCGGCTGCAGGGTGACTTCTGCCGCCCATTCGGGATTGTAGCAGAGCGACAGGAAGCTGCCGGCCTTGGCGCGGAGCGCGCGATACTCGGGCAGATAACGCCCGGCCTGCCGCATCATCCAGATCGGAGGGGTCGACAGCGTCTCGCCCGACAGCGCACGCAGAAAGGCCGGCTCGTCCTGTGTCGGGGTGCTCATCGGTGATCCATTCCGGTCTCTCCTAAAAGAAGATTCTTATAGAGAGATTCTTCTTCTTTGACTCTTGGAGGGGGGCAGATAGCCCGCCGCAGCTCTGTCCACAACCTGTCCACAGGACGCAGGCCAGCCAACGGGACGTTGCGACAAGCCGAGGAAGGCGGTTAACGATTTATTAACCCGTCGGAATCCGGTTCGCCCGAGTGGCCGTCAAAATGATTCACGTGAAACATTCGAGATCGTCCCCACAGGATCGCGCCTGTTAACGGAATCGAAGGGTTATACAGAGCAGCCGGCGCAGCCCGCAGGCAGGCCGTTTTATCCACACCCGTCCCCAGGCCCGCTGGGCCTCACGGCGCTCCCGCCACGACCTTGGAAAGGGGCGAAGCACCCCCTGAGGATCCGCGGAATTTGCTTTGCTGGCCCGGCGGGCTAGAGGTGGCTAACGCCGCATCGACCCGGGAGCCACCGTGGCCCGCAACTACTTCCATCTCCACCTCGTCTCGGACGCGACCGGCGAAACCCTGATCGCCGTCAGCCGCGCGGCCGCCGCGCAATACGAAACCGTCTCGGCGATCGAGCATGTCTATCCGCTGGTGCGGTCCGAGGCCCAGCTCGCCCGCGTGCTGGCCGAGATCGAAGCCTCGCCCGGCGTCGTGCTCTACACGCTGGTCGAGCCCGAGTGGTCGGCGCGGCTCGAGGCCTTCTGCCGCGATCTCGGCTGCCCTTGCCTGTCGGTCCTGCAGCCGGTGCTGTCGTTGTTCCAGTCCTATCTCGGCCAGGCCTCGGCGCCGAGACCGGGCGCTCAGCACGTCCTGAACGCCGAGTATTTCCGCCGCATCGATGCAATGAACTACACGCTGCTGCATGATGACGGCCAGCTCGGCGGCGATCTCGAAAGCGCCGACATCATCCTGGTTGGGATCAGCCGGACCTCGAAGACGCCGACATCGATCTATCTCGCCAATCGCGGAATCAGGACCGCCAATATCCCGCTGGTCCCCAACGTGCCGCTGCCGGCCGAACTCGAGCACGTCCGCAAGCCGCTGATCGTCGGCCTCGTCGCCAGTCCCGACCGCATCGTCCAGATCCGGCAGAACCGGCTGCTCTCGCTCAAGGCCGATGATGAGACGCCCTATGTCGATCCGGCCTCCGTCGCCGACGAGGTCGCCCAGTCGCGCCGGCTCTGTGCCCGCAAGGGCTGGCCGGTGATCGACGTCACCCGGCGCTCGATCGAGGAGACGGCGGCGTCGATCCTCGATCTGCTGCGCGACCACCGCATGAAATTCATCGCGACATGAGTGACCGATCGACGCTCTGGCTCGCTGCCGAACCATTGCTTCTGGCCTCCGGCAGTTCGACCCGCCGCGACATGCTGCTGGCGGCGGGCATCCCGGTGCAGATCGTCAGGCCCGAGATCGACGAGCGTGCGGTCGAGGCACCGCTCGTTGCCGAAGGTTCGCCGCCCGATGCCGTAGCCGCCGCACTCGCCTGCGCCAAGGCGCTGGCCGTCTCGCAGGCACACCCCGGTCGTCTGGTGCTGGGCGCTGACCAGACCCTGACCTGCGACGGCGAAGCCTTCCACAAGCCCGCGACAATGGCGGCTGCGGCCGATCAGATCGCAGCGCTCGCCGGGCGAACGCATGAACTGCATAGCGCCTTCGTTCTCGCGCGGGACGGCGCGCCCGTGATCGAGGGCATCGGCGTGGCACGGCTGACCATGCGCGCGCTCTCGCCGGGCTTTATCCTTCGCTATCTCGATCAGGTCGGACCCGCCGCACTGGGAAGTGTCGGTGGCTACCAGATCGAAGGCCCGGGCGCCCAGCTCTTCGATGATGTCGAAGGCGACCATTTCACCATTCTCGGCCTGCCGCTTCTCGCCGTGCTCGCGGCGCTGCGCGATCTCGGCATCCTCGCCCGCTGAACCTGACGGACTTCTGTCATGCCTCCCCGCTGCTTCGTCATTGGCCACCCCATCGCCCATTCGCGTTCGCCGTTGATCCATGGCAGCTGGCTCGCCGAACACGGGCTGGACGGTTCCTATGAACGGGTCGATGTCGCGCCGGCCGACCTGACCGCTTTCGTCGAGCGCCTGCGTGCCGGCGAATTCACCGGCGGCAATGTCACCGTCCCGCACAAGCAAGCGATGCTGCCGCAGATCGACGAGGTCAGCGAAGCCGCGCGTGCGGTCGGCGCGGTCAACACGGTCTGGCGCGACGGCGCACGCCTCTGCGGAGACAACACCGATGTGTCGGGTTTCCTCGCTCATCTCGACGCCTCGGTGCCGGGCTGGGACAGGCGGGTTGCAACGGCGGTGGTGCTGGGCGCCGGTGGTGCGGCCCGGGGCATTGCCTTCGGGCTCAAGGCGCGCGGGATCGAGCATATCATCCTGGTCAATCGTAGCCGCGCGCGTGCCGATGAACTCGCTTTGGCGCTTGGCGCTCCGCTCGAGGCTGCCGACTGGGCGCAGCGCAACGATCTCGTCAGGCAGGCTGATCTGATCGTCAACACGACAGCGCTCGGCATGCACGGCCAACCGCCGCTCGATCTCGATCTGGCGCGCCTGCGCCCCGGCACGATCGTCGACGACATCGTCTATGTGCCGCTGGCGACGGCGCTGCTGCTGGATGCGCAACGCCGCGGCGGCATTCCGGTCGATGGTCTCGGCATGCTCCTGCACCAGGCGGCGCCGGGTTTCGCCCGCTGGTTCGGCGTGACGCCGTCGGTCACACCGGCGCTGCGGGCAAGGCTCGAAGCCGATATCCTCAAGGGCTGATTCGACGGGGTGAACCATGGCCGAGCAGACAGGCGCCTTCACGCAATGACCTTCGTCCTCGGTCTCACCGGCTCGATCGGCATGGGCAAGTCCACCACCTCGGGGCTGTTCCGGGAGCGCGGCGTTCCGGTTCACGATGCCGACGCGTCTGTCCATGCGCTGTATCGCGGACGGGCTGCCGGGCCGATCGGTGAGGCTTTCCCTGGGGTCGTGAGGAGCGGCATCGTCGACCGGCCGAGCTTGTCGGAGGCTGTGCTGGGAAAGCCCGAGGCCCTGCGGCGGCTGGAGGCCATCATCCATCCGCTTGTGCGCGAGGAGGAGGAGGCTTTCCTCCGTCGCTGCGAAGAGCGGGGCGTAGGGCTTGCCGTGCTCGATGTGCCGCTCCTGCTGGAGACCGGCGGCGAGGGCCGCTGCGACGCGATCCTCGTCGTCAGCGCCGCCGCCGACGTCCAGCGCCAGCGTGTGCTGGCGCGGCCGGGAATGACGCAGGAGAAGCTCGCCGCGATCCTGGCCCGGCAGATGCCCGATGCGCAGAAGCGCCGCAGGGCCCATTTCATTGTGGACACCGCGCGTGGCGTGCTGGCCGCGCGCCGGCAGGTCGGCTCTATCCTGAGCGTGCTCGCCGGCCGGCCCGGACGTGGCGGGCAGGAGCGGACAACCAGCCATGCGTGAGATCGTTCTTGATACCGAGACTACGGGCATCGAGGCCAATGGCGGCGACCGCATCGTCGAGATCGGCTGCGTCGAACTGCTCAACCATTGCCCGAGCGGCCGCAACTTCCACTGCTACATCAATCCCGAGCGGCCGATGTCGGAGGGGGCCTTCAAGGTCCATGGCCTGTCCGACGCCTTCCTTGCGCCGCAGCCCGTCTTCGCGGCGATCGCGGACGAATTCCTCGGCTTCGTCGCGGGCGCAAGGCTGGTGATCCACAACGCCGCCTTCGACGTCGGCTTCCTCAACATGGAGCTGAAGCGCATCGGACAGGGGCCGATCGAGCCCTCGCTGGTCGTCGACACGCTCTCGATGGCGCGGCGCAAGCATCCCGGCGCCTCCAACAGCCTGGACGCGCTGTGCTCGCGCTATGGCATCGACAACGGCCGCCGCACCAAGCACGGCGCACTGCTCGATGCCGAGATCCTGGCCGAGGTCTATATCGAGCTGATCGGCGGCAAGCAGGCCTCGCTCGGCCTCGGCGCGGCGGATGCCGGCCGTGGCGGTGGCCTGGCCGGCATTGCGGTGGAGCGCCCGCAGCGGCTGCGACCCTTGGCGCCGACCCTCGACGAGGCGGCGCTCGCGGCGCATGAGGTGTTCATCCGCTCGCTCGGCAAGGCCCAGCTCTGGCGCGGCTATCTCGGCATCACCGAGGAAGGCTGAAGCGGAATCCGCTCAGCCGTCCTTCTTCCGGCTGGACCGCCGCGACAGCATGTTCAGCCCCTCGATCGCGGCCGAGAAGGCCATCGCGGCGTAGATGTAGCCCTTGGGCACATGCGCGCCGAAGCCCTCGCCGATCAGCGTGCCGCCGATCATCAGCAGGAAGCCCAGCGCCAGCATCACGATGGTCGGGTTCTTCTCGATGAAGAGTGCCAGCGGGTCGGCAGCGAGCAGCATTACCAGCACCGCGAAGACGACGGCGATGACCATGACCGGGATGTGGTCGGTCATGCCGACGGCGGTGATGATCGAGTCGATCGAGAACACCAGGTCGAGCAGCAGGATTTGCGCGATCACGCCGCCGAAGGTCACGGCGACGGCCTTGCCGCCATCGAAGACGTCGGGCCCGTGGTCGCTATCGACCTTGTGATGGATTTCCGTCGTCGCCTTCCAGACCAGGAAGAGACCGCCGGCGATCAGGATCAGGTCGCGCCAGGAGAAGGCCTTGCCGAAGACCGAGAAGATCGGCGCGGTGAGCTGGACGATGATCGCGACGGTGCCGAGCAGGGCAAGCCGCAGGATCAGCGCGAGCCCGATGCCGATCTTGCGGCCGCGCGAGCGCTGATGCTCGGGCAGCTTGTTGGTCAGGATGGAGATGAAGATCAGGTTGTCGATGCCGAGCACGACCTCCATGGCGATCAGGGCGCCGAGCGCAGCCCAGACTGCGGGGTCGGCGGCGAGCGTCATCAGGTAGTCCATCGGTCCTCCGGCATTATGAAAATAGCGGGCGGCCATGGGCCGTCCGCCTGTTGTGAGGTCGAGATGGAGAGCGCCTGCCGCCGCCGCAAGGGAAACGTGCCGCGAACGAGCCGGGAACAGCGCACGAAAAAGGGCCCCGCAGGGCCCTTGGTCGTCTGGTCCGTGCGCGGCAGACTTAGGCCTGCGGCGCGCCTTGCTGGCCCTGGAACTCCTGCATGCGCTGCTGGAACAGGGCCGCGAAATCGATCGGCGGGACGTAGAAGGGCGGGAAGCCGCCATTCTGCACGGCCTCGGCGATGATCTGCCGGGCGAAGGGGAAGAGCAGCCGGGCGCAGTCGATCACCAGCACCGGGTGGACATGCTCCTGCGGGACGTTGAGCAGGCGGAACACGCCGCCATAGCTCAGGTCGAAGGCGAACAGGGTCTCGCCATTGATCTCGGCCTTGCCCTCGAGCTGCAGGACCGTCTCGTAATCGTTGTCGCCGAGCGCGTTGCTGGAGACGTTGACCTGCAGCGACATCTGCGGGCCGGTCTCGGCCTGCTGCTGGCCGAGGCCGCGCGGCGCCTTCGGATTCTCGAAGGAGAAGTCCTTGGTGTACTGGATCAGAGCGCTCATGCTCGGCGCGGCTTCGTCGGCGCCGTTGCCGTTGGGGAGTTCGTTGGCCATCGGTCCCATCGCTTCTGGCAGGCTGTCTGGGGAATCCCGCGCCAGTTCTTGACGCTCGGGACTGCGCTCCGCTTTCCGGTTCGACGCGGGCGTCGGCTATCATGGACCAAAGCGCGGCACAAGAAGCCGCCTTCACAAGCAGGGGGGTGGATGTTACGAGCCTAGCTCACCATATGAGCGCGTAGCAGCACTTCCTGGAGGGAGCCGCTGGTCTATTACCGCGACTGGAGCCTCGGGTCAGCTTTCGATGCAAAATTCCTTCGACGTGACGACTCTGGTCTTCCTGGCTCTGGCCGTTTTCGTCGCCTGGAAGCTGCGCTCAGTGCTCGGCCAGAAGACCGGTAACGAGCAGCCGCCGGCCGATCCGTTCTCGCGCCGCGAGACGCCGCCGCTGCGGCCCGACCAGGCGCCCCCCACGGAGGCCAAGCGCGACAACGTCATCCGCCTGCCGGGTGCCGCCAATGATCCGGCTGCGGCCCCGCCGCCCTCCGCGGATCGCTGGAAGGACATCGCGCCGGCCGATTCGCCGATCATCGCCGGCATCGACGCGATCGTCCGGCAGGAGCCCGGCTTCGATCCGCGCGACTTCCTCGGTGGCGCCAAGGGGGCCTATGAGACCATCGTCACCGCTTTCGCCCGCGGCGACCGCAAGATGCTCAAGGGCCTGCTCGCCAAGGAGGTCTATGAAGGCTTCGAACAGGCGATCACCGATCGCGAGAAGCGCGGCGAGAAAGCCGAATCCAGCTTCGTCTCGATCGACAAGGCCGAGATCACGGCCGTCGATGTGAAGGCAAAGGCGGCGCAGGTCACCATCGCCTTCGTCTCGCAGCTGATCAGCGTGACCCGCGACGCGCAAGGAACGGTCGTCGACGGCAGCGCCGAGGCGGTCTCCACGGTCAACGACATCTGGACCTTCTCGCGCCAGCTCGGCAGCCGCGACCCCAACTGGCTCCTGGTCGCCACCGAATCCGCCGCGTGATCCGTGGCGCCGGTGGCGCACTGGCGCTGCTTGCGGCCTGCTGGGCGCCGATGAGCGCCATGGCCGCTGCTCCTCCCCCTTTGCCGCACGGCGCCAGCGCCGAGTCCCTCGCGGCGGCCGGCGTTGCCGGTTGGGCCGAAGACGACCACCGCGCCGCCTTCGCGATCTTCGCGCGTGGTTGCCAGGCCGAGCCCCCACTGAGGGCATCTGTCGCCGTTCCCGCCGCGCTAGCGTCCGTCTGCGAGCAGGCGCGGCGTGTGGCTGCCGCCGGGCCGGTTGAGCGCGATGCGGCGCGGCGCTTCTTCGAGCGGCATTTCTCGTTCTGGCGGATTCGTCCGCCGGCCGCCCCGACCGGTTTCATGACCGGCTATTTCGAGCCGGAATTCGAGGGCTCGCTCACCCGGTCCGAAAGCTACCCGACGCCGCTTTATGGCCGCCCGCCCGAACTGGTGACGCGGATGCCGGGCGATGACTGGCCCAGCCTCGATGCCACGCTTTCAGCCGCACGGCGCGGGGCGGGCGGCCTCGAGCCCTTTCCGGACCGCAGCGCGATCGAGACCGGCGCGCTCGACGGCCGCGATCTCGAAGTCCTCTGGATGCGCGACCCCGTCGACCGCTTCGTGCTGCAGGTGCAGGGCTCCGGTCGCATCCGGCTGCCGGACGGCTCCGTGACCCGGCTGATCTATTCCGGCCGCAACGGCCACGCCTACACCTCGCTTGGCCGCGTCCTGAGCGAGCGCGAGGGCATTCCGCCGGCGCAGATGACCATGGACCGCCTGATTGCGCGGCTGAAGGCCGATGCCGGCTTCGCCCGCGACCTGATTCGGCTGAACCGCTCCTTCGTCTTCTTCGCCCGTCGCGACGATCTTCCTGCGGATTCAGGTCCCATCGGCGGGGCCGGGCTGCCGCTGACGCCGCTGCGCAGCATCGCGATCGATCGCACGATCTGGCCCTATGGGCTGCCGGTCTGGATCGATGCGACGCTGCCGGATGGCGCCGGTGGCATGGCGCGGCTGGCTCGTCTGATGATCGCGCAGGATACTGGCTCGGCCATCCTGGGCCCGGCCCGGCTCGATCTCTTCGTCGGCTCGGGCGCCAGCGCCGGCCACCGCGCCGGCCTCGTCCGCCATGCCATCGATTTCACCGTGCTCTGGCCGACCGATCCCGGGCGATAGCGATGCGCGCGCGGCGGGGCAGGACATTGTCGGAGGCCGATCTCGCGCTCTGGCGCCAGGTCGCGCGTTCCGTGAAGCCTCTGCCGGGGCGTGCGCCGGTCGAGCCGGAGCCGTTGGCGCCGCCCGCGCCTGTATTGGAGCAAAAGCAGGCGCTGCCGGCCAGCGCTGTGCCAGCTAGGCCGGCCGTTCCATCGCAACCTCCGCTCGCGCCCCTCGAAAACCGCCTGCGCACGCAGCTCCGGCGCGGCCAGCAAAGTGTCGAAGCGGTCATCGATCTCCACGGCATGCGGCAGGACGAGGCGCATTTGGCGCTGCGGTCCTTCCTGCGCCGCGAGCAGGGGCGCGGCACGCGGCTCGCCCTCGTCGTCACCGGCAAGGGCGCCGCCGGCACCTCGCTGTTCGGCGACGAGCGCGGCGTGCTGCGCCGGGTCGTGCCGCACTGGCTGCGGCTGCCGGATCTGCGGCCCCTGGTGGTCGGTTTCGAGGAGGCGCAACAGCGCCATGGCGGCTCCGGCGCGCTTTATGTCAGGCTGCGCCGCGCCCGCGAGGCTGGACCGTGACCCCGTTCGGGCAGCGCGTTCGCGAGCACCGGGACAAGCGCGGCATGACGCTCGCGGATATGGCCGGCGTGCTGGGCATCACGCCAGCCTATCTCTCGGCGCTGGAGCACGGCAAGCGCGGTCGTCCGACCTTCACCCTGATCCAGGGCGTCATCCATGTGCTCGGCGTGATCTGGGACGAGGCCGACGAACTCGTGCGCCTGGCCGATCTCTCGCATCCGCGCGTCACGGTCGATACAGCAGGGCTGGAACCGGAAGCGACCCTGCTGGCCAACCGCCTCGCCCGGGAGATCGGTGTGCTGGAGCCCGAGGACCTCGAACGCCTCGCCACAGTGCTGGATGAGGCCGCGGCTCGACGCAGCCGTCAGGAGGGGTCCGCTTGACCCGCGCACGCTTGGATGCGACACGCCGCGCCATCCTATCGGTTGTACCGCCGCCATTTCCATCCGCACAGCATCGGGCTTCTTCATGACCAGCACGCGCACCGACGTTCTTGCCCTCGGCAATGCCATCGTAGACGTCATCGCCGCGGCGGAAGAGGATTTCCTGGCGACGCACGGCCTGACCAAGGGCGCTATGGCCCTGATCGACGAGGCCCGGGCGGAATCGCTCTATGCTGCGATGGGGCCGGGCAAGGTGATCTCGGGCGGCTCCGCCGCCAACACCATCGCCGGGCTCGCCTCCTTCGGCGGCAAGGGCGCCTTCATCGGCAAGGTCAAGGCCGACGAACTCGGCCGGCTCTACCGGCATGACCTGACCTCGCTCGGCGTCGCCTTCGCTACGCCTGCGGCGACGGAAGGCGCAGCCACCGCCCGCTCCTTCATCATCGTCACGCCCGATGGCGAGCGCACGATGAACACCTATCTCGGCGCCTGCCAGGGCCTCACCGTGGCCGATGTCGACGCCAAGGCTGTCGAGAATGCCGACATCATTTATCTCGAAGGCTATCTCTGGGACCCGCCGGCCGCCAAGGACGCCTTCCGCAAGGCCTCCGAGATCGCCCACAAGGCCGGTGGCAAGGTCGCGATCACGCTCTCGGATTCCTTCTGCGTCGATCGGTACCGCGACGAGTTCGTCGGGCTGATCCGCAACCGCATGGTCGATATCGTCTTCGCCAATGAGCATGAGCTCAAGAGCCTCTATCAGGCCTCCGCCTTCGAGGACGCGCTGGCGGCGCTGCGGCAGGAGAACATCCTCGCCGTCGTCACCCGCTCCGAGAAGGGCGCGCTGGCGGTCACGCCCGAGGGCGTCATCGAGGAGCCGGTGTTCCCGATCGAGCGGCTCGTGGATGCCACGGGCGCCGGCGACCTCTTCGCGGCGGGCTTCCTCTTCGGCCTGACCTCGGGCCGCGAGGTTCGTGATTCGCTGCGTCTGGGAGCGCTGGCGGCGGCCGAGATCATCAGCCATGTCGGCGCGCGGCCGGATGTGAACCTGAAGGTGCTGGCGGGGAACGAAGGGCTGCTGTGAGTTCTCCTTCTCCCCTCGGGGGAGAAGGTGTCTGCGCAGCAGACGGATGAGGGAAGGGTCGCGCAAGCGGCCCTTTCTTGTTTATCGCCAGAGGGTCTGCCCTCATCCGTCACGGCTTCACCGTGCCACCTTCTCCCCCGAGGGGAGAAGGAAGGGCGCGCACCCTCAATAGAGCGTCGCCTTGACCCGCTCGGGCAATGCCTTGTCGTAAGCCTCCCCGTCGAAGGTCTCGACGGCGGCATCCCGCGCGGTGATGCCGCGCAGGATCTGTCCGGCGCTCGGCACGCTGCCTCGATCGACATGCCTGTCCGCGCTCCACAACTCGGCCCGGACGACAGCGCGCGAGCACTGGAAGTAGACGCTCTCCACCGTGACCACGATGACGCAGGCCGGGGCCTTTCCGGAGACCGCAAAGCCCGCGCACAACCCAGGGTCGTTGGATAGGGTCGCGACTCCGTTGACGCGCAGTGTCTCGCCGTAACCGGGTATCAGAAAGAGCATTCCGATTCGCGCGTCGAACAGGATATTCTTCAACGAATCCAGACGGTTATTGCCTCTTCGGTCGGGAATCAGCAGCGTTTTCGCGTCCCGGACCATTACAAAGCCCGGCTGATCCCCGCGCGGCGAACAATCCAGACCGTCCGGACCATTGGTCGCGAGCACGAAAAACGGAGAGGCGGCGATCAGCGCGGCATAGTTCGCGTCGACATGGTCGATCTCCTTGGCGATCGAAGCCGGCGCGACCGGGTTGGGATAGAGCGCGGCGAGCTGGTCGAGGGAGGTAACGGTATGGGCAGACATGGCGGCTCCGGGCAGCATCAGATAAGTCTAGACTATCGAACTTCACGCCAGACGACGACCCATCTGGTGACAACCGTGTCGATTTGTCATCAGCCGTCGCGAGCAGCACGTCGTTGATCCGCCCAAACGAAAGAAGCCCCGCATCTCGCGATGCGGGGCTTCTGTTTCACGTGAGTCGCGTGAGAGGGCGGCTTACTCGGCCTGCTGCTTCTCGCGGCTCTTCTCGGTGTCGCGCTGGGCCTTGAGCTTCTCGGTCAGGTCCTCGCCGGTCTCCTGGTCGACGACCTTCATCGAGAGACGGATCTTGCCGCGATCGTCCTGGCCGAGGAACTTGACCTTGACCTTGTCGCCTTCCTTGACGACGTCCGAGACCTTCTGGACCCGGGCGGCGGCGAGTTCGGAGATGTGGACGAGACCGTCCTTGGCCCCGAAGAAGTTCACGAAGGCGCCGAACTCCATGATCTTCACGACGGTGCCGTCATAGATCATGCCGACTTCGGCTTCCGAGACGATCGACTTGATCCACTTGATCGCGGCTTCGATCGACTTGCCGTCGGCCGAGGCGATCTTGATAGTGCCGTCATCCTCGATGTTGACCTTGGCGCCGGTCTTCTCGACGATTTCGCGGATGACCTTGCCGCCCGAACCGATGACTTCACGGATCTTGTCGACCGGGATCTTCATCGTCTCGATGCGCGGGGCATATTCGCCGAGCTGGCCGCGCGAGGTCGAGAGCGCCTTGTTCATCTCGTCGAGGATGTGGTCGCGACCGCCCTTGGCCTGGTCGAGAGCGACCTTCATGATCTCCTCGGTGATGCCCGCGATCTTGATGTCCATCTGCAGCGAGGTGATGCCCTCGGCCGTTCCGGCGACCTTGAAGTCCATGTCGCCGAGATGGTCCTCGTCACCCAGGATGTCGGAGAGCACTGCGAAGCGCTCGCCTTCCAGGATCAGGCCCATCGCGATGCCCGCGACGGGCGCCTTCAGCGGCACGCCGGCATCCATCAGGGCAAGCGAGGTGCCGCAGACGGTGGCCATCGAGGAGGAGCCGTTCGACTCGGTGATCTCCGAGACGACGCGGATGGTGTAGGGAAACTCGGACTTCGCCGGCAGCATCGGCCGGATGGCGCGCCAGGCGAGCTTGCCGTGTCCGATCTCGCGGCGGCCGGGCGAGCCCATGCGGCCGGCTTCACCCACCGAATAGGGGGGGAAGTTGTAGTGCAGCAGGAAGGTCTCCTTGTAGGTGCCCTCCAGCGAGTCGATGTACTGCTCGTCGTCGCCGGTGCCCAGCGTGGTCACGACCAGCGCCTGCGTCTCGCCACGGGTGAACAGCGCCGAACCATGGGTGCGCGGCAGGATGCCGGCCTCGGCGACGATCTTGCGGACCGTCTTGAGGTCGCGGCCGTCGATGCGGACCTTGTCGTCCAGGATCATCCAGCGCACGACCTTGGCCTGCGCCTCCTTGAACTGGCCGCCGACCTGCTCCTTGGTAAAGGTGGTCTTGCCGTCCGGCGTGTCCGAGATCAGCGAGGCGACCTTGGCCTTGGCGGCGTCCAGAGCCTTGTAGCGCTCGGCCTTGGTGCGGATCTGGTAGGCGGCGCGGATGTCCTTATCGACCAGCTTGAGCACGGCGTCGAGGACGACGGCGTTGTCGGCCGGGGTGTAGTCGCGCGGCTCCTTGGCGGCCTTCTCGGCCAGGCGAATGATCGCGTCGATCACCGGCTGGAAGTGCTTGTGGCCGAACATCACGGCGCCCAGCATGATCTCCTCGGAGAGCTGCTTGGCTTCCGACTCGACCATCAGGACGGCGTCGGGCGTGCCGGCGACGACGAGGTCGAGCTGCGACTCCTTGATCTCGTCGACCAGCGGGTTGAGCTTGTAGGCGCCATCGAAATAGCCGACGCGCGCGGCGCCGATCGGGCCCATGAAGGGCACGCCGGAGAGGGTCAGCGCAGCCGAGGTGGCGACCATCGCGACGATGTCGGGATCGTTCTCGAGGTCATGCTGCAGCACGGTGCAGACGATCTGCGTCTCGTTGCGGTAGCCCTCGACGAAGAGCGGGCGGATCGGCCGGTCGATCAGGCGCGAGACCAGCGTTTCCTTCTCGGTCGGGCGGCCTTCGCGCTTGAAATAGCCGCCGGGAATGCGGCCGGCAGCAAAGGTCTTTTCCTGGTAGTTCACGGTCAGCGGGAAGAAATCGATCCCGGCCTTGGGCGTCTTGGCGGAGACGACGGTGGCGAGCACCACGGTCTCGCCATAGGTGGCGAGCACGGCGGCGTCGGCCTGGCGGGCGATCTTGCCGGTTTCGAGCACGAGCTTGCGCCCGCCCCACATCAGTTCTTCGGTCTGGACATCGAACATGGATTTTCTTTCGGATCGGATGCGACCCGCCTTCGCGTCTCAAGCCCATGGGCAAGACGGCGAAACGCTCGGGCCGGAAAAGACATCCGCGCCGAGCGCTCGGCGATCCTGCCATGGGCGAGAGGCGCCCGGCGGGTCATACGGCAGGCCGCCCTATGCGGCTGCCGCGTTGTAACGGGCTCGATGCCGCACCATTGCGGCAACCCCTTATGCAAAAGCGCCCGGAGCGGAACCGCACCGGGCGAGAGAGGCAGGCGTCGATCAGCGGCGAATGCCGAGCTTCTCGATCAGCGTGCGGTAGCGCGGCTCGCTCTTGCTCTTCAGGTAGTCGAGCAGCGAACGACGCTGCGAGACCATCTTGAGCAGGCCGCGACGGGAATGGTTGTCCTTGACATGCGACTTGAAGTGGCCGGTCAGGTTGTTGATGCGCTCGGTGAGGATCGCGACCTGAACTTCCGGCGAGCCGGTGTCGTTGAGCTTGGTGGCATGTTCTTTCATGAGCGCGGTCTTGCGCTCGGCAGTGATCGACATCGTGTGATCCTTCGGTTGGGTGTTGATCTGGCGGGCCTGAGCCGGGATGTCGTCCAGCAGGGTCCGAAGCCCGCGAGCGCCTCATCGAGGAGGGGTCGCGCAGCCGGTTTTTGAGGCCGGATGGCGGCGGTATACACGAAATGGCGGGAAACGCCAGCGCTCGCCGGGGAACCTGTCGCGAGGCCGGCCGTTGGGCTGGTAACTCGAACAGCAGGTGTTGCGTCATGTTTGTATCGGACAAGGACCGCCTCATCATCGCGCTGGGCGCGCAGTTGCGGGCGGAACGGGAGACGCGCGAGGCGCTCGCCAGCGTGATCGGCAACGGCCAGCTCGACCGCGAGGTGCTGCTGGCGATTCTGGAGGATCCGATCCCGGCATGGTCCCATGAGGATCTGGTTGCGGCCGATGCTCTCGCTGCGGATTCTGATCCCCGTCGGGCGAGGGCCGCCTGATGGCCCCGCGTCCCGCCTGGAAGGGCTACCTCAAGCTCTCGCTGGTCTCCTGCGCCGTCGAACTGACGGGAGCGACCGACCACAGCGAGAAGGTCTCGTTCCGCGTCATCAATCGCAAGACCGGCAATACGGTGAAGCGCCAGTATATCGACAGCGTCTCCGGCAAGCCGGTCGAGGATGACGACGAGGTCAAGGGCTACGAGATCGGCGACGACGAGTACCTGCTCGTCGAGGAAGACGAAATCGACGCGGTCCAGATCGAATCCTCGCATACGCTGTCGATCGAGCAATTCGTCGATCGCGCCGACATCCCGCAGATCTATTTCGACACGCCCTATTACGTCACACCCGCCGACGACGTCTCGGAGGAGGCCTTCGCCGTGATCCGCGAGGCCATGGCGCGCCAGAAGAAGGCTGGCATCGCCCGCATTGTGCTCTATCGCCGCGAGCGCCCGGTGATGATCGAGCCCTTCGACAAGGGCCTGCTGCTGACGACGCTGCGCTATGACAAGACGGTGCGCAAGCCCGACGAGATCTTCCGCGACATCGCCAAGGCGAAGATCGACCCGGAGCTGATCGATCTCGCGACGCATATCATCGACAAGAAACAGGCGAGCTTCGACCCATCTGGATTCGAGGACCGCTATGAGACCGCGCTGCTGGAGCTGATCCAGGCCAAGCAGAAGGGCAAGAAGCCGCCGGTCGTGCAGTCCGCCGAGCGCCCGGCCAATGTCGTGAACCTGTTCGAGGCCCTGAAGAAGAGCCTCGCCGGTGACGATGACTCGTCCGGCAAACCGGCGGAGGCGAAGAAGGCGGCGCCTGCAAAAGCCGGTCCGAAGAAATCGGCCGCCAAGGCGCGCAAATCGGCCTGAGGAGCGAGGCGATGGCGACGCTGGACCTCTATCGCGCCAAGCGCGATTTCACGCTCACCAAGGAACCTAAAGGCGCTGCGGCTCGCAAAACGGCCGCTGCCGCGCAGGGCGGCGCCTTCGTCGTCCATAAACATGCCGCGCGGCGCCTGCATTACGATCTCAGGCTCGAGCATGACGGCGTGCTCTGGTCCTGGGCCGTGACGCGGGGCCCCAGCCTCGATCCCGACGAGAAGCGGCTTGCCGTCCATGTCGAGGATCATCCGCTCGAATATGGCAGCTTCGAGGGCACGATCCCCGAGGGCCAGTATGGCGCGGGCTCCGTCATCGTCTGGGACGAGGGGCTCTGGGTGCCGGAGGGCGATCCCGCTTTCGGCATGCAGAAGGGCCACCTCTCTTTCATGCTGCAGGGCCACAAGCTCGCGGGCCAGTGGCATCTCGTGCGGCTGAAGCCGAGGCGCGGCGAAAAGCGCGACAACTGGCTGCTGATGAAAGTCGACGACGCGGCCGCCCGTCACGATGGCGACATCCTGGAAAGCGCACCGAACTCGGTGGTGTCGGGCCTCAGTGTCGACGAGATCGCCAGCGGCACGGCAACAAAACCGAAGGTGTGGAAGAAGACGAAGCGGCCGGGCTCGGATGACGTCAGCGCGGCGAATACCGAGCCGGTGCGTGCGGCCAAGAAGAGGTCCACCCGCAAGACGAAAGCGGTCGGCGACGTCCTGCCGCGCTTCGTCGAACCCTGCCTGGCGACGCTGCAGGACAAGCCGCCGGCTGGCGAGAGCTGGCTGCACGAGGTCAAGTTCGACGGCTACCGCCTGCAGGCGCGCATCGAGGACGGAAAGGCCGTGCTGCTGACCCGATCGGGGCTCGACTGGACCGACCGTTTTGGCGCGACCCTGGCGCAGGCTCTGGGCGCTTTGCCCTGCGAGACCGCACTGATCGACGGCGAGGTGGTGGCGCTCGAAGAGAACGGGCTGTCGTCCTTCTCGGCGCTGCAGGATGCGCTGTCGGAAGGGCGCACGGGCCAGCTTGTCTTCTTCGCCTTCGATCTTTTGTATCTCGACGGGGAGGACCTCCGGGCAGATCCGCTGGTCGCGCGCAAGGAGCGGCTGGAAGCCCTGTTCCAGGCGATCGAGGGCGAGACGCCGCTGCGCTACAGCGAGCATTTCATCGAGCCGGGCCAGACCATGCTGCGCCATGCCTGCCGCATGGGGCTGGAGGGCGTCATCTCGAAACGGGCCGACGCACCCTATCGCAGCGGGCGCGGCCGCGACTGGGTCAAATCGAAATGCACGCAGCGGCAGGAATTCGTCATTGCCGGCTATGTGCCCTCGAAAGGCTCGGGCCGTGAACTCGGCTCGATCGTCGCCGGCTACCATGAGGATGGCGTGCTGAGGCCGGCCGGCCGTGTCGGCACCGGCTTCACCCGAAAATCCGCCGCCACACTCAAGGCCCGGCTCGATGCGATCAAAGCCGCGTCCTCACCCTTCCAGGGCGCGGCAGGGCGCGAACGCGGAATCGTCTGGGTGAAGCCAGAACTCGTCGCCGAGGTCGAGTTTCGCGCCTGGACAGCCTCCAGGACCTTGCGCCATGCGAGCTATCTCGGCCTGCGCGAGGACAAGCCGGCCGATGAGGTGGTCGCGGAGCGCCCTGACAGCGCCGGCCCCCAAGCGGTCACACACCAATCGGGGCCGGCAAGCACCAGGTCATCGAAAGGGGCGTCGCCGAAGACTTCCAAGCGTACCGAACGCGTCGCGACGACGATCAAGCTCAGCAGCCCCGACAAGCCGCTCTGGCCCGATATCGGCCTGACCAAGCAGGGTCTGCTGGACTATTACGCGACGGTCTGGCCGCTGATGCGGCCCCATGTCGTCAATCGCCCCCTCAGCCTCGTCCGGGCGCCCAATGGGATCGAGGGGCACTCCTTCTTCCAGAAGCACGCGATGCCCGGCATCCACGAGGCCATCCTTCGCAAGAAGGACAAGGACGGCGAGGAGCTGCTCTTCATCCGCGACTTCGACGGGCTGGCGGCCTTGGTGCAACTTGGCACGGTCGAAATCCACCTCTGGGGCGCAGCGATCGAGACCGTCGAGACGCCCGACCAAATCATCTTCGACCTCGATCCGGACCCGGGCGTGCCGCTCGAGCGTGTCCGCGACGCTGCCCTGACGGTGCGCGACCGGCTGCAGGAGATCGGGTTTGCCAGCCTTCTCAAGACCTCGGGTGGCAAGGGCTACCATGTCGTGATGCCGCTCAAGCCCCGGGCGGGGTGGGATCGCGTCAAGGGGTTTGCGCGCGATTTCGCGCAGGCCATCGCGCAGACCGAACCTGCGCTCTACACCGCGACGCTGTCCAAGAAGGCGCGCAAAGGCAAGATCTTCATCGATTATCTCCGCAACGGACGAGGCGCGACCGCGATCGCGCCCTATTCGACGCGGGCCCGCGCGGGCGCATCCGTCGCCATGCCGATCGAGTGGGAGGCGCTCGCGGAGACCGCACCCGATGCCTTCAAGGCGAGCGACATTCGCGACGAGGGGCCGCCCCCCGAGGTCTGGGGTGGCTTCTTTGACGGCGCCAAACCCCTGACCGGCAAGGGCTAGTGCAGCCTCAGGACGGAAGCGTGACCCCGCGATCGTAGCGCCGCTGCGCCTCCTGCACCGCGCCGATATGGCGTTCGGCCCATAGTGTCAGCGCTTGCACGGTCGATGCCAGCGTCCGCCCGAGATCGGTGAGCGAGTATTCGACCGTCACCGGCACGGTAGCGAAGGCCTCGCGCCGCACCAGCCCGTCGCGTTCGAGGCTCTTCAGAGTCTGCGATAGCATCTTTTGCGAGATGCTCTCGATCCGGCGGCGCAGCTCGTTGAAGCGCAGCGTCTCGCGTTCGAGCATGATCAGGATCAGCACGGCCCATTTGTCGCCGATGCGGTCGAGCACCTGGCGTGTCGGGCATTGTGCGTTGAACGGGTCGGGGCGTTGCAGCATGGCGGTTTCCGTCAGGTGACCACGTCTCGCAAAAGTGCCTTCTTTACGCGCGGCACGTCACGAGCCATTTGGGTTCCATTGGATTGTTGGTATCCATTGGTTACCAGAAGAAAGGACTGCTGTCATGACCATCGCACTCATCGGCGCCACCGGCTTCATCGGCTCGCGCCTTCTCGCCGAGCTCGTTTCGCGCGGCCACGCCGTCACCGCCATCGTGCGCAATCCGGAGAAGGTGCCGGCGCTTACCGGCGTCACGCCCGTCAAGGGCGACATCTTCGACAAGGACGGCCTGGCGGCTCTTCTGGCCGGGCATGACGTGGTGATCAGCTCCGTCCACTACCTGGCGAGCGATGCGGATGCGCTGCTTGGGGCTGTGAAACAGTCCGGAGCGAAGCGCTACCTCGTCGTCGGCGGCGCCGGCAGCCTCGAGGTCGCGCCAGGCGTGAAGCTGGTCGACACGCCGGGTTTCCCGGCTGCCTATCTCGACGAGGCCCGCAAGGGCGGTGTCTATCTCGACCTGCTGAAGCAGGAAAAGACGCTGGACTGGAGCTTCCTGTCACCCTCCGCCATCATCGCACCTGGCGAGCGCACGGGCACATTCCGCCTCGGCCTCGACCAGCTCCTCGTCGATGCCAACGGCGAGAGCCGCATTTCGGCCGAGGACTATGCGATCGCGCTGGTCGACGAGCTGGAGAAGCCCGCCCATAGCCGCCGCCGCTTCACGGTTGGCTATTGAGCTCGGGGGCGAGGCGGGCGCGGCGGAACCGCATCTCGCCGATGCTGAGAACGCCGCGACGCATCTCGCCCTTGGCGACCTTGCCGCTGTCGTCCTCGAAATAGAGCCGCGAGCGATCGACCTCGTAACGGCCATGGTGCCAAGCCGACAGGGCCTGTTTCGCCTTGTTGTAGCGGCCGTCGGGCCGTAGCTCGATCACGATGCCGCCGTCCTCGGTCGTCCAGCGACCAAGGGCGGCGCGCGCGAAGGCGTCGGCCTCGTCCGCCATCGCGATTTCCAGCGAACGGATCGGCCGGGCGGAGGGGACGAGGGCGGCGGCGAAATGGCTCAGCGAGTGAAGCATCTGGGTGAAGGGCATGGGGGGTCTCCAATTCTTCCGGAATCGACTTGGGTCTTGCAAATTCGAATGTCGAGAACCGGCAGTCGCGCGAGGCGGTGAACAGGTTCAATCGGGGCGGGCTGTCTGCCGCGCACCCCTTTGGCCTTTGTCATGGCGCTGCTGCTTCGCAGGCCCGGTTCGGCTAGAATGAACAATGCCGCAACGAGCTGCCGATGCGGTAGATCGATGCGCCGAAAAGATTGCCTGATCCTCCAGGTGGACTCCTTTCAGGTCGCCTGCGAGCTGGCGATCATTGTATGAAAGTCCAGGTCAGGCACGCCGTCAGGGCCGCTGCTCAAGCGGTGGAGGCAAGTGATGGGGAGGCAACGATGCAGCAACCCGGGACGCAGCAGCTCGACGCGCTGGCGGCGTTGGTCGCGCGTCTTTGCGCAAGCGATGGCGTTCACCAAACGGCCATTCCCCGGCTGGCGCTGATCCGCTCCTGCCAGCCGACGCAGCCGCTGCACGCGCTGCATGAGCCTGCCCTGTGCATCATTGTTCAGGGCCGCAAGCAGGTGATGCTGGGGGATCGGGTCTATCACTACGACCGCAACCAATACCTGGTCGTCTCCGTGGACCTGCCGGTCGTCGGCCAGGTCGTCGAGGCGACGCAAGACGAGCCCTATCTCTGTGTCCGCCTCGACCTCGACCCTGTCCTGCTCGGCGCGATCATGCTGGAGGCCAGCGCGGGAGACGCGGAGGCCAGCGGTGCGGGCGCGGGTCTGGCACTCAACCCGGTCGCACCGGCGTTGCTGGATGCCATCTTGAGGATGGTCCGGCTTCTGGAGACGCCGCGCGACATCGCCATGCTAGCGCCGCTGGCCGAGCGCGAGATCCTTTATCGCCTGATGACGGGCGAGCAGGCGGGCCGGCTGCGCCAGATCGCTACCTGCGACAGCAGGCTGCAGCAGGTCAACCGCGCGATCGGCTGGATCAAGGGCAACTACGACAAGGCCTTCAGCGTCGAGGCGCTGGCGCAGGAGGCGCGTATGAGCCCGTCTGCCTTGCATCAGCATTTCAAGGCGGTGACCGCGATGAGTCCGCTGCAATATCAAAAGCAGCTGCGCCTGCAGGAAGCCCGGCGCCTGATCCTGAGCGCGGCGCTCGACGCCGCCTCTGCCGGCTTCCGTGTCGGCTATGAAAGCCCGTCGCAGTTCAGCCGGGAGTACCGCCGTCTCTTTGGCGCGCCGCCACTGAAGGATGCGGCCCGGCTTCGCGGCGGCCCCGGCCTTGGCATGATTGGGGCCTAAACCGCGTCGCGGCCCAGGCCCCAAGGATCAATCATCCGGATCGAGCGGGTTCTTTCAGAACTCTTCCCATCCGGCGTCACCGGCGCGGCTGTTGGCGACCTTCTTGGCAGGCGCGCGCGGTGCTGGCGCTGCGGCCTGGACGCGGGGCGCCGGGGCCCGCGTCGCCGGGGCGTTGGTGTGGACGAAAGCGGCCTCGGCGAGCTGGCGCAGGCGCGCGGGCTCGGAGGAGGCTGGTGGCGCGGCCTGGCTGCCCTGAGACCCCTCTGGCCCCGTCTTGAAGGCGGCGACGAGGTCGTTGAGCTGGCCGATGCGGGAGGAGAGCGAGGCGGCCGACGCTGCGCTCTGTTCGGAGAGCGCCGCGTTCTGCTGCGTCATCTCGTCGAGATGGGCGACGGCCTGGCTCATCTCGTCGATGCCGTTGGCCTGCTCGCCGGCGGCCGCCGAGATGTCGGCGATGGTGGCGGCGACCTTGCGCGAGGAGGCGAGGATCTGGCTGAGCTGGTCTCCGGCCTGGCGCACGAGCTTGACGCCCTCGCCGACCTCCATATTGGAGGAGGAGATCAGGCCGGAGATGTCCTTGGCGGCGGCGCTCGAGCGCTGCGCCAGGGTGCGCACCTCCGAGGCCACGACGGCGAAGCCCTTGCCGGCATCGCCCGCACGGGCGGCCTCGACCGCCGCGTTCAGCGCCAGCAGATTGGTCTGGAAGGCGATGTCGTCAATCACGCGGATGATGTCGGAGATCTTCTGCGAGGCGCTTTCGATGCGCGCCATGGCGTCGACCGCCTGGCCGGCGATGACGCCGCCCGACTGGGCCGCCTGCATCGCGTCGTTGGCGATGGCGGCGGCATCCTTCGAGGCCTGGGCCGAGGCCTTGACCGAAGCCGCGAGTTCTTCGGTCGTGGCGGCGGTTTCCTCCAGGCTCGAGGCCTGCTCCTCGGTACGCTTGGAGAGGTCATCGGCGCCCATGTTGATCTCGCGGGCGGCGAGGCCGACATCGGCGGAGGTCACCTGGATGGTGCGCACCGTCGAGGACAGCCGGTCGACGGTGTCGTTGATGGCGCCCTTGAGCTCGGCGAACTTGCCGCGATAGGCTGAATCGACCCGCGCGGTGAGGTCGCCGCCGGCGACCGCCGAGAGTGCCCGGGCGAACTCGCTCGTCGCCGAATCGACGACGGCGTTGATCTCGTTGATGCCGGAGACGAGCTTCTGCATCTGCTCGTCGGCCTGGTCGATCTGCAACCGCGCCGAGAAATCCCCCGCCGCAGCAGCCGACACCACCTCCCCGACGTCCGAGACGACGGAGGCCATGTTCTCCGCCGCCCGCAGCCGGCGCTCGGAGGCGGCCCGCTCCTGTTCCTCCAGCGCGCGGACGCGATGGATGTTGGACTGGAACTCGCCCAGCGCCTGGCTGATCGCGTCGACCTCCACCATCCCGACCTTCGCCGGAATGCGGGCGTCGTCGGCGCCCGACAACATCAGATCCACCGAAGTGGCGAGCTGCCCGAGCGGGCGCACCACGCCCCGATGGAACAGCATGACGATTCCAGCGACGACGCCGGTGACGACGAGAATGGCGAGCAGCGAGAGCGCGAGCTGCCAGCGCGCGCGTGTCAGCCCGGCGTCGATTTCGGCCTTCGCCTGATCGAACGCGGCATCGCGCATCTGCAGGATGGTAGCGAGCGACTTTTGTGTCCAGGCGCGCCAGTCGGCGAGACTCATGCCGGCCGGCTTGCCGTCGCGCGCCGCCTCATGCATCGCGCCATAGGTCTTGGCCTCTTCAGCGCGGAATCCGGTCGCGACGATGTCCAGCGCGGCCTTGAGCTGCGGCGTGGCCTGCGTCTGCACGACGGCCTGGTCGATCAGCAGCCAGAGCTGCTCGATGCGTCCGCTGAGGCGGTCGACCTGGGACACGGCCGTCGGCGTCAGCTTCACGCCGCTCCCGACATACTGGGTGAAATGAACCGAGCGGCTGCCGGCCGCTTCGCGGATCGTCGTGGCGAGTTCGCCCAGCGAAACGGTGTTGCTCAATTCGGGATTGAGATCGCCAATGCGGGAGCCGAGCTGCCGCTGCAGGTTGGACTGCTGGTTGAGCAGGTCGAGCACCGAGACGCTGAAGGCCTGGGAGACCTTGGGGTCGCGCTGGTCGAGCGGCTTGGCGCCCTCGGCGACCGCGAGCTTGCGGGCATCGCTCAGGCGCTGCGCCAGCTGGTTGACCGGCCCGGCCAGTTCGGGGCGCTGGGCGAAGACGGTTGCCGCGAAGCTCTCCTGCATCTGCAGGACGCGGGCATCGGTATCGCGCGCGGCCTGCGCGGCCGCCGCGGCGATCTTGCCGTCGGGATCGGCCGCGAGCACGACCTGGGTGACGGCGCCGCGCTCGATCGCGGCCCGTTCGATCACGCGGCTGACGGCTTCCGACGCGACGACGAGGCTCTGCGTCTCGCGGGCCGTCGACAGCGCCTGGAGCTGGTTGTAGGCGACATAGCCGCTCGCCAGAATGGCCGCGCCGCCGGCCGCGATGGTGCAGATCAGAAAATGCGTGACGCGCATGGCATCATGTCCCCCACGGCCGCCGCCTCAAATCCGGCATGCGGCCATGCCGCAGGCACGCGGCAGGGCCATGAATATGCTGGAGCGTTGTCGGAGAGACATAACGAACCGGCCGTTAACGTGACCTTTCGAACGGCCGCGCTGGGCGGCGAATCAGAGGTTGAAGACCCGGTGCGGGACGAACTCGCCCTGGTCGATGCTGCCGGTGGCGATCAGGATTCCACCCGCCGTAGCGTAGACCGCCTGGCTGCTGGCTGGCGCGTCGCGGCCGCGCAGCAGCACACTCTGGCCGCGCTTGATCCGCAGCGCCGCGTCGCGGTGCATGGGAATTTCCTCAATCAGCGAAAGTGCTGCCTTGACCGGGAGCAACGCCTCGGAGGCGCTCTCGGGGCCTTCCCGCAAGGTCTCGACGCTGACGGCGTCGGCGATGTCGAAAGGGCCGACGCGCGTGCGCCGCAGATGCGCGACATGGCCGAGGCAGCCGAGCGCGAGGCCGAGGTCGCGCGCGATCGCGCGGACATAGGTGCCTTTGCCGCATTCGGCCTCGAAGGTCGTCGTGGCGCCATCATGGGTGACGATGCGCAAGGCGTCGATCTCGACCGGCCGCGCCTCCAGCACGACCGCCTCGCCCTCGCGGGCAAGATCATAGGCGCGCTCGCCGGCGATCTTGATGGCCGAGAATTGCGGTGGCACCTGGCTGATCGTGCCGGTGAAGCGCGGCAGCAGCGCTGCAATGGAAGCCTCGTCGGGCCGCGCTTCGGACGTCGCGATGACCTTGCCCTCGGTGTCGTCGGTATTGGTCTGCGAGCCCCAGGCGACGGTGAACTGATAGGCCTTGCGTCCGTCCATAACGAACGGGACCGTCTTGGTCGCCTCGCCCAGCGCGATCGGCAGCAGGCCCGACGCGAGCGGGTCGAGCGTGCCGGCATGGCCGGCCTTCTTCGCCGAAAAGGCGCGCTTGACCACGGCCACCGCATGGGTCGAGGTCATGCCCAGGGGTTTGTCGAGAACGATCCAGCCATGGACATCGCGCTTCTTGGGGCGCGGTGCGAAGCTGCGTCCGTCATCCTGTTCGGGGAGCGCGGCGTCATCGGAAGCGGCGACGTCACTCATCACCGAGATCCTTGCCGCTCACAGCCTTGCCGTCCCCGTCCGAAACCGGTTCGTCCTGATCGATCCGGAGCGGCTGCTTCAGGATGTCCTGGCGCACCTTGTCGGAATAGAGCAGCGCGTCGACGCGCTCGGCTTCCGCGAAGCTCTCATCCTGGAGGAAGCGGATGTCGGGCGCGAATTTCAGGTTCACGCGATGGGCGATCTCGCCGCGGATATAGCGCTTGTGGTCGTTCAGCGCCTTCAGGACCGGCTTCACGTCGCCGCCGCCGAGCGGCATGACGAAGCAGGTCGCCAGCTTCAGATCCGTCGAGAGACGCACTTCCGGGACAGTGATGACATGTTTGGCCAGCACCTCGTCATGGATGTCGCCACGCGTCAGCAACTCCGCGAGCGCATGGCGGATCAATTCGCCGATACGCAGCTGCCGCTGGTTCGGGCCGGATGGTTTGGATGGTTTTGCCATGGTTCTCGTCCTCCGGGATCGGACCGGATCAAACGTCATGGTCGGGCCAAGGCCCGACCATCTCTCGCTGGATGAGGCGCTTTGCAGAGCGCTCTGTTCATGACGAGATGGCCGGGACAAGCCCGGCCATGACGCGTTGCCTGTGAAAGCGACCGCCTTAAAGCGTGCGCTTGATCTCCTCGACGCGATAGCACTCGATCACGTCGCCGGCGCGCATGTCCTGGTAGTTCTCGAAGGACATGCCGCACTCCTGGCCCGCCACCACTTCCTTGGCGTCGTCCTTGAAGCGCTTGAGCTGGGCGAGTTTGCCCTCATGGACCACGACATTGTCGCGGATCAGGCGGACATTGGCGCCGCGCTCGATCGTGCCGTCGGTGACGCGGCAACCGGCGATCTTGCCGACCTTCGACACTGCGAAGATCTCCAGGATCTGGGCGTTGCCGAGCATGGTTTCGCGCAGAGTCGGCGCCAGCAGGCCCGACATCGCCGCCTTCACGTCATCCACGAGGTTGTAGATGATGTTGTAGTAGCGGATTTCGACGCCGGCCCGTTCGGCCGCCTCGCGCGCTTCCTTGTGGGCGCGCACGTTGAAGCCGATCACCGCCGCGCCCGAAGCCTGGGCGAGCGTGATGTCGGATTCGGTGATGCCGCCGACGCCCGACTGCAGCACGCGGGCGCGCACCTCGTCGTTGCCGACCTTCTCGAGCGTCCCGACGATGGCTTCGACCGAACCCTGCACGTCGCCCTTGATGACGAGCGGGAATTCCTTGCGGCCGGCGCCTTCCTTGAGGTCGCGCATCATGTCGGCAAGCGAACGGCCCGCCGTCGACCCACCGCCACGCGCGGCGATGCGATCACGTTTCTGGCGCTCGCGGTAATCGGTGATCTCGCGGGCGCGGGCCTCGGATTCGACCACCGCGACGCGGTCGCCGGCCTCGGGCGTGCCGTTGAAGCCGAGCACCTCGACGGGAAGCGACGGAGGCGCCTCCTTGATCTGCGCGCCGGTGTCGCCGATCAGGGCGCGGACGCGGCCCCATTCGGAACCCGCCACGACGATGTCGCCGGTCCGCAGCGTGCCGCGCTGGACGAGAACGGTGGCGACCGGGCCGCGCCCACGGTCGAGCTTGGCCTCGATCACGGTGCCTTCGGCCGGACGATCCGGATTGGCCTTCAGGTCGAGCAGTTCGGCCTGCAGCGCGATCGCCTCGAGCAGCTTGTCGAGATTCTTGCCGGTCTTGGCGGAAACCTCGATTTCCAGCGTTTCACCGCCGAGCGTCTCGACCTGGATCTCGTATTGCAGCAGCTCGGCGCGAACCCGCTCGGGGCTGGCGTCGGCCTTGTCGATCTTGTTGATCGCCACGATCAGCGGAACGCCCGCCGCCTTGGCGTGGTTGATGGCCTCGATCGTCTGCGGCATGACGCCGTCATCTGCCGCGACGACGAGAACCACGACGTCCGTCACCTTGGCGCCGCGGGCGCGCATCGCGGTGAAGGCGGCGTGGCCGGGCGTGTCGATGAAGGTCACCTTGGCACCCGACGGCGTCATCACCTGATAGGCGCCGATATGCTGGGTGATGCCGCCGGCCTCGCCGGTGACGACATGTGTCTGGCGGATCGCGTCGAGCAGCGAGGTCTTGCCGTGGTCGACATGGCCCATGATGGTGACGACGGCCGGCCGCGTGACCTGGCTGTCGTCGGTATCGGGCGTGTCGAACAGGCCGCCCTCGACGTCGGAATCGGCGACGCGCTTGACGGTGTGACCCATTTCCTCGGCCACGAGCTGGGCGGTGTCGGCGTCGATCACATCGGTGATCTTGTGCATCGCGCCCTGCTTCATCAGCAGGCGGATGACGTCGACGCCCCGCTCCGTCATGCGGTTGGCGAGTTCCTGGATCGTGATCGTCTCAGGAATGATCACCTCGCGCATCACGCGCTCCTTGGCGACGTCCGAGGCGCGGTGCCCAGTCATGCGCTGGACGCGGCGGCGGAAGGCAGCGACCGAACGCGTGCGCTCGTCGTCACCGCCGGTGGCGGTCGACAGCGTCAGGCGGCCACGTGGCTTCTCGCCGACCTTGGGGGTCTTGGGCGCGGGCACAGGGGCGCCACGCGGCGGACCGCCGGCAAAGCCGCCGGGGCGGCGGAAGGCGGGACGCGCCTCGCCATCGTCGGGGCGGCTGCGCGGTGCGGCCGTGGACGGCGCCTGGCGGGTCGGGCGGGTGATGGCGGGCTCTGCCGGTGCGGTTGCATCGACGGGACGCGGCGGACGCGGCGTATCGAGACGCGGTGGACGCGAATCCAGGCGCGGCGGACGGGCGCCGACATCGCGCATCGGGGTGCGCGGCGCGAAATCGGGACGCGGACCGGAGGGGGCCGGGCGCGGCGACGGCACGAAGCCGGCGACGGGCGCGGCAGCATTCTCGGCCGGCTGCGGGGCCGGCGTGAATTCGCGCGGCGGCTGCGGCGGGCGCGGGGCCTGCGGCTCATCCATGCGCTGCCGCGCGGCGCTTTCGGCGCGACGCTTGCGGTCGTCCTCCTGGCGGCGGCGCTCTTCTTCCTCGCGCTGACGGGCAAGCGCGGATTCGCGCTCCTGCCGCTCACGCTCCGCGACGAGGGCGCGCTGGCGGGCTTCATCCTCCGCGATGCGGCGGGCTTCGGCCTCACGGCCGCGCGAATCCGAAAGGGCGCGCTGGCGGGCGTCCTTCTCGTCCTCGGACAGCGTGCGCAGCAGCATCCCGGAGGAGGGCCGCGACGGCGGCGTGGGGGTCGGGGGAACCGGGCGAGGCGCGGCCTGCTGAACCTGCGGCGCTGGTGCGCGCGGTGCCGGCTGCGGCGTGACGTCGGGCCCGGCAACGCGCCGCTTGACCTCGACGACGACCTGCTTGGAGCGCCCATGCGAGAAGCTCTGCCGGACAGTGCTCTGTTCGACAGGACGCTTTATCGTCAGGGTTTTCGGGGGGCCGACGGTCAAGGTCTTGTCGCCCGGGGTCTTGGTATCGCTCATTCTGTGCTCGGTCCAGCCGGTTCGGTCATTCGTTGGTCTACGGAATCTTGGTCTTGCAAATCTTGGTCTACGGAGTCGGAGAGAACCGGTTCATCCGGCTCCATTGCAACGGCATCGTCCGTCCGGTAGCGGACGAGCCGACGCCAGCGGGAGAGGAAACCCTCGGCCGCCGGTCCCGGAGCAAGCGCCGCATGTATCACATGTGCGCGCCCCAACGCCAATTCCAAATCTTCGCCTGCGAAAATTGCCACCACAGGCACCTTTCGCGGCTTCAGACTGGCCTCCTCCCGGGCAATCTCAGCTCGGCGCAGCGCCTGTCCAATCTTGCGGCGACCATCCTCTGCGCCGTCGCTGGCCTCGATCACCGCCGCGCAACGCCCGGAGCCGACCATCGCCTCGACCTTGGCGAAACCGGCCTGGACCAGCCCCGCCTTGTTGGCCATCGAGAGCGCCTGCTGGGCGTCCCTCACCATCAGTGAGTCGATCATAGCAACCAAATCAGGCGGCACGACGACCTTGGTCTTGAGGGAGCGCTCGAACGCCCGGCGCTTGATCGCTTCCGCAACGGTCGCCGCGCTGAGGCTGGCCCAGACGCCGCGTCCTGGCAGCTTGCGCCGCAGGTCCGGCACCAAAACGCCGTCGGGCCCGACGACGAAACGGATCAGGTCGTCGGGGGACTGGACGGTCCTCGTGACGACGCAGCTCCGCTCGGGGCCGTCCTTGCGATCCAGGCGCGCCTCGCGCGCGCCGCGCGGCGCGGCCGTTTTCATCGCAGACGTCCGCCTCAGGCCTCCGCCGTCTCGTCGGCGGCGGGAAGCTCGGCCTCTTCAGACTCCTCGACCGGCGCCTCGATCCATCCGGCATGAACGCGAGCGGCCATGATGATCGCCTCGGCATCCTGCCGCGACAGGTCGAACCCGTCGAGATAGCCGGAATGGCGGGTGGTCTCGCCATCCTTGCGCTCGGTCCAGCCGACGAGGTCGTCGGTGGCGCAGCCGGCAAGGTCATCGACGCTCTTCACCTCGTTCTCGCCCAGCGACACCATCATGGAGGTGGTGATGCCCGGAACCTCGCGCAAGGCGTCCTCGACGCCGAGCGCGCGGCGCTTCTCGTCGAACTCGGCCTCGACGGCGGCCAGATATTCCTGCGCGCGCGACTGAATCTCGGCGCCGGTGTCCTCGTCGAAGCCTTCGATCGAGGCGAGCTCGGAGGGGTCGACATAGGCGACCTCCTCGACCGTGCGGAAGCCTTCCGAGGCGAGCAGCTGGCCGACCGTCTCGTCGACGTTCAGCGCGTTCATGAAGATCTCGGTGCGGGCCAGGAACTCCTTCTGGCGACGCTCCGATTCCTCGGCTTCGGTCAGGATGTCGATGTCCCAGCCGGTGAGCTGCGAGGCGAGGCGCACATTCTGGCCGCGTCGGCCGATGGCAAGCGAGAGCTGCTCATCAGGCACGACGACCTCGATCTTGTCGGCTTCCTCGTCGAGCACGACCTTGGCGACTTCCGCCGGCTGCAGCGCGTTGACGACAAAGGTCGCGATATCCGGCGACCACGGAATGATGTCGATCTTCTCGCCCTGCAGTTCGCCGACGACGGCCTGCACGCGCGAACCCCTCATGCCGACGCAGGCGCCGACGGGGTCGATCGAGGAATCGCGCGAGATCACGGCGATCTTGGCGCGCGAGCCGGGGTCGCGGGCGACCGCCTTCACTTCGACGATGCCGTCATAGATCTCGGGCACTTCCTGGCCGAACAGCTTGGCCATGAACTGCGGATGCGTGCGCGACAGGAAGATCTGCGGGCCGCGCGGCTCGCGGCGCACGTCGTAGACATAGGCGCGGGCGCGGTCGCCGACCTTGAAGGTCTCGCGCGGGATCATCTCGTCGCGACGGATGATCGCCTCGCCACGGCCGAGATCGACGAAGACATTGCCGTATTCGACGCGCTTGACCGCGCCGTTGACGATTTCGCCGATGCGATCCTTGTACTCGTCGTACTGACGGTCGCGCTCGGCCTCGCGCACCTTCTGCACGATGACCTGCTTGGCCGACTGGGCGGCGATGCGGCCGAAATCGAAGGGCGGCAGCGGATCGGCGATGACGTCGCCGACCTGGGCGGCCGGGTTGTGGCGCTTGGCCTCGTCGACGGTGATCTCGGTCGCGCCGTTCTCGACCAGTTCAACCACCTGGAGGTGGCGGGCGAGCCTGAGTTCGCCGGTCTTGGTGTTGATCTCGGCATGGACGTCCGTCTCGGCGCCGTAGCGCGAGCGGGCGGCCTTGGCGATCGCGTCCTGCATCGCATCGACGACGATCTGCCGGTCGATGGATTTCTCGCGGGCGACTGCGTCCGCGATCTGCAGCAGTTCGAGCCTGTTGGCGCTGACGACCATGACGCTCACTCCTCTTCCGGTTTTGTGTCTTGCGGAGCAGGTCCGCTCTTTTTCTTCGACGCCGGGGCCTTGTCGGGACGCGGGCCCAGCGATTTCTTTCGGCCCTTGGGCGGCCCGGCGATCTCGTCGGCCGTCGGCATCTCGGGCGGCAGCCCGGCCTTGCCGCGACGCAGCGATTCGGTGACGAGCGAATCCGTCAGAACGAGGCGGGCATCGGCGATGAGCGCCATCGGGATCGCGACATCGCGCTCCTCGTCCGACTTGGCATCGTCGCGTGCGAGCAGGGCGTTACCGCCCTCGACGCCGCGCAGGATTCCGCGGAAGCGTTTGCGGCCGTTGACGACCGCCTCGGTGTCGATCTTGGCGAGGTGCCCGGCCCAGCGCTCGAAATCGCCGGCGCGCACGAGCGGCCGGTCGATCCCCGGCGAGGACACCTCGAGATGATAGGCGACCTGGATCGGATCATCGACGTCGAGCGCCGGCGAGACGGCCTGGCTGACCGCTTCGCAACCCTCGACATTCATCGTGCCGTCCGGCAGCTCGGCCATGATCTGGACGGTGCAGCCGTTCTGCCCAGTGACGCGCACGCGCACCAGCCGGTAGCCGAGATCGACGATCGCCGGCTCGATGATCGCGGCCACGCGTGCTGCGACGCCGCTTTCGACGACGATGCGCCTGTCGTTGTCCTGGTCCGTCGCTGTCGGCTCGTTCATGCCCGGGCTGCCTGCCTGTAAGCCGGATCGCGTCCGGCTCCGACCTAGGGATTGGCGCATGGCACCGCCCAAGACAGGCCGCTGGAGGGCAGCCGCGTGTCGGCGTCATGCTCGGGCCCCGGCGGGGTTCCAGCCAACAAAAAAGAGCGGGCCTTCCGGCCCGCTCTTGATCATCGGCTGATACCGAAACCAGAGCTGTTGCGCTGCTATTTAGTCCGCATTGGTCGAGCATGCAAGCGTTCTCGCCGGCCGGCGGCCGCCCCCAAGCTTTCCGGCCGGCGCTAACCCGCTGGTCATCCTTCTGCGCGATGGTGCTGTGCTGCGCGTTGTGTGGGGATGCGGTATGAGTTCTGTCAGTACGCTGTTGCGTGATCTTGAGACGACGATGTTGCGCGGCTCGACCGATGATCGCGAACAGATCCTGTCACGCCTGACCGATCTGTTTCTGAGCACGGCGGAGGGCATGGACGAGGCTCAGGTCGGCATCTTCGACGTCGTGATCGGGCGTCTTTCGCGTGCGATCGAATTGAAAGCCCGCATCGAGCTCTCGGAGCGGCTCGCGCCGGTAGCGAATGCGCCGACCGCCGTCGTGCGTCAGCTGGCGCTCGACGAGATCGCCGTGGCGCGCCCGGTGCTGGTCGGCTCGAAGCGCCTGACGGATCAGGATCTCGTCGCGATCTCGGCGGCCAAGGGCCGCGACCACATGCTCGCCATCACCGAGCGCTCCGACCTTGGCGAGCCGGTGACCGATTTCCTGATCCTGCGCGGTGGCCGGGTCGTGACCCATGCCATCGCCGCCAATCACGCGGCCCGCTTCTCCCGGCACGGCATGGGCGTTCTCGTCATGCGCGCGGTCCAGGACGATGCGCTGCAGACGGCGCTGGGCGCGCGGCAGGACATCCCCGCCGAGCTCGCCGACCAGCTCATCGTCGCGGCCAAGAATTCGGCCCGCCGCCGCCTGACGGCGAGCCTGGAGCCCGGCCTTGCCGGGGCGGTCGATGGCGCGGTCGAACGCGGGGCGCGTGCGGTCGCGGCCGAGGTCCGGGCCCATGGCGATCTCGGCTCCGTCAACGAGGCGATGGCTGAAATCAACCGGCTGAACGATGACGGCCAGCTCGACGAGGGCAGGATCGCCCGCTTCGCCGCAGATGGCGCGAGCGAACACGCGATCTGCGGCGTCGCGGTCCTGGCCCAGCTCGGATTGCCGGCGACGGAGCAGATCATCCTGGGGGCCGACCGCGATGCCGTGCTGCTGGTCGCGCGCGGGCTTGGTTGGTCGTGGGAGACGGCTGCCGCGCTGATCGGGCTGCGCAAGGACTTCGGCAAGTCGGCGCCGGCGGTCGAGCGGGCCCGCCAGCATTTCCGCAACCTCGCCCAGCCGACGGCCCAGCGGGTTCTCGGCTTCCTCAGGATGCGCGACGCACAGCAGTGAGATAGCTCGGCACCCGCCCCGCCGCGACGGCCTTGGCCTCGTAGCGGGTGCGGATCCAGCCGGGATAGGGCTGACGCCAGTCGTCGGCGCGTTCGTCGGCCCAGTCGAAGTCGGGCGAGCGCGCCAGCCGCGCCAGCGTCCAGCCGACATAATCGTCGATATCGCTGGCGAAGCGGAAGCGGCCGCCATCGCGTAGCGCCCGGGCAAACAGCGCCAGCGTCCGCTCCGAGACGAAACGCCGCTTGCGCTGGCGCCGCTTGGGCCAGGGGTCGGGATAGAGCAGGTCGATCGCGTCGAGCGAACCAGCGGGCAGGCGCGGCAGCAGCAGCGCCGCATCGCCATCCCAGATCCGGATATTGCTCAGGCCCTCGCGCTCGATGATGGCGAGAAACTTCGCCATCCCGTTGATAAAGGGCTCGACGCCGATGAAGCCGATCTCCGGGCTCTCACGCATGCGGCTGAGCAGGTGCTCGCCGCCGCCGAAGCCGATCTCGAGCCGAACGGCGCTCACCGGCTGCGGGAACAGCGCGCGCAGATCGGCGATCTCGCCGTCCGGCAACTGCAGCCGTGGCAGCACGGTGTCGATCATCGTGCTCTGACCGTCGCGCAGGGCCTTGCCCTTGCGCCGGCCGAAGAACGCGCGGTCGGGATCGTAATCGTGTGGCATGGACGGTCTTTGAAAATGTCTCAAGGGAACGCGCGTGAAGGCCGGGGCTTCGCTGCGCGCAGCCCCGGATGACGGCGCGTTTCTAGCGCAATTCATCAAAAGAAAAAGGCCGGGACTGAGCCCCGGCCTTGATCGCGGTCAGTTCGCGGCCTGCGTCAGGCGACGGCCTTCTTCAGCGCGTCGACGAGATCGGTCTTCTCCCAGGAGAAGCTGCCATCGCGGCCGGCCTTGCGGCCGAAATGGCCATAGGCCGCCGACTTGGCGTAGATCGGCTTGTTGAGCTGCAGATGGGTGCGGATGCCGCGCGGGGTGAGGTCCATGACCTCGCCCAGAACGGTCTCGAGCCTGGCCTCGTCGACCTTGCCGGTGCCGTGCAGATCGACATAGATCGATAGCGGCTTGGCGACGCCGATGGCGTAGGAGAGCTGGATCGTGCAGCGCTCGGCCAGCTTGGCGGCGACCACGTTCTTGGCGAGATAGCGCGCCGCATAGGCCGCTGAGCGGTCGACCTTGGTCGGGTCCTTGCCGGAGAAGGCGCCGCCGCCATGCGGAGCCGCGCCGCCATAGGTATCGACGATGATCTTGCGGCCGGTCAGGCCGGCATCGCCATCAGGGCCGCCGATGACGAACTTGCCGGTCGGGTTGACGTGCCAGACGGTCTCCTTGGTGATCCAGCCCTCGGGCAGGGTCGCGCGGATATAGGGCTCGACGATCTTGCGGACATCGGCCGAGGTCAGGCTCTCGTCGATATGCTGGGTCGAGAGCACGATCTGGGTCACGCCGACCGGCTTGCCGTTCTCGTACTTGACCGTGACCTGGCTCTTGGCGTCGGGGCCGAGCTTGGCGGCGCCGCCGTCCTTGGTGTGGCGGGCCTTGGCCAGGACTTCGAGGATCTTGTGCGCGTAGTAGATCGGCGCCGGCATCAGCTCGGGCGTCTCGCGGCAGGCATAGCCGAACATGATGCCCTGGTCGCCCGCGCCCTCGTCCTTGTTGCCGGCGGCGTCGACGCCCTGGGCGATGTCGGCGGACTGAGCGTGCAGCAGCACGTCGATCTTGCACTTCTTCCAGTGGAAGCCGTCCTGCTCGTAGCCGATCGCCTTGATCGCCTTGCGCGCGGCCGACTTGACCTTGCTCTTCATTGCCTTCTCGTCGAGCGAGGTGCGGACCTCGCCGGCGATGATGACGCGGTTGGTCGTCGCCAGCGTCTCGCAGGCGACCCGCACCTGGGCCGCGTCCATGCCGGACTTGGCGGCTTCCTTGAAGAACAGGTCCACGACCTCGTCCGAGATCCGGTCGCAGATCTTATCGGGGTGGCCCTCGCCGACGGATTCGCTGGTGAACAGGTAATTCTGGCGTGACACGGTCGGGCAGCCCTCATGCAAGGGTGAGACGGATGACCGGCGCTCAAACGGCCCGATCGGCGAAACGGCCACCCTCTTTGCAGCGGACGCGTTCGCCGTCAAGCACGGCAATCCGTTTATCGGGAGCCTTGTTCGATAGGACGAACAAAATTAGCGCTGAATCAGGCGTTTCCGCCATCTTCCTCGGCCAGTGACTCGACCAGGTCGATGATCCGGCGCCTCACCTTGCCGTTTTTGATGCGCACGAAGGCCTTGGTCAGCTGCACACCCTCGCTGCTCGACATGAAGTCGGAGACATAGGCGCTCGAAGCGGCGTCGGAGAATCCCCCGGTCGGCATGTCGCCGGTGGGGGCGCCGTCGAAGAAGAACGAGACGGGCACGTCGAGCATCTTGGCGATCTGCTGCAGCCGGCTCGCGCTGATGCGGTTCGAGCCCTTTTCGTATTTCTGCACCTGCTGGAAGGTCAGCCCGAGTCCATCCCCGAGCTTTTCCTGGCTCACCCCTGCGAGCATGCGGCGCATGCGCACGCGGCTGCCGACATGGCGGTCGATCGGGTTCGGGACTTTCTTCAGCATGGACGACAGCCTTGGCTCATATTGCCGCCCCGGATGCATTATCGTCCAAGGCGGCATAGTCAATTGGTTAAAGACGATGGCGCGGAGACCTTATCCCTTCCGGTAACAAGTTCCAAATGGGATTAACGGCGCGGCAGCAGCTGCGAGAGAAGCAAGAACGCGGCAAGCAGTGCCGCGTAGATCAGGTCGCCGAATTGCGTGTAAATCGTGGCGGGGCCTGACTGCGGCAAACCGGCATCGAGCACGCCTTCCGTCCCCAGCGGCAGGCTTGCAATCACCTGGCCAAAGCCGTCCGTCACGGCGGAGATGCCGGTATTGGCGACGCGCACCAGCGGCAGCCCCTGCTCGATCGCGCGCAGGCGGGCCTGCGCGAAATGCTGGTGGGGACCGCTGGTCTGGCCGAACCAGCCATCATTGGTCAGGTTGAGCATGAAGCCGGGGCGCGGCCCCTGCGGCGCGACGTCGCCGGGAAAGATCACCTCGTAGCAGATCAGCGGCGCCGCCGGCGGCAGGCCCCGGATGGTGAGCGGCAGCCGTCGCGTGCCGGAGGCGAAGCCGCCGGGCACCGACACGAATTCGGACAGGCCGAGGCTGCGGATCAGCGTCTCCAGCACGGGCGGCAGATACTCGCCGAACGGCACCAGATGCACTTTGTCGTAGCTCGAGACGATCACGCCCTCGTCATCGACGACCTGGATCGCGTTGAAGATCGGCGGTCGGCTTTCGCCGGGAAGGGCCTCGCCGGCGCGCGCCGCTCCCGTGATCAGCGTGGTGTTCGGCGGCAGCAGCGCGGCGATCCGCGAGAGCGCCTGCGGCGTGCGTCCGAGCAGGAAGGGGAAGGCCGATTCCGGCCAGATCAGATGGGTCACCGCCTGCACGCCGGGCGTGGTCGGGCTCGTCGCCCGGTCGCTCAGCGCCAGATACTGATTCAGGATCGCCTCGCCATTGCGCGCACTGAATTTGGCGTCCTGCGGAAGGTTCGGCTGCATGAGCCGCAGCTTGACGCCGGCGACCAGTGGCGTGGGCCCGGCCGGAACGCGCCAGAGGCCGAAACCGATCAATCCCGCCACGGCAAGCAAGGCCGCGACCGGCGCGCGCCAGCGGCCGGGGCCGGTCTCCGCCGTTCCCAGCGTTGCCGGCGCGGCCCCGATCGCGATGGCGACGAGCGTCAGCCCGTAGAGACCGGCGATCGAGGCGAACTGCGCGATTTGGCCCTGCCCTGCCAGCATCATGCCGTAGACGTTCCAAGGGAAGCCGGTCAGCACATGGCCGCGCAGCCATTCGCTGAGCGACAGCATGACCGCCAGCGTGAGGATGCGCCCCGCGCCCGAGGACCAGGCGAGCCGGGCGCAGCCGAAGGCCAGCGCCGGAAAAAAGGCGAGGAACGCCGGCAGCGCCACGACGCCGAGCGGCATCGCCCAGGCGAATTTTTCCGCCTCGACCAGAAATGCGGCGCCCAGCCACCACAGCCCGGCCAGGAAGAAGCCGAAGCCCCACCACCAGCCGACTGCTGCGGCGGCGCGGAAGCGGCCGATCGGACCCGTCCCGACCGCGCCGTCGATCAGCCAGACCGCGATCGTCATCGGCACGACGATCAGCGGCCAGAGGTCGAGCGGCGGCAAGGCGAGCGCACCACAGGCCCCGGCGGCGAATGCGATCAACCGCTTGCGCCAGCCCCAGGCGAGGATGACGCTGTCGGCCAGCGCGGCGACGCGCATCAACCCGTCTCCGCCGGGGTCTCGGGCGCGGCGGCGGGGCGGTGGTGGATGCTCAGGCGCTTCACGCGCCGCTGGTCGGCCTCGATGATCTCGAAGCTGAGCCCTTCTGGGCCCTCGACGATCTCGCCCTGCGCCGGAACATGCCCGGCGAGCGTCACGATGAGGCCGCCCAGCGTATCGACATCCTCGGCGATCGGGGTCTCGGAAAGGTCGATCCCGGTCGCCTGCCTCAGCTCTTCGAGCGTGGCGCGCGCATCGGCCGTGAAGCGGCCTTCGCCGGCTGGCGCGATCGTCGGCGCCTCCTCCAGATCGTGCTCGTCCTCGATGTCGCCGACGACGATCTCGATCAGGTCCTCGATCGTCACCAGCCCGTCCGTGCCGCCATATTCGTCGATCACCAGCGCGATATGCGTCCGGGTCGCCTGCATCCGCACCAGGAGATCGACCGCCGGCATCGACGGCGGGACGTAGAGCACGGGGCGCAGGATCTTGGTCTCGGCCAGCGTCATCTTGAGATCGACGGCTGAGAGGTCGTGGAAGGCGGGTTCGGAGAGGCCGGCGCTCGGCTCGGCCTTGGCCTGGCCGGCGATGAATTCGAGAAAGTCGCGAATATGAACCATGCCGCGCGGGTCGTCGAGCGAGTCGTCGAAGACCGGCAGGCGCGAATGTCCGGCCGTTCGGAACAGCGCCAGAAGCTCGTCCAGCGTGGCATCGGCCGGGACGGCGATGATGTCGGCGCGCGGGATCATCACGTCGCCGACGCGTCGCTCCCGCAGGCTGAGCACGTTGGAGAGCATGGCGCGCTCCTGCGCGCTCAGGTCGGCGAGCTGCCCGCTGCCCTGCGCCAGCGCCTCGGTGATGTCCTCGCGGATCGTGCCGCCGCCACGCAGGCCGAGCCTGTCGAGGAACTGGCTGAGCCAATGGGAAAGGCCGCGCCCGGCGGCCTCGGTCTGGGTCTGTCGACTGTCGTCGCTCATGATCTTGGAGGTTGGTCCGGTGTCGGGGCTTGCGGAGAAATCGAGGAGGAGGCTTGCGGCTGCGCGATCAGTTCGCCGTCGGCGTAGGGGTCGGCAATGCCGAGGCGGGCAAGGGCCGCGACTTCGAGCCCCTCCATGCGCTGCGCCTGCGCCTCGGTCTCGTGGTCCTCGCCGAGCAGATGCAGCAGGCCGTGGATCACGAGATGGCTGAAATGATCACCGAGGCTCTTGTTCTCGGCCTGCGCCTCGCGCTCCACAGTCTCGTAGGCGACGACGATGTCGCCGAGAACCGGGCTCGTGGCGATCCTGTCCGGCAGTGCGGCCGGGAAGGAGAGCACATTGGTCGCCTTGTCGAAGCCGCGCCAGTCGCGATTGACGATGCGGATGCGCTTGTCGTCGGTCAGCAGCAGGCTGAGTTCGGCGCCTTCGCAGGGCTGCACGGGCGCGACCGCCAGGGCGGCCTGTGTCGCCAGCGCGGCCCGCGCGCGCAAGCTCGCGAGGTCGCCGAGCGCGCGCCATTGCCGCGATTGCGCCCTGAGCGCGATCGCCAGCATGGGAGGCCTGGTCTCGGGATGCGGCGCCGGACGCCGCCCGCGAGGTCGGTCGGTCATCGCGGCCGCTCCCGCGACAAGGTGCGCCTGAGGCCCTCGGCATCGCTTTCGGCGGGCATATCGGAGGCCGGCGCGCGCATCCGCTCCTCGCGTTCGTCGCGCTCGAGCCTGGCTGCGCTCTCATAGGCCATGACGATGCGGCGCACGAGGTCGTGGCGCACGACGTCGCCCTCCTCGAACTTGGCATGGCCGACGCCCTCGACGCCCGAGAGCAGCCGCACCGCCTCGATCAGGCCGGAACGCTGGCCCGGGGGCAGGTCGATCTGCGTCGGGTCGCCGGTGATGATCATGCGTGATCCCTCGCCGAGGCGGGTCAGGAACATCTTCATCTGCACGGAGGTTGCGTTCTGCGCCTCGTCGAGCAGCACCACCGCGTTGGTCAACGTCCGGCCGCGCATGAAGGCGAGCGGCGCGATCTCGATCATGCCGGTCTGCAGCGCGCGCTCGACATGGCGCGCCTCCATGAAGTCGTTCAGCGCGTCGTAGATCGGCCGCAGATACGGATCGACCTTCTCGCGCATGTCGCCGGGGAGGAAGCCGAGACGCTCGCCGGCCTCGACGGCCGGGCGCGACAGCACCATGCGCTCGACCACGCCCTGCTCGATCAGCGAGACGGCATGACCGACCGCGAGCCAGGTCTTGCCGGTGCCCGCGGGACCTTCGGCGAGCACGAGTTCGTTGCGCTTGAGCTGGCGCAGATAGGCGTCCTGCGCGGCGTTGCGCGCCCTGACGGGCCCGCGCTTTCGGGTCACGATGGCATCGAACGAGGTCTTGCCCGCATCCGCCGCCGGAAACAGCGAGCGCTGGACATTGCTTTCCTCGATCGCGCCGTCGACTTCGCCCAGCGTCACCGAGGCGCCGGCCTTGGCGCGGGTATAGAGCGTCTTCAGCACGCGCCCGGCCTGTTCGGCAGTCTCGCGCGGCCCCTTGATGGTGGCATGGTTGCCGTTGGGGCTGATCACGACTCCGAGCCTGCGCTCGAGATGGGCCAGGTTCTGGTCGTAATGCCCGAAAACCAGGCTCGCCAGCCGGTTGTCGTCGAAGGAGAGCAGGACTTCCGTCACCGGCAGCCCGTCCCGGGTCAGCGCATCGATGCGCGCCGGTGCGGTCTCGCGGCGCGGGCCACGTTCGGGTCTCGGATTCGTCGAGTCAGCCTGTGCCAAAAGCGTCGTCTCCCTGGCGCCTGTTCCGGCCGGACAGGAGCGTGAGGCCGGGTCGTCTCGCGGGTGTTGCGTCGGTATCAGCAGCCGCGACGGTTGCAGCCTGATGACAGGGCGTCATGGCCGTGCCCGGCGCGATCGGATCGGGGCTGTAGACGACAGTCAAGCGGCCAGCTCCTTCGCGGAAGCCGGCTGCGTCGAGGGGTCCTGCGCAGGCATCGGCATGGAGCCATCCGCCGCCCCGGCCTTGCGGCCGAAGAGCGAATTGGAGCCCGCCCGCTCGATCACCACCTGCACCCTGTCGCCGATCTGATTCGCATCCGTCTCGATCTGCACAGCCTGAAGGTAGGGCGACTTTCCCGCAAGCTGTCCGGGGTGGCGCCCGGCCCGCTCCAGCAGTACCTCGACGGTCCGCCCGACCATGGCGTGGTTGAAGGCCTGCCGATGATGCTCGATGCGTGCCTGCAGGCGCTGAAGCCGCTCGTCCATGACGGCCGCCGGCACCTGTTCATGGAGATCGGTGGCCGGCGTCCCCGGACGCGGCGAATATTTGAAGGAATAGCTCGACGCGAAGCCGATCTCGTCGACGAGCGCGATCGTCTCCTCGAAATCCGCGTCGCTCTCGCCGGGAAAGCCGACGATAAAGTCCGACGACAGGGCGATGTCGGGCCGAGCCTCGCGGACCTTCTCGATCACGCGGCGGTATTCGTCGGCCGTGTGCCTGCGGTTCATCGCCGCCAGGATGCGGTCCGAGCCGGACTGCACCGGCAGATGCAGGAACGGCATCACTTGCGGCAGGTCGCGATGGATGGCGATCAGATCGTCCTCCATGTCGCGCGGATGGCTCGTGCTGTAGCGGATGCGGGCGATGCCCGGAACCTCGGCGACGCGGCGCATCAGCCGCGCCAGCCCCCAGATCCGGCCATCGGGGCCCTCGCCATGATAGGCGTTGACGTTCTGGCCGATCAGCGTGACGTCCTGCACGCCGGCCGCCGCCAGCCGTTCGATCTCGATCATGACCTGGACGACGGGCCGCGAGAATTCGCTACCGCGCGTATAGGGCACGACGCAGAACGCGCAGAACTTGTCGCAGCCTTCCTGCACGGTGACGAAGGCGGAGATGCCGCGCTTGCGGATCACTTGGGCCCTGGGCGCCGGCAGATGGCCGAACTTGTCGTCGACAGGCAGGTCGGTATCGACGATGCGCTTTCGCCGCGCCTGCTCGAGCAGTTCCGGCAGGCGGTGATAGGCCTGCGGGCCGACGACGAGATCGACGGCGGGCTGGCGGCGCTGGATCTCGGCGCCCTCGGCTTGAGCGACGCAGCCAGCGACGATGATGCGGGTGTCCTGGCCCTGCGCCTTCTGGGCGGTCTTGATGTCGCGCAGCTTGCCGAGCTCGGTATAGACCTTCTGCACCGCGCGTTCGCGGATGTGGCAGGTGTTGAGCAGGATCAGATCGGCGCCTTCCGGCGTCGCGGTTTCCTCGAAGCCCTGTTCGCCCAGGATGTCGGCCATGCGCTGGCCGTCATAGACGTTCATCTGGCAGCCGAAGGACTTGATGTGGACTTTCTTCATCGCGCCGAGTCTGGTCTCCAAACCGTCTCCTTACTCCGGATCGCGGCGCGAGGAAATGACCGGCCGCGCCATCCTTGCAATCAAGCAATGGCCGGGCCAATCCCCTGCCTGACGGGCTCGAAGCGCGTTCAAGCGAAGGGGCTGCCGGTTCGCGCGGAGAAAACGCGTTGAAACGAAGACGCTCATCAAGAAGTCAGAGCAGGATTCGATCGAAAAACCGGTTCCCACTTTTTCGCATCCGGCTCTAAGGCAGCGGCCGCCCGCTCACCGTCTCCTGCCTTGCTCTGCGGATGGCGGCTTGCGCCAACCGCGTCGCCTCCTTGCGCGAGGTCTTGCGGCCCATCGCGATCGGTTCGCCCCAGGTCAGTTCGACGTCGATTGCGCCAACGCCGAGCACCGTCCTGAGATGGGGAGCCAGTTCGGTATCGCCATACCACGCGAGCGCTGTCCGCTCGGCCCGCCCGCCGACGATGCCGTGGAAGCCGGTATAGCTGATCGTCAGCGGATAGACCGCGATGTCGCCGCCGCAGTCGGGCTCGCTCCCGCCTTTGTCGGGCGCCTGGCCTTTGCCGAGCGCCTCATGCGCCGCGCCCAGCAGAGACGAACGCAGCGGCAGGATGCGCGTGCCGTCGCCCGTCGTGCCCTCGGCGAAGAGCACGACCGCCTCGCCCGCAGACAGGCGCGCGCCCATCTGCGCGGCGACATCGGCGGTGGCCGTCCGGCGCGAGCGGTCGATGAAGACGGTGCGCTGCAGGCTCGCCAGGAAGCCGATCACCGGCCAGCCCGCCACCTCGCTCTTGGCGACGAAGCAGACCGGCCGCTCCGCCCCGAGCACGGAGACGTCGAGCCAGGAGACATGGTTGGCGACGATCAGCCCGCCGCTGCCGATGGGGGGCGGCGTGCCCCGGATGCGCCGCCGCACGCCGAGGCAGCGACAGGTGAGGCGGTGGAACAGCCGCGGGATCGCGGCGCCGCGCGACGGCATGAAACGCACGACGAGGAGTTGCGCCGGCAGCAACGCGAGCGTGCTCAGCGCCAGGAGCGACAGCCGCAGGATCGCGCCGGGAGCCAGGCCCTTCATCGGCGGGAAACTCCGCTCACGCCAGATCGAGCCGCATCGCGACCGCCGTCGCCCGGCTGCCGTCGGGCTTGGGATAATAGCCCTTGCGTCGGCCGACCTCGCGAAAACCGAGATGCCGGTAGAGGCGCTCGGCCGCGACATTGCCCTCCTCGACTTCAAGGAAGACCTGAACGACGCCGCTGCCGGCGAGCCGCGAGAGATGGACGCCGAGCAGGCTCGCCGCCAGTCCGCTGCGCCGATGGCCGGGCGCGACCACGATCGAGAGGATCTCGGCCTCGTCGGCTGCCCGGCGCGACATCACGAAGCCGATGGGCTGCGAGGCATGGCCCGGAAAGACGCCGTCGCTCGCGATGCTCGCATCAGCCAGCAGCGCCGCGCATTCACCTGGCTCCCAGCCGCGCGCGAAGCCGCCCTGGCTGTGCAGCGCCGCGACGACGCCCGCATGGCGCGCGTCGAGATGACCGGTTCGCGCCGGGCATGCATGAGGGTGAAGCAATCGACGCAGCCAATCCATGGCGCTTGATGGCACAGAAGCGAAGCCTGGCAAGTCCCCTTGCGCCATTTGCTCGCCGGAATGCGTTTGCGCGAGGGCCGCATTGGGCAGGCGCGTCAGCGGCGCGGCAGCCGCGCGCGGTCCTGCGGCGTCGTTTCCGGCGCCTTGAGATAGAGCGGACGCGGCGGCGCCGATTCGGGGTCGGCGATCATCCCGAGCCGCGCCACCCAGGTCACGTCCGGCGCTCGAGCATCGTCCAGGACCAGCGCGTCGAGGCCGATCGCCCAGGCCTCGTTGGCGACGGCGAGCGCGGCCGAGCCGACGAGGCTGACGGGGCCGGCGCCGATGGCGCGGGCCGCATCGCGATAGCTGACCTGGCGCAAGGCCACGATCTGCCGGCCCTCCGAGCTCAGCGCCTGGAACCAGACCTGCCCATGCCTGGCGTCGAGCGCGGCCGCGATCACGCGGCCGGTCTCGCGCCCGACCAAGGGGGCGGCGCAGGCGGCCAGCGTGGTGACGCCGACCGCGGGGATATTCGCTGCCAGCGCGATGGCGCGCGCTGCACTCACCCCAACGCGAAGGCCGGTATAGCTGCCGGGGCCGACCGTCACGGCGACGCGGTCGAGCGAGGAAAATCCGCCTTCGACGGCATTCATGACCCGCTCGATCAGAGGCATCAGGGCCTCGGCATGGCCGCGCTCCATGGCGATCTGCTCGATCGCGAGCGGCTCAGCGCTGCCGGCTTCCAGCACGCAGGCGGAACAGGCGCCAAGCGCGGTATCGATCGCGAGGATACGCATCAGGTGCGGGCCAACCAGTCATGACGTCTGTGGGAACGTGCCGTCATTCCGGACGAGCCGCGAAGCGGCGCTGATCTGGAATCCATCGGAGGGCTCAGTTCCCTATGATGGATTCCGGGTCTCCGCTTCGCTGCGCCCGGAATGACGGCGCGGATGGGAATTCCACCAAAGCCATAATCAAGGAGCAATCAAGCCGAAACAGGCTTGGCGTCTCAAACCGCCTCGACCTCGCGCACATCCGGCAAGAAGTGGCGCAGCAGGTTCTGGATGCCGTGCTTCAGCGTCGCGGTCGAGGAGGGGCAGCCCGCGCAGGAGCCCTTCATCGCGAGATAGACTGTGCCGTCCTTGAAGCCGCGGAAGGTGATGTCGCCGCCATCGCCCGCGACAGCTGGCCGAATGCGGGTCTCCAGCAAATCCTTGATCGTCTCCACCGTCTGCGCGTCCTCGGGGGCGAAGAACTCGCCCTCCTCGATCACATCAGCCTGCGAGCCGGACGAAAGCACCGGCGCGCCCGACATGAAATGCTCCATGATCGCGCCGAGGATCGCGGGCTTCAGATGCGGCCATTCGCCGCCCGATTTGGTCACGGTGATGAAATCGGACCCGAGAAACACGCCGGAGACGCCGTTGACGCCAAACAGGCGCTGGGCCAGCGGCGAGCGCTCCGCCTGGTCGGCATCGCGCAGTTCGAGCGTGCCGTCTTGCATCACGGCCCGGCCGGGCAGGAATTTCAGGGTGGCGGGATTGGGGGTGGCTTCGGTCTGAATGAACATCGTGGAATCTCCGGTCCCGGACGGTTCAAGGCCGCCGTTCCTGTTCTTGATATAGCCCCGACCGTGGAATCATTCCAGCGCGAAGCAAGGTCGTCGTCACATGCGGGGGGGCTCACGCCAGCGCGTCGATTTCCTCGTCCTCGAGATGACCGGGCACGATCGCGACGGGGATCGGGAAGCTCGCCGCCGATTTGCCGGCGAGCGCGCTGACCAGCGGGCCGGGCCCGTCGCGGCCGGCGCCTGCCGCCAGCACGAGCAGCGAGATGTCCTCGTCGGCCTCGATCAGCTTGACGACCTCGCCGGCCTTGTCGCCGGTGCGCACGACTCGCTCGGGTTCGAGCCCGGCGAAGGTCCGAACGGCTGCTGCCGCCGTGTCGATCAGCTTCTCGGCCTCGGCCTCGGCCTCGGCCTGCATGACCTCGCCGACGCCGAGCCAGGTCTCGTGCTCGGGCGGCGTGACGACTCCCAGCAGCACGATCGAGGCGCCCAGGCGCGCGCAGCGCCGTGCGGCGAAGCGCACGGCCTTGGCGCATTCGGCGCTGTCGTCCACCACCGCGAGAAATTTCGGGCGATGGCCCGTCTCATAGGACCGCCGTCGCTTCACCATGTCGTCTGCCCTGCCGCCGCTTCAGGAGGGCGCATGGTGACCTGCGCCGCAACGTCAGCGCAAGCCCGCTGCATACCGGGGTAACTCACCGCCGCGAAACGAAGCCGACGATGTCCTTGACGTCGCGCATGATCGGCGCGGCGATCGCTTCGGCGCGCCCGGCACCATCGCCCAGGATCGCGTCGATATGGCTGACATCGGCGAGCAGGCGGCGCATTTCGCCCGCGATGGGCGATAGCTTTGCCACGGCCAGATCGACCAGCGCGCCCTTGAAGCCGGAGAACTGACCGCCGCCGAATTCGGAGAGAACCTGTGCCTTGGTCTGGCCGTTCAGGCCCGCATAGATCCCGACGAGGTTTTCGGCCTCTGGCCGGCCTTCGAGACCTTTTTCTTCGGAAGGAAGGGCATCGGGATCGGTCTTCGCCCTGCGGATCTTCTGGGCGATGGTCTCGGCATCATCGGTCAGATTGATGCGCGAATTGTCGGATGCATCGGACTTCGACATCTTCTTCGTGCCGTCGCGCAGGCTCATCACCCGAGGCGCCGGGCCCTGGATCATCGGCTCCGGCTGCGGGAAGAAGCCCAGATCGCCAGTCGCGAGCCCGCGTTCCGCGATCTGTGCGCTGAAATCATTGTTGAACTTCTGTGCGATGTCGCGCGCCAGTTCGAGGTGCTGCTTCTGGTCCTCGCCGACGGGCACATGCGTCGCCTTGTAGAGCAGGATGTCGGCCGCCATCAGCGCCGGATAGGCATAGAGCCCGATCGAGGCGTTTTCCTTGTCCTTGCCGGCCTTTTCCTTGAACTGGGTCATGCGGTTGAGCCAGCCCAACCGCGCGACGCAGTTGAACACCCAGGCGAGTTCGGCGTGCTGGTGCACCTGGCTCTGGTTGAAGATGATGCTCTTCTTCGTGTCGATGCCGGCCGCGACATAGGCTGCGGTGACTTCGCGGATCGCCCGCGTCAGATCGGCAGGATCCTGCCAGACCGTGATCGCGTGCATGTCGACGACGCAATAGATGCACTCATGCGTCTCCTGCATCGCGACCCAATTGGTCAGCGCGCCCAGATAATTGCCGAGATGCAGCGTCGAGGTCGGCTGCATGCCTGAGAAGACGCGCTGGTGAAAGGTCGCCATCGGGGCGCTCCCGCAAAAGAGGGGGTCGTTTTGAGTGCCGCGTTCTGGCCGATGCCCGCGCGGCGCGCAAGGGGCGCCAAGGCGCGGCCGTTCAGGACGTCTTGCCGAACCGCCCGAGCTCGCGCAGGCGGAAAGCCCCCAGGATCCGCCCGGCAAGCGCGTAGAGCGCGCCTCCCAGGCCGCACAGCAAGGCCAACGCGCCGATCCGCCAGCTCAGCGCAGCCTCGACGGACAGGCTGGCGAGAAGCCTGGGCATCACGGTTTCGATTCCTGCGAGCATGACGAGATTGGCCGCGAGGATGGCCAGGATCGGTCGCAGCATCCGGCGCTGCGGTCGCCAGAGCCCGTCGCGCAGCAGAAAGCCGCCCAGAACCCCGGCCTGCGTCACGAAGGCGAGGCTGGCCGCCGCGGCCGCATTGGTCGCGGGCATCGCCATCGTCGCGGACTGGCCGGCGAGGATCGCGACCAGCAGCGCGGTGAGCCCGGCATAAAGCGGCAGGCGCGGTGCCTGCCGCGCGAAATAGACCTGCGCGAAAACCTTCGCGATCACGGCGAAGGGCAAACCGAAGGCAAAGGCGCGCATCGCATCGGCGGTGCGGATGCGGTCGATTTCACCGAATCGCCCGCGTTCGAACAGGACGGAGATGATCGGATCGGCGAGCCAGGCCAGGGCTGTCGCGGCCGGCACCGCCAAAGCGAGCCCCAGCAGCAGCGCGCGGTCGATCGTCTGCCGCCGCCCCGCCGCGTCGCCCGCGCTTTCCTGCGCGGCGATGGCCGGCAGCACCACCACCCCCATCGCCACCGCCACGAAACCGAGCGGCAGCTGGAAGACGCGGTCGGCGTAATAGAGCCAGGACACGGCGCCCGGCTGCACCGAGGCGATCTGCGTCGCCACCAGCAGCACAAGCTGCGAGGTCGAGGCCGCCAGCAGCGCCGGCACGCCCAACCTGACCAGCCGCGTCATCCCAGGCGACCACTGCAGCTGCGGCCGCGCCAGCCCAGTCTCCCCGCGTGCCAGTGCGATGGCGACCATCAGCAGATGCAGCGCCCCGCCGAGACTGACCGCTGTTGCGATCAGCGACGCCCCCTGTTGCGACGGCATCTCCGTGACCAGCGCCAGCATCAGGGCCGCGATCAGGACCAGATTGAGCAGGGAGGGGGCGAGTGCGGCGACCAGAAAGCGCCCCTCCGAGTTCAGCACGGCAGCCAATAGCGAGGCCAGCGTGGTGAAGGCGAGAAAGGGCAGCGCGATGCGGGTATAGCTCGTCGCCATGGCGAGCGTCGCCGGCGCATCGTGAAAACCGCCCGCGATGGCGAGCACCAGCCAGGGCGCCAGCAAGAGCCCCAGCGCGGTGACGCCGCCGAGCGCGAGCGCGAGCCAGGCGAAAGCCTGTCCGGCGAAGCGCTTGGCCGCCTCGACGCCCGCTTCGGTCCGCAAATCGAGATAGACCGGCACGAAGGGCGCATTCAGCCCACCTTCGCCGAGCACCCGGCGCATCAGGTTGGGCAGCCGGAAGGCGACGAGAAAGGCGTCCGCGACCGGGCCGGCCCCAAGCATGCGCGCGATCAGCATGTCGCGGGCGAAGCCGAGCAGGCGCGACAAGACCGTCGCCAGACCGACGACCAGCGAGTTGCGGGCGAGCTTTGTCGGTTCGGCCGGCATCGCCGCCCTTCCCTTCAATGCCGGTTACAGGATGAACCGGCTCAGATCCGCGTTCTTGGCGAGATCGCCGATGCGCGACTGCACATAAGCGCCGTCGATCGTCACGGTTTCGCCGGAGCGGTCGGGCGCTGTGAACGAGATGTCGTCGAGGATGCGTTCGATCACCGTCTGCAAGCGCCGCGCGCCGATGTTCTCGACGGTGGAGTTCACATCGACGGCGATCCGCGCGATCGCGTCGATCGCATCGGGCGTGAAGTCGATGGTGACCTCCTCGGTCGCCATCAACGCGACCGTCTGCTTGATCAGGCTGGCTTCGGTCTCGGTCAGGATGCGCTTGAAATCCTCGACATCGAGCGGCTGCAATTCGACGCGGATCGGCAGGCGGCCCTGCAACTCGGGCAGCAGGTCGGACGGGCGCGAGACATGGAAGGCGCCAGACGCGATGAACAGGATGTGGTCGCTCTTGACCGCGCCATGCTTGGTGGCCACCGTCGTGCCCTCGATCAGCGGCAGCAGATCGCGCTGCACGCCTTCGCGCGAGACGTCGGCGCCGCCCTTGCCCTCGCGGGCGCAGATCTTGTCGATCTCGTCTAGGAAGACGATGCCGTTATTCTCGACCTCGCGGATCGCGGCCTGCACGATCGCCTCCTGGTCGATCAGCTTGTCGCTCTCCTCGGTCAGAAGAGGACCATAGGCGTCCTTGACCAGGACACGTCGGGGCTTGCCCTTCTGACCGAAGGCCTTGCCGAACATGTCGGAGAGGTTGATCGCGCCGATCGAGGCGCCCGGCATGCCCGGCACCTCGAACATCGGCGCGGACGATTGACTCCCCGAGGCGATCTCGACCTCGATCTCCTTGTCGTCGAGCTCGTTGGCGCGAAGTTTCCGGCGAAACGAATCGCGTGTCGTGAGGCTGGCGTTGACGCCGACCAAAGCATCGAGCACGCGCTCCTCGGCGGCGACATGAGCCTTGGCCTGGACGTCCTTGCGCCGGCTTTCGCGGACCAGCGAGATCGCGATCTCGACGAGGTCGCGCACGATCGATTCGACGTCGCGGCCGACATAGCCGACCTCGGTGAACTTCGTCGCCTCGACCTTCAGGAAGGGCGCGTTCGCCAGCTTGGCGAGCCGGCGCGCGATCTCGGTCTTGCCGCAGCCGGTGGGCCCGATCATCAGGATGTTCTTCGGCGAAACCTCCTCGCGCAGCGGCCCCTCCAGCTGCTGCCGGCGCCAGCGGTTGCGCAGCGCGATAGCGACCGCGCGCTTGGCGTCGTTCTGGCCGACGATGAAGCGGTCGAGTTCGGAGACGATCTCGCGGGGGGAGAAACTGGTCACTGCATGGACTCTCTATGGGCGTTCATCGTCGGTGCTGGGGTCATGCAGGTGTCGCCTCGATCGGCGGCAGCCTGTCGCGCCAGCGACCGAGCGGCAGCACCGGCACAAGCGCGCGCCGCAAGGCCCGCCAGCCCGCTGAAAGCGCCAGCACCAGCACGGCGAGTCCGAGCAGCGCCAGCGGCAGGCTCAGAGTGGTCGAGACGCTCTGGGAGATCAGATAGGCGACCGCGATGCCGGCATAGCTCAACGCCGAAACCAGCAGCGCGCGCCGGTCGATGACGAGCGCGATCACGCCGAGCGCCGCGAAAATGCCGAGGATGATCAGAGACTTGGCCGTGCCGAAATCACCGGCCGAGCTCACCATGCCGCGGAACACAGGATGGACGATCAGCCCGGCCGAGAGCAGGTGCAGCCAGAATGCGGCGTCGGAGCGGCGCGTCAGCCGGCGCGGGTCGCGCATGTCGAGTCGCAGCGCCAGCGCAAAGACCGACAGGCCGCAGAACAGCAGGATCAGGTTGAGATAATCCTGCGCCAGAGCGGGCGCGATGGCCGAGATCAGCGCCAGCAGCACGCCGATGCCGCCGATCGCCATCAGGGCCATGTCGACGGGCACGCGAAAGCGCCAGTGATGGAGGAGCGCAGCAGCAGAGAAAGCCACGGCTGCAGGCACCCAGCCGCCATAGAGGATCGAGGGCAGGCCGCGATCGGCGGTCAGCTGCGCGACGAGAAGCGCGGCGGAGGCGCAAAACATCGCCGCCAGCAGGATCGACGGCAGGGCAAGCCGCATGCGCCGCGCGAAGACCTCGCTCAGTCCCCAGGCGGACAGCAGCGCGACCGCCGAGAACGCATCGCCGAAGCCGACCACGCGCGACAGGCCGAGCAGCGCACCCGCCAGCAAGCCGACGCCGATCGCCACGAAGACGTCGTTGAAGCCCCCGATCAGCCGGAAGCGCTCGTCGTCGGGGTCGATGGCGCGGCCGGCCTCTGCTGTCACGCTGTCGCCCAGGCGCGGCGGTGTGGACGCCTGCGCAGCCAGCCGCAGGCGTGCCAGATGCGCGATTCGTACGGCTTGCGCCTGGTCGATGATGCCTTCCGCGACCGCGGCCTGGAGATCCTGCTCGGCGATCATGGCGTGTCCAATGTCTCGATCACGAGGGAATGGTTGGTGTAGACGCAGATGTCACCGGCGATCTTCATCGCCTTGCGCACGATCGCCTCGGCGTCATCATCGATGTCGATCAGCGCGCGGGCCGCCGAGAGCGCGTAATTGCCGCCTGATCCGATCGCCATCACCGAGCCATGCTCGCTCGTCTCAGGCTCCAGCACGTCGCCGGTGCCCGAGATCAGCAGCGAGACCTCCTTGTCGGCGACGAGCAGCATCGCTTCCAGGCGGCGCAGATAGCGGTCGGTGCGCCAGTCCTTGGCGAGCTCGACGCAGGCGCGCAGCAGCTGCGTCGGATACTGCTCCAGCTTGGTCTCCAGCCGCTCGAACAAGGTGAAGGCGTCGGCGGTCGCTCCCGCAAAGCCCGCGATCACCGCGCCCTTGGCGAGGCGGCGCACCTTGCGCGCATTGCCCTTCATGATGGTCTGGCCGAGCGAGACCTGCCCGTCGCCGCCTATCACGACCCGCCCGCGCTTGCGCACCATCAGGATGGTGGTCGCGTGCATCAGGGGGGCGTTGCTAGTCTCTGGCATGCGATTCGGCCTCGGCCTTCCGTGAACAGGAGCCGCCAACATGTTCAGGCTGAAGCCCGGTATCAAGAGCAACCCGGTGAAACGCTGGAATCTGCCCGAGCGCATCTTCTTTGCGTGCGGAGCCTGCCACATCCTCTCCCATGCTTTTCTGGAGACCTATCCGGACCGGGGCTTTCAAGCGGTTTGGATTCGGCCTGCGGCGGGTTTTACGGGAAACCATGTCTTCGTCACCGATGGCGAGACGGCTTTCGACTTTCATGGCTATCGTTGCGAACGCGCCTTGGTCGCTCACCATTGGGCCAAGGGGCGGCGCTGGTGGCCCGGCTGGGACGCGACGCTGGTGCCGCTGCCGCAGGACGTGCTGATCTCGAACGCGAAATCGCACACCTATGACGGGCTCTGGCTGCGCGAGCCGGGTCAGTTTCTCCACGACGCCATGCCGCGCGCTGAGGCCTTCCTCTCGCGCTTTGGTCCGCCGCCGGACTGAACTCACGCCGCGCGCTTCAGCCCCACCCGCCCCCAGATCGCGGTCAGCCCGGCGACCAGATGCTCGATATCTTCGTCGGAATGCAGCGGCGAGGGGGTAATCCGCAGCCGCTCGGTGCCGCGCGGCACGGTCGGGTAGTTGATCGGCTGGACATAGATGTCGAAGCGTTCGAGCAGTTCGTCGCTGACCGTCTTGCACAGCGCCGCGTCGCCGACCATCACCGGCACGATATGGCTCGGATTGGGCAGGTGGGGGATACCTGCAGCATCGAGGCGCCGGCGCAGCGTCGCGACGCGGTCCTGATGGCGCTCGCGTTCGACGCTGCTGCCCTTGAGATGGCGGATCGCGGCGAGCGCGCCGGCCGCCACCGGCGGCGGCAGAGAGCTGGAGAAGATGAAGCCCGAGGCGAAGCTGCGGACATAGTCGCACAGCGCCGCCGAGCCCGCGATATAGCCGCCCATCACGCCGAAGGCTTTGGCGAGCGTGCCCTCGATGACGGTCAGGCGCGAGGACAGCCCGTCGCGCTCGCTGACGCCGCCGCCGCGCGGCCCGTAGAGGCCCACCGCATGGACCTCGTCGATATAGGTCATCGCCCCGAATTCATCGGCGATGTCGCAGAAGGTCTCGATCGGCGCGATGTCGCCATCCATCGAATAGACTGATTCGAAGGCGATCAGCTTGGGCCGCGCGGGATCGAGCGCGGCGAGCTTGCGGCGCAGATCGTCGGGGTCGTTATGGGCGAAGATGTGCCGCTCGGCCCGCGAATGCCGGATGCCCTCGATCATCGAGGCGTGGTTGAGCGCGTCCGTCAGCACGACGCAGCCAGGAATCCGCGCGGCCAGCGTGCCCAGCGACGCCCAGTTCGACATGTAACCGGAGTTGAACAGCAGCGCGGCTTCCTTGCCGTGCAGATCGGCGAGTTCTTGCTCCAGCAGCACATGATAGTGGTTGGTGCCGCCGATATTGCGGGTGCCGCCGGCGCCAGCGCCGCATGAATCGAGCGCCTCATGCATCGCCGCGAGCACGGCCGGATGCTGGCCCATGCCGAGATAGTCGTTCGAGCACCAGACCGTGATCTCGCGCGGGCCGCGGTCGCCGTGATGGGTCGCGCGCGGAAACTGGCCGACCTTGCGCTCCAGATCGGCGAAGACGCGATAGCGCCCTTCGCGGCGCAAGCCGTCGAGTTCCTGGCGGAAGAATGTCTCGTGGTCCATCGCCAGCCTCCTGCGGCGCGCTTACTAAGCATAGCGGCCGCCCGGCGAAATGGCACGCGATGTCGCGGCCCGCCTTGATCGGGATCAGCCTTCGCGCCGCGCCAGTTCCAGAATGGCTTCGAGCAGCACCCGGATGGCGATGCCGGCATCGGCCTCGGCCATGCTCTCCAGCGGCGAATGGCTGATGCCTTTCTCGTTGCGCACGAAGAGCATCGCGGCGGGACAGAGCGCCGCCATCGCCATCGCGTCATGCGCAGCGCCTGAAGGCAGGCGCCTGGCCACGAGATTGCCGCCCGCACGCGCCACGCCCGCCGCGAGCGCATCCTGCAGACCGGAGTCCATCGGCACGGCACGCGCATTCGTATAAAGCGTGATCTCGAGCCCGACGCCGCGCCGCGTCGCGATCTCCCCGAAGCGGCTGCGGATTGCGGCGTCCATGCTCGCGAGCGTCTCGTCGGAGGGGCTGCGGAAATCGACGGTGAACTCGACGGCGCCGGGCACGACATTGGCGGCACCCGGATCGACCCTGAACACGCCCACCGTGCCCACCGCCTGCTCATGAGCTGCCGCGATCGCCTCCAGCGCCAGCGCCATCTCGGCGCTCGCGGTCAGCGCATCCTTGCGCAGGTTCATCGGCACCGTGCCGGCATGTCCGGCCTCGCCCGTGACGCAAACCCGGGCCCGTCTCTGGGCGTTGATGGCGGTGACGATGCCGACGGGCTCGTCCTCGACCTCGAGCACCGGCCCCTGCTCGATATGCAGCTCGAGATAGGCCTTCACCGCGCCGCGCTTGCGCGCCAGGCCCGAGACCCCAGACGGATCGCCGCCGAAGGCGACCAGCGCCTCGGTGAGCCGCGTGCCGTCCGCATCCCGCGCCTCCAGCCAGCCCGGGTCGTAGTGCCCGGCGAGCGCGGCCGATGTCGAGAGATGGGTCGGAAACCGGACATTCTCCTCATCGCCGAAGGCGATCACTTCGAGCGCGAAAGGCAGCGCGATGCCGGCGTCGCGCAGGGCCTGCGCCACCAAAATTCCTGCGACGACGCCGAGATTGCCGTCGAACCGCCCGCCATCCTTCACCGTGTCGATATGAGAGCCGATGATCACGCTTGGCCCGCCCGGCACCGGTCCTTCCCGCCGGCCTTGCACCGAGCCCGCCGCATCGATGAAGGCGGTCAGCCCCGCAACCTCCATCGCGCCCTTGGTCCATTCCGCCGCCTGCCTGTGGGAGGGGGACAGATAAAGCCGCGTCAGCTTCCCCGGCTCGTCGGTGAAGCGGTTGAGGCCCTGGAGCGCGGCGAAGGCGCGCGCGCCCAGCACGGCGGCGGAGGGGAGAGAGGCGATCATCGGTGAATCCTAGTAGGTCGCCCGGCCGCCCGACAGGTCGAACACGCCGCCGGTGGTGAAGCTGTTCTCGGCCGAGGCGAGGAAGGCGACCATCGAGGCGACCTCGTCGGGCAGGAGGAAGCGCCCGCGCGGGATCTTGGCGAGCATGTAGCCGATATGCTCCTCGCTCATCTGGTCGAAGATGCGGGTGCGGGCAGCGGCCGGCGTGATGCAGTTGACCGCGATGTCCTGTGTCGCCAGTTCCTTGCCGAGCGATTTGGTCAGCGCGATCACCGCCGCTTTCGAGGCCGAATAGGCCGAGGCGTTGGGGTTGCCCTCCTTGCCGGCGATCGAGGCGACCAGCACGAGGCGCCCGTAATTGCGCTTGATCATGCCGGGGATCACGGCCTGGCAGCAATGCAGCGTGCCGTCGACATTGAGCCGCATCACCCGCGCCCATTCCTCGAGCGGGTATTCCCAGGTCTTGAGATTGGCGCCCGCGATGCCGGCGCTGGTGACGAGGATGTCGATGCTGCCCTGCCGGGCCTCCAGCGCGTCGGCGGCCGCCTTCACGGCGTTGGCGTCGGTGACGTCGATGCCGAGCCCGGTCGCGCCCTTGCCGATCTCGGCAGCGACCTTGCCGGCCAGGTCGCCGTCGAGGTCCCAGATCGCGACGGTGGCGCCGCTGGCGGCGAAGCGCTCAGCGACGGCGCGGCCGATGCCCTGCGCGCCTCCGGTGACGATGGCGGTTCTTCCCTGAAGATCGATCTGGTTCATTGTCGGCCCCTGACTCGTTGGACCGGCACCCTAGAGGGTGTCTGGCTGGATGGACAAGGTTGCGACGGTGCGTTCGGTGTCCATGTCTGCTGCGTTTTCTTTTTGTTAAGACTTCGCGTTCGCGTGACAGCCAGCGTTAAGCATTTTTGGCGGAAGCGCACTGCCGGAGCCTGTTCCGGAACGGCACGAAAGGGACCGTCATGTCCCGTTCTTCGACAGCAGCCCGTCGTCCGTGCGCGCCCCTGCGGTCGAAGCGCTCCGTATCGAAACAACCTGTGTTTTCAATCTCTTTGGCGATTAACCCGATCGTGCGGATTCATTCAAGAACCCGTTCACCGTTCGGCTGGGTTCAACTTGACCCTGCCCGCCTTTGGGTCATGACGTAGGGCGAAATCTGCTGATCACGAAACCCCAACGGACTGATCGCCCCTGTGCCCGCCAGCCTCTCCATAGCTTTCTCGAACAAAGCGGTTGCCCGGCCCCCGGCCGGCTTCGACGTTCGCGATGTCGGCGGGATTGGCATCGCGGTCCTGTCCAAGCCGGCGGCCCTGGCCGAAATCTCTGACGCGATGGCGACGCGCCGGCACGTCAAGCTGGCCTTCTGCAACGCCAATCTCGTCAATGTGGCGGCGCATGACCCCACCTTGCTGCGCCAGCTCTCCGGCTTCCTGGTTCTGGCCGACGGCATCGGCGTCGATATTGGCGGCTGGCTGCTGCATGGCGCGCCTTTCCCGGCCAATCTCAACGGCACCGACTTCATCCCGTCCCTGTTTGCGAGCGAGCCCCGCTCGTTGCGCATCGGCCTGATCGGAGGTCGTCCCGGCGTCGCCGATCATGCGGCCGAGCAGCTGGCGAGGCAGTTCCCGCGCCATGTCTTCAACGTGGTCGGCCATGGCTACTTCGATCCCTCGGAGGAGGCGGGCCTGCTGGCGAAGCTCAAGGCCGCGCCTCCGGACCTGTTGCTCGTCGCCTTCGGCAATCCGCGGCAGGAAAGCTGGATCGCCGACAAGCTTGGCCCGCAGCATTGCGCGGTCGCCGCCGGCGTCGGCGCCCTGTTTGACTTCTTCGCAGGCGAGGTGCCGCGCGCGCCGGAGCTGATCCGCCAGATCAGGCTCGAATGGGTCTACAGGCTCTGGCTTGAGCCGCGCCGACTCTGGCGCCGCTACATCCTCGGCAACCCGTTCTTTCTGATGCGCCTGCTGCGCCAGCGCTTGTCCACCGACAGATCGCGGCGGTGAGCCTGGGCTCCGCCCTCGCGAATCCATTGGTCGCGCACGGCGCTTGACCACCGCATTTAGGTGAAGCGTTGCGGCGCCGCGAGGCTGGGCCGTCAAGGCTTGCCTGGCTCGTCCTGGCGCGTATCCGCCGTCCCGCGGCGGCCGATGATGATCCCGAACAGCGGCCCCGCCGTGATCATCACCAGGAAGACGCGAATGATGTGGTGCGCCGCCACGAAGGCGACCTCGGTGTGCAAGGCCAGCGCGATGAGGCTCATTTCGGCGAGACCTCCCGGCGAATAGGCCAGGATCAGCGGCACATGGCCGTGAACCGAGACGGTCGCCACCAGCCAGGCGAAGCTGAGCGTCAGCGACAGCAGGATCACCGTCGAGCCGACCGAGAGCGCCAGCACGCGCAGGATGCTGCGCGGCGGCGTGCCGACGAAGCGGCAGCCGATGGTGATCCCGAGGATGAGCTGGGCCGCGTTGACGATCTCGAAGGGCGGCACGGAATCGCTCAGCCCCGAGACATGGACGATGGCGCTGACCAGCATCGGTCCGAGCAGGAACTTGGCCGGCAGCCGCAGCCAGTGGCCGACGACGATACCGGCGATCCCGCAGGCGAGCAGGATCAGTTCGGCGGAGAGCGGCGTCTGCATCAGCGACGGGCCGGCGACGCGGTTGCCGCTGACCGGCACGCCGCCGATCCATTGCACGATGAAGGGCAGCGTCATCACCACGAGCAGGATGCGGGCGGAATGGATCAGCGCGATGATGCGCGCATCGCCGCCCTTTTCCTCGCCCAGCGTCACCATTTCGAGCAGGCCGCCCGGCATGCCCGCGAAGAAGGCGGTGATCGGATCGAAGCCGGCGACCTTGCGAAAATAGCCGACGCAGGCGACGGCGCAGGTCAGCATGAACAGCACGAGGCCGATCAGGGTCGGGATCCAGTTGGGCAACTGCGCCACGACATCGGGCTTGAAGCTCGCGCCGAGCATGACGCCGATCACCATCGTCATGGGCGGGCGGATGACTGGTGGCGCGGCGACGGGCCAGCGCAGCAGCGCCGCAGCCGTGCAGACCACCATCGAGCCCAGCATCCAGGGCAGCGGCAGCCGGGCCTGGACGAAGAGCCAGCCGCCCGCGCAACCGAGAAGCAGGGCCAGGGCGAAACGCGCATAGGGAAAGCGCGCCGGGCCCAGCGCCCGCACGCCATCCATGAAATCGGAAAGAAGCGCCCTCATTCGCCGGCCACCGCTCCATAGCGGCCCGGCACGGCGGCGCGGGACGCCGATGCTGCGCGCGAGAGCAGGGGAGGGGAGATCGTCATGCCGTCGATCCGGGGTCAAAGGGCCGTCGCGGTCTCCTAGACCGCATGGCTGGCCCCGCACAGTCCAGCTATGGCATGGCCCGCCTGCCCTGCCGTCCTAGCGTCGGGAGCGTCTGTCTCGCCGGCACGCCCCGGCCGACACAACCCGGCCATGTCCGGCTGCCTCTGGTCGAAGCGCGCGGTTTCATCGATCACGTCCAGACAGGGGCGAAAAACGGGCCGGGCGGCGAAGCCCTTGGCCGATGGTCGGGGTCGATGAGCGAAGAACGGCAGGGCCGTCCGGCGGAGTGCGACGGAGCGACCGAAACGGAGGCGGCGCCGCGCATCGCCGGTAGCTTCGACGAGGCCGGGGTCGCCAGCGAGCCCGCGCCGCCATCAGCCGCCCCTGTCGTGCCGGCGGAACATCGTGTCGTGCGGGGCCGCGCGCGTCTGCGGGCGTGGTGGGCGGGCGCCAGCCCAAATCTGCGCGGCTCGGTCTACATGCTCTCGGCGCTGCTGGTCTATGCAGTGATGGTCGGCGCCATCAAGCATGTCGGCGGCGTCGTTCCCCTGGTCCAGATCCTGCTGATCCGCCAGATCATCATGAGCCTGATCATCCTCGGCTTTTCCGCGGGCGGCCTCAGGCCGCTGTTGCGTACGCGGCGACCGGGGCTGCAAATCGTCCGCAGTCTGCTCACGCTGGCCGCCATGCTCTGCGGCTTTACGGCGGTGATCCAGATTCCGCTCGCCCAGGCCACCGCCATCGGCTTTAGCCAGGTCCTGTTCGTCACCATCGCCGCAGTCATCATTCTCAAGGAGGTGGTCGATGCGCGGCGCTGGGCCGCCACGGTCATCGGTTTTGTCGGCGTGTTGGTCATGCTGAAGCCGAGCGGGGACGGTCTGGACACCTTTGCGCTGCTCGCCGTCGCTGGCGCTGTGCTCAACGCCGGCATCACCGTCAGCGTGCGGATGCTGGCGGCGACCGAGCGCACGGATACGATCCTGATCTGGCAGGGCATGGTGATGATCGCCGCGCTGGCCCTGCCCGCCTGGTTCTGGTGGGTTCCGCCCGATGCCATGCAGTGGTTCTGGCTGATCGTGCTCAGCCTGTTCGGAACGGCCGGCCAATGGCTGATCACCCGCGCCTACCAGGTCGGCGAGGCAGCGGCGCTGGCGCCGCTCGATTTCAGCCGCCTGATCCTGGCGAGCCTGACCGGCTTCGTCTTCTTCGCCGAGATCCCGGCGCTTTCGACTTGGATCGGCGCGGCCATCGTCGTCGGCGCGACGCTCTACACCATCCGCAAGAACGCCCGCCCCTTCCCGCGCGAGCCGGCGGCCGTCTGACAGGGAGACCAGCGCGGATGGCCCGCCGGTGCTCCTTCAGTTCAATACGGAGTTCGGCGGCTGAAAAGCGCACCTTCCCCCGCTACCACTCCCGGCGCGTCTGATGCATAGTCGCGCCACACTGCAGAGAAAGCCGTCGACGGCTTCGGGGAGACGATGATCATGACGATGAGACTACTGGCGGCGACCGCCGTCCTGGCTGCGAGCGCTTCGCTGGCGAACGCCCAGCAACTGGCCCCGAGCCCGACGCTCGACGCGATCAAGGCCCGCGGCAACATCGAATGCGGTGTGCATCTTGGACTGCCCGGCTTCTCCTTCGCCGACGACAAGGGTGAATGGACCGGCCTCGACGTCGACTACTGCAAGGCGCTCGCCGCCGCCGTCCTCGGCGACGCCAAGAAGGTCAAGTTCACGCCGACCTCGGTGCAGCAGCGCTGGCCGATCCTGCAATCGGGCCAGGTCGATCTGCTCTCGCGCAACTCGACCATCACCTTCTCGCGCAACGCCTCGCTCGGCCTGAACTTCCAGGGCATCAATTTCTACGAGGGTCAGACCTTCATCGTGCGCAAGGCGACCAACGCCAAGACGGCGGCCGATCTCGACGGTGCCTCGGTCTGCGTCGCCGCCGGCTCGACTGAGGAGAAAAACGCCTCCGACTGGTTCCTGGAGCGCAACCTCAAGGTCACCATCACCAATTTCCAGAAGAACGACGACGCCATCGCCGCCTATGACGCAGGCCGCTGCGACGCCTATACCGCCGGCGTCGGCGCGCTCGCCGGCCAGCGCGCCAAGCTGAAGGTCCCTGGCGACCACATCATCCTGACCCAGCCGATCTCGAACGATCCGCAGGGACCGGTGACGCGCTGGGGCGACGAGCGCTGGCAGCTGATCGTGCGCTGGGTCCTGAACGGCACGGTCGCCGCCGAGATGCTGGGCGTGACCTCCGCCAATGTCGACCAGATGAAGGCGAGCTCGAAGAACTCGGAAGTCCGCCGCCTGCTTGGCGCGGAGGGCAATTTCGGTGCAACGATGGGCCTCTCGAACGACTGGATGTACAACGTCATCAAGCAGGTCGGGAATTACGGCGAGAGCTTTGAGCGCACGGTCGGCATGGGCTCGGGCCTGAAGCTCGAGCGCGGCCAGAACCAGCTCTGGACCAAGGGCGGCCTGCTCTTCACGCCGCCCTTCCAGTGAGCGTGACAGGCGCTTCGGCCGCTTGGCCGCTGTCCCCCTGAACCGCGCGTCATCCCGGACAAGCGGCGAAGCTGCGCAGATCCGGGATCCATCGTAGAGCACGACAGACCTATGATGGATCCCGGCGCTCCGCTTCGCTGCGGCCGGGATGACGCCGCGGTTCTCGCGATTTTCCAGACTGCGTGGCTGACATCGTGACCAGAGCCCTCGCCCTTCTCAACGACAAGCGCGTCCGCGACGTGGTCTATCAGGTCGCGCTCGTCGTCGGGCTCGTCGGCCTGACCGTGTTCTTCGTGCGCAATGCCTCGGAGAACATGGTCAAGGCCGGCATCGCCTCGGGCTTCGACTTCCTCTGGCGCAATTCGGGCATCGACGTGCCCTTCGTGCTGACCGATTACACCCGCGCCAGCTCGATCCTTGACCTGTTCTGGGTCGGCGTCGCCAACACCATGCTGGTGACGGTGGTGGCGATGGTGCTCGCGACCGGGCTCGGCTTCCTCGTCGGCATCGCCCGATTGTCGTCGCACTGGCTGCTCTCGACGGTCGCCGGCGCCTATATCGAGTTCGTCCGCAACATCCCGCTGCTGTTCTTCGTGCTGTTCTGGTATTTCGGCGTGATCGCGGCGCTGCCGGCCCCGCGCGACAGCGTCAGCGTCTTTGGCGTCGCCTTTCTCAACAATCGTGGCCTGACGATCCCGCTGCCGGATGCGCCTGCCAATTTCCGCTGGGCGGTCGCCGCGATCCTGCTCTCATGGCTCGCGCATGGGCTGGCCTCGTTCTGGGCCCGCCGCCGCAAGGACAAGACCGGTCAGGATGCGCCGATGCTGGCGATCGGTTTCGTCCTGATTCTGCTCGTGCCCGCGCTCGCGATCGCCTGGGCGAGCCTGGCGACGCGCTGGGACATCCCCGTCCTGCGCGGCTTCAATTACCGCGGCGGCTTCGTCGTCATCCCGGAGTTCGTGGCGCTGTTGGCGGCGCTCGTCACCTACACCGCCGGCTTCATCGCCGAGATCGTGCGCGGCGGCATCCAGGCGGTGCCCCATGGCCAGATCGAGGCGGCTTCCGCGCTCGGCCTGCGCCCGGGCCGGACCCTGCGTCTCGTCACCATTCCCCAGGCGCTGCGCGTGATGATCCCGCCGCTGACCAACCAGTATCTCAACGTGCTCAAGAACTCCTCCTTCGGCGCGGCCATCGCCTATCCCGACGTGGTCAGCCTGTTCATGGGCTCGGCCCTGAACAACACCGGCCAGGCCATCGAGATCATCGCCATGACGCTGGCGGTCTATCTCGTCATCGGGCTGGCCGTGTCGGCCTTCATGAACTGGTACAACGCCAGGATCGCGCTGGTGACCCGATGAGCGCGATCGCCCTCCCCATCTGGCGCCGGCGCCTGTTCGGCACGCCCGCGACCGGCGTCGTCACGATCCTGCTCGGCCTCGCCCTGGCCTGGATCGCCGTGCCCGTGATCCGCTGGGCGCTGGTCGATGCGACCTGGAGCGGCACGACGCGGGCCGATTGCGCGGCGGGCGGCGCCTGCTGGGTCTTCGTCAAGGCCCGCTTCGGCCAGTTCATGTACGGGTTCTATCCGCCGGACCAGCGCTGGCGCGCCGATCTTGCAGGCCTTTTCTTCGTCTTCGGCACGGCCGCCGTCGTCTTCGCCCCCCAGCGCCTGCGGCTGAAGGCGGGGATCGCGGCGCTCGTCATCCTGCCGCCGCTCGGCATCTGGCTGCTGGCGGGTGGTTTCGGGCTTAAGGCCGTCGAGACGCGCGAATGGGGCGGGCTGATGCTGACCCTGTTCATCTCGGTCTATGCCAGCCTGATCGCGATTCCGCTCGGCATCCTGCTGGCGCTCGGCCGCCAGTCGCAGCTCAAGGTCATCAGGCTGGTCAGCGTGCTGTTCATCGAGTTCTGGCGCGGCGTGCCGATCATCGCGGTGATCTTCCTGGCGTCGCTGCTGCTGCCGCTGATCCTGCCCGGCGGCATCGGGATCGACCGGCTGGCGCGCGCCGTGATCGGGCTCGGCCTCGTCATCGCCGCCTATATGGCGGAAGCCGTGCGCGGCGGGCTTCAGGCCCTGCCGCCGGGCCAGCGCGAGGCGGCGACCGCGCTCGGGCTGACCTACTGGAAGGCGACGGGTCTGATCGTCCTGCCGCAGGCGCTGCGCATCTCCCTGCCGGCGATGACCAACGAGTTCATCGCCCTGGTGAAGAACACCACGCTCGTCCTCGTCGTCTCGATCCTCGACCTGCTCGGCATCGCCCAGGCCTCGCTCGCCGACCCCGCCTGGGTCGGCATGAGCATGGAGGCCTATGTCTTCTCAGGCTCGATCTACTGGCTGATCTGCTTTGCGCTCTCGCGCTGGAGCCGGCATCTGGAGATGCTCGGACGGCGCCAGCATCGCTGAGACAGGCGGTGCCAGGAACGAAAAAGCCGGCCTCGCGGCCGGCTTTTTCATGATCGATCGAGCGTCGCCCCTTCAGGCGCGCGCCACCTTGCCGCGGTCGCGGCGGCGGTCGGCGGCGGGCTGGTAGGCGATGCGGGAGTGGTAGCTGCAATAGGGCATGCCCGTCTGCGAGCGGCCGCCGCAGAAGCGGAATTCCGGGGTCGTCGGGTCGCCCATCGGCCAGCGGCACATGTATTCGCGCAGATCCATGATGGTGACGCGCTCGGAGAACGGGATCACCACATCCTCGGACGGGGCAGGCGTCTGCTCGACCTCTGCTTCCGCCTCGGGAGCATATTGCGGCGCGAGCGCATTGGCGCCCCGCGTCATCCCGCCCTGGCTTGCGCCCTGGCCGCTGCTCATCGGATGGCTCGGCGAGCGCGTCGGCGCCTTGCGCGGCGTCGTCGCGCGCGGCGTGCTGGCGGCGGCGGGGTTTTTGGCGCGGCCCGACAGGCCGAGGCGATGCACCTTGCCGATCACGGCGTTGCGCGTCACGCTGCCGAGCTCGGCGGCGATCTGGCTGGCGCTGAGACCGTCGCTCCAGAGCTTCTTCAAAAGCTCGACGCGGTCTTCCGTCCATGCTCCGGCTTCGTTCATCGGGCTCACCTGTCTTCTCCGGCCGGCTCCTGGCGGAACCGTCCTATGGGCGGATCATGGCGGAATCCGATACCGGCGGCGTCCGTCGTTCAACGGAAGCCGTTACAGCCGAGACTGACGGTATAGGGGTCGCCGCACGAGATGTCGTATCTGACGAGGGCGACCATACAAGATGCCCTGACTCGGCCACAAGAGTCGGCGAATCGGAAAACGCTTTTTCCCCAGACGATTCGTTAATCGCGCGTCAAGCGAATCCTTTCGGCAACACTGCCGCAGCGGTATGCGCCAAGCAGTGCCGCCGCGTGGAATTGACAGGAGCGACGCCCTTTTGCATAGTCGCGCTGGTACTGCCGCCGCCCCCTTGGGCGGCGCTTATGTTTTGCGGATCAGGGCCTTCCACGATGCGGATGACGGCGCGACGAGAAATCGGAAGCTGGCTGCGACGATAACGTCGTCGCCGGGTCGCAATCGGCTGTGCAGCTAAGAGCCTGCCATCGGCCTTCCCGGACCACCGTTTTCAGTCCAGCGCCAATCCGTTTTCATGTCGCCCTCGCGAGGATCGCATCCCATGGCCTCTGCCCCCGTTTCCGCTGCCCCGTCCGTCCTGCTGCCGACCTATGCCCGCGCTCCCGTCGCCTTCGAGCGTGGCGAGGGTCCCTGGGCGATCACGGCCGATGGCGCGCGCTATCTCGATTTCGGCGCTGGCATCGCCGTGAATTCGCTCGGCCATGCCCATCCGCATCTGGTCGAGGCGCTGACCGCCCAGGCCGGCAGGATCTGGCACACCTCGAACCTCTACACGATGCCCGACGGCGAGAAGCTGGCGCGCCGGCTCTGCGAGGCGACCTTCGCCCAGCGCGCCTTCTTCACCAATTCGGGGGCCGAGGCGAATGAGTGTGCCATCAAGATGGCCCGCAAGTACCACGCCGCGAAGGGCCATCCCGAGCGTTTCCGGATCATCACCTTCGAGGGCGCTTTCCACGGCCGCACGCTGGCGACGATTGCCGCCGGCGGACAGCAGAAATACATCGACGGCTTCGGCCCCAAGGTCGACGGCTTCGACCAGGTGCCGTTCGACGACGAGGTTGCGCTGAAGGCGGCGATTACCCCCGAGACGGCTGCGCTGATGATCGAGCCGATCCAGGGCGAGGGCGGGCTGCGCTCCGCCCCGCCGCGCTTCCTGCGGCTGCTGCGCGAGCTCTGCGACGAGCATGGCCTGATGCTGATCTTCGACGAGATCCAGACCGGCGTCGGCCGCACCGGCAAGTTCTTCGCCTATGAGCTGTCGGGCGTGACGCCCGACATCATGTCGGTCGCCAAGGGCATCGGCGGCGGCTTCCCGATGGGCGTCTGCCTGGCGACGGAGGAGGCGGCGTCTGGCATGACGCTCGGCACCCACGGCACCACCTTCGGCGGCAACCCGCTCGCCATGGCCGTCGGCAATGCGGTGCTGGACGTCATCCTCGCGCCGGGCTTCATCGATCATGTCGCGCAGACCTCGCTGCGCCTCAAGCAGTCGCTCGCCGAGCTCAAGGACAAGCACCCCGACGTGATCGCCGAGATTCGCGGCGAGGGGCTCATGCTCGGCCTCAAGCTGCACACTCTGAACACCGATTTCGTCGTCGAGGCTCGGTCCGCGGGCCTTCTGGTCGTCGCCGCCGGCGATAATGTCGTGCGCCTGCTGCCGCCGCTGATCATCGGCGATGCCGAGGTAGCCGATGCCGTCTCGCGCCTCGACCGTGCGGCGAGCGCCATCGAGGCGACGCTGAAGCGGTCTGCCGCCGAATAGCACCGGTTCATTCCCGCCCGTTCCCGTCCAGGCAAGTTCGGTCCTGGCAAGTTCATCCCAGGCAAGCGAAGGACGCGCCCGTGACGCGCCATTTCCTCGATCTCTCCGATTTCTCCGCCACCGAGTTGCGCGCCATTCTGCACGCAGGCGAACAGATCAAGTCGCGCCGTCGTACCCCCGGTGCCGCCGCCGATCGCCTGCTCGAGGGCAAGGTCATCGCCATGATCTTCGAGCAACCCTCGCTGCGGACCCGTGTTTCCTTCGATGTCGGCATCCGCGAACTCGGCGGCTCGCCGATGATGGTGACCGGACAGGAGATCGAACTCGGCGAGCGCGAGACCATCGCCGATACGGCGCGCGTGCTCTCGCGCTATGTCGACGCGATCATGATCCGCATGCTCGACCATGACTCGGTGGTCGAGATGGCGAAATACGCCACCGTGCCGGTGATCAACGGCCTGACCAAGCGCCAGCACCCCTGCCAGGTGATGGCCGACGTCATGACCTTCGAGGAGCGCAAGGGCCCGATCAAGGGCAAGCGCATCGCCTGGACCGGCGACACCAACAATGTGCTGACCTCCTGGGTCCATGCCGCCGGCCGGCTCGACTTCGAGCTCGCCATCGCGACGCCCGAGGAGCTCAGTCCCCCGCCGGCGCTGCTCGACTGGGCCCGCAGCCAGGGTGCGAAGCTCTCCTTGACCACGCGCCCGGAAGCGGCCGTCGAAGGCGCCGATTGCGTCATCACCGATTGCTGGGTCTCGATGGGCGACGTCGAAGGCACGCGCCACAATTTGCTGCGGCCTTACCAGGTCGATGAGCGCTTGCTCGGCCGCGCCGAGAAGGACGCGATCTTCATGCATTGCCTGCCTGCCTGTCGTGGCGAGGAGGTCACCGACGGCGTGATGGATGGCCCGCAATCGGCTGTGTTCGACGAGGCCGAGAACCGCCTGCACGCGCAGAAGGGCATCCTGGCCTGGTGCTTCGGCGGGGTTGCGGCCTGATGGCCGAGACGGACACAGGCGCGGGCCTCGCCGCGCTCGACGACCGCGTCGTGCCCTTCACAGTGCCCGATCTCGACGTGCGCGGCCGTGTCGTCAGGCTCGGCGCCTCGATCGACACCATCCTCGGCCGCCACGACTATCCCGAAGCCGTCTCGCGCGTGCTCGGCGAAGCGGCGGCGCTGACCGTGCTGCTCGGCACGGCGTTGAAGTTCGAGGGCCGCTTCCAGCTCCAGACCAAGAGTGACGGGCCGATCTCGATGATGGTCGTCGATTTCAACGCGCCCGATGTCTATCGGGCCGTCGCTCATTTCGATCAGGCGAAGCTGGATGAGGCGATTGCGGCGGGGGCGCTGAGCACGGGCGATCTGCTCGGCGAGGGGCATCTCGCCATGACGGTCGATCAGGGCTCGGCCACGACGCGCTACCAGGGTGTGGTGCCGCTTGTCCGGCAGAGCCTGGAAGAGGCGGCGCATCAGTATTTCCGCCAATCGGAGCAGATCCCGAGCCGCATTCGCCTGGGCGTCGGTGCGATCGTCACCGCGGGCGGCGGCCGGCAATGGCGGGCCGGCGGCCTTCTGGTGCAGTTCATGCCGCATTCGGTCGATCGCCTGCGCGCGGCCGATCTGCACCCGGGCGATGCGCCGCAGGGCCATGAGATCCTGGCCCATGACGATCCCGACGGCATCAGCGACGACGCCTGGGCCGAGGCGCGCTCGCTGGTCGAAACGGTCGAGGACCACGAACTGCTCGATCCGCTGCTGGAAAGCGAGCGGCTGCTCTACCGGCTCTTCCATGAGCGCGGCGCGCGCGTCTTCGAGGCGATGCTGGTCCACGAAGACTGCCGCTGCTCGCGCGAACGCGTGCTCGGTATGCTGCGCGGCTTCTCCGGCGACGATCGCAAGGCGATGGTCGCCGATGACGGCACGCTCGGCGTCACCTGCGAATTCTGCTCGCGGCGCTATCTCTTCGAAGCAGCCGAGATCGAGGACGGTCTGTCGACCGGCGCCTGACCGGAAGCCGGCCCGAACGCTGAGGGTCTCATGGGGCGCAGTCTCACCACGATCGGCTTCGACGCTGACGACACGCTTTGGCAGAACGAGCAGTTCTTCCGCCTGACGGAGGAGCGCTTCGTCGCCCTGCTCGGCGATCATGGCGAGGCGGCGGAGATTTCCGGCCGGCTGCTCGAGGCCGAGCGCCGCAACCTCGCCTTCTACGGCTTCGGCATCAAGGGCTTCGTGCTCTCGATGATCGAGACCGCGATCGAGCTCACGCGGGGCGAGGTCAAGGCCTCTGTGATCGGAGAGATTCTGGCGGCCGGCCGCGAGATGGTCGCCCACCCGGTCGAGACACTGCCCGATGCGCGCGAGACGCTTGCCGTGCTCGCTGACGACTACCGACTTGTCGTGATCACAAAGGGCGACCTCTTCGACCAGGAGCGTAAGCTGGCGCAGTCCGGCCTCGGTGACCTGTTCCACGGCGTCGAGATCGTCAGCGACAAGACCGCAGACATGTATCGTCGTGTCTTCATCCGCCATGGCGATGGGCCGCAACGGGCGATGATGGTCGGCAACTCGCTCAAATCCGACATCCTGCCCGCATTGGAGGCCGGCTCCTGGGCTGTCCATATCCCGCACGAACTGACCTGGGCGCTGGAACACGCCGAGGAACCGGCCGCTCAGCCGCGCTACCGGCGCATCTCCCGCCTGTCTGCGCTCGACGAACTGGTGCGGTTGATCGAGGCTGAAACGGCGGCCCGCTGAAGGACGGCCGCCATTGCGATGACGAGCTTCAGCCCCGGCATTCCGCCAGCAGCTTCCGCATGAAGGCCTCGCCAGCGGCGAACTGCTCCAGCGTGATGTACTCGTCGGGCTGATGCGCCTGGTCGATCGAGCCCGGCCCGCAGACGATGGTCGGCAGTCCCGCCCGCTGGAAATGCCCGGCCTCCGTCGCATAGGCGACCGCGATCGTGCTGTTGCGCCCGGCGAGCCGCATCACCAGCGTCTCGGCCTCGGAGCCGGGATCGGGCGCAAGGCCCGGCACGTCAGAGCTCATCACCGTCTCGATCGTCGCCGAGGGTGCGGTCTTGCGCATCCGGGCGAGCACCTCCTGCGACAGCGCCGCGAAGCGGGCCGGGACGTCCTGTGGATCGGAGCCCGGCAGGGTGCGGACCTCCCAGGACAGATCGCAGCGGTCGGCCAGGATGTTGCGGGCGATGCCGCCATGGAACTTGCCGACATGCACGGTGTCGTAGGGCGGGTCGAAGCGGCCGCTCGCATCGGGGCTGGCCTCGCATTCGTCGGCCATTGCAACCAGTCCGGCTGCGAGCCGGATGCCGCCATGCACGGCGCTGGCGCCGAGATGCGGCTTCGACGAATGCGCGGGAACGCCGGTGATCGCCGTGAAGAAGGTGCGGATGCCCTTATGCGCGTCGGCGAGTTCCAGCGAGGTCGGCTCGCCGACGATCACGGCGCGGGGCCTGGGCAGGTCGATCCCCATCCGGGCGATGCCGTCGACGACGCCGAGACAGGTGACCTCTTCGTCATAGGAGAAGAACAGGTGGATCGGCGTCTTGAGGTCGGCCGCCAGGAAATCGGGCACCAGCGCCAAAGCCAGCGCGATGAAGCCCTTCATGTCGACCGCGCCGCGGCCATAGGCCCGGCCGTCCGCGACATGCAGCGTGAACGGATCTCGGCTCCAGGCCTGGCCCTCGACCGGCACCACGTCGGTATGGCCCGAGAGCAGGATGCCGCCCTGGTCCTGCGGGCCGATCGTGGCGAACAGCGCCGCCTTGTCGCCGGCGGCGTTCGGAATGCGGATCGAGGAGACGCCCCAGCCCGCGAGGTAATCCTCGACGAAGGCGATCAGCGGCAGGTTGGATTTATGGCTCACCGTGTCGAAGGCGACGAGCTTGGCGAGCATCTCGAGCGGCGCATGGCGCTGCCCGCTCAGGGGGGTGGCAGTCAATGCAGAACCTTTTTCACATAAGGGGAATCGAGCGGGAAGAGCGGCACCTCCACATCGAAGATCGTGCCGTCCTCGCCGAGCATGGCGTAGAAGCCGCGCATCGCGCCATCGGGCGTCATCAGCGGGCAGCCTGAGGTGTAGCTGTAGCTTTCGCCGGGACGCAGCACGGGCTGCTGGCCGACGACGCCGTCGCCGCGCACCTCATGGACCTGGCCGCGCCCGTCGGTGATGAACCAGTGCCGGCTCATCAACTGCACCGTCTGGGCCGAGGAGTTGAGAATCTCGATGGTGTAGGCCCAGAAATAGCGACCCTGCGCATGCGAGGATTCGCCCTCCATGAAACTCGGCACGGCGGTCACACGCACGCCATGCGTCTCCGCTTGATACATCGCGACGGCTCCTAAGCCCGGCGGCAGGCTGCTGCCGCCATCGTCACCAGTGTTTGCGGGGTGGCCGCCGGCGGGTCAACCCGCCCAGGCTGCTCGAAACGCGTGGACAAGTGATAGTCCGGACTCGCCAGCGACGCCGCGCAAGGTCAGAAACGATCCCTCATTATCGTCGCGCGACAGGCAACAGATCAATGGCCGTTCCTGACATGCTGGCCGATATCGACCAGGGGCCGCATTCGTCGAGCCTCAGTGGCCAATCCGGCGTGCTGCCGCGCCAGGACATCCGCAAGCTCGTCCAGCGCCGCATGATCCGCTCCCACTCGGGGGAGTTCGTCGAAAGCCAGTTCCAGCCGGCCAGCATCGACCTGCGTCTCGGTCACAAGGCCTACCGGGTTCGCGCCAGCTTTCTTCCGGGATCCAACAAGCGTGTCGAGGAGGCTCTCGCCGATCTGACGCAGGACGTCATCTCGCTCGACGGCGACGGCGCCATTCTCGAAAAGAACTGCGTGTATGTCGTCGAATTGATCGAGACGCTCGATGGCTTGCCGGAGACGATTTCCGCTTTCGCGAACCCAAAGAGCTCCACCGGGCGCCTCGATGTCTTCACCCGCTTGATTGCCGATCGCGCGGAGGTGTTCGACACGGTTCCCGGCGGATACTCCGGCAGGCTGTATGCCGAAATCTCGCCATCGAGCTTTTCCATCCGGGTTCGCAAAGGCAGCCGCCTGAACCAGCTTCGGTTTCGCCGGCGTGGCTCGGGGCAGGAGGAGGCCGCCGGCTTTCGCGTGTCCGATCGCGAACTCAGGCAGATTCACGACGCCACGCCGCTCGTGGATGGAACGCCGACCATTCGAAATGGGCTCGTGTTCCGGATCAATCTGGCCGGAGCCCATGAGCGCGACGTCATAGGCTATCAAGCGCAGAGCTTCACCGATGTGATCGATGTGGATCGTGTCGGCGGCTACGCGATCGACGATTTTTGGACGCCCATCCTCGCCAAGCCCTCGCGTCGGCTGATCCTCGATCCGCGCCAGTTTTACATTCTGGCCTCGAAAGAGCGGCTGCACATTCCCGCCGGCTTCGCAGCCGAGATGGCGCCGATCGACCCGACCATGGGGGAGTTTCGGGTTCACTATGCTGGCTTTTTCGATCCGGGTTTTGGCGTGAGCGCGGGCGGGATGCCCGGTTCCCGGGGTGTGCTCGAAGTGCGCAGCCACGAGGTTCCATTCCTGCTGGAGGACGGGCAGGTCGTCGGCCGGTTGGCCTTCGAACGGATGGCGGCTGAACCTGACGCGCTCTATGGCGAGATCGGCACCTCGAACTATCAGGGCCAGACCCTCAAACTCTCGAAGCACTTCAGGGATTGATGCTCGCGTCTGCCGGTTGCCCGCTCCGCGCGATTCCCGGATGACACTCAGCTCGCGAGCCGCTATGAACTCCCTGCTTCGGCCGCGCATGACAGGCGGCACCGGACGCATGCGGGCGTAGTTCAGTGGTAGAACGTCAGCTTCCCAAGCTGAATGTCGTCGGTTCGATCCCGATCGCCCGCTCCATGATTTCAATGATTTAGCTAGCTTTTCATATTAGCCACGTTGGCAGTAGCTACGTCAGAGCTACAAGGGGGATCGCTTGGTCGTCGTGCCTTTGGGCGATGCCGGCGCGGTCCGACTCACGTCCGAATGGACAGAAACATCCGCATCCGAGCTTCCCGATTCTGCAATCAAATCTGCGACCGTCACGCCAAGCGCGTTGGCGAGCTCGTAGAGCGATATAATCGTAGGATTGCGCCGGCCGCGTTCGAGGCTGCTGATGTACCACTGGCTGAAACCCGAACGTTCCTCGACCTGCTCCTGAGTCAGGCCGCGATCTTTCCGCAACCGCGCAAAGTTTTTTCCGACGAGCACACGCATGTCCATGCGCTCAGAGCTGGCAATTTCCGAAGGCCTCGATTACCAATTATAGTTGGTATGATGCGAACGTAGGTGTGCTCGCGATGGCAATTGGAGACTGGACGAAGCGCCTACGACGAGCGCTGCCCGCTGTGGCGATCGCTATCACGATGCAGCCGACCTATGCCGCTGCCCAAAATCGATTGTTTGGCTCGACTGGAGGCCTGGGTGGCATGCAGTTTTTCGAACAAGCCGTTCCAAAAATGCAGAAGGACGGAGAAGTCTTTTTCGGTGTTGATGGGTATGGCGCGAATCCGGGACAGAAAGACGGTGTAACTTTTCGCGCGCTCTTTAACTGCGGGAGTCGGTCTAAGATCGCCATTGTGATCGAAAGCGCGATGCGCAACGAATATCTAATTCAGGATAAGGTAAAAAACGAAGGAACGGCGAGAGGAATCTGGTACTGATTTTGGCCGATTGTGTTGAAAAAGTCCGGCCGGCGTGAAAATCAATCGGCATCGGCACATGGCAGAGAAGAACATTCTTTCCTGCTTTGGAAAAAAGCCCTCGAATGCTGGCGAAGCAATCCACGGAAAGACGAAATTTCTACGCTCGAATCGGCCGGCCTTGCCCGAAGTGTTGCGGAGGACTTTTTCAACACAATCGGCCCTTTTCAGACGCTCGGAATGTCTGTTTTCCGTCAGATCATCCCGCGCCGCTGCGCAGAGCGAATTCAGTTTGGTCCGGCCGCGTTGGCTTGGCGATTGATAGGCTCCAGGCGCGGGCTTCGAGCGGCTTGCCTGCCGAAGCAACATCGCTTGTTCATAATGAGTAATGGAGCGCCCGTCGCAGTTGACTAAAAATGCGGTTTAGCTCGGCCCTGGCAGCTGCACTGTACGGTGCGGCGCGCATGAAACCATGAATCAATCCCGCAGCCCGGTTCAATTCCACTGATACGCCCGCCTCCGATAATTTTCGGGCATAGGATTCGCCTTCATCCCTCAGGGGATCGAACTCCCCGGTGACAATAGCAGCGGGCGGCAGACCGAAGAGATCATTCGCGCTCGGAACCGCGCTCGGCGGCGGGTTTGTCAGGTCCTCGCCGAGAAACTCCTGCCAAAATGCGATGCAGTCGGCCCGGCTCAGGCCTGGCGCATCGGCGAAGGACAGGTAAGATTCGGTTTCGAAATGGGGCTCAATCATCGGGTAGATAAGCGCCTGGAATGCCAGCCGCGGGCCGCCCTGGTCACGGGCGCGGATAGCGCAGCTTGTGGCGAGGTGAGCGCCCGCGCTATCGCCGGCGACTGCGATGCAGTTGGCGTCTATGCCGAGGAACTCGGCCTTGGCCACCGCCCAGAGTAGAGCGTCGTAGCAATCGTCGATCTGGGCAGGGTGCTTGTTTTCCGGGGTTCGTCGATAATGCACGCTCACGACGACGCTGTCGGTGCCCTCGCTGAGTGCGGCGGCGAGGTAGTTGTGGCTGTCGATGCTGCCCATCAACCAGCCGCCGCCATGGAAGAACAGGATGAGCGGCTTGGGTCCCGTTGGCGCCGGTCGATAGATGCGCACTGGAATCTCCCGACCCGCAGCGCCGATGAACCAATTCCGGGTCTCAATGCCGGGTGTAGGGGCCGACGACACGATCGACGCCACATGTTCGATCTGCATGCGTTTTTGATCGGTGTTGTCAGCGAATGGCCCGGGAGCAACGAAATCGCGGATCTTGGCGAGGTAGGCCCGAATCTCGGGGTGGATTTGCATCAAATCCATCAGGCTTGGTCTCTCGTGCTGGGGGATCGGCCTCGCGGCGATGCCTGCCCGTCACTCTGACGGTTCCGGCTCGGGCGCGGGTGGAAACTGATGTGCGGGGCCGATGCGGGGCAACTGCATGTTCGCATCGACGATGGTTTTGCGGATCACGGATATGAAGGACTGGCAGGCCAGCGTTTTCAGCTTGCTGCTTTTCAGGAGAATGCCGGCAGTTCGCATCGGGGTCGGGCTTTCCAGCGCGATGAAACTGACCTTGTCGAATTCCGAAGCGACATGTTTCGAGACGATGGCCCCGAGGTTCGACTGCTGAACGAGGCTGAGCATCGGGCCGGCCGCATTCATCTCGGCGACGATGACGGGCTCGGCGCCCACCGACTTGAAGTTGCTGTCCAGGATCTGCCTTGTGTCGGAATCCTTGGTCTGCAGCACGAGGGTGTGCTGGTGCAGTTCGGCAAGCCTGATGCGCTTGCGGGCCGCGAGAGGATGGTCTTTCCCCACCGCCAGGACCATCTCGTCGATATAGAGCGGCTCGAAGATGAAACCCGGACGATGCGCCGGGCGATAGGCGATGCCGAGGTCGATCGCTTCCCGGTCCAGTTGCTCCTCGACATCGCTCGCCGATAGCTCAAGTACGGTGACGCTGACATTGGGATGCCGACGCAGGAAAACCCCAACGCAAACCGGCACGAACTTTATGTTGAACGTATAAGTCGAGCCGATTTGAAGCTTTCCCTGAAGCGGCTCTGTCGTGCCCTTCAGGTCGCGGATGCCGTCGTCGATTTCGCGAAGGGCCTTTGATACCCGCGAGAGCAGGACTTCGCCGGCTTCAGTGATGACGACGCGCTTGCCGATGCGCGAGAAGAGCGGCTGCCCGATCTCGTTCTCGAGCTGCTTGATCTGATGAGAAAGGGTGGACTGCGTCACATGAACCTTCTCGGCTGCTCGCGTGAAACTGAGCTCGGCAGCCAAGGCTGAGAAATAGCGCAGGTGTCGCAGCTCCATCCTTTCATGTCCTTAGGCAGTGTTATGTTTCCAAAGATGCCGGCTAGCTCCCCGCCGCTAGGTCCCGGCGAGCGCCTTATTGAGGTTTGGGGAATTCTTTCAGGATTTCGCTTTCGCGTCTTGGCTCCCATCCGAGCGGGACCCAATGCTGCGCCACAACCACCATCATTCTCAACCGAAAATTGCCGATATGATGGTATTTGGTGAAGGTCCGGGGCGTGGCCACCTCGCTGACGCGATAGCCGTCCATGCTCTCCAGCGCGTCCACGAGCTTGTCGCGGGTCAGGTCCGGGCCGGCCTTACGCAGCGCTTCGGCGAGCACATAGGTGTCGCCATAGGCGTCGAGGTCGAACAAATTGGGCCGGCCCTTGGGTGCGCCGGGATTACGCTTCACCCATGCCTCCCGGAACTTGACCATGTCGGGATGGTTCGAATCCGGGAACAGCGGCAAGGGCCACCCACCGATCACACCTTCAGTGTTGAGCCCGGCATTGGCGATCAGGCCGGTGTCCACAGAGGCGGCGCCGACAAAGATCGGCTGCTTGAGGCCGAGCTCCCGCGCCTGGCGGACGATGATCGACGCTTCCGGAGTCTGGCCGGCGACCATGATGAGCTCGGGATCGGAACTCTTGACCTGCAGGAGCTGCGGCGTGAAATCCTTGTCGCCGATCTTGAATTCCGCGCGCATGAGCGGCTTGATGCCATACCAGTTCTGCAGGAACTTGGAGGTGTTGTCCGCTTCGTTCTTGGCGTTCTCATCACTGCCGCTCAGGATCGATATACGCTTGACGCTGAGGAATTCGGCGATGAATTCGGAATAGACCTCGCCGTATCTGGCGGATTCAACGACTGCGCCGCGGAACAGGTAACGATTGAAGGGCCGCGTGACCTGTGGGGCCGATGCGATCGAGAAATAATTCGGTAGCTTCGCCTGTTTGACATAGTCCAGCGTGCCGACCGTCGGATTGCTGCCCGACAGGCCGAAAATCATGAAGGCCTCATCCTGCTCGACCAGCTTCTTGACCGCTGCCAGCGCCTTGGCCGGCGAGTTCGCATCATCCTCGTAGAGAACCTCGAGCTTGCGGCCATGGATGCCGCCGGCATCGTTGATTTCCTGCACCGCCAGTTCCATGCCCGCACGCGAGCCGAGGCCGAGGAAGGCCGCCGGTCCCGTCAGCGGGCCATAAGAGCCGATTCTGATCGAGGTTGGCGTCACGCCAACCTCGGCTGCCGCCGGCAGGCTCGCGCAGAGCGTCAAGCCCGCGACGAGTCCCATTGTCGTTCGCCGTGTCCATTCCATCGATAATCCTCCCCGTTTTGTTGTTTTTCGGTCGTGCTTGGTGTGGCGTGAAATGCGGCCCCGTTCAGGAGATCGTGATGCCGCTGTCTACGCGGATGATCTGCCCCGTCACGACTTTTGATTCGTCCGAAGCGAGATAAAGCGCGGCATTGGCAACGTCGAGCGGTTCGCCGAGCCCGACGAGATGCTGTTCGGCCATCTTCTGCACTGACGCATTGGTTTTCAATCGCTCGACGAGCCGGTCCGTCAACGTGACCGAAGGGGCGATCGCGTTCACCCGAATCTGGGGCGCGAAATCGACCGCCATTGCCCGCGTCAACGCGGCCACCCCGCCCTTCGAGGCGGCATAGGCGCTCAGATTCTTGATGCCCATCAGCGCGACATTGGAGATCGTGTTGATCACCGACCCCCCGCCGGCTTTCTGGATTTCGGGGACTGCCGCGCGGCTGCACAACCATGTGCCGAAAAGATCCAGCCGGATCGCGCGCCAGAATTCGTCGATCGATGCGCTGACGACGGTTCCGTCATGGGGGCTGGAACCACCCGCATTGTTGTAGAGCACGTTCAGCCGGCCAAAGCGCGCGACCGTGGCCGCGACCGCAGCGTTGACGCTGCCTTCATCCGAAACATCCGTCTGGCAGAAGATGGCGGACCCGCCAGCGGCTTCGACTGCTGCGCGCGCCGCCTCGCCGGTCTCGGGGTTGATCTCCGCAATGGCGATGCTTGCGCCCTCTCGGGCGAACAGTAAGGCAGCCTGCAGCCCAATTCCGCTTCCCGCGCCGGTGATCAGCGCTACTTTACCCTGCAGTCGGCTCATGCCTTGTCGCCCCCTAGGCTTGCTGCACCTTGACCATGTGCCTGCGACTTACGGACTTCACATGGTCTTCGGCGCGCTTCCGCAACATACCCGGCACGGCATTCTCATGGCTGCCGCGCCTGTTTCTGTCGTATGGGACGGACCTTAGTCATCGAAGCGCGCGATCAAAAATGGTGTTTCTCAATGAGATGCAGTGACCCCGTCGATAGACGGTCACGCTAACATCATAGACGTCATCGATCATATTCATGGAAAACAATCACTTTCCCATCGATGGGAGAGCTAATACGATTTTCCCCAACGATAAATCCATGAACTGCTGGCGCCCTGCGCCCGGCGGATTTGAAAAATTCTACTGCCAAAAGGCAGAGAAAGGGGAGGATTGCGTGGCGTTTCATGCCGGAGGTTTGTCCGTTCGTCCGCTATCCTCGTCAGCATTGCGACCTCTGTCGCATGTGACGTCCTTGGACTGAAGGGGAGAGCGGCGTGTTTGGTGTCTATGTTCAATTACTGGCGTCAGGTCTATCGACGGGGAGCATTTATGCCCTGGTCGGGCTCGGACTGCTGCTTGCCTTCAAGGGCACGGGCATCCTGAATTTCGGCCAGGGAGAGCTCGTTACGCTGGGCGCATATATCGCGCTCTTCCTTACGCTGTATTTCCACTTGCCCTACTGGGCCGTCTTCATCCTGACGCTGCTGATTGCGGCGGTCGTCGGCGTGCTGTTCGAGCGGCTGCTTATCCGCCCGCTGATGCGTGCGCCTGAATTCACCATCGTCGTTGCGACACTCTCCATCGGATTGATGATCAAGAACTTGCTCCGGAATTCATGGCAGGAGCAGGTCTCGACGATTCCATCCCCTTTTGCCGATATCTCGCTCCGGTTCGGCGAAATCAGCGTCAATCCGCAATATGTCTGGGTCACGCTTTGTGCCCTAGCCATCATGGGGCTGCTGGCGCTGTTCTTCCGCAATAACATGGCCGGTAAGGCGATGCGCGCGGTCGCCCAGAACCAGATTGCGGCGCGCCTGATGGGCATTCGCGTGAACCGGGTCTTCCCGGCGACCTTCGCGCTCAGCACGGCCGTCGCAGCGCTTGCCGGCATCCTGATTGCGCCGCTCAACGGCATCGAACCCGAGATGGGCAACGTCATCATGAAGGGCTTCGTGGCCGCCGTGCTCGGCGGGTTCAACAGCCTTGTCGGCTGCGTGGTCGCCGGTCTGCTGCTGGGGATCCTCGAGACCTTCGGCGGAGCCTTCATCGGAGGCCTGTTCAAGGACGTCACGGCTTTCGCGCTGCTGATCCTGGTGCTCCTGGTGCGCCCCTATGGCATTTTCGGTCGGGCGGAGGCGCGTCGTGTTTAAGGCTGCCTCCTCGCTCTCCGCAGGCACTTGCCTAGCGATCCTGGCGCTCGCCTTCGCGATCGTGGCGCCGCCCTTTTTCGGCTCGTATTTCCACTATCTGGGTATGCTTGCCCTGATCAATGCGATCGCGGCGATTGGGCTCAACCTCCTGACCGGCAACGCCGGCCAGATATCAGTCTGCAACTCGTCCTTCATGGCGATCGGCGCCTACACCACGACCTTCCTTTACGGCAAGCTCGGCCTCTCGTTCTGGGCAGCACTGCCGCTGGGTGCCACGATGGCGGCTCTGTTTGGCTTCGCGCTCGGGTTTCCCGCGCTCAGGTTACGGGGCTTCTACCTAGCCGTGGTCACGCTCGGCTTCCTCGAAATGACGACGGTTCTGATCGAGCAGCTTCCATCGATCACCGGTGGCGTACGCGGCATCAGCTCGCCGCGACCGGTCGCCTTCGGCTTCCGCTTCTCCAGCGATCTCGCCTTCTACTACCTGATCCTCGTCCTGTCCCTGGCTGCGATCTGGTTTGCGCGCTCAATCCTAAAATCTCCGACGGGCCGAGCCTTCAACGCCATTCGCAACAGCGAGGCCGTGGCGCAGACACTGTCCATCCCGCTGTCGCGCACGAAGCTCATCGCCTTCGTCCTCTCTGCCTTCTATGCGGGCTTTGCGGGCGGGCTTTACGCAAGCGCGGTCGGCTTCATCGATCCCCTGGAGTTCGGCCTCGGAACCTCGATCCGCCACGTCGTCTTCATCGTGGTAGGCGGCCTCGGCTCTGTCTCGGGCGCGTTGATCGGAGCTGTTTCGCTGACGCTCCTGCCCGAGCTCCTGCGTGGGTTCCAAGAGTATAACGACTTCGTTTTCGGAGCCATTCTGCTGGCCACGCTGATGACCATGCCGAAGGGCATCGTCGGCTTCTGGCCTGCGGTCGAGAAGCGACTGCGGTTCGGCCGGGCCAAAAGCCCGGTGAGCCCGATCGAGAAGGCCGCGCTATGAGTTTCTTCGAACTCGACGGCGCGACCGTCATCTTCGGCGGCCTCAGGGCGGTGTCGGCGGTCTCGATCAGCCTGGAGAAGGGTCGCATCCACGGCCTGATCGGGCCCAACGGAGCCGGCAAGACGACGCTGATCAACGCGATCTCCCGGCTGGTGCCGCTGAGCTCGGGTCGGGTTTGCCTGGAAGGCATGGATGTCCAGCTGCTCTCGCCGCATCGCATCGCCATGCTCGGCATCGGCCGGACCTTTCAGCATGCCGAGGCCTTCGTCGACGAGACGGTCCTCGAAAACGTCATGACGGGGGGCTACGCCCACCGCCAGTCCAGCGTCCTTCAGGACATCCTGGGTACCCGCGGCAAGGAGGCTGCCGAGCAGCAGTGCAGGCAGGAAGCCCTGGCGATGCTCGACCGCTTCGGCCTCCTGCCGCTGGCAGACGAGATCGCGGGCGATCTGCCGTTCGGTACTTTGAAGAAGATCGACCTGGTGCGGGCGCTGCTGGGGCGTCCAAAGCTGCTGATGCTCGACGAGCCCGTGTCGGGAATGAACGAGACCGAGGCCCAGGAGGTGATCATCACCTGCCGCCGCATCGCGGAGGAGTTGGGCGTCACCTTGCTTATCGTCGAGCACAACATGCGCGTCATCATGAGTCTGGCGCAGCACATCTACGTGCTCGATCACGGCGAAAAGATCGCGGAAGGGACGCCCGCCGAGATCCAGCGCAACCCGGCCGTGATCGAAGCCTATCTTGGCCGGAGCTCGCTGAAACATGCTTAAAGTTGACAGGCTCAGAGCAGGCTACGGCCATGCCGACGTTCTCAGGGATGTTACGATCGAGGTCGGCGAGGGCAAGATCGTCGGCATTCTCGGTCCCAACGGCGCCGGCAAGACGACGCTGCTGCGGACGATTTCCGGGCTGACAAAGGTCATCTCGGGCCAGATCACGTTCGACTCGGTTTCGATCGAGAACATGGCCGCCGAGGATATCGTCGGCGCCGGACTGATCCACGTTCCTCAGGGGCGCATGCTTTTCCCCGATCTCACCATCGAGGAAAACCTTCAGCTCGGCTCCTTCCGCAGCAAGGCGCGTGCCTCCTATGCGAAGAATTTGGCGCGTGCCGAGGGCTATTTCCCCATTCTCCGGGAACGCCGTGGCCAGCGCGCCGGTGTGCTTTCGGGCGGGGAGCAGCAGATGCTGGCCATCGGCCGCGCGCTCATGGCGGAACCGCGGCTGCTGATCCTCGACGAGCCTTCGCTTGGACTGGCTCCGCGCATCATCGATGACATCTTCGAGGTGCTCGCGCATATCAACCGGGAGGGCGTGACGATCCTGGTCGCCGAGCAGAACGCGATGAAGACGCTGGAATATGCCCAGTCCGTCTACGTACTCGAAAGCGGCCACATCGCCCATAGCGGGTCGAGCGCCGAACTGTCCAACAGCGAAGCCATCCAGCGCAGCTATCTCGGCGTCGCCTGAACAGCCGCGCGCGAGCGCCCGGCATTTTTCTGAGAAACAGGCAGATCAAGGAACCTACCTCATGACCGGCAAGCTCATCATCCTCGTCGCGCCCACGGGCAACCAAAAGGACCTCAACGGCTCGCATGTTCCGACCTCGCCGGACGAAATCGCGGAGGAGTCCTTCCGCTGCTACCAGGCCGGCGCCTCGGTCGTTCATATTCACGCCCGAGACCCCAAGACAAAACTCGCCACGGGCGACATGTCGGTGTTCGGAGCCATCATCGCCGGGATCAACGCGCGCTCCGACATCCTCGTCCAGACGACGACGAGCCTTGGGCTGAAGCTCGATCCGACGTCCAACCGATGGGTCTGGCATTCGGCCGAGGAGCGGATGGGCCTGCTCACCATCCAGCCCTCCCAGGACCTCCTGAGCTGCCCTCTCGGCTCCTGGGAGTTCATCCATCCGGCGGGCGGCCAGCCTAACGCCGTCACCATGGTCAACAGCTTCGAATTCCTGCGCAGCAATATCCGCTCGATCGTCCAGAAGGGCATTCCCTGGGAAATGGAGATTGCGGAAGTCGGCTTCCTGCACAACGCGGCCCGCCTTGCAGACGAGGATGTTTTTGACCGCAACGCCAATAATTTCTGGCTCGACTACATCATGGGCTTCGGCGGCATGCCGGCCACTCCGCGGCAGCTGATCTTCATGATGGAAGAAGGCAAGCGCCTCTTTCCGCAGGCGAAATGGCAGGTCAACGCGACCGGGGCAGACCAGTTTCGCATGAATACGGTCGGCGCGGCCATGGGTTGCGACATCGTGCGGGTGGGCTTCGAGGACAATGTCCTCCTCCCGAATGGCAAGCAAGCGCGTAACAATTTCGAGCAGGTGGAAGCAATGGTCCGGATCGCCACGGATCTCGGCCGCGAGATCGCGACCGTTGCGGAAGCCAGGGCAATGCTGGGCGTCGTTTGATCGACCTCGCGGCCCGGTAGGCGCTGGGCCGCCCCGGATCATTCAAGGGAGACATTAACGTGGCAGAATCAAGCGGCCAGCCGAAGGTAGCGATCATCACTGGCGCTGCCGGCGGGTTCGGGAAGGCGCTGGTCAAGGCCTTCGTCGAGCAGGGCTACCGCGTCGGCGCCTTTGACATCGAGGCAGACGGCGTCGCGGCGCTGGAACGGCAATATGGCCGGGACCGCGTGCTAGGCGCGCGCTGCGATCTTTCCGATCCGGCCGCCTGCGCCGAGCAGGTCGAGGCGGTCCGGTCGCATTTCGGCGGTCTCCACATCCTCGTGAACAACGGCGCGATGGGAATGGGCGCGGTGCGGCTCGACCATTTCCGCAGGACCGTGCAGATCGAGGACATCAGCGTCGATGTCTGGCAGCGCATGATCGCCGTTAATCTGAGCGGCGCGTTCTTCCTGGCCAAGGCAGCGGTTCCGGTCTTCCGGCAACAGGGCTGGGGTCGCATCATCAACGTCACGACCAGCTTCTTCACGATGCTCAACCCCGGCTTCTCGCCCTATGGACCGGCGAAGGCCGGCCTGGAAGCTTGGTCGGCGAGCCTGGCCGGGGAGCTTGCCGGCACCGGCATCACCGTCAATGTCGTCGTTCCCGGCGGCCCCGCCGACACGCCGATGGTCCCCGTGGAAAGCGGCTTTCTGCGCGAGCGCCTGATCCCGCCGGAACTCATGGCGGCCCCGATGCTGTGGCTCTGTTCGGACGAAGCCGGGGATACCACCGGCAAGCGCTACATCGCGGCGGAATGGCAGAAAGCGGTCCTCGACGAGGTCGCAGGCAAAGGCTGCCGGCCGGCCGCCTGGCCGGACCTGGGGCTCCAGCCCGTCTGGCCGGAATAAGCGGCCAAGCCGCTGCCGCCGGAGAACGATCCGGCACCAATCGTAAAAATCCAAAAAGAGGGAGGATTAAATGAAAAAGCCAATCGGCGCCGTTCTGGGCCTTCTCGGCTCGCTCTTCGTCTCACAGGCAACATTGGCGGAAGAGGTCGGCGTAGCCGCCGACACCATCCGCATCGGAGCGTACGGACCCCTGACAGGACCGGCTTCGTTGATTGGCCTTGGCTCGCGCGCCGGGCTGGAACTCGCCCTCGAGCAGATCAACGCGGCCGGAGGCGTCAACGGCCGCAAGATCGAGGCAATCTACGAGGACGATGCCAACTCGCCCGCCAAGGCAATGGCAGCGGTGAAGAAGCTTGTCGAACAGGACAACGTCTTCATGATTTTCGGCTTGTCGGGCAGCAACCCCACCGTGGGGACGCTCGACTATATGCGCGATCTCAAGATTCCGAACTATTTCTCGATCGCCTCCGCGCCGCAGATCACGCACCCATTCAATCGCTATTTCTTCCGCGGAACGGCCAATGAATCCTCTCGCTATGGCGAGCTCTACTCGGAGTTCATCACGCAGTTCCTGCAGTTGAAGCGCGTCGCGATCCTGAGCGGCAACGACGAGAACGGCAAGAACGAGGGTGACAACCTCGCGAAGTATCTGGAGAAATGGTACGGTCTGAAGCCGGTCGCGCGGGCGAGCTTCAAGCTTGGCGACAAGGACTTCACGCCGCAGATCCTGCAGGCCAAGGCGGCCGATCCGGAGATCATCGCGCTGACCACCGCCGCGCCGGAAGCCTCCATCATCATCCGCCAGGCGCGCGAGCTCGGGCTCAAGCAACCATTCTTCGGTGGTGGCTCGACGGTCGACAATGTCGTGATCACCAATATCGGCTCGCTCGCCGAGGGCTTCATGGGACCCTGGTCAGTGCCGCTCTTCGCCGACTCCCAGCACCCCGACATGGTCAAGTTCCGCGAGGCCTGGGCCAAGCGAAATCCGAATGCGCCGAAGGGCCGGCCGAACCTGTTCGACCTGTGGTCCTATGGCGATACCTATGTCGTCGCCGAGGGCCTGCGCCGGGCCGGCCGCGACGTGACGCGCGAGAACTTCATCGATGCGCTCGAGACGCTTGAGAACTATCAGGTGAGCCAGGTCGCCAGCCCGCGAACCTTCACAAAATGGCACCATATCGGCAGCAGCAAGGCCCGCATCATGACGGTGCTCGGCGGGCATTGGGTGCCGCTTGCCTGGGACCCGACACGCGAGAGCGAGATCTTCGACGATCTCAAGCCGCGCTGACAACACGAGGGGGCGATCCGCCCCCTCGCCCCCTTGATCCACCAAGTCTTGAAATTCGGGAGTTTTACGTGGCCGGCCGGAAAGTCATCATCACCTGCGCCGTGACGGGGGCGATCCATACGCCCTCCATGTCGCCCCATCTGCCGGTCACGCCGGAGCAGATCGCCGAGGCGGCGATCGGCGCCGCCGAGGCGGGCGCCGCGATCGTCCACCTGCATGCGCGCAATCCGGTGACTGGCCAGCCCGATCAACGCGCCGAGGCGTTTACGCCCTTCCTCAGGGTGATCAAGCAACGCTCGAACTGCGTGATCAACATCACAACGGGGGGAGCGCCGACCATGCTGGTGGAGGAGCGCGTGGGCCCCGCCGCCCATTTCAAGCCGGAGGTTGCCTCGCTCAACATGGGATCGATGAATTTCGGTCTCTATCCGATGCTGAGCCGCTTCAGCGAATTCAAGCACGAGTGGGAGCGGCCCTATCTGGAGGGTTCGAAGGATCGGATATTCCGGAATACCTTCGCCGATATCGAATACATCCTCGCCACCTGCGCCGAGAACGGCACTCGCTTCGAGATCGAATGCTACGATATCGGCCACCTCTATACCTTGGCTCATTTCGTCGAACGCGGATTGATCAAGGGGCCCTTGTTCGTACAGAGCGTTTTTGGCCTTCTCGGCGGCATCGGGCCTCATCCCGAAGACGTCGCGCATATGAAGCGCACGGCGGACAGGCTGTTCGGGGATCAGTATCACTGGTCGGTGCTGGGCGCCGGTCGACACCAGCTATCCATCGCGGCCATGGCTGCGGCCATGGGCGGCAATGTCCGCGTCGGGCTGGAGGATTCCCTCTGGCTGGGGCCGGGCAAGCTCGCGGAATCCAATGCGGCACAAGTCACCGCCGTCCGCCAGATCATCGAGGGTTTGGGGTTGGAAGTGGCCTCTCCGGACGAAGCCCGCAAAATTCTTGAGCTCAAAGGCGGCGATCGCGTAGATTTCTAAAACAGTTTTTGCCGATGGCGATGCGGTGGGTGTAGCGGGCGAGATTAGCCAGGACGGCCTCGGGACTGCCGAAGGGCCGCTTGGCGTAGACGAGACCCAGTCGGTCCGATGCACTGGCGTCAGCATGGCGGCGACGTCCACGACACCGGCAGCAGGCCAAGCACGAACTGTTCAGACAAACCGAGCCCGCTCTATCTGGGCTCGGAGCGGTGCAAGACGAGGAAAAGCAGATATTGCGGTGCTGAGGGAGCACCAAGCCGGGATTGCGGTGGCGGATCTCTGCCGGAGGCACGGGATCGGCGACGCGACCGTCTACAACTGGCGCAATCGCTACGGCGGGTTGGAGGTATCGGACGCTCTTCGGTTAGGACGTTCGATGACGAGAACCGCAAGCGCAAGAGGCTGCTGGCGGAGATCAAGCTGTCGTTGGAGACCTTGCCTGGCTGGCCGAAGTCGCAAATGTCCGCTTCAGTGCTAGGCTCCAATGTCGGCAAATGGCGGATGTCGTTGAAAAAGTCGGTCTTGAGAGGGACGCGAGGGCGTTTCGGATTTGGCCGATAGAGCCTCGCCCTTTCATGCTGGCCTGAACTGCGGTCCGTTCGGCAGGAGCTTTGCGAGTTTCCTAAGGTTCTGTGCGGTAGCGGCGAGGTGGAACTCGTCTCTGGCTCCGTTTGGTCCGCGGAGTCGCAGCCGATCGAGCTTCAGGATGCGCTTGAGGTGGGCGAAGAGCATTTCGACCTTCTTCCGCTCGCGTCGCGAGGTGACATAGGAATCGGTCGTGGCGATGTCCCTGGCCATGTCGCGAGCGCCCTCGTGGATCGAGCGCAGGATTTTGCGGGCCGGCGTGTTGGGGCAGCATGTCGGCTTTAGAGAGCAGGCGTCGCAGTCCGACTTGCTGGCGCGGTAGCGCATGAAGCCTTCGGGATCGACGCCCTCGCGGCTGATACCGAAGCGCCGGCGATATTGGTGAAGCTCCTTCCCGTCCGGGCAGGTGTAGAGATCGTTGGCATGATCATAGGTAAAGTCGGAGCGGCTGAAGGTGCCGTCGCTGCGCTGGGATTTGTCGAACACCGGGATGTGCGGCTCGATCCCGCGCTCATGCACCAGCCAGGCGAGATTCTCGGCCGAGCCGTAGGCGCTGTCAGCAGCTAATCGGGCCGGCCAGAGGCCGAAGCGCTTCTGCGTTCGGTCGAGCATGGTCCGGGCCGAGCCGACCTCAGCCTGCCGGATGGCGCGACTGGCCTCGACATCGACGATGACCGCGTGGTCGAGGTCGATCAGATAGTTGGTAGCGTAGGCGAAGAAGGCGTGCCCCTTCAGGGCTCCAGTCCATTGTTCCACTGGATCAGAGCGTGAGACGAACTTCGGCTTTGCCTCGCTGGCCGCGCCCCAGGCGGCCTCGTCGAGCGTGTCGAGATATTCGCGGACAGAGCGACGCGTCCGGGCGAGATCGTCCCAGTCGACCACTTCGGAGGCCGCCGCCGAGCGCTGCTTGTTGGCATCGGCCTTGATCAGGCTGGCATCGACCGCGAAGCCTTCGCCGCCGACGAGCCCCTCCGCGATGCAACGCCGGACGGTCGTCTCGAACAGCTCGCGCAGGAGATCGCTCTCGCGGAAACGACCATGCCGGTTCTTCGAAAAGGTCGAGTGATCGGGAACGGCGCCCTCCAGCCCGAGCCGGCAAAACCAGCGATAGGCGAGGTTTAGATGCACTTCCTCGCACAGGCGCCGTTCGGAACGGATGCCGAAGCAGTAGCCGATGAGCAGCATCCGGATCATGAGCTCCGGATCGATCGAGGGCCGACCCATCTCGCTGTAGAACGGACGCAGATGCGCGCGGATATCTGAGAGATCAACGAACCGATCGATGGCTCGCACCCAATGATCGGCCGGGACGTGGCGCTCCAGGCTGAACTCGTAGAACAACGCCTCCTGCGCCACCTGCCGTTCGCCCATCACGCCGCCCTCCGACCAAGGACAACTGAATCAGGACTTCAAGCCCGCGGCAACGACGACTTTTTCAACATGGGGTAACGGTCTGGCTGCTCTTCGCGGGATGCCGATAGGGTGTCTCCACAACTGAAGAGGAGAGCACGCCATGGAGTATTTTGCTGGGCTGGACGTGTCGATGGAGGAGACGCATATCTGTGTCGTCGATCGCGACGGCGCGATCGTCTTCGAGACCCCGGCCATCTCATCCCCCGCTGCGATCGCCGAAGCGCTGGGGGCCGCGCCGACTTGCAGGCGCGTCGTGTTCGAGACGGGCCGGATGGCGCCAATGCTCTTTCACGGCTTGGCTGAGCTGAAGGTCCCCGTCATCTGCATCGAGAGCCGTCAGGCCTATCAGGCACTCAAGACGCTGACGACCCACAAGACCGATCGCAACGACGCGCGCGGTTTGGCACAACTGGCGCGGACCGGGTTCTACAAGGCGGTGCATGTGAAGTCGCTGCCCGCCCATGCGGTTCGCGCGTTGATCGTCGCTCGCAAGAAGCTCGTCGGTCAACGTGTCACGCTGGAGAACCAGATCCGAGGTCTGGCGGTGGTGTTCGGCGTCCGGTTGCCGCGCGGGCTCAGCCCGGCCTTCGTCGACCAGGTCGTGCAGATGAGCGCCAGTATCCCGGGCCTGTCCGGCGCCATGCGTGGTCTCGTTGCTGCCAGGGCGGCCGTGCTCGAAGCCGTCTCTGCGATCGATGCCGATGTGAAGCGTCTCGTGCGCGTCTCCGACGCCTGCCAGCGGCTCATGACCATTCCCGGAGTGGGCCAGCTCACCGCGCTGGCCTTCGCCGCGGCGGTCGATGACCCGTCACGCTTCCGGCGCTCACGGGATCTCGGAGCCTATCTCGGCCTCGTACCGCGGCGCTATCAATCCGGCGAGATCGACTATGTCGGCAGTATATCCAAGGTCGGTGACAAGCGCGTGCGGACACTGCTCTACGAAGCCGCCAACGTCATGCTGACCCGTTACAAGGGCGAGCTGAAACTGAAGGACTGGGCACTCGCCATCGCAAGGCGATCGACAATGCGCAAGGCGCGCATCGCACTCGCCCGCCGCCTCGCCATCATCATGCACGCCATGCTGCGCCACGGCACCGAGTTCCGGCCGGTCTGACATCCACGAGCAGTTACGCGAAGGCAAGACAGGAGGCCGTAACGAGCTCCCGAGCGGGAGCGACGCCCGAGGGAGGGAGCAGGTGATGGCGCCGATTCTGTAGCATGCCGCCGACCAGATCGGCCGACTGCGGTTTCAACCAAGCCACCCCGCACCCAGCTGACCCCATCAAGTGCCCATGAGCACGCAGAGAACGCAGGCACCCAACGGCATTATCCGCTCAGGACCATGCAGCCAGACCTTGACCCGTTAGAGAACACAATCGGCGCATTTCGGCCCGAACGCGATTGCCCACAACTAGCGACGCCAGCCGCGCGCAAATGTGCAGAAATCATGAATTATGCACAGCTCGCTCACGCTCATGATTTCAACGTGTTACGTTGTGCATATTATATGTTCATAATGGAGCGCGTTATGGGGCGGATTTTCGGGTATGCTCGCGTCTCGACGGACGGCCAATCGCTCGATGCCCAGCTCGCCCAGCTCAAAGATGCCGGATGCCTGAAGGTGTTCTCTGAGAAGGTGTCCGGAGCGAAGCGGCAGCGCGCGCAACTCGACCGCATGCTCTCGACGTTGGAAGCCGGAGACATCGTTCTCATATCGCGACTGGACCGGTTGGCTCGCTCGACGCGCGATCTGCTGAACATCCTCGGCCTGATTGCTGATCGAGGCGCTGCTTTCCGATCTATTTCGGACAGCTGGGCCGACACAACAACGGCTCACGGTCGCCTGATGCTGACAGTCCTAGCCGGCCTGGCTGAATTTGAGCGCGAGCTGATCCGAACTAGGACTGGCGAAGGTCGGGAACGAGCAAAACTGCGCGGCGTGAAGCTCGGCAGAAAATTCAAACTTACAGCGCATCAACGGTCGGAGGCCCTAGGGTCAGGACTCGTTGATCAGAGCCAGAAGATTACGGTGGCTGCGAGTGCGATGGCGGAGAAGAAGACCGTTGGGCATCGGTCGTATCGGGTGGCGACGCGGCGCCAGTCCTTGAGGCGGCCGAACATGATCTCGATGCGGTTGCGGCTTCTGTATCGGCGCTTGTCGTATTTGATGGGCTCTGCACGGGATTTCCGTCCCGGAATGCATGGTTTGATGCCTTTGTCCTGAAGGGCATCCCTGAACCAGTCGGCGTCATAACCACGGTCCGCGAGCAGCCATTGTGCCTTGGGC
>NNBV01000840.1_pt1 | contig 107268 bp, 95 predicted proteins | sample 1173771 | NCBI WGS metagenome assembly NNBV01 (sample SAMN07173938, study PRJNA388173) | plant metagenome | isolation source: symbiotic tissue sample KVS11 | place: Norway: Troms, Kvaloya island | reverse complement strand
CATCGCGGTCGCGCCCGTGCCCGATGACCAGACCCATCAATACGGCATCGTCGGGGTCGAGAACCGCGATGCGAAGGTCTCCAAGGTGACCAAGATGGTCGAGAAGCCGGCCAAGGGCACCGCGCCCTCGAACCTGCACATCACCGGCCGCTACATCCTGCAGCCGACGATCTTCAACCTGCTGGCGAATCAGGAGCCGGGCGCGGGCGGCGAGATCCAGCTGACCGATTCGATGATCGCCTTGTCGCGGCTGGAGCCGTTTCATGCGGTGCGCTTCGACGGCGACATCTACGATACCGGCTCGAAGATCGGCTTCCTGACGGCCAACATCGCCTATGCGCTCGATCGCGGCGATCTCGGCCCCCAGTTGCGCCAGGAGATCGAGCGGCTGCTGGAACGCTGATGCTTCGCGCCTCGCGGGATTCGCGCGGGTGAGCGACGACGGCGTCGTCTTCGACCGGGCTCTCGGACGCCTGCGCCTGACGCGGGCGCTCGCCGCCGGCTATCCGGACTTCCTGCTGGCGCGTGCGACGCAGGATCTGGAGGAGCGACTGTCTGCCGTCCTGCGTTCGTTCGGCGTGGCCGCCGATCTCGGCACGCCCTTGCCGCTGGCTGCACCTGTCCTGCGCGCCAAAGCCGGCGTCGCACTGCGCATGGCCGAGACGGCTGACGGTCCCGCCGATCTCGTCGGCGATCTCGAACGGCTGCCTCTGGCGTCGGCCAGCCTCGATCTCGCGGCCTCCTTGCTCGCCTTGCAGGGCGTCAACGATCTGCCGGGCGCGCTGATCCAGATCCGCCGCGCCCTGCGGCCGGACGGGCTCTTCATCGGCTGCCTGCTGGGCGGGCGGACGCTGCAGGAACTGCGGCAGGTGCTGCTTGAGGCGGAAGCCGAGACCTCGGGCGGCGTCAGCCCGCGCATCGCGCCCTTCGCCGACCTGCGCGATCTCGGCAGCCTGCTTCAGCGCGCCGGCTTTGCCCTGCCCGTCGTCGACAGCGAGGTCGTGACCGTGCGCTATCGCGACCTGTTCGGCCTGCTGCGCGACCTGCGCGGCATGGGCTGGGGCAACGCGCTCAGCGCCCGCCGCCGCACCGGCCTGCGCCGGGATACGCTGATGCGCGCGGTCTCGCTCTATGCCGAGCGTTTCGCCGATCCTGACGGGCGGCTGCGCGCGACCTTCGAGATCGTCTGGCTCTCGGGCTGGGCGCCGCATGAAAGCCAGCAGAAGCCGTTGCGGCCGGGCTCGGCCAAGGCCAGGCTCGCGGATGCGCTCGGCGTGCCGGAGATCGGCACGGGGGAGAAGGCGGGGGGACTGACGTGAGCGAGAAACGGGAGCGGCTCAGCCGCGACGCCTTCGGCCTGTTCCGGACAATCCCGACGCGCTGGGCCGACAACGACGTCTACGGCCACGTCAACAATGTCGTCTATTATGCCTGGTTCGACACGGCGGTGAATGCCTGGCTGATCGAGCGCGGCTTTCTCGACATCGCCGGCAGCGCGGTCGTCGGCCTCGTCGTCGAGACGACCTGCAGCTATTTCGAGAGTGTCGCCTTTCCGGAAGCCGTCGAGGTCGGGCTCGGCGTCGAGCGGCTGGGCAACAGCTCCGTGACCTACCGGATCGGCGTCTTCCGCTCGGGTCGCGAGCAGGCGGCAGCGCAGGGCCGCTTCACCCATGTTTATGTCGATCGCGCCACGCAGCGCCCCGTGCCGATTCCGGCGGACCTGCGCGCGGCGCTTCAGACTCTCACATCGTCAGGCGGATCTGGCTGATCTCGCGGGCGATCTGCTGGAAGATCGGCCCCAGCTGCGAGGCGCTGGAGACCTCGTAATACATGCCGGTCTCGCTGGCGCAGCCGCGCAGCAGGTTGCGGTTCCCGTCGATGACGCGGATCGAATAGATCTTGATGCCGGCTGTCTTGGCGCTGGTGCAGGCGGCTTCCGTGCGATGGTCCATCGTCGTCTGGCCGTCGCCGAAGCGGTTCTGGGTGTTGTCGCCGTCGGTGAGCAGGATCATGAACTTCGTCAGGCGCGGTGTGTTGGCGGGAGCGGCTTCCGGCAGCGGCGCGATTTGGCTTAGGCTGGCCGTGCCCCAGGCCGCGCCGATGGTGACGTTGGTGTTGCCCACCGGCGTCATCGCATTGATCGTGCTCTCCAGCGCCGTCCAGTCGCTGGTCAGCGGCCGGATCGGCGTCAGCGTCGACTGGGCGCAGAAATCGGCGGGGTAGAGCGTCGCGTTTTGGCCCGCCACCGCGCCGGCGTCACTGACATCATAGGGCTTGTCGCGGTCGCTGATGCAGCCTTCCCAGGTCGCCGGGCTGATCGTTTTCTTGCTCGGACCGCTGCCCTTGGTCAGGTTGAAGCGCAGCCAGGGTGCGGTCTTGTAGCTCGTCGGCAGACGCACCTGCGTCGCGAAAGGCACCACCGAAATCCGGATCTGGTCGGGCACCGTCGAGGCGTCCTTCATGATCTTCAGCAGGTCGAGCGAAGCCTTCTTCAGCTCGGTCATCTTGTTGGACGACGCCATCGATCCCGTGTTGTCGAGCACCAGGGCAAGCTCGACCGTGTTGGTGCCCCATGCTGACTGAGCCGTCGAGGAGACGGGAATCGTGTCGACGCCGATGACCTTGGTCAGGCTGGTGTCGACTGCGGTCGTGGCGGTGACGTTGACGGTGCGCGCGGTGCGGTTGATCGCCACCGTGTAGGTGCCGAGCTTGGCGTCGGAATTGCCGGCGAGATTGGCGCGGATCAGGGCTTCGGCGCGGGTCTTGAGCTGCGCATCGGTCAGTTTCGTCGCGTCGCGGGCGACCATCAGAGCGGCCGAATCGACGGCGACGCTGAGGCTCGCGCGGGCGGAGCTGGCGCGGGCGTAATCGACCGAGACGCCGGCGATCCCGATCATCGGCACCGCGATGAATCCGAACATCAACCCGACATTGCCGGAGGCGTCTTTCCCGAAACGAGACAAAAGCGACATGGACTGTTTCTCCCTGGCACGATCCGCCCCGTGCCGTGGAAAACAGCGCAGATCGCGTGCCAGCAGGGCGGCGCGGCGCCGGAATGCGTTGTCTCTGCTCGTCAGGCGCGCTATGCCCCGCGCATCGAAGATCGGCCGCGCCGCCAGAACGCCAGGGACCGTCGCCTGTGATTCCCAACGACATCAAGATCACGCCGCAGCTCGTGGCCGAACATGGCCTCAAGCCCGACGAGTATCAGCGCTTCCTGCATCTGATCGGGCGCGAGCCGTCGATCACGGAGCTCGGCATCGTCTCGGCGATGTGGAACGAGCACTGCTCGTACAAATCCTCGAAGATCCATCTCAAGACCCTGCCGATCAGCGCGCCCTGGGTGATCCAGGGACCGGGCGAGAATGCCGGCGTGATCGACATCGGCGACGGTTTGGCGATCGTCTTCAAGATGGAAAGCCACAACCATCCGTCCTTCATCGAGCCCTATCAGGGCGCGACGACGGGCGTCGGCGGCATCCTGCGCGACGTCTTCACCATGGGTGCGCGGCCGATCGCGGTGCTGGATGCGCTGCGCTTCGGCTCGCCCGATCATCCCCGGACGCGCCATCTGGTCTCAGGCGTCGTCGCCGGCGTCGGCGGCTACGGCAACTCCTTCGGCGTGCCCAATGTCGGCGGCCTGACCGGCTTCCACGCGCGCTATGACGGCAACAACCTCGTCAACGCCATGGCGGTCGGCATCGCCAAGGCCGATGAGATCTTCTACGCCAAGGCCTCTGGCGTGGGTAAGGCGATCGTTTATTTGGGATCCAAGACCGGCCGCGACGGCATCCATGGCGCGACCATGGCTTCAGCTGCCTTCGGCGAGGGCGCCGAGGAGAAGCGCCCGACCGTGCAGGTCGGCGACCCCTTCGCCGAGAAGCTGCTGCTCGAAGCCTGCCTCGAGATCATGGCGGCGGGCCATGTCGACGCGATCCAGGACATGGGCGCGGCCGGCCTGACCTGCTCGGCCGTCGAGATGGGCGCCAAGGGTGACCTCGGCGTGGAGCTCAACCTTGATGCCGTGCCCTGCCGCGAGGAGGGCATGAGCGCCTATGAGATGATGCTCTCGGAAAGCCAGGAGCGCATGCTCATGGTGATCAAGCCGGGCCATGAGGAACCGGCCGAGGCGATCTTCCGCAAATGGGGGCTGGATTTCGCCGTCATCGGCCACACCACCGACGATCTGCGCTTCGTCGTGAAGCACCGCGGCGAGGTCATGGCCGACCTGCCGATCAAGGACCTCGGCGACGAGGCGCCCGAATACGACCGGCCCTGGATCGAGACGCCACGCCAGCAGCGCATCGCGCCTGAAAGCGTCGAGGCGCCGCTGACCAACGCGCAGGCGCTGCTCAAGCTGATCGGCTCGCCCGACCTGTGCTCGAAGCGCTGGGTCTGGGAACAATACGACACGCTGATCCTGGGCAATTCGGTGGTGACGCCGGGCGGCGATGCCGGCCTGATCCGGATCGAGGACGGGCCGAAGGGCCTGGCCATGACCGCCGACGTCACCCCGCGCTATTGCGAGGCCGATCCCTTCGAAGGTGGCAAGCAGGCGGTGGCCGAGGCCTGGCGCAACCTGACCGCAACGGGCGCCACCCCGCTCGCCGTCACCGACAATCTGAACTTCGGCAATCCCGAGCGTCCCGAGGTGATGGGCCAACTCGTCGGTTGCATCAAGGGTATCGGCGAGGCCTGCCGCGCGCTCGATTTCCCGGTCGTCTCGGGCAACGTCTCGCTCTACAACGAGACCAACGGCGTCTCGATCCTGCCGACCCCGACCATCGGCGGCGTCGGCGTTCTGGCCGACGTCACCAAGCACGCGACCATCGCCTTCAAGGCGGAGGGCGAGGCGATCCTGCTGATCGGCGAGACGCAAGGCTGGCTCGGCCAGTCGGCCTATCTCGCGACGATCTGCGGCCGCGAGGAGGGCGCGCCGCCGCCGGTCGATCTGACGGTCGAGCGTCGCAACGGCGACTTCGTCCGTGGCCTGATCACGGGCCAGCGTATCACCGCCTGCCACGACCTTTCGGATGGTGGGCTCGCCGTGGCGCTGGCCGAGATGGCGATGGCAGGTGGCGTCGGCGCGGCGATCGACGCCCTGCCGGCCGGTCCCGCCCATGCCGTGCTCTTCGGCGAGGACCAGGGACGCTATCTCATGACCGCGCCGAAGGCGGCCGTCGAGGCTATCCTGTCCGAGGCGAAGGCCGCCGACGTGCCCGCGCTCGCGCTCGGCAGCACCGCGGCCGACGCCCTGGCCCTGCCGGGCGAGGCCGCGATCCCGCTCGCCGAACTGCGCCAGACGCATGAGGCCTGGCTGCCGGCCTACATGGCCGGCAAGGCCGCCTGAGGAGACAACGCGATGGCGATGGATGCACATGACATCGAGGCGATGATCAAGGCGGCGCTGCCGGACGCCGTCGTCGAGATCAAGGATCTCGCCGGCGACGGCGACCACTACGCCGCAACCGTGATCTCGGCGGCCTTCAAGGGCAAGAGCCGGGTGCAGCAGCACCAGATGGTCTATGCCGCGCTCCAGGGGAACATGGGCGGCGTCCTGCACGCCCTTGCGCTGACGACCTCGGTTCCCCAGAATTAGAACAGACTATTCCATCCGTCCTTGCGGGCCTTGACCCCGCTCCGGGAGACCAGACCATGACCGACGTCAACGCCCGCCTCGATGCCGAAGTGAAATCCGCCGATGTCGTGCTCTTCATGAAGGGCACGCCGCAATTCCCGATGTGCGGCTTCTCCGGCCAGGTCGTGCAGATCCTGTCTTACGTCGGGGTGCCGTTCAAGGGCGTCAACGTGCTGGAGGATCAGGAAATCCGCGAGGGCATCAAGGCCTATTCGAACTGGCCGACGATTCCGCAGCTCTACGTCAAGGGCGAATTCGTCGGCGGCTGCGACATCACCCGCGAGATGTTCCAGGCCGGTGAGTTGCAGGCGCTCTTCGAGGAGAAGGGCATCACGGTCAAGCAGGCGAGCTGAGGTTCGCCAATGCGCGGCAGGCCTCAGGCCGCCGCGCATTCCGGATGAGGCTTTCGGACCCGCTCTTCCGAGGCCGGGTTTTTGGCGAGCTTGCCGGCAGGCCGGATCGGCCGGCGGACCAGTTCGCCGCTGCAGTTCGGGCAGGCGCCCTTGAACCGCGCCTCCGCGCAATCGGCGCAGAAGGTGCATTCGAACGAGCAGATCATCGCGTCGTGCGCTTCTGGCAGCAGATCACGGTCGCAGCATTCACAGTTCGGGCGCAGTTGCAGCATGGCGTGGCTCCTCAATGTCGGCTGAGCATGCCGCGCCGGTTGCCACTTTGCCAATGCGTCCTGCCGATGACAGCCGTCACTTCACCAAAAGCCAGTCCTCGATCACCAGCGCATCGAGCCCGCTGGTATAGAACATCAGGATCGCGTCCTCGGCCGTGTGCAGGATCGGCTTGCCCATGATGTTGAACGAGGTGTTCAGGATCACCGGCACGCCGGTCAGGGCGTGGAAGGCCGAGATCAGCGCGTGATAGCGCGGATTGCGCTCTGCCGTGACGCTCTGGAGCCGCCCCGTCGCGTCCTCGTGGACGACGGCCGGAACGTGGTGGCGCACCGCCTCCTTCCAGACCAGCGTGCGCTCCATATAGGGCGCGTCCTGATAGGCCTCGAACCAGGCCGGGCCATGCTCGGCCAGGATCGACGGTGCGAAGGGGCGGAAGGCCTCGCGGTATTTCACCTTGGCGTTGAGGAGGTCCTTGGCGTCCGCCGGGCGCGGATCGGCGATGATCGAGCGGTTGCCGAGCGCCCGCGGGCCGAATTCGGCGCGGCCCTGGACCCAGCCGATCAGCTTGCCCTCCGTCAGGAGCTTTGCGGTCTCGGGCGCGATCTCGTCGGGAGCCAGTTTCCGCAGCCGCGGCTCCCAGGCCTGCATGCGCTCGAGGGCTTCCGTCGAGACGCTCGAGCCGAGATAGGGCGAGGCCGGGCCGCTTGGTGCGCGCCAGTCCGGGTTGGCCTCGGCATGACTAAGCCAGGCGGCGCCGATGGCGTTGCCGTCATCGGCCGGGGCCGAGGGCACGAAGACCTCGGTGAAGCCGTGGCGGCCGACGATCCTGCCGTTGAAGGAGGAGTTGAGCGCGCAGCCGCCAGCCAGCACGAGGTTCGGCGAGCGCACCAGCGCGGCGGCCTCCGAGAGCAAGGCCTCCATCATCTCCGCGAAAACATCCTGGCCGCAGCGGGCGAGGTCGGCCCAGCCCTGGTCGAGCGCGTCGGCCGGGCGCAAGGACAGGATCTGCGCCGAGACCTCGCGCACCACGTCGGCACTGGCGAAGGAGAGCTTGTGGCCTTCGATGCGGTAGAGCTTGCGCAGCAGCGCCATCAGCTGGTGGTCGCTGCGGCCATAGGGCGCGAGCCCCATGATCTTCCATTCCTCGCCCTTGGCCTGGTCGAAGCCGGCGAGATCGGTCACGAGGCCGAAATAGAAGCCGATCGATTCGCGACCGCGATGGCGCTTGAGCTCGCGGATGCGACCGCCCTCCAGCGCGAAGATAGCCGACGCCCCGGTCTCGCCCATGCCGTCGACGACGAGGCAGGCGGCGTCGGTGAAGGGCGAGGACCAGCAGGCATAGGCCGCGTGGCTGAGATGGTGGCCATGGCGCTTCAGCCCGGTGACGTTCGCCCGGCCAAAGGCGCGGTCGAGCCCGAGCAGCGTGCCGATGCCGGCGCGCTGCTGGCCCTGGTGCAGCGAGGCGATCAGCGCGCGCTCGGTGCGCTCCGGCACAAGCGAGCGGTTCAGCTCGGGCGAGAGCTTGAGCAGGGCTTCGAGCGAGAAGGAGCCGGCCCGGCTCATCTGGTCGAGGAAGCCGGTGAAAGCCTCGCCCCAGCTCGTGGCGATCGCGACCTCGGCATCGGCCGGGATGTAGCGCTTGAGCAGCGCTTCCATGCGCGGCGCGGAGTCGGGCTCGCAGTTGGGCGCGCGCTTGTATTGCAGATAGCGCTCGGTCGCCTCGGCGAAAAGCACTTCGCCGTCCGGGCCGACGATCGCGATGGCGGGGTCGTGGAAGGTGGTGGCGAGGCCAATCGTGTAGGTCATGCTGCCTTGTCGAAACATCCGGAAACCGAACCCACCCCTAGCACGGATTTACCGTCGATCACCCCGAGAGCTGGTCCCGGCGCAGTTCCTCCAGGATGGAGAGCCGCCCGAGCGCCTGCTTCAGAGCGGCCGTGCGGGCCTTGCCGATGGTTCCGGGCGCGACCCGGTTCGATGGGCTCAGGCCCGCCGCGATGTCGGCGAGCTGCTGGCTCAGGATGCAATCGACGAGCAGGGCATGGTCCCGGTCGATCTCGGCGAGATCCCCCGCGCCGCCGGTTCCCAAGCCCGCCACCGCCTCCAGCCGCGCCTGCGTCGCGTGCCGGGGCACGCCACGGTGGAGCGCCAGCAGCCTCGCCGTGGTGACGATGTCCTTCAGCCCCGTCCGCTTCAGGTCGATGCGGCCGTCATCCTCGGTGCGCAGCCCCCCGAAGAGGGTGAGCGCTGTCGCCGGCTGGCCGGCATTCTCCGCCAGCAGCTTGAGGAAGGGGATCTGGCCTTTGGCTGCCGCCCAGGCGTCGCGCCAGAGCTGCTCGGCCATGGCGCGGTCGCCATGGACGGCGGCGAAATCGAAGACGATGTCGACGCTGAGCAGATCCTGCGGATTCGAGCGGCCGAGCCATTGCGCGATGCGCTGCCGCCAGGTCGCGACCGAGCCGCGGAAATCGGGTTCGGAGGCCATCACGCCGCCCTTGCACAGGGGCACGCCGACCTCGTCGAGGATCGCCGCCATGCGTTTTCCGAGCCGCGCGAACCACTGGTCGGCCTCGCCGCCGGGCTCTCCCTCGGCGAAGATCAGGGCGTTGTCCTGGTCCATGGCGAGCAGGCTCTCGCCTCGCCCGGCCGAGCCGAGCACCAGCACGGCATAGGCGCAGGGCGCCGGCCCTGCCCCGGCCGCAACCAATTCCGCCTCGGCGAGGATCGCGGCCCGGCGCGTCAGCGCGCCGACCTCGCGCGCGACCACCGCCGCGATCATCCGGGCCGGCACGTCCTCGGCCAGCAGCGCGCGCGCCATCAGCGGTAGCCGCGCCCAGATCTGGCCGAGCGCGGGCGCATCGGGCGCGGCGTCGATGTCGTCGCCCAGCGCGACCGCCGTGCTGGCCCGCAGTTGCAGCAGTTTCAGCGGCGTCACCACGCCGACGATCCGGTCCTGCGCGTCGGTGACGGCGAGGTGGCGGATGCTGCGCGCGCTCATCCGCCCGATCGCGCGATAGAGAAAGGCCTCGGCGGGAATGGCCACGACCGGTCGCGAGGCGAAGCGCAAAGCCGGCTGCGCCAGCGCGGCTGCGCCTTCGCGGGCCATGGCGCGCAGCAGGTCGCGCTCGGTCAGGATCGCCATCTCGCCCGGGCCCGACTGCGGCTCGCCGATGAAGACCGAGCTGAGGCCCCGGCCCGCCATCTTGGCGAGCGCCTCGGCGGTCGGGGTGGTGTCGGGCAGAATCGCGGGGTCGGCGCGCATGACGTCGCGGACGCGGTGGCGGTAGGGGTAGCTGTCGAGCTTGGGCAGCGGGTCGCCCTCATGGGCGGGCGCCCGCAGCTCCCAGGCCGGCGCTGCCGCGCCCGCCATGGCGTCGGTGATGCGGCGGCTGGCGGCGACCGCCTCGCCGACTGTGCGGATACCCCGGTCGCGCAGCCGCGGCGCCAGCGCGAGGAAGACGAGGCCCGCCGCCATCGCATCGCCCAGCGCGCGGTGGCGTTCCTGCGCGGGGATGTCGAGCCAGGCACTGAGCGCCTCGAGCGAATAGGATGGCAGGCCCGGCTCGGCGAGCTGCGCCAGCAGGCGGATGTCGAGCGCGATCGGCGGCGTGAAGCTCTGGCCCAGGCGCTCGACCTCCCGCGTCAGCATGGCGATGTCGAACCCGATCGTATGGCCGATCACGATCCGCCCGGCGATAAAGGCCGCAATCCCCGGATAAAGCTGGTTGAAGCCCGGCGCACCGACCAGCGCCGCCCGGTCGATGCCATGCACGGCCTGTGCGCTGGCCGGAATCTCGACGTCGCAGGCGATCAGGCTCTGAAAGGCGTTGGCCCGGTCGAGCCGCCCGCCATCGAGATGGACCGCCGCGAACTCGATCATCCGGGCGCGCTTGACGTCGAGCCCCGTGGTCTCCGCATCGACCGCGACCCCGCAGATCGCGAACAGCGGCGTGGCCTGCAGCAGGTTCGGCATGCGGTTGTCTCCGCCCTTTGCGGGGCACCCTAACGTCAGGGGGGGCGGCCTGGCCAGACGACCTTCGGATGGGCGATGCGACCCGCCCTAAGGCCGCAGGATGTGAGGAGACCGTTGGCATCGTGGCGACGGGCCGCTAGGCTGGCCTTCCGCGCCCGCGATTTTGACGGTATCGGAGTTGGCTCCATGGTGCGCCTGTCACGTCGGAATGTTCTCGCAGGGCTATCGACCCTCGCAGCGGGGTTCCCGTCGGCGGCGCAGGCGCAGGGGAGCCCGGTTGCGGCGGCGACGGGCGGGACGCTCTTCCGCAATGTCCGCATCTTCGACGGAAACTCCAGCGTTCTCTCGGCCCCATCCGACGTTCTCGTCAAAGGCAATGTCATCGACAGGATCGCGGCGGACCGGATCGTCGTCGAAGCCGGGATGACCGTCATCGCAGGCGGTGGGCGGACGCTCATGCCCGGCCTGACGGACATGCACTGGCACGCGATGCTGGTCCGCTCGACGCCGGCGCAGTCGCTCTTCGGCAATTTCGGGTTCAATTATCTGTCGGCGGGCGCCGAAGCGACCGAGACCCTGATGCGCGGTTTCACGACCGTTCGCGATATGGGCGGCCCGTCCTTCGGCCTTAAGCAGGCGATCGATTCCGGCGTGCTGCCTGGCCCCCGCATTTACCCGTCCGGTGCCGTCATTACGGTGACGAGCGGCCATGGCGATTTCCGCCAGTTGACGGATTTGCCCCGGACGACCGGCGGCCTGCCGTCGCGCATGGAGCAGATCGGTGGCAGCATGGTCGCCGACAGCCCCGACGAGGTGCGCCTGCGCGTCCGCGAGCAGCTCATGCAGGGCGCCTCCCAGATCAAGCTGACGGCGGGAGGCGGCGTCGCCTCGCCCTTCAGCCCCCTCGACGTCTCGACCTTCACCGCCGAGGAGCTTCGCGCCGCCGTCGAAGCCGCCGAGAACTGGGGGACCTATGTCGCGGTTCACGCCTACACGCCGGCCGCGATCGCGCGCGCCATCGCCGTCGGCGTGAAGTGCATCGAGCACGGCCACCTGATGGATGAGGCGACGGCCCGGCTGATCGCGGACAAAGACATCTGGCTGAGTACGCAGCCCTTCCCGGACGAGATCGCGGAATCGTTTCCTCCAGGCTCCTTCGAACGTGAGAAGGCCCATGCCGTCCTGGCCGGTACGGAGAGGACCTTCGAGCTGGCGAAAAAACACAAGCTCAAGCTCGCCTTCGGGACCGACATCCTGTTTTCGGCGCAGCTCGCGACACGGCATGGCGAGTTGCTGGCCAAGCTCGGCCGCTGGTTCACGCCCACGGAGGCGCTCACCATGGCGACGGGCACCAACGCGAAGCTGCTGGGGATGTCGGGCCTGCGCAACCCCTATCCGGGAAAGCTCGGCGTCGTCGAGACGGGCGCGCTGGCGGATCTGCTGCTGGTCGATGGCAACCCGCTGGACAATCTCGGCCTCGTGGCCGATCCGCGCAAGAACTTCATGGTCATCATGAAGGATGGCAGGATCCACAAGAACACGCTGCCGGGCTGAACGTGCGGCGGGTTGGAGCCTGCTAGCGCGAGGGCTTCAGCGCGGCGCCGATCAACGCCTTCGCGTCGGGGCTCGCCCAATCGGCCGGACCCTGCAAGATCGCGAGTTCGCAGCCTTCCGCATCGACGATCAGGCTGACCGGCATGCCCTCGACCTTGCGGGCGGCACGCAGGTCCTGGAAGACCTTGGCCTGCGGGTCGGCATAATAGGGCAGGGTGGTGATGTCGCGCTCGGCCAGCCAGCTCTTCGGCTTGTCGAGGTTGCGGGTGTCGATATTGATCGCCACCACCGCGAAATCCTTGCCGCCGAGCGCGCCCTGCAACGCAGCGAGCGCCGGCATCTCCTTGAGGCAGGGCGGGCACCAGGTCGCCCAGAGGTTGACCAGCACCACGCGGCCCCTGAAGGCCGACAGCGAGGTCGGCGTGCCGTCGGGGCCGTTGAAGGCGAGGTCGGGCGTCGGCATCGGCACCGCATTGACCTGCACGGCCGCGACCTCGCCGCGCGCCAGCGGTGTCATGCGCGCCGTCGTCGCGCGGGCGGCACTGCAAGATGCGGAATTGCCGGCATCGCCCGCGACGGAGTAGAAGGCGGCTCCGCCGCCGAGTGCGACCAGTGCCAGCACTCCGAAAGCGGCGACTATTTTCGACCGAGACGTCATCGCGCGTCCTAAATCAGGAAAGACCGTCGTGAGCAATCGCATGTGGGGTGGGCGTTTCGCCACGGGTCCCGACGCCATCATGGAGGAGATCAACGCCTCCATCGATTTCGACCAGCGCCTGTGGCGCCAGGACATTCGCGGTTCGCTCGCCCATGCGGCGATGCTGGGCGAGACGGGCATCCTGACACGTGACGATGTGGCCGCGATCAGCGCCGGGCTCAAGCAGGTCGAGGCCGATATCGAGGCTGGGAGCTTCACGTTCTCGCGCGCGCTCGAAGACGTCCACATGAATGTCGAGAGCAGCCTGAAGGATCGGATCGGGGCCGCCGCCGGGCGCCTCCACACCGGCCGCTCGCGCAACGACCAGGTCGCGACCGACATGAAGCTCTGGGTCCGCGACACGCTCGACCAGATCGACGAGCAGATGGCCGACCTCCAGCTCGCGCTGGCTGAAAAGGCCGAGACCCATGCCGGTTCGGTGATGCCGGGCTTCACCCATCTCCAGTCGGCCCAGCCGGTCACCTTCGGCCATCACCTGCTGGCCTATGTCGAGATGCTCGGCCGCGACCGGGGCCGTGTCCGCGACGCCCGCGCACGGTTGAACGAGAGCCCGCTCGGGGCGGCCGCGCTGGCTGGAACCTCCTTCCCGATCGACCGCGCGATGACGGCCAAGGCGCTGGGCTTCGACCGTCCGACGGCGAATTCGCTCGATTCGGTCTCTGACCGCGACTTCGTGCTGGAGACGCTGGCTGCTGCTTCGATCTGCGCGATGCACCTGTCGCGGCTGGCCGAGGAGATCGTGCTCTGGGCGACGCCGCAATTCGGCTTCGTGCGCCTTTCGGACGCTTTCTCGACGGGATCCTCGATCATGCCGCAGAAGCGCAACCCCGATGCCGCCGAGCTGGTGCGCGGCAAGGCGGGGCGCGTCTTCGGACATCTGCAGGCGATGCTGACGATGATGAAGGGTCTGCCGCTGACCTATTCCAAGGACATGCAGGAGGACAAGGAAGGCACCTTCGACGCCCTCCAGACGCTGTCGCTCTGCCTTGCCGCCATGGCCGGCATGGTGCGCGACATGCAGCCCGACCTGAAGGTGATGAAGAAGGCCGCCGGCATGGGCTATGCCACCGCGACCGACCTCGCCGACTGGCTGGTGCGCGTGCTGAAGATGCCGTTCCGCGACGCGCATCACGTCACCGGCCGCCTCGTCGGCCTCGCCTCCGAGAAGAAGATCGGGCTGGAGAAGCTGACGCTTGCCGAGATGCAGGCGGTGGAGCCGCAGATCACCGACGCGGTCTTTGCCGTGCTCGGCGTGGAGCAGTCGGTGAAGAGCCGGGTCAGCTATGGCGGCACCGCGCCCGCCAATGTCCGCCGCCAGGCCAAGCGCTGGCTGAAGACGCTGGCGAAGGGCTGAGGCCCGTCATGCCCGGGCTTGACCCGGGCATCTCCTGACAGAGCTTCTCGGGTCGGCGCTTCGCTTGCCCGAGAATGACGCTGCTTCCTTCAAAGCCTCGCCTCCGCCGCCATCCTTCGCTACAGTCTCATCCTCGCCTCGCCCAAGGGTTCGCTTTCGTGCTGCACTCCCGCCTGAAAATCGGCCGCGCCGTCCTCGTCGCGGGCCTGCTCGCACTCGCGCTCGGGGGCTGCGGCCGCAAAGGCCCGCTTGAGGCGCCGCCGAACGCGACCGGCGCCATCGATCTGCCGGACTCACAGATCGGCGCGGTCGAGAACGCGGATTCGCTGACCCAGAGCTCGATCCTCGCGAAGCCGGCCAAGCCCAACCGCGCGATCGTGGTGCCGGAAAAGCCCTTCGTGCTCGACGCGATTCTCTGAGAGCATCCGATGCATCACTTCAGCTATCGCGACGGCTCCCTCTTCGCGGAGGATGTCGATCTGCGCCGGATCGCGGCCGAGGTCGGCACGCCGGTCTATGTCTATTCCTCGGCCACGATCGAGCGGCACTACAAGCTGTTCGCGGCGGCCGTGAAGGGGGCTGCGCCCTCGAGCAAGGCGCATGTCTTCTACGCCATGAAGGCCAACGGCAATCTCGGTGTGCTGAAAACCCTGGCCGCATTGGGGGCGGGCGCCGACACCGTCTCCGAGGGCGAGGTTCGCAAGGCCTTGGCGGCGGGCTTCCCGCCCGAGCGGATCGTCTTCTCCGGCGTCGGCAAGAGCGAGAGCGAGCTGCGTTTCGCCGTCGAGGCCGGGATCTACCAGGTCAATATCGAGACCGAGGGCGAGCTCGACCTGCTCTCGCGCGTCGCGTCGACGCTGGGCAAGCGCCAGGAGGCGGTCTTCCGCGTCAATCCCGACATCGGCGCCGGCGGGCACGCCAAGATCACCACGGGGTCGTCGGAGAACAAGTTCGGCGTCTCCTTCGAGGAGGTCGGCCGGCTCTACACGCGGGCCGCCAACATGCCGGGCGTCCGGATGATGGGGCTCGCCCTGCATATCGGCAGCCAGATTCGCGAGACGGAGTCCTATGAGGCTGCCTACACCAAGATGGCGGCCCTGGTCGGGACGCTGCGCGGCGAAGGCCATCGCGTCGACCGGCTTGATCTCGGCGGCGGGCTCGGCATTCCCTATGACATCCCCCGGGATTTCGACCACGGCCCAGACCTGATCGAAGCCTATGCGGAGATGGTCGGGCGGGTCACCAAGGGGCTCGAGGTCGAGCTCGGCTTCGAGCCGGGTCGGCTGATCGTCGGCAATGCCGGCATCCTGATGACGCGGGTGCTGCATCTCAATCCGCGCCCGACCAAGCAATTCCTCGTCGTCGACGCGGCGATGAACGATCTGGTGCGGCCGGCGATGTACGAGGCCTATCACGAGATTTGGCCGGTGTCGGAGCCGGAAGCCGGCGCAGCCGAGGTGGCCTATGACGTGGTCGGGCCGATCTGCGAATCGGGCGACACCTTCACCACGGGCCGCGCCCTGCCGGCGCTGGCACCAGACGATCTGATCGCCTTCATGACCGCCGGCGCCTATGGCGCGAGCATGTCCTCGACCTATAATCAGCGCCTGCTGGTGGCCGAAGTGCTGGTCAAAGGCTCGCAATACGCCGTGACGCGGCCGCGCCAGACCTATGAGGATCTGCTCGGCACGGATCGTGCACCGCCCTGGCTCGCCTGAGCACGACGCCGAAAAGTGGAAACCGGTTTTCGGAGCCCGTCATGCTCCAGAATCAGGGTTTCGCGTTCACGAAACGTCGAGCAGGCTGTGGGTGACACGCCTTCGCACTGGCCTTGCCACAATCCCGTGCTAGCCTTGCGGAATTGGCGATGTTCAGGCGGCAGCGGGGGCGGCTCGGAGCGATGGCATGAATGAGGCGCAGCGCCGCAAGGCGCCTGATCCGATCGGAGGCGCCCGGCAGCGGCTGGGGCGCCTGGCCATGGCATCGCGGGTCTCGCTCGGCTGGGAGCGCCTCTGGCCGCGGCTCTGGCTCCCCGTCGGCGTCCTTCTCACCTTCATCGCGGTGTCCTGGTTCGGCCTCTGGACGCATTTGCCTTGGCAGGGCCGTGCGATTGGCGTCGTCCTGTTCGTCGCGGCGCTGGGCGCCAGCCTCTGGCATGTGGCGAGGACGATCCTGCCGACGCATCGCGATGGCCTGACGCGGCTTGACCAGTCGCTGGCGGGCGGGCATCGCCCCGCTTCGGCGCTGGAGGACAGCCTCGCGGTCGGTGCCAAGGATCCCGTTTCGCAGGCGCTCTGGGCCCTGCATGTCGAGCGCCAAAGCGCGCGCATCGCCGGCTTGAGCGTCACACCGCCGCAGCCGCGCATGGCCGGGCGCGATCGCTACGCGCTGCGCGCCGTGCCGCTGCTGGCGGCTGTGACCGCTTTCTTCGTCGCCGGCCACGAGACCATCCCACGGCTGCGCGCGGCGTTCGACTGGCGCGGGCCCTCGCTGCCGGCGCCTGCGGTGCGCGTCGATGCCTGGATCGACCCGCCGGCCTATACCCGGCTACCGCCGCTGCTGATCGACTTCGCGAAGCTGGCGAGCTCGCAGATCAGCGCGCCCGAGAAATCCACCATCGTGGTGCGAATCGCCGGCAAGACCGCGATGGACGTCGCGACGACGGGGCGGCTCGACCTGCTGCCGTCGGCCGAAGTCAAGTCGGCTGACGGCAAACCCGCCGCCAAGCCCGCGACGGTCGAGGCCCCGGCCGTGCTGGAAAAGCGCTACACGCTCGCCGGCAACGGCACGCTGCGGCTGACCGGCGGCGGCGCGCCGGGCACGACGCTTGCGATCACCGCCATCGCCGACCAGCCGCCGCAAGTCTCGTTCATCGAGCCGCCCAAGCCTGTCACCGGTGCTCAAGCGGGCGGGCTGTCGATTTCCTATCGCGTCAAGGACGATTACGGGCTGGCCTCCGTCGAGGCGACGGTCGAGCGCAGCGGGCCGCCCTCGGCCGGGCGTTCGCTGGTCGAGGCGCCCAAACAGACGCTGAGCGTGCCGTCCTCGCCGTCGGGCGAGGAGGACATGAAGAGCACCGCCGATTTCTCGGCCCATCCCTGGGCTGGCGCCAGGGTCAGGATGACGCTGGTGGCGCGCGACGAGGCCGGCCAGGAGGGGCGCAGCGAGGCGGTCGAGGTCGTGCTGCCGCAGCGCACCTTCGCCAAGCCGCTGCCCAAGGCCCTGGTCGAGCAGCGCCGCAAGCTCGTCATGGATGTCGAGGATCGCCGCAAGGTCCAGCTCGCCATGGATGCGCTCCTGATCGAGCCCGAGCTCTTCATGAAGGAGACCGGCGTCTATCTGGGCATGCGCATGATCAATGAGCGGCTGCGCCAGGCCCGCAGCGACGACCAGTTGCGCGATGTCGCCGAGTTGATGTGGGCGCTGGCGCTCCAGCTCGAGGATGGCGACCTGTCCGATGCCGAGAGGGCCTTGCGGGCGGCGCAGGAAAACCTGCAGCAGGCCCTGGAGCGAGGGGCCTCCGAGGAGGAGATCAAGAAGCTCACCGACGAGATGCGCCGCGCGCTCGACCAGTTCATGCGCCAACTCGCCGAGCAGATGCAGCGCCAGCAGCAGAACGCCGACCCCAACCAGATGTCGCAGCTGCCGGAAAACTTCAAGACGGTGACGCCGCGCGACCTCCAGAACATGCTCAACCGGATCGAGGAGCTGTCGAAGCGCGGCGACATGGCCGAGGCGCAGCGCCTGATGGAAGAGCTCAACCAGATGCTCAACAATCTCCAGATGGCGCGTCCGGGCCAGCAGGACCCGCGCCAGCGCGAGATGAACCAGGCCCTGTCGGATCTCGACCGGATGACGCGCGAGCAGCAGGGCCTGCGCGACGAGACCTTCCAGCAGGAGCAGCAGCGCCAGAACCGGACGCAGCGCGGCCAGCGCCCCGGCCAGCAGCAGGCCCGTCCGGGCCAGCAGGGCCAGCGCCAGCCGGGGCAACGCGGCCAGCGTGGTCAGCAGCCGGGCCAGCAGCCCGGCGAACAGGGCGAGGACGGCGAGGAGGGCGAAGGCCAGCAGGGCGCGCAAGGTCAGCAGGGACAGGGCGGGCAGAGCCTGGCCCAGCGGCAGCAGCAATTGCGGGAACGGCTGCAGGACTTGCAGCGCCGGATGCGCGGGATGGGTGCCCCGCAGCAGGGCGAACTCGGCGAAGCCGAGAACGCCATGGGCGAGGCCGGCGACCAGCTTGGACAGGGCCAGGGAGAGGGTGCGCTGGATGCTCAAGGGCGTGCGCTCGAGGCGCTGCGCAAGGGCGGCCAGAACCTCGCCCAGCAGATGCAGGGCCAGCCGGGCGAGGGCGGCGAGCCCGGCGAGGGTGCCTTCGGCGAGCCCGACGGCCAGCCGTCGGGGCGGCCTTCGGCGCAGCAGCGCGGCCGCGAGGACCCGCTTGGCCGGCCGCAACGCCAGCGCGACTGGGCCGATGGCCGCGTGCGCGTGCCGGGCGCCGACGAGAGCGCGACACAGCGCGCCCGCCGCATCCTGGATGAGTTGCGACGGAGGCTCGGCGATCCGTCGCGGCCGATGGAAGAGCTCGACTATCTGGAGCGCCTGCTCAGGCGGAATTGAGCGTTGGGTTCAGTCCCTCGCCTTCCATGGATAGCGCTCCCAACTCGCCACCAGCGCCCCGACCACGATCAGGGCGCAGGAGATTGCCAGCAGCCAGCTCGGCTGGGCGTAGCCCGCCAGCACGAGCACGATCGTTGAGAGCACGGGGGCGGCGTAGGAGGCGACGCCGAGCAGGGCGACGTCGCCGCGCTTCATGCCGATGTCCCAGACCACGAAGGCGAGCCCGATCGAGCCGAGGCCGAGCCCGAGCACGCCGCCCCATTCGACCGGGGCCAGCGCCCAATGCGTCGTCTCGAAGGCGGCGTGGCAGGCGAAGGCAGGAATGGCGCAGCCGAGCATGGTGATGCAGAGGCTTTCCGAGGGTACGGCGGCAAAACGGCGCGAGATCACCGAATAGCTCGCCCAGACGAAAGCCCCGAGCGCCGCCAGGACATGGCCCAGCGCCAGACCCTGACCGGAGCCGATACCGCCCGAGATCAGCAGCGCGGTTGCGGCAAGGCCGATCAGCGCGCCGATCAGGTGCCGGAGCTTGAGCGTGCCGCCCGGCAAAAGCGCGGCGAACAGCACGATCAGCAGCGGCCAGAGATAATGGATCAAATTGGCCTCGGCGGCCGGGGCCGTCTTCACGGCGGCATAGTAGAGCGCCGTGTCGCCGAAGGGGCCGTAGAGGCCGAGCGCGAAGGAGGCCGGGGTGGGCGCGATGCGGGCGAGCTGTCCGCGCGCGGCGGCGATGGCGAGGATCAAGAGGCCGCCGATGACGAAGGTCATGCCGACGAGCTGGAACGGCGGCACGCGCCCGCTCATCGCGGTGAACAAGGCCAGAGTCGACCAGAGCAGGATGGCGACGAAGCCAATGAGGGTGGCGGTGCGGGTGGTCATGGGGCGGTGGATCTGGAGCGGCGGGAACGGCGGCCTCGATAGCAGGTGGATCGCCAAAAGCCGATGGCTTCCGGCTGCTACGGCGTCTTTCGCCGCATCGCAGCACGGCTTTCACACCATGGGCGCCATGATCTGCACGCTACGCGGCGGCATTGACCGCGACCGGACGAAGGACCAAGCGTCGAAGCCATGACAACGCTATCGCTGCCCGCTGCCGAGCGCCGCCCGCTGATCCCGATCCTCGTCGCGTTGAGCGTCGCGCATCTGCTGAACGATCTGCTTCAGTCGATGATCCCGGCACTCTATCCGCTGATCAAGGATACCTACCGGCTCGACTTCATGCAGATCGGGCTGATTACGCTCGCCTTCCAGGTCACGTCGTCGCTGCTGCAACCCCTGCTCGGCTACGTCACGGACAAGCGGCCCTGGCCCTATGCGATGGTCGCCGGCATGGGCGCGACGTTGGTCGGGCTCCTGACGCTGGCCTTCGCCACGAGCTACGCCATGGTCCTGCTGGCTGCGGCGCTGGTGGGGCTGGGCTCAGCGGTGTTCCACCCGGAGGCGACACGGATGGCGCGCCATGCCGCCGCCGGCCGGCAGGGGCTGGCTCAGGGGCTGTTCCAGGTCGGCGGCCATGCCGGCTATGCGATCGGCCCGCTGCTGGCGGCCGCGGTCGTGGTGCCGCGCGGCCAGGCGAGCCTGGCCTGGTTCTCGATCGTGGTCCTGGTCGCGATGATGCTGATGTCCTGGACCGCCTCGCGCTACAGCGCCTTTCGCCGCGCACAGCCGAAGGGCCATGGTGACGAGGTTGCCGGGCATGGTCTGTCGCGCGGGCGCGTGCTGTTTGCGATGGTGATCCTGGTCCTGCTGATGGTCTCGAAAAACGGCTACACCGCCGCCTTCACCTCCTACTACACCTTCTACCTGATGACGCGGTTCGAGATCACGGTGCAGCTCTCGCAGATCATGCTGTTCCTTTATCTCGCGGTCAGCACGGCCGGCGTCATCATCGGCGGCATGGTCGGCGACCGCATCGGCCGCGACCGGGTGATCTGGCTTTCGATCGTCGGTTCGCTGCCGTTTGCGCTGCTTCTGCCCCATGCCGATCTGTTCTGGACGGGCGTGCTCAGCGTGATCATCAGCTTCGTCATGGCGAGCGCCTTCTCGGCGATCCTGATCTACGCCATCGACCTCGTGCCGCATCGCGTCGGCCTGGTCGGCGGGCTGTTCTACGGCCTCGCCTTCGGGCTTGCGGGCGTCGCCGCGGCGGTGCTGGGTGCGCTGGCGGACCGTATCGGCATCGTCGAGGTCTTCCGCATCACCGCCTGGCTGCCGGCGCTGGGGTTGCTGACGTTCCTGCTGCCGAAGACGCGGCGGGGGTAAAGGCAGGCCCATTCCGCCGAGCGACGCACTCAGCCCACATTCTGTGCGTAGCGATTCTGCTTGATCCGGTCGTCCATGGCGGCCGCTTGCGCAGGAGACATGCCGTGCTGGTCCAGATCGGAACGCTCATTGCCGCAACCAGCCTGATCCAGCTCGCCAATGGCTTCTTCAACACCTTCCTGTCGCTGCGGCTGACGACCGAAGGCTTTGGCGCGACGGCGACCGGCTTCGTGCTCAGCGCCTACTTCGTCGGCTTCACGCTCGGTGCCGTCGGATGCGGCGGCGTGATCCAGCGCGTCGGCCATATCCGCGCCTATGCGGCCTTCGCCGGGCTCGTCGTGGTCGGCGTCGCGATGATGCCGCTGTTCGTCTCGCCCGCGGCCTGGATCGCCTGCCGCATGGCGATGGGAATCGGCTGCGTCGGTCTGTTCATCACCACCGAGAGCTGGCTCAACGCCAAGGCCAAAGCCGACCAGCGCGGCCGCGTCTTCTCGACCTATATGGTCGGCACCTTCCTGGCGCTGGCCGTCGGGCAACTCGTCATCGCCAAGCTCGCGATCCAGTCGGCGGCGGCGTTCCATGTCGTCAGCGCGCTGTTCGCGCTGGCGCTCGTCATGGTCTGCACGACGCGGGCGGAGGCACCCACCACGGTCACCGAGGGCGGCTCGCTGCCCTATGGCGAGCTGACGCGGCACGCGCCGGTCGCGGTGGCGGGATGCGTCATCAGCGGCATCGTCAGCAGCGCCTTTTACGCGCTGGTTCCGGCCTGGATGCTTAGCAACGGCATTGCTCAGGGCACGATCGCGCTGTTCATGCTGGTCGCCGTGCTGGGCGGGCTGGCCCTGCAGGTGCCTGTCGGGCGCCTGTCCGACCGGAACGACCGCCGGCTGGTGCTGGCGGGGCTCGCGGTCGGCTTCGCGGCAGCGGCGGTGCTGCTGGTGCTGCTGCCGGCGCGGCTTGCGGCTGTGCTGCCGGTCGCGGCCCTGCTCGGCGGCTTCATGTCGACGCTCTATCCGGTCTGCGTCGCTCATGCTTTCGACCGGATGCCGTCCGATCGCGTCGTCGCCGTCAGCGGCAGGCTGATCCTCGTCTCCGGCTTCGGCTCGGCGCTGGGGCCGATGTTCGGCGCGGCCATCATGGCGCGCTTCGACATTGACGGCCTACTCTATTTCATGGCGCTGATGACGCTGCTGCTGGCGGCCATAGCCGGCCTGCGCGTCCGGATGCGGGAGGCGCCCGAGCGGGTCGAGCGCCCCTTCGATTTCATCGATCCGATGACGGCGCCGATCTCGCAGGAGCCGCAGGCGACCGCCGAGGACGGCACGCCCCGGCCGGCACCGATGTGAGCCTCACGCCATATACTGCCCACCATTGACGGCAAACGTCGCGCCGGTGGCGAAGGCGCCCTGCTCGGAGGCGAGGAACACCACCATCGCGGCGATCTCCTCGGGCTTGCCGAGGCGGCCGACCGGGATGCCGGCGATGACGCGCTTGAGCGCTTCCTCGGGCATGGCGGCGACCATGTCGGTGCCGATATAGCCCGGCGTGATCGCGTTGACGGTGATGCCCTTGTTGGCGTTCTCCTGGGCCAGCGCCTTGACGAAGCCGATGTCGCCGGCCTTGGCGGCGGAGTAGTTGACCTGGCCCATCTGGCCCTTCTGGCCGTTGATCGACGAGATGACGATGATGCGGCCGAAGGAGCGGGCGCGCATGCCCTCGATCACCGGCCGCGTCATGTTGAACAGCGAGTCGAGATTGGTGCGGATGACGTCCGACCAGCTCTCCCTGGTCATCTTGTGGAAGAAGCCGTCGCGGGTGATGCCGGCATTGTTGACGAGGATGTCGATCGGCCCGAGATCGGCCTCGACCTTGGCAATACCGGCCGCGCAGGCGTCGTAGTCGCCGACATCCCATTTGAACACCGGAATACCGGTCTCCGCCTGGAACTTGGCGGCGGCCTCGTCATTGCCGGCATAGCTGGCGGCGACCTTGTGGCCGGCCTCAGCCAAGGCCCGGCTGATCGCCGCCCCGATGCCGCGCGTGCCGCCCGTGACCAATGCAACCTTGGACATCGCTTTTCGTCTCCCCTCTCGGCAGTTCTCGCGACTGCGCTATTGTTCAGAAAGCTTCAGATCGGGCGTGTAGTGCCCGTCTACGTCCTTGATGATCGCCTGGCCGCAGATGACCCGGCCTTGCGCTGTGTCGAAGGTCAGGCTCGGGTGCCCGTAGAGCACCCAGCCCCGGCTCAGCGCGTCCGAGACCCGATGACAGAAGGAGGCGTCATCGGGGCCGGTGAGATAGCGGTAGAGCGTCGTCTGACGCGCCATGCCGGTCTTAGCGCTCCAGCGCCATGGCGACGCCCATGCCGCCACCGATGCAGAGCGTGGCGAGGCCCTTCTTGGCGTCGCGCTTGGCCATCTCATGCAGGAGGGTAACGAGGACGCGGGCGCCGGACGCGCCGATCGGATGGCCGATCGCGATCGCGCCGCCATTGACGTTGACGATGTCGGGGTTCCAGCCGAGGTCCTTGTTGACCGCCAGGGCCTGCGCCGCGAAGGCCTCGTTGGCCTCGACGAGGTCGAGATCGGCGATCTTCCAGCCGGCCTTCTCCAGCGCCTTGCGCGTCGCCGGGATCGGGCCCGAGCCCATGATCGCGGGATCGACGCCGGCGGTGGCCCAGGAGGCGATGCGGGCGAGCGGGGTGAGGCCGCGCCTGGCGGCCTCCTTGGCGGTCATCACGACCAGCGCGGCGGCGCCGTCGTTGAGGCCCGAGGCGTTGCCGGCGGTCACCGTGCCGTCCTTGGAGAAGGCGGGCCTGAGCTTGGCCATGGCCTCGATGGTGGCGCCGTGGCGGGGGTACTCATCGGTGTCGACGACGATGTCGCCCTTGCGGGTCGAGATGGTGAAGGGGACGATCTCGTCCTTGAACTTGCCGGCCTTCTGCGCAGCCTCAGCCTTGTTCTGCGAGGCGACGGCGAAGGCGTCCTGCTCCTCGCGGGTGATCTGCCACTTGGTCGCGACGTTCTCGGCGGTGGTGCCCATGTGGTAGCCGTGGAAGGCGTCCCAGAGACCGTCCTTGATCATCGTGTCGGTGAATTTCAGGTCGCCCATCTTGGTGCCGGAGCGCAGATGGGCGGCATGCTGCGCCATCGACATCGATTCCTGGCCGCCGGCGACGATGATGTCGGCATCGCCATTGGCGATCTGCTGCAGGCCGATGGCGACCGTGCGCAGGCCCGAGCCGCAGAGCTGGTTCAGGCCCCAGGCCGTCTTCTCCTGCGGGATGCCGGCGGCCATGGCGGCCTGGCGGGCGGGGTTCTGGCCCTGGCCGGCGGTCAGGATCTGGCCGAGGATGACCTCGTCGACCTCGCCGCCCTCGACCTTGGCGCGGATCAGCGCCTCCTTGATCGCAGCGGCGCCCAGGTCATGGGCTGCGGTGTTGGCGAAGGCGCCGTTGAAGGCGCCGACCGCGGTGCGCGCCGCGCTGACGATCACGATGTCCGTATCGGCCATGGGGGAAATCCTTAGCTGGTTGTCGACGCCCCACTCGCTCCGGGCCGCCTGGTTCGAGGGGCACATTCGAAGCCTGCCGCGCCGCCGTCAAGTGAGCCGAAAGAGATCGCGACGCCGAAGTCTTGGGCGCGGCCTCTTTGCGCTGCCGCAAAGACGGGCAGCAGATGTCATGCTTTAGTCTTGTTTTTGCGCTGCACGCTCAAAAAACTTGCGACGGACGCCTGAGCGGCTACCATCGCCTTCAGGATACCGTCAGCCCCGCCGTCGCGCGATCTTCGCGAGAGGTTGCGGGCCAACGTGATGCAGGATTCTGATGGCCAGCGACAAAGAACCGACCGTCATCAAGAAATACGCCAATCGCCGTCTCTACCACACGGGCACGAGTTCCTATGTGACGCTGGAAGACCTGGCCGGGCTCGTCCGGGGCGGCGAGGATTTCGTCGTCTACGACGCGAAGTCGGGCGAGGACATCACCCGCTCGGTGCTCGCGCAGATCATCTTCGACGAGGAGGCCAAGGACGGGCAGAACCTGCTGCCGATCGCCTTCCTGCGCCAGCTGATCCGTTTCTATGGCGACAGCATGTCGGCGCTGGTGCCGCGCTATCTCGAATTCTCGATGGACAGCCTGACCAAGGACCAGGGCCAGTTCCGCGAGCAGATGACCAAGGCCTTCTCGGGCGGCCCGCTCGGCGCCGGTCTGGGTGGCGGGGCGATGGATGCGCTCCAGGCGCAGACGCGCGCCAACATGACGATGTTCACCGAGGCGTTCCGGCTGTTCAACCCCTTCGCCGCGGCGGCCGCTGCCAAGGCGCAGGAGGAAAGCGCCGCCGCTGGCGGCGCCAAGGGCGACGATCTCGGCGATCTCAAGCGCGAGCTCGGCGAGATGCGCGACCGGCTGGATAAGCTCGCCAAGACGAAGTGAGGGTGGCGCTGCGGCGCAGCTCCGGATCCATCATCGGACTCTGGCGCGTCCCATGATGGATCCCGGGACGACCTCCGGTCGCCCAGGATGACGGCCGTGGTTCCGAGCGGCATGATCTAGCCGGCGGCGAATTTTGCCGTCGTGGCTCCCGCCGGCCGCCGCAACTCCGCCTTCCCCACCAGATGCCCTTGCAGGTAGGTGACGCCCCAGTCGGCGAGCATGCTGGCCTGGAGTTCGTCGTCGACCCATTCGGCGACGGTCTCGACGCCGAGATGGCGGGCGAGGTCGATCAGGGTGCGGACATAGAAGCGGTCGTCGGTCGAGCGGCGCAGGTTCTGCGTGAAGGTGCCGTCAATTTTCAAGACGTCGATCGGGAAGGCGCGCAGATGGCGCAGCGAGGTGTGGCCCGCGCCGAAATCGTCGATGGCGATGCGCGCGCCCCGGCCCTTGATCTGCCCGAGCAGCCTGGCGATGCGCGCCGGATCCTCGATCGTGGCGGTTTCCGTGATCTCGACGACGAGGCGCTCGGCGATGCCGCGCGCGCCGCTGGTGCAGGCGAGGAAGGCATCGAGCCATTCCGGATCGGAGAGCGAGCGCGGCGAGACGTTGACCGAGAGCGTCAGCGCGGGCTCGGCGGAGAGCAGGTCGACCGCGAGTTCGAGGACGCGGTGGTCGAACAGCCGGACGAGGCCGCGCCGCTCCAGCATCGGGATCAGCTCGGCGGTGGCGAAGAAGGCGCCGTCATTCCCGAGCGAGACCCGCAGCAGCGCCTCGTGGAAGGCAACTTCGCGTGACTTCGCCTTGACGATCGGTTGCAGCGCGAGCTCGATGCGGCGCTCGTTGAGGGCGGCCAGCGCGCTGACGTCGAAGCCGGCGCGGCTGTCGCCCGATTCGCGGCTTTCCTGGCGGCGGGCGATCACGGCGGCGTCGGCGGCGCCCGCCTTGGCGCCCGCGAGCGCGTTCTCGGCGGCCGAGAGCAGCGTGCCTGCATGGCTGGAGAGATCGGGTGCGACGGCGGCGCCGACCCGCAGGCGCACCAGTGCGATGCCGCGCTGGGTCTCGATCGCGGCCTGCGCCACCGCCTTGCTGAAGCGCCTGGCGGCCGCCTCGACCTGGTTGTGCGGGCAGCCGGTGAGCAGGATGGCGAAGCGGTTGCTGGAATAGCGCACGAGATGGTCGCGCCGGCGCGTCACCGAGCGCAGCCGGTCCTGCACCACGCCGATGATCTCGTCGGTGGCCTCATGGCCGAAATCATCGTTCAGCCGGGTGAGTTCGTCGATCGCCGCGACCAGCACGACGACGCTACGCTCGGCCGGCAGATGCTCCGACAGAGCCGAGCCGAGGCGGTCGAGCAGCGCCGAGCGGTCGCCGAGCTCGCCGGTCTGCGCCACCAGCTCGTCGGGGCGGACCTGCCGCTCCAGCCTGAGCACGCCGCGCGCGGAGGCCGCGCGGCCATCGGTGCCGGCGAACCAGCGGCCGGCATCCTCGATCCACATCCGGCGGCCGGCGAGGTCGGCGGCATAGCGCGTGCGGTAGATCACGCCCTCGCCCTGGTCGTGGCCGCTGGAGGAGAACACCGCGTCATAGCGGCTGCGGCCGCTTCCGGGCTCGACCAGCCCGGCGAAGCCGAGGCCGCGGGCCATCGCCGCATCCGGGATCGCGCCCAGAACATCGGCGGCGTTGGGGCCCCAGATCAGGGCATCGCTCTGGATGTCCCAGGTGTAGACGACTTCGCCGATCGAGGAGAGCAGGTTGCGCGGATCCACCCGGCTGTCGTCACGCGCATTGAAGATCGACGGCACGGGCATCGCGTGGCGGCCTCGATGAGACGGGATGCCCGGCGTCTGGAAACGCGCCAAGTCGTCCGGTCCGGACGGAGAGGGAAATGTTTCGAAACGATGCGATGGACCGCCTTAATACGCCGTTAAGGTTGGCCGCCCGATTGCAACTTTGCCCTTCGACGCAGGTCTTGCGTTTCGGAGTGGCACATGGCGGATCGCGGGTATCGGGAGCGGGACGGCGAGCGCGCCGAGGCGGGCTTCGCGATGCTGCTGCTGCAACTCGCCGCCAGCCAGGCCGAGATCGGGCCCTTCGCCCGCCGCGAACGCGAGACGCCGGAAGCAGCGGCGAGGCTCTACCGCGCCGCTGCGCTGCGGGCGCGATTCAGCGGGTTGCGCGCCCGAGGATGAGGGCTGGCGTTGAAGGGGCCTTGGCGACGGCCCCATGTCGATGACATCGCGCAACGAAGCCATCGCGCACAGAAAAAGCCGGCCTCGCGGCCGGCTTGCAACGCTGCGGAGCAGCGCCTCGAGGTCGAGACCTTGCGGGTCTCAGACCTCGGTCTTTCAGGCGTCCGTCTTGGCCTTCAGGACCTGGCGGCCGCGATACATGCCCGACTTCAGGTCGACATGGTGCGGGCGGCGCAGTTCGCCGGAGTTCTTGTCTTCGATATAGGTGGGCTGCTTCAGCGCGTCGGCCGAGCGGCGCATGCCACGCTTCGACGGCGACGTCTTTCTCTTCGGAACGGCCATGATACTCTCCATCGTGCCGCCGCTCGGAAGCGCTGCCCTGAGGCCACGCCACCGTCACGACGACGGATCAATCTCGTGAGGCGTTGCCCATACACGCTGCCGCGCGGGATGGCTAGTGCTGAATCCCCAATTTCAGACTCCTGATCGTTCACCCACCCCCTTCGTCATTCCGGATGGGGGCCGAAGCGGAGATCGGGAACCCATCGGAGGGCGCTGAACGCTACGATGGATTCCGGATCGGCGCCGCTGACGCAGCTTGTCCGGACTGACGTCCCTCCTTTTGAGACGAAATCTGCGTATAGGCGCCGTCCCCTGGCTCACCCCGGCACGGCGCAATCGCCCAGCGGTCCCAACTGCCCGACGCGGCGCTGGACGCGGCCGGCCGCCGATTGCAGGGCGCGGCTCGGGCGGGCCGGATCGCGGGCGATCGGATTGGGCAGCGCGCCCGCCAGCCTCGCGGCCTCGGTGGTGGTGAGTCGCGCCGCCGGCTTGCCGAAATAGCGCTGGGCCGCCGCTTCCGCGCCGTACAGGCCCTCGCCCCATTCGGCGACGTTGAGATAGACCTCGATGACGCGCTGTTTGGGCCAGGCGAGGTCTATCGCCATCGCCAGCGGGATTTCCAGCGCCTTGCGGACATAGGAGCGGCCGGGCCAGAGAAAGACGTTCTTGGCGGTCTGCATCGTCAGGGTCGAGGCGCCGCGCGAGGGGCCGTCCTCATCCTCCAGCACCGCGTTGAGCTCGACCCAGTCGACGCCAGCATGACTGCAGAAGCGCTGATCCTCGGCCGCAATCACGGCGCGGATGAGAGCGGGCGAGATCTGCGCCAGCGGCACCCATTGCCGCTCGACGGGCTGGAATGTCAGCCAGCGTCCGAGCATCAATGTCGAGGGCACGGGCACGAACCGGTAGAGCACCAGGCCGAGAACCAGTGCCGCGATCAGCGTCAGGACCGCGAGCATCAGCCAGCGCAGGGCGCGGGCCAGGATGCCGCGCCGCGTGGTCACCCGCTCTGCCGCCATGTCCCTCATCCCCCGCGCCTGGCCCCCTGCCTTGAGGCTTGGCCTTGCCCCTGCGACCTGCACCTCATTGGCTTGACGGTTCGTCCGCGCTCCGGCAAGCCCCGCCCATCAGCGAACGCGAGGTCACCGCATGAGTTCCGCCCAGTCCTGTGACGGTGACGCCCGCGACGATGATGGCAGCGATGGCGATCTGGCGTCCCGGCTGGCGCAGATTGCCGCCGAGATCGAGGCGCTGCTGGACGGACTGCTCACGGGCGCGGTGCGCGAGGGCGAGATCGCCCGCCCGGCGCGGCTGCTGGCCGCTATGCGCCATGGCGCGCTCGGCGGCGGCAAGCGGCTGCGCCCCTTCCTCGCCGTCGAGACCGCGCGCCTGTTTGGCGTCGCGCCCGCGCAGGCGCTGCGGGCAGGGGCGGCCGTCGAACTCGTGCATTGCTACTCGCTGGTGCATGACGATCTGCCGGCTATGGACAATGACGATACCCGCCGGGGCCGGCCGACGGTGCACAAGGCCTATGACGAGGCCACCGCGATGCTGGCCGGCGACACGCTGCTGACGCTCGCCTTCGAGGTTCTGGCCGACCCGGACACACATGCGTCCGGCGATATCCGCGCCGCGCTGGTGCTGGCGCTGGCGCGCGCGTCGGGGCTGGGCGGCATGGCCGGCGGGCAGATGCTCGACCTCGCGGCCGAGGGCCGCTTCGCGGGCGGCGCGGCGGAGGCCCTGTCGGACACCGAGATCCGCCAGTTGCAGGCGATGAAGACCGGCGCGCTCCTGGCGGCCAGCGTCGAGTTCGGCGCTATCCTTGGAGGCGCTTCGGCCGAACAGCGCGCGGCGCTTGTGGCTTACGGCCGGGCGCTGGGCGCGGCCTTCCAGGTCGCCGACGACATCCTCGACGTCGAGGCCAGTCCCGAGCAGTTGGGCAAGGCCACGGCGAAGGATCAGGACAGGGGCAAGGGCACGCTGGTGCAGGCCCTGGGGCTGGATGCGGCCAAGCGCGAGCGCGACGGCTCGAGTGCAGAGGCTGTGGCGGCGCTGGCGGGGTTCGGGGCGGAGGCGGATGTGCTCCGCGCGGCGGCCCGCTTCGCGGCGGCGCGGACGAACTGAACGGCGGCGCCGACGCGGCCTACCGGCAGCGCACGAGCCTCGTGCGGCTGCCTTTCCTGTCCGGGAACACGAGCGTCATCCGGTCGCCATCGACGCTGATCTCCATCCGGCTGCGCGTCCTTGTTCCCTCCACGTGGCAGGTTTGCCGGACGCTCCAGCGGCCATTGCCACCCTCGATCCGATCGAAGTCGCAGGCGCTCTCGATCTCCTCCGTGCCGCGAAGGGTGAAGCGGATCCGGCTGTCGTCGTCGGCACACCAGGCCTTCTGCCGGGCCCACAGGCCGAGATAACCCGGCTGTTCACCGGGCGTCGGCGCCGAACCGGGCTGGATCGCGGCCGCCCCGGCCGGACAGCGGCGAAAAGCGACGCCGAAGAGGCTTTTCAGTTCGCGCGCATCGGCGGGATCACTTTCCTCGAGCACGATCGTCCCCTTCGCGCCCTGCGCGGCGGCGGCGACGAAGGCGAAGGATTGGCCCGGTTTCCTGCTCACGAGGAACCAGATGCCTGGGCCGCTGGCCCGAACGCCGCCCATCCAGGTCCTGCTGATATCGACGTCGTCGAACCGGTATGATCGGCCACCGGTGGTCGCCTCGATGCCGCCGGCTGCGAGCACGAGACGGGGAGCCGCGGGATCCGTGCAGCGGAGCGCCCATGTCCCGCGAAATTCGGCGGGGATCTCTTCAGCGCCGACCGGGCCCACCAAGAGTCCCGCCGCCAGAAAAAGCAGTAAGCCGCCCGCTCTTGGCCCAAATAGGCCCCGCAGTTCAGGCATGCAGGCCATGATCGCCTCCCCTGCCGCTTCGCCGCTCGTCGCCGAAGGGCAAGGTGCGAAGGTAGAGTCGATCATGACGTATGGTCAATCCGGCGCTCGGACTCTGATTCGCCCCATCTGTCGCGCCGGACTCGTCAAGCTGCCCTTTGGTCGCTAGCGTATGAGGCCTCGATCCGGAACGGGAGGTGGCTATGCCCAACGCCGATGCCGTGATGATCTTCTCCTGCGAGGAACGCAGAGCCGCCGTCCTGCGGGCCGCGCAACTGCTGCAATGTGCGAGGGGAACCGACGAAGATCGCGAATTCGAGATTCTGACGCAGGCGATCGTCGAATACGATCTCATTCAGGAAGCCCAGGCTCCTGTCGAGATTCCATCCGGGTTCATGCAGTTCATCCGGGAAGCGGGTCGACAGCGGGCTGCCAGCAAGGCTGCGTGAGAAGGTGGTGGCCGGTTCCGTCGTCGGCCCGGTCACGGCATTCATTGCGCAACACCCGCCAGGCCTGCGCTGCGAAGCCCTCAGCGCCAGCGTCCGAATGCATCCGCCAGCGTCTGGCTGCCCGAGACGCCCTTCTCGAAGGTCAGGATGCCGCGCTTGCCCGAGGCGAAGCGGACGGGCACGTCGATCCAGCTGCGGTTCAGGATCAGGTCGACATTGCGCTCGACCTCGACGGGCACGTTGGAGAGCGCGGCGACGAAGAGGTTCTCGCCGAGCGCCGAATTGATCGCCGAGAGTGGTGCGCCGCGCTCGCTTTCCTCGGTCTTGAACTGCGGCACGCCGACCTCTCGCACCGCGTCCGTCGCCGGGTCGCCGGTCGAGGTGAAGCGCATGCCGATGATGTGCGAAGCCGGGAAGGCCGAGTCCGTGTTGCGGCGGATGGTGAAATCGAGCGAGAGGCCGATCTCGGTGATGTCGACGGTCGCGCGCACGATCGTCTCGACCGGGCGGCCCTGGCCGACATTCTCGCTGTCGAGCCGCCAGAAGACGCGGCCGTTGACGGAGCGCGGCGCCTGCGGTGCGTTGGGATCCTCGGTGTAGAGGATCGCCCGCTGCGCGACCGCGATCTCCTGCGAGGGCGCCGTCGTGCTGCCGCCGGCCGGCGGACGCTGGCCGGGCGCCGGGGCGCCGGCGTCGCCGACACGGTCGTTGATCTTGCCGGCATTGTCGGCCTGGGCCGGCTGCGCCGCAGTCTCGACGCGCGGACGCGTGGTTTCCGGCGGCTTGACCTTGTTGACGTAATAGGCGGCGGCCGCGATGGCGGCCACGGCGATGGCGACGCCGGTTGCGACCACGGCAGTGCGCAGATGCACGGGCTTGACGCGCTTCTCGCGCGGCGGGGCGAGGCGGGGCCGCATCTGCGGCTCGGCGGGCTCCTGCAGGGCGGCGTCGAGGCGTTCGTCCTCGAGCCGGTCGTCCTGAGGCCGCGGTGGCGCCTGGGCCGGCAGCGGGGCGTGAGGCCGGGGCGCCCTGGGCGGCAAGGGCGGCTGGATCGGCTGGGGCGCGGGCGGCTCGGGTTGCGGCTCCGCCGGCAGCAGCGGCGTGATGTCCGGCTGGGGAGGCGCGTCGTCGTAGTCGGCCTCGATCCGCGCCACCGCCTCGTCGAGCGACAGGCGCTCGCGCATGATCTCGGCCTCGCCCAGAGGCGGATCGAGACTGCGAAGCTGGGTCACAAGGGCGGTCCTGGCACGGTCGTAGATGGCGTTGCGCGCCGCCGGAGACGTGTCGGGAAGCCCGGCGACGGCTCGTGCCAGGATGGGATAGAAGTCGGCCATTGGCCTCACTTGTCGTTGTTGAAGCCCTGCGTCAACCCTCGAAGGGCAAGTCAACTTTCAAAGGGTCAAGTCAGCTTTCGAAGGGCAAGTCACCCCTCGAAGGGATTGTGGACGAGGATGGTGTCGTCGCGCTCGGGGCTGGTGGAGAGCACGGCGACGCTCGCGCCGATCAGTTCCTCGATGCGGCGGACATATTTGATCGCCTGGGCCGGCAGGTCGGCCCAGGAGCGGGCGCCAGCCGTCGAGCCCTCCCAGCCATCAATCGTCTCGTAGACCGGCTCGACACGGGCCTGGTCGCTCTGGCCGGCGGGCAGATGCTCGAGGATCTCGCCATCGAGCCTGTAGCCGGTGCAGACCTTGATCTCCTTGAAGCCGTCGAGGATGTCGAGCTTGGTCAGGGCGATGCCGTCGATGCCCGAGGTCTTGACAGTCTGGCGCACGAGGCAGGCGTCGAACCAGCCGCAGCGGCGCTTGCGGCCGGTGACGACGCCGAACTCCTTGCCCTTCTGGCCGATCAACTCGCCGATCTCGTCGAAGAGTTCGGTCGGGAAGGGACCCTCGCCGACGCGGGTGGTGTAGGCCTTGGCGATGCCCAGGACATAGCCGACAGCGGACGGCCCCATGCCGGAGCCGGTCGCGGCCTGGCCGGCGACGATGTTGGACGAGGTCACGAAGGGATAGGTGCCGTGGTCGACGTCGAGCAGCGCGCCCTGCGCGCCCTCGAACAGGATGCGCTTTCCCGCGCGACGCTGCGCGTCGAGCAGCGCCCAGACGGTGTCGGCATAGGGCAGGACCTGCGGCGCGATCTCCGTGAGCTGGGCGAGCAGCTCGGCGCCATCGACCTCGGCGATGCCCAAGCCCCGGCGCAGAGCGTTGTGGTGGGCGAGCAGGCGCTCGATCTTGGCCTCCAGGATCGCGGGGTCCTTCAGGTCGATGACGCGGATGGCGCGGCGGCCGACCTTGTCCTCATAAGCCGGGCCGATGCCGCGCTTGGTCGTGCCGATCTTCAGTCCGGCATTGGAGGTCTCGCGGAAATGGTCGAGCTCGCGGTGCAGCGGCAGGATCAGGGTCGCGTTGTCGGCGAGGCGCAGGTTCTCAGGCGAGATTTCGACGCCTTGCGTGCGCAGCCGGGCGATCTCCTCGACGAGGTGCCACGGATCGACGACGACGCCGTTGCCGATGACCGAAAGCTTGCCGCCCCGCACGATGCCCGAGGGCAGCAGCGACAGCTTGTAGACGTTGCCGTCGATCACCAGCGTGTGGCCGGCATTATGCCCGCCCTGGAATCGCACTACGACATCCGCCTGGCTCGACAGCCAGTCGACGATCTTGCCCTTGCCCTCGTCGCCCCACTGGGCGCCGACCACCACCACATTTGCCATGGTTCAGGTGTTCCTGCTTGTCTTGCGTGCGTGTGTCTTGCTCGTTCCGGGCAAGCACCGCACATGAAAAACCCCGGCGCAAGACCGGGGTTCCGAAGGCAGGTTCTTGCAGGCCCTCATGAGCCAACCGCGCGCCAAGGTCAAGCTTGGCGCGCATGGAAGCCGCGCTCGCCAGCGTGTAGAAGGGACTGCTGCGGCCATGAAGACGCCGCGCTGGCAGGCTTCATGCTTGCCTCGCGAGGCCGGTTCGGTGGCTTGGCATTACGGAGGCGCGCGTTCTTGCGCGAAGGGGACATAATGATGACGACGAGCAAACTCGACAGCTGGCTCGAACGGCACCATGCCGCGTTCAGCGCGATCCGCCAGGACATCCACGCCCATCCCGAGCTTGGGTTGGAGGAGCACCGGACGGCGGCGCTGGTCGCGAAGAACCTGCGCGAATGGGGCGTCGAGGTCACCGAATCCGTCGGCGGCACCGGCGTCGTCGGCGTCATCCGCGGTAAGCGCCCCGGCCAGCGGGCGATCGGTCTGCGCGCCGACATGGATTGCCTGGCGCTGGAGGAACAGACTGGCCTGCCCTACGCCTCGCAGCATCCCGGCAAGATGCACGCCTGCGGCCATGACGGCCACACCACCATGCTGCTGGGCGCGGCGCGCTACCTCGCCGAGAACCCCGATTTTGCCGGCACAGCGATCATGATCTTCCAGCCGGCCGAGGAGGGGCGTGGCGGCGCCAACGCCATGCTGGCGGACGGGCTGTTCGAGCGCTTTCCCTGCGATGCGATCTACGGGCTGCACAACACGCCGGGCCTGCCGGCCTCGCATTTCGGCACCAATGTCGGGCCGTTCCTGGCTTCGGCCGACAGCTGGGAGGTGATTTTCCACGGCGTCGGCGGCCATGGCGGCTCGCAGCCGCATCTCTCGACGGACATCACCTATGCCCAGGCGCAGTTCGTGCTCGGCCTGCAAGGCATCGTCGGACGCAACGTGCCGCCGCTCGACACCGCCGTGATCAGCGTCGGCTACATCCATGCCGGCTCGGTCGAGGCTTCCAACGTGATTCCCTCCGAGCTGGTGCTCGGCGGCACGGCGCGGACCTATTCGGCGGAGATCCGCGACACGATCGAACGGCGCATCGGCGAGCTCGCGGCGGCCACCGCTCTCGCCTGGGGTTGCAAGGCGCAAGCGACCTATCACCGCGGCACCAGCCCGCTGATCAACAAGGCCGAGCAGGTCGCGGTCGCGGTCGCTGCGGCGTCGGCGTCGGTCGGCGCCGATCATGTCGATCCCAAGCTGCGCCCCGGCACCGGCGGCGAGGATTTCGCCGAGATGATGCTGATCAAGCCCGGCGCCTTCATGCGGATCGGCAACGGCGTCGAGGCTGACGGCTCGTTCAAGGGGCTGCACACGCCGCTCTACGACTTCAACGACGCGATCATCCCCGACGGCGTGCGCTACTGGGTCAATGTCGTTCAGGAAGAGCTCGGCATGCAGGAGCAGGCTGTCGCAGCTTAGGAGCTTTGCCGCCTGAACCTCCCGTCATCCCGGACGCAGCGTAGCGAAGTTCCGGGATTCATCGTAGGGCTCCGTCGTGTCTTATGATGGATCCCGGGTCAAGCTCGGGATGACGGCGAGGGTGTAAGAACTGGGAGCGCCATGCAGGGCTCCCTATCATTGCTGTCGGTTGCGCGTGCCGAGCCCGAGGCTGTAAGCGGCTCGTTTCCTCGAACCAGCCGGTCACCGCCATGCAATCGCTTTCGATCTTGACCCTGACGATCTGCGGCATCGAGGAGTTGCCGGCGCACAGCGTCCGCCGTGTCACCCATGTGCTCTCGGTGCTCGATCCCGACCTACCCGAGATCGATGCCTTCGGGACCTATGGCGAGCATCATCGCGTGACCCTGCGCTTCCACGACATCATCGATCCGGCTTCAGGCAGGATTCACCCCGAGCCGGGCCATGTCGAGCAGATCCTGCAGTTCGGCGAGAGCCTGCGCGAGGGCTTGAGCGCGCGCGTCGAGGGCCATCTCCTCGTGCACTGCCATATGGGCATCTCGCGCTCGACGGCGGCGATGCTGACCCTGATGGCGCAGAACGACGTGGCAGCTGACGAGGACGAATTGTTCGAGCGCCTGCGCGGCGTGCGCCCTCAGTCCTGGCCGAACTCGGTGATGATCGGCTTTGCCGACGAGCAGCTCGGCCGGGGTGGGCGTCTCACCGAGGCCCTCCGCCGCCATTACGGCCATCAGCTCAAGGTGCAGCCGCAATACACCGACTGGATGACGCGGCTGGGACGCGGGCGCGAGCTCGCGATGGCGGTGTGAGTGTCTTCGGTTTTTGCCGCGGAAACACTGCCGTCATTCTGGACAATCCGCGAAGCGGCGCCGATCCGGAATCCATCGAAGGGCGACGCGCTTTACGATGGATCCCGGGTCAAGCCCGGGATGACAAAGTGGTTCAACGGCTAGCGGCTACCCGACGCGTTCGCCTCAATTCATCGGGCGCGGCGGCGGCACCGGGCCCGGCATCGGCTGCGGGGCGTAGGTGACCTCGCGGTCACCTGGCCATTTGATCCGGTAGGCGATTTTGATCTCCTTCTCGGCGCCGGGCGCGAGGTCGAAGGTCCAGGCTGAGACGCCGCGCTTGTCGCCGACCTGTTTTTCGGTCGGGGGCGTGGTCTGGGCTGCAATGGTCTCGACCGTGATCGCGGTGCTTTCCGAGAAGGGAATGCGCTCGGTCACCGTCACATTGACGGGCTGGGCATGCAGGCTCTTCACGATCGTTTTGAACTCGCGCAGGTCGCTGCGGGTCTGGCCGAGCCAGGTCGGCTCGTTCTCGCGCCGACGGACGGGCGCACGCGAGACCTTGAGCTTGTCGTCGGCGCCGAAGCCGAGCTCGACCTTGTCGCCGGGCCCCACCAGCCCGAGCCGGCCGCGGCCGATATAGGTGCCGTCGCGATGCAGCGCGACCGGGCCGGGCAGGAGGGCGGCGGCCTCCTCATGGGTGAAGATCGCTTCGAGATAAGCGGTTGCCTCGATCTCGGGTGTGACGCGGGCGGTCAGCGTCGGCTCGACCTTGCCCTGGCTCAGGACCACGGTCTTCGAGGAGCCGTCCTGCGGGATGCTGACGCGGCCCGGCACCTGGAAGCTCGCCTGATAGGCGCCGGCCTCGACCTGCGCGGTCTGCACTTCGGCCACGACCGGCGCGGAGACGGATCTCTGGGACTTCTCGGTCTGGGCCATGGCTTCGGCCTCGGCTTTCGCCCGCGCTGCCATCGGGGCAGGCGCGGCGCCGACGCGCGGGCGCGACTCGTAGAGCACGGGCGGCTCGAAGAACATCACCTGCATCGGCGCGAGTTCGGGCGCGCGCGTGCCGCCGGCCGAGCGCGTGGTCGACAGGGTCAACGCGATGTCGCCCCAGTCCTCGCCGGTGCGCTGGCGCAGCTCCGCCCGCCGGACCAGATCGATCGCAGGCTTCTCGGCGCCGTTGCCGGTGGTCAGACGGGCCTCGTATTGCGGTGTCCACCCGGCCCCGCCGACGCGGTAGCTCACCGCGAATTCGGCGGCGACGGGTGCGGTGGCCTCGACGGCGATGGCGATGTCGCGCCTGGGGGCGCCGGTGCGCGGCGTCTGCGGCCGGGCGCGCTCCAGCGCGGCGATCTCGGCATCGGCATCGCTGGTGCGCGCACGCACGCCGCGCAGCTCGTCATGGACCTTGACCAGCGAGGTGCCGATCGCATCGAACACCGCTGGCCAGTCGGCGACGGGCAGGGCCTTGCCGTCGGGGCCGAGCTTGTCGGGGCCGACCTGCGCGAAGCGCTCGATGGTGGCGCGCTTGGCCTCGATCGCGCTGATCCGGCCGGCCAGCGTCTCCTTTTCCTCGCGCAGCGCCTTGAGCTTGCCTTCGATCACCGCGTCGAGCACAGGACGGGCCTCGCCAGGCGTCAGACGGACATCGACCGCGCCGACCGCGAAAGTGCCGTTCGCCGATCCTTGCGCAAAACTCCGGCCCTCGACGCGGATCGAGGCGGGGTCGATCGTGGCGGGCAGGCCGCGCAGCACGATCTGGGACACGCCCTGGAGAAGCTCCGCCTTGCCGAGCCGCGTCACGACGGCGCCGTCCGGATAGACGGTGACGCGATCGACGCGCGAGGACAGTTCGATCTCTGCCGCGCCTGCAAGGCCGGGCGCGAGAACCAGAGCGGCGGCGAGTCGGGTCATCATGCTGTGCTATCCCCTCAGACGATCACGAGGCCGTGATAGGCGGGTTCGAATTCGGCGCGGCCAAGGCGGAATTGGGCCCGATTGCGGACAGCGTCGTGCAGGACATTGCTGCGCGGCGTCATGCATTCAGGGGAGACGGCGGTCGCAAGGCCTGATTGGAACCTGCTGGAACGAAAATGCCCTGCCCGAATGGGCAGGGCATGTGTCGATACGGGCGGGGTTCGGCGTCGGCCGGTCAGAACTCCTCCCAGCCGGTGTCGCCGCGGGCGTTGGCGACCTTGCGGGGAGCGGAGGTGGGGTGCGTGGATGGAGGGGCGACGGCCCTGCGTTTCATCGCGACGATCGCTGCGATGACGGTACTCGAGGAGTTGCTGTAGGGGCTCGCTGCAGACAGCGCTGTGTCCTCCGAGACCTTCTCTCCGGCATCCGCGCGACGGACGATATCCGCTGCAGCCCGGTGGAACTCGGCATGGGCGCTTTTCAGCTCCGAATACTCTTTTGCTCCCGCCAGGTCGCGCCCGGGACCATGGATCCAGCAACCGAGTTCGCACACGTCGTCGCGTGCGACCTCGACTGCCCGCAGGCTCTGGTCAGGCCGGCGGATATAGGCGCCAAGCTTCATCTTCCAGTCCGAATGCGCGCGAACCGCCTGGTCGAAGTCGAAAGCTCCTGCCGCGACTTTGGCGGAAGGGGCGGCCTTGGACTGGGCGAAGGCGGCCTCCGCGAGCTGGCGCAGGCGGGCGGGCTCGGAGGCAGGCGGCGCGGAACGGGCCGAGGCTGGTGGGCGGCCGGCCTCCGGTCCGGTCCTAAACGCGGCGACGAGGTCGTTGAGCTGGCCGATGCGGGAGGAGAGGGAGGCAGCCGAGGCCGCGCTTTGCTCGGAGAGCGCAGCGTTCTGCTGGGTCATCTCGTCGAGATGGGCGACGGCCTGGCTCATCTCGTCGATGCCGCTGGCCTGCTCGCCCGACGCCGCCGAAATCTCGGCGATGGTGGCCGCGACCTTCTGCGACGCCGCGAGGATCTGGCTCAACTGCTCGCCAGCCTGGCGGACGAGCTTCACACCCTCGCCGACCTCGCTGTTGGAGGACGAAATCAGGCCGGAGATGTCCTTGGCGGCTTCGCTCGAGCGCTGCGCCAGCGTGCGGACCTCGGACGCCACGACGGCGAAGCCCTTGCCGGCGTCGCCGGCCCGCGCAGCTTCCACCGCCGCGTTCAGCGCCAGCAGATTGGTCTGGAAGGCGATGTCGTCGATGACGCGGATGATGTCGGAGATCTTGGTCGTGGCGCTTTCGATACGGGCCATGGCATCGACCGCCTGGCCGGCGATCGCGCCGCCATTCTGCGCGGCTTCCATGGCCTCGGTTGCGATCGCCGCAGCCTGACGCGAGGCCTGGGCGGTGGCTTTGACCGACGCGGCGAGCTCTTCGGTGGTGGCAGCGGTCTCCTCCAGGCTCGACGCCTGCTCTTCGGTGCGCTTGGAGAGGTCGTCGGCGCCCATGTTGATCTCGCGGGCGGCGAGGCCGACATCGGCCGAGGTCGTCTGGATCGTGCGCACCGTCGTGGAGAGGCGTTCCACCGTCTCGTTGATGGCCTCCTTCAGATCGGCGAAGCGGCCCTGATACGCCTTGTCGACGCGGTGCGTCAGGTCGCCCGCCGCGATCGCCTGGAGGGCGCTCGAGAAATCGCCGGTGGCGCCATCGACGACGGCGTTGATCTCGTTGATGCCGGCGACGAGCTTCTGCATCTGCTCGTCGGCATGGTCGATCTGCAGACGTGCCGAGAAATCACCCGCCGCAGCCGCCGCCACGACCTCGCCGACATCGCTGACGACCGCTTCCATCGATTGCGCCCGGGCGAGGCGAGCCGCCGCCGCCGCGCGCTCCTGCTCCTGCAGCACCGCGACCTGCTCGCTGCTTTCGCGCAGCACGGAAACGGCCTGCGCCATCGTGCCGATCTCGTCCTTGCGGTTGAGATGAGGCACCGTCACCTTCAGATCGCCATGGGTCAGTGCTGACATGACGGCGCTGAGATCGAGGATCGGCTTGGTCAGCGACTTCTGGGCGAAGACGACCGCGATCAGCAGGGAGCCGAGCAGCATGACACCGAGCACGATGGGCAGGCCGATCTTCGCCGTCGCCGTGAAGCTGTCGGCCTCATGCTCCAGAATGTCAGCAGCATGGTTGTTGACTTTGCTGAAGGCCATTAGCAGGTCGTTGAGGGCCTTGCGATTGGCGCGGTTGCCCTCGTTGTTGCCTTGCGCATTCGCCGCCGCCGTCGAGACCTCGCGGGCGAGCCGGATGGTCTCGGTGCGGAACGCAATGAATTCCGCCACCGCCTTCTCGATCGCGCGCGCCTGGTCGCGCTGGGATTCGGGCGTTATCTTGACCAGATTGGCCGAAATGCTCCGCAGTTCGGGGAAGCGCGCCTCCATGCCCTTGGCGAAGGGCTCGGCGGCAGCGGCATCCTTCGACATATAGATGCCGCGCGCATCCATCACGACTCCCAGAACATGCATATTGATCAGGTCGGTGTCATGGGTGACGTTCGCCATAGCCACAGCCCGTTGGCTGAGATGGTTCGAGTTGGACATCGCCCACAGGCCCAGGCCCGACGAGATGAGAGCGCTGAGCGAGACGATCGCCAGGATCGCCAGGATTTTGGTGCGGATCGATTTCAAGGCTTGTTGCCTTTTGCTTGCGATGCTGACGGCGCGCATCGGTCTGATTTCGGAATTTAGGCATCGTCCTGACGCAGGAGGATGGGTCCTTCAGACCGTCTATCTCGCAAGCATCGCGTATATCATGGGCGCGATTCAGTTTAAAATTGTATTAATTCTAATAAGAGTCCGTTGAGAATGATTGCCGGCAACGGATCGACATCGCGACTTGTGGATCGACGCGCGCGTTGATTTCCGGCGGAGGATTGGCCGCTGCGTCAGGGCGGTGGCGCGCCGCCGGCTACCAGTTGTAGCGCAGTCCGCCCTTCCCGCCGAAACTGCGGGCGTTGCTGGCGAATTCGCCCTCTAAGGAGGCGGCGAGCGAGAAGCCGTTCTTCAAGGTGAGTTCGGCCGAGGCGCTGGTGCGCAGCGCGTTGCGGTCCAGCGCGGTCCCGCTGACGAGGAAGGTCGCACCCGGAAGCGTCTGGAAGGTCGCGATGGCGCTGCTGCCGATGTTGTAGTTGCGGATCCAGGCGACGCCGGCCTGCAATTTCAGCGGCAGGTCGGCGATGACGAGGTCGCCGTCGGCGCGCAGGCCGAGTTCGCTGCGCGTGCGCGTCGCGTCCTTGGCGGCATAGCTCAGCGCGAAGGTTCCGGGACCCGCCAGCGCCGTTTCGGCGTAGCCGGGCAGGGCGACGGTGGTGAGCTGCGCGGCGGCATAAGGCGTGACGCCGAGCGAGGCGACCGCGAAGCGGTGGCCAGCCTCGAGTCGTCCCGACCAGGTGTTGGCGTTGAACCGGGCCTGCAGATGGTCGGTGCCGGTGACGCTGCGGTCGGTGGTGACATCCTGCCAGGCATAGGCCACGGCGGCGCTGAGATAGCTCTTGCCGAGATGCTGGCGGATGAAGGCCCCGGTCTGGAACAGGTCGGACGAGCCCGAACCCAGGCCATGGGTGTTGAAGCTGGTGGCGCCGCCGCCGAGCGCGAAGCCGGCGATCGTCGAAGGCGAAATCCGGTAGTCGGCACCGACGACGGCGCCATAGACCCGGCTGGTGCTGGCGGCCGTGCCCGCTCCGGCATCGGCCCCGACGAACTGCGCCGCGCCGAAGCCACCCGCCCATACGCTCCAGCGCCAGGCATCGGGATCGGCGGCCAGCGGCATCGTTCTGGCCGGCAGCGCGGTCGCCTTGCCGGAGGAGGACGAGTAGGCGGCAAAGCCGTTGGGTCCAGGCGCGATCGAGACGCCGCGGCCGTCGGGCGCGATGTCGGCGAGCGAGGTCATGAACTGGTTCATCGCGCTGGCGCTGGTCTGCTGGGTTGCGGTCGCGGGCTCGCCCGCCACCTGCGCCAGGCCGCTCTGGGTCAGGCTGCCGAAGACGACGGGGATGCCGCCGGTGCGGTCGAAGAAGTTCGTCAGCGCGTTGGCGACGCTGAGCGGATTGCCGCTGAGGCCGCTGTTAGGCGCGCGTTTGGTCGCCTCGGTAGAGGGTGCCTGCGGCGCGGGCGCGGCTGGCGTGAAATCGAGGCTCAGGTCGAGATAGACGTTGCGGGGGTCGTAGCTCAGGCCGGATTTGAAGCCCGAGGGCAGATTCGTATTCGCCTGGCTGCCGAAGGCGCCGCTGACGCCGCCCGTGGCGTTGAGGATGGTGTACTGCTTGGCGACATAGGTGCCGGCGGCGAAGGCGGCCGCCACCTTGGCTCCGCCAAGCGTCGCCGTGCCCGTGACGTTGACGCGGTCGGCATTGGTCGGCGACACCTCGACCGCGTAGGTCGACCCCGCCGTGAAGGAGAGGTTGCCGGCGATGGCGAGCGTCCCGATCGAGTTTCCGGGCGCCAGTGTGCCGCCATTGATCGCGGTGGTGCCGAGCGTGCCGTTGCCGCCGAGCGTGCCGCCGGCATTCACGGTCAGGCTCGATGACGAGGCGATCGAGCCGTTGACAATCAGCCTGCCTGCGGACACCGAGGTGGCGCCGGTGTAGGTGTTGACGCCTGCGAGCGTCACGTCCCCGGCGCCGGTCTTGGCGAGCCCGCCGCTGCCGGCGAGGATCGCGGACACCGTCCCGGCCTGCAGAGCGAAATTGTTTGCAGAGGAGAACGTCCCGTTCGTGACCGCGCCGCCCGTCAGCGCCAGACTGGCGATCGTCTGCGTCGTGCCACCGAGATCGAGCGTGCCGGCCTCAATCTGCCACGCCATCGCGGCGACGGGAGTGTTGCTCAAAGTCCAGGTTCCGGTCCCCGACTTCGCCAGGGTGCCAAAGCCCTGATACTGGGCCGCGGCGCCGATCCGCGAGAGATCGAAGCTGCCATTGGCCGTGCCTGCGAGCGCGAAGGTGCTGGTGCCGGCCGCCACGACATTTCCGGTCACGGTCGCGCCCGACCAGAATTCGAGGCGGTTGGTGCCGCCGGTGAAGGTGATGGCGTTGGCGCGGGTCGCATTGTTGCCGGACATGCCGCCGGTGACGACGGCGGTGCCAGCGAGTATCAGGCTTAGATCGGAGCCCTGCACGCCGACGCCGCCCGCGCCGGTGGCCGCCGTCGCGTTGCCGAGGCCACCGGTGCCGCCCGTCGCGCTACCGTGGATCGTGACCGTCGCGGACGCGCCGGTGGTCGTCAGGCCATTGCCGCCGGCGCCGCCGGCTCCGGGTACGGCAATGCCGCCGCCGCCGTTGCCGCCAATGCCGCCGACGAGGCTTCCGTTGATCGTCGCGCTGGTCGAAGCGCCGATCGTCAGGCCGCTGCCGCCCGCGCCGCCGACTCCCCCTTGTCCCAGCGCACGATTGGCGCTGTTGCCATTGCCGCCATTTCCTCCGGTCAGCGTGCTGTCGACCGTCACCGTGCCGAAGCTGCCGAGGACGGCAGCCGAACCGCCATTGCCACCGCCGCCGCCATAGGCGCTGTTGGTTGCGCTGACGGTCGCGCTGCCGCCGTTTCCTCCCTGGCCGCCCGTCACGGCCTGGTTGAAGATGACCGTCGCCGAGGCGGAACTGGTCACGCCAGCGCCGCCATCACCGCCCCGGCCGCCTCGCGCATTGCCGACGGCGCTTCCATCGCCGCCTGCACCGCCGGCGCCGCCAGCCATCAAGCCGTCGATCGTGGCAGCCTCGCCGGTCGGAACCGGGATGGCATTCGCACCTGATCCACCATTGTTGGCGGTGGGCGAGCCATTGCTGCCGACGGTGCCGGCGGCGGCGGTCGTCGGCGTGCTGTATGTCACATCGGCAGCGCGCGCCGCGCCCGGCGCCAGCGGCTGCGTCAGCAGCAGGGCCGGGAGGCAGGCGATCAGCAGGGCGCGGGGGCCGGTGCTACCGAGCATCGCGGCGCGCAGCCGCCCGCAGGCCGGGATTTCGGCAGCGTTTCCGACCGGCCGGGCGGCGGGCGTGTCAAGCGCGGGACGCGGGGAAAGGCTGAGCGAAACCCGTGCGAACACCTGCGTGGCGCCGCATGCGCCACCTGTCACCGACACCATCACAGCCCCCGCCATGCAGGGGGCGGAAGGCCCCCGAATCGCCGCCTTCCAAGGCGGCACAGAAGCGCAGAGGGCATCGGTTATGGTTAGCGCAAGGTAAACGAATATTGCCGCGTGGGGCGTTGCAGTCCTTGCGAAAAGCGTGGCGGCGGGCTCTCGCCCAAGGCGCTCAGGCTCGGCTGCGCGCGCTCGCCTGCGGCTGTACGCGGTGGGTCAGGAAGTTGCGCAGTTCGGTGACGCGGCGATGGTCGTCCAGCACTTCGGCATCGAGGCCGTGGGCCCAGGCGAGGTCGTGGCGCGCCGGCTGTGCGTCGAGCGCGCGCAGATCGGCGAGCCAGGCATGGGCGGCGGCCTCGTCGGCGCGAAAGCCCTCATCGATCAGGATCGGAACCATGCGCTCCATGATCGAGGCGACCTGGCGCAGCGGGAATTCGGGATGGTACTGCACGCCCCAGAAGACGCCGCCATCATGGCGGATCTCGGCGGCCTGGACCTGACTGTAGGCGTTGGAGGCCAGGATCGTGGTGTCGTGCGGCGGCAGGGCGACGGTGTCGAGATGGATCGCCGGGGCATCGAAGGCGGCCGGGCGGCCGGCCAGCAGCGGATGGGCGCGGCCGGCTTCGTTGGGAGCGATCTTGCGAGCGAAACCGACTTCGCGGCCCCGGGGATTCGCGGTGACGTTGCCGCCGGCCGCGACGGCGCCCATCTGGATGCCCCAGCATGAACCGAAGCAGGGCGTGCCGCTGGCATAGATCGCGCGCATCAATTCGATCTGCCGGGTGACGGCGGGCTCGATCTGGTAGATGTGCAACGCCGAGCCGGTCAGGAAGATGCCGTCATAGGATTGCAGGCCGGCGCCATCGGGCAGGTTCGCGCCCTCGTCGGCGGGCAGGCAGATGTCGGTGACGGCGCCCGGCACGAGCGCCGCGATCTCGTCGGCATAGGCCTGCGCCGGCTGCGTGCCATAGCCGGCGGCATGGTTTTCGCGCTGCTCGCGGGTGTTTCCGTCGACGAAGAGCAGGCGGAGCGGGCGGGCTGAAACATCGATCATGAAAGGGAGGGCCGCGAACAATCTGTTGCAAGGGGATGCGCCGGGCGCCGGGCAACCGTGCGCCTCATCCCACATGACGGGAAGCGCGCGCAAGGCTATTGCAGGGATCCCTCTCCTGACAGGCGCAAGCTCTTGCCACAGACGCAGACACTGCCGCAGCGAGTCTGGGCCAATGCCTATCTCCTGCTGACGCTGACGATGCTGATGTGGGCGGGCAATGCCATCGCCAGTCGGATGGCAGTCGGCAACATCTCGCCGATGGCGATGACCACGCTGCGCTGGTTTGGGGTCTGCGTTATGCTGCCGCTGCTGCTGCGCGGCCAGATCGTCGAGCATGGCCCGGTGCTGCGCCGCCACTGGCGCTTCATCGCGCTGATGGGCATCTGCGGCTTCACGATGTTCAACGCGTTGCTGTATCTCGCCGGCTATTCCACCACCGCGATCAATATCGGCATTCTCCAGGGCTCGATACCGGTCTTCGTGCTGATCGGCGCATTCCTCGTCTATCGCACGCCGATCGCGCCTCTCCAGGCGCTCGGCGTGGCCGTCACTATGCTCGGCATCGCCGTCACCGCCAGCCGGGGCGACATCCATGTGCTCGCCGGCCTCCGCTTCGCGATCGGCGACATCTACATGATCGTCGCCTCGATATTTTATGCCGGCTATACGGTCGCGATCCGCAACCGCCCGGCCGTGCCGGCGCTGGTTTTCTTCGCGGCGGCGGGCTTTGCGGCCTTTGTCGGCTCGCTGCCGCTGCTCGCCGTCGAGATCGCGACCGGCAATGCGTTCTGGCCGAACGCGAAGGGCTGGCTCATTCTGGCCTTCGTCGTGCTCGGCCCCTCGATGATCGCGCAGCTCACCTTCCTGCGCGCGGTCGAACTGATCGGCCCCGGCCGGGCCGGCGTCTTCGCCAATCTGGTGCCGGTCTTCGCACCGATCCTAGCGGTGTTCATCCTCGGCGAGCAGCTCGCATTCTATCACGCGCTGGCGCTGCTGCTGGTGCTCAGCGGCATCTTCATCGCCGAGCGGCTGGGGCGGCGCTGAGGGTTTCGGCGCCTGTGCCCAAGCGCTGAACCGCGCCGTCATCGGGGGGCCGTGCCCGATGCGCCGACGAGCGGTTTTTTCCGAGCCGCGAAGACCTCACAGGCTGCGATCGGGTCACTCGCCCTTGGTCATGACCTTCTCGAACCTGAACATGCCGCCATCGCCCGGCAGGGCCGGCTGCTCCTCGCGATGCGGGTCCGGATGGCGCGCGTGATAATAGGCGACGATGCTGAAGCCGCACTTGTTGACGTAGAAGTGGATGTTGCGCTTCTCGAAATAGGGCGTGTGCGTCGTCCAGAACTTCGTCTTTGGGTAGCGGGCTTCGATCGCGCTCCAGGCACCCTGTCCGATGCCCCGGCCTTCAATCCCCGCGGTGACGAAGAGCAGGTCGAGCGCGTTTTGCTGCGTGACCTCGTCGATGGCCACGACGGCCCCGCCGACCCGCTTGTCGTCCATGAGGATATGAAGAACCTCCGTGTCGGGGGCATCGAAGGATTCGACGATGACCTCGTCGGGCGGAATCGCGCCGTCGGAGACCGATCCAAATTCCTCGATGACGGCGACGGAGAATGCGTCCCTCATTTCCGCCCGGAAACGCGGCAGGTCGGCCTTTGCCACGGGTTGGAGGGTAATCCGACATGTCGTCATGGTTTGTTTCGAGCCTCTTCTTTCGGGCGGCGCTGGACCGCCTCAGCATCAGGGCCTGTGAAAAATGGCCAGGAGGAGCAGGGGGACGATGAAAAATCCGAACAGGACGCTCGCCGCTGCCAGAACCCGCAGCGGGAGCGGAAGCCGTTGCCCGTCCCGGGGCTGCAAGGCCTGTTGCCTTGTTGTTGGTAACGATCGTATGGGCATGTCGCACCGGTTAAGCGTCCCGCTGTTGCGCGAACATTACGGGCCGTAGCGACGAGGTCCCGACCCGGTCGCCGGGGGGCTCTGGGGCTGCCGCGTCATCTTCGTGCAAGGGTGGAGACCGAGAAGCGACGCATACGGAAGGGATGTTCGCCAGTGCGCCTGCTTGTGATCGAAGACGATGCCGATCTCGGACCCTGGCTCAGAGCCGCGCTGGAGAAGGCGCTCGGTGGTGCCGATCTGGTCGCGACACTCGACGAGGCGCGTGCCGCGCTGCAGGTGCGGCCTTTCGACCTCGTGGTGATGGACCGGCGCCTGCCCGACGGCGACGCTGTCGAATTGATCGCGACGATGCGCAGGCTAAGCCCTCGGCCGAGCATCCTGGTGTTGACGGCGCTCGACGATCCCAACGACATCGCGAAGGCGCTCGACGCGGGGGCCGACGATTATCTCGCCAAGCCCTTCGAGCCGGTGGAGTTGATCGCTCGGGCCAGGGCGGTTTTGAGGCGTAACCAGCTTGATCAGAAAGGCATCACGAGCGTCGGCAATCTGCGTTTCGATACCTTCGCCCGAGCCGCCTATGTGGACGACCAGCCGCTGATCCTGCCGCGCAGGGAACTCGCCTTGCTCGAAGCGCTGATGCGCCGGGCGGGTCAGGTCGTCCTGCGCGAAAATCTCGAAAACGCGGTCTATGGTTTCGATGACGAGATCCAGTCCAATGCGATCGACGCCCATCTGTCTCGCCTGCGAAAGCGCTTGCGGGAACATGGCTGCCAAGCCGAGATCAAGCCACTGCGCGGGATCGGCTATCTGATGGCGGATTGATCATGAAGCTGAAGACCCGATCGATCGCTTCGTCGGCGGCGATGGCGCTCGGCGGCCTGATTTCGGCGTTGTTGTTTTGCCTCTTCATCGGCTTCATTGCATTCTATGGCGATGATGGCGGCGTCGCTCAGTTCGATATCGCCACCGAGATCAGGCGCTCCGTCGAAAAGGACGATGACGGCCGCCCGCGGCTTCAGCCCACAGAGAAGCTGCTGATCTTCCAGCGTCAGTTTCCGCAACTCTGGTACGTGGTGAGCACGCGTCAGGGGAGCGTTTCATACGGCGTGGTCCCGGCCCGTGTCCTGGCGGGCCAGGCGGCATGGGATCACCCGCAGCCCCGTTCGGCCTATCGTGGTGACGGGAACGAACTGCGCTTGGAGAATTCGGCGCGGAGCGGCATCGGCAGCGACATCCTCATCGAGCTCGGGGGAGCAGTCTACACCAGCACGGAGGTCGTTATCTCGCTGCTGCGGGAACCCGACATGACCTCGACCCTGCTGGCTGCGGTCATGACGATCATCATTCTCACGACGATCCTGGTTGTTCCCGCCCTGATCGTCAGACCCGTCCGGCGTGCCGCGACAGCCGCCGAAGAGATCGGTGCGAGGGACGGCGCCCGGCTGCCGGTCGAGAGGCAGCCCGCGGAGTTGCGGCCTCTCGCTCTCGCCTTCAATCGCGCCCTGGACCGGATCGAGGCGGCGACCTCCGAGCAGAGGCGCTTCCTCTCGAACGCGGCCCATGAGTTGCGCACTCCCCTGACGCGCCTGCGCACCCGGCTCGAGCGGGTCGAAGACAAGGACCTCAAGGAGGAGCTTGTCGGCGAGCTGCAATCGCTGTCGGGAACGGTGACGATGCTGTTGCAGCTGGCGCGTCTGACATCCCAGCCGACCGAGATGGCCCGGATCGATCTCGTTGCGACGGCGCGCGATGCGACCGCTCGCGAAGTGCCGACCGCCCTGGCGGGCGGCGTGGATATCGAATTTCGCAGCGATGCGCCGGTGACGATCTCCGGATCGGCCCAGGCGATCGGGATCGGCCTGTCCAATCTCATCCGCAACGCGATCCAGCATGGTGGCGCTGGCGGCCGGGTGGTCGTCGAGGTCGGAGCGCCCGGCCGCGTTTCGGTGATCGACTTCGGTCCCGGCCTCGGCACGGCCTATGACGGTCGAGCGGTCGTCGAGCCCTTTGCACGCGGCAAGCAGGACGGCTCCGGCACCGGGCTCGGGCTGGCCATCGTCGCGCAGGTTGCGGCACTTCATGGCGCGAGCCTCTCGATCGACGAGACGCCTGGCGGCGGCACCACCGTCAGCCTGACTTTTCCGAATTGATACCGCGCGACGCGGCGACGTAATGCGCCGGTAATCCTCGGGTCGAAGATGGCGCAAGTCATCGAGGCATCAGGAAGCATCATGCGCAATTCTGCTAGAACCGTTCTCGGCGCGATCGTCGCCGGCAGTCTTCTCGCCTCGTCCGGAGGAGCTCAGGCCTGGACGCGCCGCGACACCCTGTTCGCTGGTGCACTGGCGGGCGCCACCATGGGCGTGTTCGCTGGATCGGCATTCGCCGGGCCGCCTCCGCCTCCGGTCTATGTCTACCGCCCCCGGCCAGCATGGCACGGCTATCCGCCGCCGCGCATCGAGATCGATGACGGCGACGGCTGGGCCGATCACGCCGATGACGACTGGGACGATTGATCCCGGTGGCAGCCGCTTCGCGTCGCCTTGCGTGACGGTCTGCCCGACGGCGCGGGCCTGCCAGCAGGCTCGCTCTCTCGCCCCTGAACAGTGACCTGTCCCATGTCCGCCTCTCGCGACCAGATTCACCGGCCATCGGCGGGAGGCTCGTCTCCTCGCCTCATGCGCGAGGTGATGCGGCTGCTTCGCCCATTCTGGAGACTCATCGTGCTCGCGGCCGTCGCGGGCGGCACCGGTGGTATCGCGATGGCGAGCGCGCTGTCGATCATCAATGGCGCGCTTGCCTCTGCGACCTCGGCTGGTGTTCTCGTCGGCCTGGCCGGACTATGCGCGCTGAGCCTTGTCGGCCAGCTGATCGCCGGCATCGGCAACAGCCTGCTGGGCCAGCGTATCGTCGCACGCCTGAGGCAGGATGTCTGCGGCCGGATCCTGCGCGCGCCTCTGTCGCAGATCGAGCAGATGAAGAGCCCGCGGCTGCTCGCGGTTCTCAATGGCGACGTCGAGAAGATCGCGGAGCTCGGCAACCACTTTGCCGGATATACCACCGCGCTCGCCATCGTGATCGGCTGCCTGGCCTACCTTCTCGTGCTCTCGACGCCGATGCTCTGCTTCGCCCTGCTGCTCGTGGTGCTGGGCGGTGCGCTCAACAACGTCGCGATGCGGCATTGGCTCGCCCGGTTCGACGAGGCGCGCGGCCTGGAGGATCAACTCCAGAGGCAGTACCGCGCGATCATCGAAGGGGCCAAGGAGCTGCGTCTCAACCGGGCGCGCCGCCTGAGCGTCGAGCGACACGGTATCGGCGATCTTACCGGCCGCATCGCGGCGCTGAACGGCCGCGCCTTTGCGATCTTCTGGGCCGTCGACACGATCAGCATCGCATTGATCTTCGTTTTCGTCGGCGCCGTGCTGGCGCTGCGGCCTTACCTAGGCATCGAAAACGAGGCGATCACGGGCTTCATCATCGTCATGCTCTTCGTCAAAGGACCGATCGAGGAGCTGGCCAGTGCGCTGCCGGTCTTCAGCCAGGCGCAGATCGCCTTTCGACGCATCAGCGGTCTGACGGCGAGTCTCGCCGAAGGTGGTGCGCAGGTCGACGCTCTGCCCGCGAACCTGTGCTTCCGCCAGACCCTGGCATTGGATGGCGTGCGCTACATATTCCCCGGCGCAGCGGAAGGCGCGCCTTTCGCGCTCGACATTCCGCATCTCGACATCAGGCGCGGCGAGATCACCTTCATCGTCGGCGGCAATGGCAGTGGCAAGACGACGCTGATCAAGATCCTCCTCGGCCTTTATCAGCCGCGGTCGGGCGCCGTCCTTCTGGACGGGGAGCCCGTTTCCGCCGCCGAGCGCGACGGCTATCGGCAGCTCTTCTCGGGCGTCTTCGCCGATTATCACCTGTTCGACGAGATGATGGCGTTCCCGGGCGGGGAGGCGCGGGTGAACGCATGGCTGCAGCGCCTCGACCTCGCCAACGTGGTGGAGTTCCAGTCGGGACGCTTCTCGACGACCGATCTATCAACCGGGCAGCGCAAGCGACTGGCCCTCATCCATGCCGTGCTCGAGGATCGCCCGATCCTGATGTTCGACGAATGGGCAGCGGATCAGGATCCGGACTTCCGCAGGCTGTTCTACCGTGAGTTGCTGCCCGAGCTGCGCAGGATCGGCAAGACCGTGATCGCGGTCTCGCATGACGACCGCTATTTCGACGCGGCCGACCGCGTCGTCCACATGGCGCATGGGCGCGTCACCGGGATCGAGCGGTATCCGGGCGGCATCGCGGAGGATGCGTTTTCCGCAAAGGAGCGGCACCCGGCGTAATGTTCACGCAATCGCCGCCAGCAAGATGCTGCCACGCCCAGAAGGGGCTTTCCTCCTCTGGATCGCAACCGCCGCCTGCGTCCTCGTTTCGAGCAACACGGTCAGCCGCCCCGAGGCCGAGGCCAGGGCGCCTGCGATGATGCCGATGCGCCCGATTAAGACTGACGATGCTTCAGCGTTCTTCTTCCATGCCCTTCGCCCGTCACGCGCTTGCAGGGGCGTCATGTGACCGCGGCGCGCGACCGAACCGGCGCGCGGGACGAAGCATCGTATGGGCGGCCATGATCGCCAACGTCCTCGCCGGTTGTTCGATGATCGAACCGATCGTCGGCGAGGCGCCGGACCTGCCTGCGAGCTACGCTCAGCAGGTCGCTCCCGGCCCACGCCGCGATCTGGACGGATGGTGGCGCCGCTTCCGCGACCCCGTCCTGGACCGCCTCGTCGAGCAGGCGGGGCGTCAGAACCTGTCGATCGCGCAGGCGAAGGCGCGCCTCGCTGCCGGCCGCAGCCAGGCGCAAGCCGCGCCATCGCTCTTCCTGCCGAGCGTCGGCGGCAGCGGCCAGGCGCTCGCCGGCACGTCCCGGGAGCAGATCGAGGACCCGTTGCGCCGCCCGGTCCTGGCCGGCTTCGACACCAGCTGGGATGCCGGCCTTTTCGGCCTTGCCGACAGCGCCGGCAAGGCCGCTTCCGCCTCGACCGCCATCGCGGGTGACGAGCTCGACGCCGTGCGGATCGCCGTGACCGCCGAGGTCGCTGCGGCCTATATCGGCCTGCGTTCGGTTCAGCGCCAGAGCGCGTTGTCGGCAGCTCTCGCCACGGCGCAGGAGCGGCGTGTCGGGTTCGCCAGAAGCCGGGCAAGGACGGGCATGACCTCGCCTGGCGAGGAGCTCGACGGCGTTGCCTCCCTCGCCGAGACGCGGGCCGAGCTCGCCCGGCTCGACGCCCGCGCGACGGCGCTGCGGCAGCAGATCGCGACGCTTCTGGGCACCTCGATGCCGGATGCGGCTCTGAACACGCCGGGACATCAGCCGATTTCGCCCGACACGCCTGCGGCCGGCCGCCCGGCCGACCTGCTGCGAGCGCGACCGGACGTGCGGGCGGCCGAGCACAGGGTCCTGAAGGCGGCCGCCGAGGTCGGGATCGCGAATGCGGATCTCTATCCGAAGCTGCGGCTCGGCGGCACGATCGGCGTGGGCGGTCCTTCTCTCGGCTCTCCTTTCGGCCTCGCTGGCGGTCCTTCCCTGCAGATCCCGCTGTTCGACTATGGCCGGCGCGAGGCCACCGTCCATGCCCGGCGCGCCTTGCTCGACGAAGCGTTGGCGGCCTATCGGCAAACCGTCCTCATCGCCTATCAGGAGGCAGCCGGAGCGCTCGCCAACTGGCGCGCAGCGCGCGAAGCGACGAAGCGCCTGGCTGCGGCGATCGAAACGGAACGGCGCGCAACGCGACGTATGGACGTGCTGCGCCGGGAAGGGCTCGCCGACGCGGGAAAGCACACCGAGGTCGAAGCCGGTCTGATCCTGGCCCAGCGCCGGCTGGTTGTCGCGAAGGAGACCGAAGCGCTTGCCCTCGTCGCCGCCTACAAGGCGCTGGGTGCCGCGTCGATGGAGCCCGCCGAGAGCAAGGCGCGCGGCTGATGGCTGTCGCGCTCGCCCGCAAGACGCTCATTCATGAATGGCGACGCTTCCTTCCTGCGGTGATGTCGGTCGGGCTCTCGGGCGTCCTCATCATCGTGCAGGGGGCTCTCTTGCTCGGCATCGTCGGCACCAATGCGTTGCCGGTGACCCAGTCGCGCGCCGATCTCTGGATCGGATTTCCGGGCACGCAGAGCGCCGATCTCGGCCGCAGCATCGATGTCGGCGTTTCAGCCGAGCTCATCGCCGATCCCAGGATTGCCCGTGTCGAGCCTCTTCTCATGGGAACGGGCGACTGGCGGGGTCTCCGGGGCGGCGGCATCAGCGTGACGCTGATCGGCATCGACACGCGTCGGGGCGGACTCGGACTGGCCAAGGCCGTGCCGCCTGCGATACGCGCCCAGCTCGATGAGCCGGCCAGCGTGCTGGTCGACGACGGCGACCGCGACAAGCTCGCGACCGCCATCGGCAGTGCCGCCGAAATCAACGGGCAGCGCGTTCGCGTCGTCGGGACGACCAGCGGCATGCGGGCGATGGGCGGGGTGAACGTCGTCGCCTCGCTGGCAACCGTCAGAGCCATCGACCGGTCCCTCGCAGCCGCGGACAACGTGACCTACTATCTCGCCGGGTTGCGCTCTCCCGATACGGCGGAGGCTGTTCGGACATGGTTCTCCCGCCCGGAAGCCAAAGCTCGTTTCGAAATATGGACGGCGGCTGATCTGGCCGGACGCTCGGTCCGCTATTGGCTCATGGAGTCCGGGGCGGGGATCGGGTTCATCTTCGCCACTGCCGTGGCTCTGCTCGTCGGCACCCTGATCACAAGCCAGACGCTGATGGCTGCCGTCGCCGCCTCCACACCGCAATATGCCACGCTGCGGGCGATCGGCGTCTCCTTTGCGCAGCTGCGCCGCATCGTCCTGGAGCAGGCGGGCTGGGTCGGCACGGTCGGCCTGGTCTTCGGGCTGGCGGGCAGCCTGCTCGCGTCGGCGCTCGCGCGGTTGAGCGGGATTCCCTTCGCTCTGGGTCCGGGCATCATGGCGCTGTCGGGCGTGCTCGTCTTGTCGGTCGCGCTGCTCGCCGGCGTGCTCGCATTGCGCCGGTTGCGTCACGCAGACCCTTCGGCCCTGCTGCGATGACCATGGACGTTTGTCTCAGCGTCAGCGGGCTGGCCAAAGCCTATGTCGTGCAAGGCATCCGTACGCAGGCGCTGAGCGATGTCTCGCTGACGCTTTATCCGGGCGAGCTTTCACTGATCAGCGGGCCTTCCGGCTGCGGCAAGAGTACGCTCCTGTCGCTGATGAGTGGCTTGTCGCGGCCGGACCGGGGACATGTCCGCGCGCTTGGGATCGATCTCGGACCGCTCGACGACCAGGCGCGGGATGCCTTTCGGCTGGAGCATTGCGGCTTCGTTTTCCAGGGCTTCAACCTGTTTCCGGCACTGAACGCTCTCGAGCAGGTCCAGATCGTGCTCGACTATCAGGGCGTTCCGCAGGCACAGGCGGAGCGCGGTGCGATCACGGCGCTCGACATGGTCGGGCTCGGCCCCCGGCGCCATCTGCGCCCTGCCGAGCTGTCCGGTGGAGAAAAGCAGCGTGTGGCGATAGCCCGCGCCCTCGTCAAGCGTCCGCGCCTTTTGTTTGCCGACGAACCGACCAGCGCGCTCGACAGCGTCAACGGCGCCACCGTCACCGACTTGCTGCGGGCGATCGCTCATCGCAGCGGCGCCATCGTCGTCTGTGTCTCCCACGACCCACGCCTGATCGCACGCGCCGACCGCGTCCTCGAAATGGAGGACGGCCGCTTGTGTCGCGATAGCCGCGATCGCGCCGGCTTGCCTCCAATGGAGATCTCCCCATGAAGCTATCGCGCCTCGCCACCGTGGCCTCCATGGCCCTTGCGCTCGCGCTTTGCGCGACGATGGGCATCCTGATGCTGACCGATAGCAGCCAGGCCGATGTCGAGCCGCAGGTCGAAGGAGCGCCTGTGATCGCAGCGGCGCGTGGCCGTATCGAGATCGAGGGCGGTCTCTCGCGCGTTCTCGCCACGCGCGATGGCCAGATCCAGGAGGTTCTGGCCCTGGAAGGCCAGCGCGTCGGGGCCGGCGACGTGCTGGCAAGACTTGTTTCGCGCGACGCGGAGTTCGCGGTCGCGGCGGCTGAAGCGGGTCTCAAGGAGGCCGAAGCGCGCCAGGCGGCGCTGAAGAGCCGATCCGGTATGCAGGCACGGCTTCTGGAGCGCATGCGCCGGGCGGCCAAGGAGCAGGCCGTCTCGCCTCAGGCCCTCGACGAGGCGGAAGCCGCGATGGCGGCGCTGACGGGCGATCACAAAAGCGCCGAGGCCGCCGTGGCCGTCGCCGCGGCCAAGCGCGACAGCGCCGGTTACGAGCTCGAACGCAGGCAGATCCGCGCTCCCCTGTCGGGACGGGTCGCCCGCCGATCGGTCAAGCCGGGCGACGCCCTGTCCGCGACGGCCTCGACGGAAATGTTCGTCATCATCCCGGATGCGCCGCTGATCGTCCGGGCCGAGATCCAGGAGAATTTCGTGAGGCTGGTGAAGCCCGGCATGGCCGCCGAGATCGTCTCCGAGAGTGACGAACGCTTGAGCGTGCGCGGCAAGGTCCTCAGGGTCGGCGCATTCCTCGACAATCGTCGGTCGGGCGAAAGCGCCACCGAGCGCGCCGATGTGCGGGTGGCGGAGAGCATCCTGCAGATCGAAAGACCCGAGGCGTTTCTGATCGGACAGCGGGTCTATGTGCGCTTCCTCAATCCATGAAACAGCCCCGCCCAGAGACGGCGCGTAATGCCCGCGTAATTCGGCGGCGGCATCGATGACGCACACTCGATCGATTGGAGATTATCGTTGTCAGTCAACTTGTCCGACGAAGCCTGGCCGGCTTCCGTCGACCCCGAGCTCGCCTCGCGCATCGTCGACGTGATCGTCAAGGAGGGAATGCTGGACCGCGCCTTGATGAAGCCGAGGGTCACGCTCGAAGAGCTGAATTTCGACTCTCTGGAAGCGGTCATGGTCATCAATGGCATCGAGGATGCTTTCGACATCGAAATCGGAAGCGATTTTCAATGGGGCGATGCCCGGGATCTGAGCGATCTCGTCGCGTTGCTGGCGGATGCCATCAAACGCTCCGCGCGGTCGCTCCAGCCATGACCGTCGTCGCGATCACCGGCTTCGGGATTGTCTCGGCCGCGGGCATGGACCGGGAGAGTTTCACACGGTCGCTCATGGAAGGGCGCAGTGCCGTCGGCGATCTCATGCTGCCGCGCTCCTTCGGACATCGTGCCTTCCGGGCGGCCCAGATTACCGCGCTTCCTGCACGGGCTGCGGATATGGCAGGCCAGGGCCGGGCCTATGACCGCTTCAGCGTGCTCGCCTTGCTGGCCGCAGAGGAGGCCGTCGCTGCGGCGAAGCTGGGCGAGGCCGAGTTGGCGGGAGAGCGAACATCCGTGCTGCTCGGCACCGGAATCGGCGGGGCGAGCACGATCGATGACAGTCATCACGGTCTTTACATCGAGAACCGGCGGCCGGCCCCTCTCACCATCCCGAGGCTGATGTCGAATGCGGCGCCGGCGTTGCTGAGCCGCCGCTGGGGCTGCCGCGGCACCGTGCTCGCGGTTTCAAGCGCCTGCGCGTCCAGCGCCCAGGCCATCGGATTGGGTATGTTGCTGATCCGTTCGGGCCTGGCGGAGCGCGTCCTGGTCGGCGGCACAGAGGCCTCCCTGACGCCGGTTGCGCTGCAGAGCTGGCAGGCCATGCGCGTGCTGACCGCGACGCAATGCCGACCCTTTTCGGAAGCGCGCGACGGCATGGTCCTCGGCGAAGGCGCGGCTGTCTTCGTGCTGGAGAGTGAAGCGACGGCCAGGCTGCGCGGCGCGCCGATCGTGGCTCGGCTGCTGGGCTACGGCACGGCCTCGGATGCCGGCGATCTCGTGCGCCCCGATCCGGCCGGAGCCGCCGCCGCCATGCAGGCCGCGCTCATCGACGCCGGCTTGTCGCCATGCGAGATCGACCACGTCAACGCGCACGGCACCGGAACACGGCTGAACGACGCTGCCGAAGCCGAGGCCCTGCGGACGGTGCTGGGGCCGGACGCATCCCGGATTCCGGTGTCAGCGACGAAGCCGATCCACGGCCACGCACTCGGCGCATCCGGCGCTATCGAACTCGCTGCCACCGTGATTGCCCTGCAGCATCGAACTGCGCCTGCCACGCTGGGCTTCGAGATGGCTCCGGGCGAGACCAGCCTCTCCGTCAGCGCATCGAGGCAGCCGATCGAAGGGCCTGTCGGACTCAGCAACAGCTTTGCCTTCGGCGGCGTCAATGCCTCCCTGATCGTCATGGTTCCGCCGGCGGGCTTTTCGCCAGCGAGTGCATCATGATGCCCGAAATCGCACCGCTTCTCCCACCGGCCTGGCAGGCCATTGTCGATTTCGACGGCACGATCTCGCGCCAGGATACGACGGACCTTATCCTGACCCGCTTCGCCGGTCCGCAATGGCATGCGATCGAGGAGGAGTGGCTGGCCGGTACGATCGGCTCGCGCGAGTGCATGCGCCGGCAGATCGAGCTCCTTCGGGTCTCCCCGCAGATGCTCGACGCCTTCATCGACACGATCGAGATCGACTCGGGGTTCTCCTCCTTCGCTCGCCTGTGCGCGCGGCATGACATCCCGGTCACCGTCGTCTCGGACGGGCTCGACCGCACGATCCACGCGGTTCTCGCGCGTGCCGGCCTCGCCCATCTGCGCGTCGTCGCCAATCATCTGAGCCATGCCGGGGCCGACCGCTGGTCGCTGTCGTCGCCGCATGCGGCGACGAGCGGCGCCTGCACGAGCGGCACCTGCAAATGTGCCGTCGCCGATGGCCTGTACCGCCCGCTCACCTTGCTCGTCGGCGACGGCAAGTCGGACCACTGTGTCGCCGGTGAAGCCGATCTCGTCTTCGCCAAGAAGGGTCTGATCGCGCATTGCCGCGAGCTGGGCCTGCCCCACCACCCTTTCATCGATTTCTCCGAGGCCACGGGCCTGCTGGAGAACCTGCTGCGGACCGAGGCTGCAAGCCCGCCGCGCGAACTGACACCCCGTTTCACGAAGGATATGATCGATGGATGACGGCTACACCCTGACGCTGTCGCAGCGCGGCGGGCAGACGGTCGAGGCGCCCGCGCCCCAACTCGGCCATAGGGACGAGCAGGCTCGCCTGCTCGCGCTCGATGCGCGGTACTGCTCCCATGGCGACACGGTTCACTACACGCAGTTCCCGAAGATTTTCTCGGGCTGCGAAGGCTCCTTCATGTTCGACGACGAGGGCAACCGCTTCCTCGATCTGCAGATGTGGTACTCGGCGGTCAATTTCGGCTACGCCAATCCGCGCCTGAACGATGCGCTGAAGCGGCAGATCGACACCCTGCCGCAGGTCGCCAGCCAGTACCTGCATCGCGAGAAGATCGAGCTCGCAGCGCTGATCGCGCAGGACGCCGAAGCCAAGTTCGGCGAGAAGGGCCGCGTCCACTTCAATGTCGGCGGCGCCCAGGCCGTCGAGGATTCGCTCAAGCTCGTGCGCAATGCCAGCAACGGCAAGAGCCTGATGTTCGCCTTCGAGGGCGGCTATCACGGCCGCACGCTGGGCGCATCGGCAATCACCTCGTCCTATCGCTATCGCCGCCGCTTCGGCCATTTCGGCGAGCGCGCGCATTTCATCCCCTTCCCCTACCATTTCCGGGGCCCCAAGGGCATGAGCAAGGAGGAGTACGGCGAACACTGCGTGGCGCAGTTCGCCCGTCTCTTCGAGAGCGAATACAACGGCGTCTGGGATCCCAAGACCGGCCAGGCCGAGTATGCGGCCTTTTACGTCGAGCCGCTGCAGGGGACGGGCGGTTACGTCATCCCGCCGAAGAACTTCTTCATCGGACTGAAGAAGGTGCTCGACGACTACGGCATCCTGATGGTCGTCGACGAGATCCAGATGGGCTTCTACCGAACCGGCAAATTGTGGTCGATCGAGCATTTCGGCGTGACGCCCGACATCATCGTCTTCGGCAAGGCGGTGACCAACGGGCTGAACCCGCTCTCGGGCGTCTGGGCCAAGGAAAAGCTGATCAACCCGACGATCTTTCCGCCGGGATCGACGCATTCGACCTTCAACGCCAATCCGCTCGGCACCGCCGTCGCGTTGGAGGCCATGAAGATGATGGCCGAGGACGACTACGAGACCATGGTGATGGAGAAGGGCGCCTACTTCCTGCAAGGGCTGGAGGAGCTGAAGCGCCGTCACAGCATCGTCGGCGATGTCGATGGGCTCGGCATGGCGCTGCGCATCGAGATCTGCGAGCCCCATGACAGCTACACGCCGTCCAAGCGCCTCGTCGACCTGATGTGCGACGAGGGCATGAAGGCCGATCTCGTGGTCGGCGGCCAGAGCTATGGCCTCGTCCTCGACATCGGCGGCTACCACAAGAACGTCATCACGCTGGCGCCGGCGCTGACCATGAGTCACGCCGAGATCGACCTCGCGATCAACCTGCTCGACCAGATGTTCACGCGCGTCGCCAAAGCCTGATTGCCGGAGAGATCGAGGATGCTCCTCCGCGTGATCGATCTCGACGGCAGCGTGGCGGGCCAAGAACCGCTGCGCCGGCGCATCGATGCGGGCGCCGCCGCCCGCATCGATGCCGCCGACCTGGCGCCCTGGCTGCGCATCGTCGCGAGCCGGGGGGCGCTGCGAAGCCTCGCTTCCAGGCTCCAACCTGATGCGGGCGGTCGCGGGAGCACGGTGACGTTCTACGGGTCGGGGGATTTTCACCATCTGACGGCGGGGTTGGTGGCCCCGATCGACGAGGATGTCACCATCGTCCATTTCGACAACCATCCCGATTGGGTCAGCTTTCCCGCCACGGTCAATTGCGGCGCCTGGGTCAACCGGGCGCTGGAGCTCCCGCATGTCCGGAAGGTGATCACCATTGGCGCCTGCAGCGACGATCTCGTGCGGCCCGAGCTGCAATTCGCCAATCTCGCCGCAGTCCGCGCCGGCCAGATCACGCTCTATCCCTGGCGGCATGCGCCCTCGCGCGTCTGGGGCCGCTACGGCAGCACGGCGAGCTACCGGCAGGAAGGCAACCATCTGCATTGGCGCAACCTCGCCGATGAGGATTGGGACGTTTTCCTCGACGAGCTGATCGCGGCGATCCCGACCCGGGCGGTCTGGCTGACCATCGACAAGGATGTGCTCGGTCCGCAGGACGCCTGCACCAACTGGGATCAGGGCGAGATGCCGCTCGACCACCTTCTCAGCGCCGTCGAGCGCCTCGCGCAGGCGCGCGCGATCGCTGGCATCGATGTCTGCGGAGACTGGTCCGAACCGTGCTTCGCAGATCCGTTCCGCGCGACACTCGCCTGGTTCGACCATCCGCCACGCGTCACGCCCACGCCCGAGCAACGCGCCGTCAACGCCCGCGTCAACGAGAGCCTGATCGATTGCTTCCAACGGGTGTTGTCATGAGCACGGCCGTCACCCTCCGGTTCATGCACCCGGCTCTTTGCGACCTTGAAGGCACTCCCCACGCCGTCCGACCGGAGATCGTCTGGTGACGGCCGCCGACTCCAGTTTGCGCTATTTGGGGGGTAGCACCGGCTTCCTCCTGATCCATGGTCTGGGCGGCACTCCCGTCGAGCTCAAGCTGGTGGCTCGCGCCTTGAATCGCGCTGGTCACACGGTGCATTGTCCACAACTCGCCGGGCATTGCGGCAGCGAAAGCGATCTGCTGGCGACAGGGTGGCGGGATTGGGCGGCCAGTGCTTTCGCCGAACTCGACCGCATGCGTCCGCGTTGCGACCGCATCATCGTCGGCGGGCTCTCGATGGGCGCGGTGCTGGCGATGCACGTGGCCGCCGAGCGCCGGGAGGAGGTCGATGGCCTGGCGCTGTATGCGCCCACTCTGCGCTATGATGGCTGGTCGATCCCGCGTTACGCCTTCCTGCTGAAGTGGCTGATCAGCACGCCGATGGGGCGGTGCTACAGATTTGCCGAACGCGAACCCTATGGCGTCAAGCACAGGCGCACCCGCCAGACCCTGGTCGAGGCCATGGCATCGGGTCATTCCTCCGAAGCCGGTCTGCAGGGCACGCCTGCGCGGGCCCTGCAGCAGATGTGGCGACTCGTCGACGAGACCCGCCGTCAGATGCCGACCATCACCTGTCCAACCCTTGTCGTCCATGCGCGCGAGGACGATGTCGCCGGCCTCGTCAACGCCTTCGAGATCCAGTGCAGGCTCGGCGGCCTGGTCGACGCGGTCATCCTCGACGACAGCTATCATCTCGTCACCATCGACCAGCAGCGCCACATCCTGATCGAGCGCTCGCTCGCGCTGGCGGCCCGTCTGGCCAGCAGCGGCGACGGCAACAGGCAGGCGCCGCAGGGCACTGTGGCGGCAGCATGAGGCGATATACCTGCAGCGTCGCCGAGATCGATGCCCACGCCTGGGATGACTGCCTGCCAGGCGAGGCGGAGAGCCATGCCTATTACTGCGCCTGCGACGCAGTTGCCGCGGAGAGCGGCGTCGGCCTGCGCATGTCGGCTGCCTGCGTCGAGGAGGATGGCGAAGTCGTCGCCCTGGTGCCGTTCTTCCGGCTGAACTATCGGCTCGATACGCCCTTGCAAGGGCGGCTGCGCGCTGCCGGCGATGCGCTGTTCCGGCATGCGCCGGGTCTCGTCACACTGAAAGTGCTCTGCGTCGGTTCGCCCTATGCCGAGCGTTGCCATCTCGGCTTTTCGCCGAAGCTCGACGCGGCCGGGCGCCGCGCGGCCTTCCAGGCGCTTGCCGGCGTGCTCGATCGCCAGGCGGCCGAGGAGGCGCTGCGTCTCGTCGTCTGGAAAGACCTGGCGCCAGCTGAAGACGAGGGCTTCGGTGGACTTCTGAAGCAGGCCGGCTTCGCCCGGATCGGCAGCTTGCCGATCGCGCTGCTGGACCTGCCCTATGCAGACGAGGCGGCCTATCTCGCCTCGCTCTCGGCGGCGACGCGCAAGGACATCAGGCGCAAGCTCGCCAGGGCGAGCGACGTCCGCATCACCTTCCGTACCGACATCGCCGGGCTCGAGCCTCAGATCGAAGCGCTCTACGACGCGACGCGGGAGCAGAGCGGCCTCGATTATGGCGAGCTCGAAGTGCTGCCGCCCGGTTATCTCGGGGCGGTCTCGCGCGCGCTCGGCGAACGGGCGGTCTTCGCGCTCTACTGGATTGGCGAAGAGCTCGCCGCCTTCAACCTGCTGCTGGTCGAGCCCGACCGCGTGATCGACAAGTTCCTCGGCATGCGTTACCCGCTCGCCCGCGAGCATAATCTCTACGCCGTGAGCTGGATGGCGAATGTCCGCTTCTGCCTCGGGCGCGGCATCCACAAGCTCCAGAGCGGCCAGACCGCCTATGCTTCCAAGCTGCGCTATGGAAGCCGGCTGGTGCCCTCGACCCTGCATGTCAGGCACCGGTCAGTGCCGCTGCAATGGGCGTTGCGTTCGCTGAGCCCCTGGCTCGGCTTCGAGCGCTTCGATGCCGATCTCGCCGCGCTCGTCCAAAAGAGGGCCGCATGAGCATCATCTCGCGACAGGCCGCGCCCTGGGCTCGCCAGGTCCCGATCTGGATCTGATCCGATCCCCGCAAGCTGGACCGTTTGCAGCTGCAGTTGTCCGCGCGACGGTCCCTTGGTTGGGAGGAGCGGAGGCGGCGTCGTTCGTCCGAGCGCATCGACGTGCGATGCGTGGCGCCGCCCGCGGTCGACGGGCGCTACTCCGCCAAAGCCGTCTCGGGCGTTACGTAAGGCTTCTGCAGGCTGGCCGCGACCGGCGCGTTGGTGATCTGCCCGCGATGGAGGTTGAGGCCGTCGGCCAGGTGGCGGTCGCCGCGAATGGCGTCGAGCCCCTTTGCCGCGAGCGCCAGGCCGAAGGGAAGCGTCGCGTTGTTGAGGGCATAGCTCGATGTCAGCGGCACTGCGCCCGGCATGTTCGCGACGCAGTAATGGATCACGCCGTCGACCTCGAAGGTCGGCTCGGCATGCGTCGTCGGCCGCGACGTCTCGAAGCAGCCGCCCTGGTCGATCGCGACGTCGACGAGAACCGCGCCCCGCTTCATCTGCGCCAGCTGAGCGCGCGACACCAGTCTCGGCGCCGCCGCCCCCGGAATGAGGACGGCGCCGATGACGACATCGGCTGCCATGATCTCTTCCTCGATCGCATGCAGTGTCGAGAAGCGCGTGCGGACCCGGCCGCCAAAGAGATCGTCGAGCTGCCTCAGCCGCGGCAGCGAGCGGTCGAGAACCACGACGTCGGCGCCGAGACCGGCCGCCATCCGGGCGGCGTGGGTGCCGACGACACCGCCGCCGATCACCACGATCCGCGCGGGCAGGACACCCGGCACGCCGCCCATCAGCATGCCGCGCCCACCCGCATGGCGCTTCAGCGAGGCGCCGGCCGCTTCGATGGCCAGCCGCCCTGCGACCTCGCTCATCGGCGCGAGCAAGGGCAGCCCGCCAAAGCGGTCGGTGACCGTTTCGTAGGCGATCGCGGTCACGCCGGATTCGGCCAGGCCGGTGGCCTGTGCCGGATCGGGAGCGAGATGGAGATAGGTGAACAGGATCTGGCCTTCGCGCAACCGCACCCATTCCGCGGGTTGCGGTTCCTTGACCTTGATGATCATCTCGGCCCTGGCGAACACCGTGGCCGCGTCGGCCGCGATCTGCGCTCCGGCTGCTTCATAGGCGGCGTCGGGCATGGATATGCCGCTGCCGGCGCCCGTCTCGATGAGCACGTCATGGCCGGCAGACACGTATTCGCGCACCGCCTCCGGCGTCAGCCCGACGCGATACTCATGAATCTTGATTTCCTTGGGAACGCCGACTCGCATGATCTTCTCCAGACGTCTTCGCGGTTACAACGCCTTGCGGCGGGTTTCGGATCCGACCTGCGATGCCGCGATGGGCCGGCTGTCGGCAGCGGATCAGTATTGCGGCACCATGGCGACGTTACGGGCGGCTTCCCGGATCGCCTCGAGCTGGTGGGGAGCCTGGTCCTGAGCGGATTGGCGGCGCAGGTTTGGCATGAAGGGATCGCTCACGCCGCTCGAAAGGCCTGACAGTGCCTCCATGATCGCCAGCCCGGCGAAGGGCACGGCGAGCGCGCTGTAGCCGCCCTCGTGGCACAGGACGAGCCGTCCCTGGCAAACCCGGTCGGCGCAATCCATAAGCATCTGCGTCAGAGCGCGATAACTGTCCGAATGCAGGTTCATCCGACCATAGCTGTCGTTGGCAAGGGCATCCAGGCCAGAGGCGACGATGATCAGATCGGGGCGATAGCGTTCGAGCGCCGGGACGACCACCTGCTCGAAGGCGGCCAGATAGGCGCCATGTCCGCAACCCGGCGGCAGGGGAATGTTGAGCGTCGAGCCCGGCGCCCCCGCTCCGCCGGTCTCGGTCGCATAACCGCCGGGGCTGTTGAGGAGCTCGTTCTGATGAACGGAGATCGCCAGCACCTGCGGGTCGTCCCAGAACAGCGCCTGCGTGCCGTCGCCCCAATGCACGTCCCAGTCGACGATCGCGATGCGCGACAGGCGATGCGCCGCCAAGGCGTGGCGGCTCGCGATCGCGACGTTGTTCAGGATGCAATAGCCGCGCGCCACGTCGCGCTTGGCATGGTGGCCGGCTGGCCGGACCAGCGCATAGGCGTTGCGAACATCTCCGCACAGGACCGCATCGACCGTCGCGATCGCCGCGCCTGCGGCAAGCCTGGCGATTGCCAGCCCATCCGGGCCGATATGCGCCATCCGGCCGAGTTGCCCTCCTTCACCGTTCTCGCTGACGGCGCGGACGCGGGCGAGATAGTCCGGCGCATGCACACGCAGGATGTCTTCGTCGCTCGCCTCGCGCGGGGCGATCGGCGTCAGCTTTGACAGCAGCCCGCTGGCATCGAGCAGATTCCGCAGGCGTCGCTTCGTCTCGGGATGGTCGAGCGCTTCATGGGGCTCGACGAAGGGCGCGTTCAGCCGCCCGGCATCGTGCCATGCGAAGAGCTCGTGCCAGCAAAATCCGGTTGTCATGAGCCTTCCCCGCAGCCCTGGCGCCGATCGTCGCGGCCCGTCTCAGCGTCGCGGCGTGGTGTAGACGACGTCGATCAGCTCCGCGATCTGCTCTGGCGTCGGGGGCCGGTCGATGAACTTGTCCTTCACCGCCTGCGCGATCGTGGCGTCGAGCCCCTTGATCGGACCGAACGCCAGGTACTCGCGTTTGTAGAAGGCGATCGCGCGCCTGGCGGCCGCCTCGTCGATCTTGTTGATCGTGGCATAAGGCTTGATCGACTGATCGAGGTTCGCGAAGGACTCGTCGATGCACTTGTCCAGCACTTCGAGGAATTTCGTCAGGACGGCGCGGCGGTTCTTCACGAAATCGGCGCTCGCGATGTTCACGCGGCCGGTCAGGTTCTGCTGGGATTCGATCTGGTCGCTGGAGAGCAGCACGCGGATGCTGCCGTCCTCGACCTTGTCCAGCAGGGATGGAACGACCGCGTAGCCGACATCGACCTGCCCGGTCATCACCATGGTATGCGTCGCGTCCATCGCCCCGGTCGCGACCGGTTTCAGGTCCAGCTTGTTGTCGCTCCGCAGGGCCAGGATCAGCGCCTCCATCGCGCCGCCCGGGCGTGGATAGGCGATGGTCTTGCCGTTGAGGTCTGCGATCGACCGGATCGGGCTCTTCGCGGGGACGTAGAAGAAAGCCCCGGCCTGTCCTGTGAACTGGGCGCCGATGATCTTGATCTTGGCTCCGCGCATGAAAGCGGCGAGCACGGCATTCGTTCCGGGCGAGTAGGCGAGGTCAGCATTGCCGGAGATGATGGCCTGGACGGTCTCGGCCCCTCCTCTGGTCCAGGCAACCTCGACGTCGAGGCCCGCCTTGGCGAAGTTGCCCCTCTCCTTGCAGAACAGGGGCTGCGACGTATCCCAGAGACCAACGAAGGAACTGGCGACCCTCACTTTTTCGAGCGTCTGCGCCGATGCGGGGCCAAAGGCCAGCACCGAAGCGGATAAAGCAAGCAACGCGTTTCGAACGAAAGACTTCATTCCCACCTCCATGGCTGGCAAAGCGTTGTTCGCCGAAAATCGGCGGAACCTATTGCGTAACCCCGCTGTCGACGGACATCCGGAAGCGACGGATCTGGATGTCGCTGAAGAGGCCCTGGACGACGAATGGGTCCTTCATGACGAGATCGGTCGCGGTTTCGCGATCCGGTGCGTCGAGGATCAGGATCTGGCCGAGGCGGGTCGCGCCGTCGTCCGACAGTTGCGGACCCGCGACGCGGATACGCGCCATCTTGTCGCCCCAGTAGCTGTCGTGATCGCCCCTGAAGGTCTCGCGCAGGGCAAGCTTCGAGGGGTCGACGGTGAGGATGGCGAGATACATGGCGGCCCCGGTTCCTGAATGCGAGCGAGCTCAAATGATCGATATGGATTTATGCATAAAAATATACCTTAATCTATAAGTTAATTAAGCTTGCGACGCGGTCGCTGTCCTCGCTCGCGCCTCCGGCAAGGTCGCCAGCGCGCGCGTCCGCGTCATTTCGAAGGGCGGCTGGCGTCAGATCCCGCAGCGCGCGACAATTTGCTAAAGCTTGAAGCTAACTCGACTTCGTGCGATGGCAGGCCTGAGAGCGGTGTTCGCGCTATCCGCAGCGCCGTCGTGACGAAGAGCAAGGTGTGAGATGGCCGAAAAAGCGCGCCGGTCCAAGACGGCGTCCGCGGATGAAGAAGCCGCCCAGATGGCAGGCCGAAAGACCCGCGCCAAAAAGGCCCCGGAGACGTCCGGCGCGGTGGAGGACACGCGATTCGCACCGCCGCTGACGGTTTCGCACCGCGAGATGCTGAACTCGGGCCGAGATGATGAATTCCGGCAGACGATCTACACGATCATCCAGGTCCTGAGCGAGCTGGAATCCTGCGGCGCCGCGTTCGGCCGGGCGATCGGCCTGACCCGCTCGCAGTTCGCGGTGCTGATGGGCGTCGCCTATCAGCAGGGCGAAACCGGCGTGAGGATCAACGTGCTGGCGAAATACGTCCAACTCGCCTCGACCCATGTCACGACCGAGGTCGGGGTGCTGTCGCGCAAGGGGCTGGTTTCTAAGAACGTCGACCTCGAGGATCGACGCAGCGTCCTGGTGAGGCTTTCACCCAAGGGCGAGGCCACGGTGACGTCGATCGCGCCTTTCGTCCGACGGGTGAACGACCTCCTGTTCAAGGGCGTCGCGCGCGAGCAGCTCAAGGCCATGCGCGAGACCTTCACGGCTCTTTCGATGAACAGCGAATTCGCGCTGGCCGAGGTCCGCCGGTTCGAGCGGGAGCAGCGCGCCGATCTGTAAGCCCGTCATTCAGCCGCCTTGCGGTCGCAGGCGGCGATGACGGCGATCTCCAAAAGTCCCTTGCCGTTCAGCTTGGACTGGACGCAGGAGCGCGCCGGGAGATTGCCGCGGTCGACCCAGGCGCTCCAGGCGGCGTTGAAGGCGGCGAAGTCGCGATCGATGTCGGCGAGCCAGACGGTCGCCGAGATCAGTGCTGCCTTCGAGGTTCCGGCCGCTGCGAGACACAAATCCACCTCGGCCAGCACCTGTTCGGTCTGGCGGGTCATGTCGGCTTCATCGTCCGCCGGCATGATCCCCGAGAGATGGACGCAGCCGTTGAACGCCACCGAGTCACCGCGATGCGGCAGGCCATTGCGGTTGAGGCGCTCGATGTCCATGCCCAGTCCCTGCACTGTCGCCAATCCTGCCGGCGCACCGGCGCCAGAGATGAGGTGGCCTATTTCATTCCGCGATTGGCTTCCTCGCGCAGATCCGTCCAGATGCTGCCGACCAACTGGCCGAAGCGCTCGCTGGCGATGATCTCGGAGGAGCGTGGGCGGGGCAGATCGATATCCACGATGCGTTTGATGCGTCCGGGTCGGTAGGACATGATGACGACGCGGTCGCTCAGCTGCACGGCCTCGGTGAGGTTGTGGGTAATGAGCAGCGTCGTCTGCTTCAACGCCTGCTGGATCTGAAGCACCTTGTCGCCGAGCAGGATCCGGGTCTGTTCGTCGAGCGCTGCGAAGGGCTCGTCCATCAGCAGAATCTTGGGTCTCACGGAGAGCGTGCGCGCGATCGAGACGCGCTGCTTCATGCCGCCCGACATCGCGGCCGGGTAGTGGTCCTCGAAGCCTTCAAGGCCGACCAGCGCCAGCATCTCGCGCGCGCGCTCCATCCGTTCCGCCTTCGGGACGCCGGCGGCCTCCAGCGGAAACAGCACATTTTCCAGCGCGGTGCGCCAGGCGAAGGTCGATTCCTCCTGGAAGACGCTGCCGATCGTGCGGCGTGCCGACGCATCGGTCTGTCCGTGGACCGCGACGCTGCCGTCATAGCGGGCGAAGAAGCCGCCGATGATGTTAAACAATGTCGACTTGCCGCAACCGCTCGGCCCGATGATCGAGATGAATTCGCCATCGGCAATGTCCAGGGTGAAATCCTGGACGGCCCATTGTGGAGCCTCGGCTGTGCCGTAGGCCTTCCCGACCTCGCGCAGGCTTAGCGCGGGAACGGCAGGCGGCGCGCCGCCGCCTGCCGTTGACGGAGTGTGATCGAGGACCATGGTCATACTGTTCAGCGCCTCCCGTGTTGAACCGATCGGCAGCGGCTAAGAACCATCACCCGCTCCCACGCTCGTGTCACGCGCTGACAGCGGCGCTCCGCTGCCGGATGCGCTCGAGCTTCCATGGCGCGAAATGCGGGTCCAGCTTGAAGAGCGATTGCGCGTTGCCCCCGAGGATCGCCCTCTTGCCGTCTTCCTTCAGGAAAGGCAGGTCGTAGATCGTGCTCGGCAGGTCCATGTCCCAGTGCGGATAGTCCGACGAGTAGAGGAGCTGGCTCTCGGCGTTCATCATCTTGAAGGTCAGCTCCAGCGCGTCCTGGTTGTCGACCATTTCCATGGGCTGCGAGGTGTAGAACATCTCGCGCATGTAATCGCTGGGCTTGCGCTTGAGCAGCGGCGCATCCGAGCTGCGCATCATGAACTCGTTGTCGAGGCGCTGCATCAGGAACGGCACCCAGGCGAGGCCGCTCTCGATCCAGAGCGTCTTCAGCTTCGGGAAGCGCTCCGGCATGCCGTTCATGAGCCAGTTGGTCATGTGCACCATGTTGTGCCAGACGAACCCCAGCGCATGCACCGAGATGAAGCGGTTCATCAGTGCCGTCGATTTGTCGCCCCAGGTGTAGGCGGCGTGGAAGCCGAGCGGCAGGCCGCGTTCCTGCAGGGCGCCATAGGTCCGCACGAAGGCGTTGTCCTGGACGCTCTTGTAGTGCGTCGAGGTGACCATGAAGCCGATCACGCCCTTCCGATCGCCAAATTCCTCGACCATCTTGTAGCAGGCGTCGGGATCATTGAAGGGCAGATAGAGCATTGAGGTCAGGCGCGGCTCCTCCGCGAGGATGTTGTCGCAGAGCCAACGGTTATAGGCGCGGGCCAGCGCCACCTCGACCTCGACGCGGGGACAGGTCGAGATGTTGAGCATCGGCGTCGGGAACATGCAGGCCATGTCGACGCCCATCGGGTCCATCCAGCGCCGCATCAGCGTGATGTCGCGGTGAATGGTCGGCGGTGTGGCCTCGTGCTTGCGCAGCGGATAGCGCGTCACGCGGCCGGCCATTTCCTGATACGAGCCGTCGACCGAGGTCACGCCGCCGCGCGCCATGCCCTGGTAGAGCGCCTCGTCGCGCAGCACCGGATCCTCGATGTATTTCGCAATCTCGCCGAAGGCCTCGGTCTCGTAGTGATGCGAGTCGACATCGACGATGAGGAAGTCCTCATAGCTGCGGTCCTGCGCCTGCTGATAGGCGTTGCTGAGATGCTGCTCGGTGTCGAACGACTTGCGGGCCGGCTCGCGGAAAACGCCTGCGGTCGCGGTCATGGACGTTCCCTCCCAGGAGCGGCTTTCGCGACCTGGCGCGAGCCGAGGTTGGAGACCGCCTGCCAGGCGGCCAGTTCGAAGACGGCGAGCTCGACGCTTTCCAGGATCGCGGTGCAGGCGATCACGGCGTCGGTCGCCGAGAGGGTGTTGTTGCCGGCAAAGGTCACCGGGACCTCGCCTTCCTGCGCCTTGGCCGCGAGCAGGCGGATGGAGCTGGCGAAAACCGCCCCGAGATGGGCGTCGTCGATGGTGTGGATCGCACCGGCATCGGTGGCCTCGGCGAAGCGGCGGGCGAGTTCGGCCGCCAGCTCGCCGGTGGAAAGGCCTGCCGCATCAGAGCTGTACATAGACGTTCCCCTCGCGGACGACGGCGCGATGCTTGTGCAGCCGGAGCTTGGGGTCAATGACGTGCTCGCCGGTCTTGATGTGGAATTCATAGCCGTGCCAGGGGCAGATGATGTGCAGGTCGTTCTCGTCGTAGCGCTGGCCGAGAAACTGGCCGTCCTCCGCGATGACGTCCTTCACCTGGGGAATCCGCACGCCCTCGCAGGCTGGTCCGCCCTGATGGGGGCAGCGGTTGCGGTAGGCCAGGTATTCGCCGTCGTGCAGCAGCACGCCGATCTGCCTGCCGGGTTCCCCGACGAGGCGAACTGTTCCGTCGTCCAGTTCGCCGACCTTGCATACATAGAGCTCGTTCATGAGGCCCTCTTTTTAATAAGGTGTATTATAATAAGGTGCCTATGGAGTTTGTGTCAATTGACAAGGTGCCTTACCTTTCGCCTATTGCGACGAAATTTTCAGCGAGGCCTCATGGACGACGATAGCGATAGGCCTGCCGATATCGGCATTGGCTGGCGACTGCGGCGCGCGCATATGGCCTTCAGCCGCGGCTTCAGGCAGGAACTCGCCAAGGCGGACGTGTCCTTCGGCCAGTTCGTCCATCTCGAGCGGCTCTGGGACCATGATGGCCCGACTCAGGCCGAACTGTCCCGCGCCGTCGGGATCGAGACAGCGTCCTCGACGACGATCCTTGACGAACTCGAGCGCCGCGCTTTCGTGACCAGGGTCCGCAATCCGGACGACCGCCGCAAGATCAACGTCTATCTCACCGAGGCCGGCCGTGCGCTCGAACCGCTGCTGCTGGAGCGCGCCCGGGCCGTCAACTTCGCGGCAAGGGCGAGCCTGCCCCCGGGGCAGATCGAGAATCTCTTCGCCATGCTCGAAGCCGTCACCGAGGCGCTTAACGAGACTTACCCGCAAGCAAGCCAGAGCGACACCCGCGAGCGGCTGCGGAGCTGACCGGCCAGGGCGCCGATTCGCAGCAAGCGTGCCGCGCGTCACAGCGTGACGTTCACGTTCTTGATCTGCGTGCAATCGAGCAATTCCTCGATCGATTCCTCTCGTCCCATGCCCGACTGCTTGTAGCCGCCGAATGGCGCCCCCAGAAAATGACTGCTGCTGCCGTTGATCCAGATATAGCCGGCCTGGACGCGCGCGGCCGCCCGGTGAGCGGTCTTCAGGTTCTGGGTCCAGATCGAGGCGGTAAGGCCGAGATCGGAATCGTTGACCGCCTCGAACATCTCGTCCTCGTCGTGCCAGCGGATGATCGACATCACCGGCCCGAAGATCTCCTCGCGGGCGATGGTCATCTGCGGCGTGACATCGGCGAAAACCGTCGGCGGATAAAAGAACCCCTTGGAATAGACCGGATCGGTGGGCGCCTGCCCGCCGGCGACGAGGCGTGCACCTTCCCTGACGCCGACATCGACATAGTGCATGGTCTTTTCGAGCTGCTGGCGGCTGACGAGGCAGCCCATCTGGGTCGCCTCGTCGGTGGGCAGGCCGAAGGGCATCTGCGTGACGGCCTTGACGATGGCATCGACGACCTCGTCATGCAGCGAATCGTGCAGGAAGATGCGCGAGGTCGAGCCGCAGGACTGGCCGCACCAGGTGAAGTTCATACCCTGCACCGCGCCGGCCGCGACCTTGGCGGGGTCGCTGTCGGGATAGGCGATCAGCGCGTTCTTGCCGCCCAGTTCGAGGCCGACCTTCTTCAACGTGCCAGCGGCGGCTCGCGCGATCGCCTTGCCCGTCGAGACCGCCCCGATCAGGCCGACCTTGGCGACGAGCGGATGCGCGACCAGGGCCTCGCCGCATTCGCGACCGCCCGTCACCACGCCGATGACGCCGGGCGGAAAGAGCGGTCCGATCAACTCGGCCAGGCGTAGCGTCGAGAGCGGGGCCTGATCCGGTGGCTTGATGATCAATGCGTTGCCGGCCGCGAGCGGCGCGGCCGCCCGCGAGGCGGCGAAAAGGAAGGGATGGTTGAAGGCATTGATGCGGACCACGACGCCGAGCGGCTCGCGCAGCGTGTAGTTCAGGTTGTCGTCGCCGAAGGGGATCGTCGAGCCCTTCAGCTCGGTCACCAGACCGGCGAAGAACTCGAAGGCTTCCGCCCCGCCGATGGAATCGCGGATCATGCGCTTGAAGGGACCGCCGGAATCGGCGGAATCGATCAGGGCGATCTCCTCGGCATGGTCGCGGATGACTCTCGCCGCTTCGCGCAGGATGGCGGCCCGCTCCGCCGGCTTCACCGCGCGCCAAATCTTGAATCCGTCATGGGCGGCGCGTACCGCGGCGTCGATATCGGCCGCGGCCGCGACCGCGTAGGAGCCGAGGCTTTCGCCCGTCGCAGGATTGATGGTCTGCTCGGTCACGCCGGAGCGCGCCGGCGACCAGCGCCCGCCATAATAGAGCTCGCGGTTCTGAGGAAGCTTGTCGAGATAGGCGGTCATGGTCACACCTCACAGAGAATTCAGCGACATCCGTGATTTCAGCCGGAACCATCGCCATAGCCAGCCTCGATATGGACATCGAGCAGCGCGATCTTGCCGGCCCTGACGGCTGCGACGGCCTCCTTCATGGCGGCATGCAAGGCGTCGCGGTCCTTGATCGGGCCGACGGCATGCGCGCCCTGCGCGCGCGCCATCGCCGCGATGTCGGGCTCCGGATCGGCGATGCGCTGGCCGATCCACTTGTTCTCGACCGGCCGGTCGCGCTTGCGCGCTACGCGCTCCTGGTGCTGTTCGTCGTTGAAGTAGGAGCGGTTGTTGGCAACGATGACGAGAAGCGGGATGTCGTAATGTGCCGCCGTCCAGATCGCGGTCACGCCCATCAGCGTGTCGCCGTCTCCCAGCACCGCGACCGGCAGGCGATCGCTGCCGCGCAGCGCCAGTGCCGAACCGATCGCCATGCCCGGGCCGGAACCGACCCCGCCGCCGCCTGAATGCCCGAGCTGATCGAGTGGATGGTCGAAATCCATCAGCGTACCGTCCCAGCTGAGCGGCAGGCGCGTCAGCGAGACCGGAGCCCCCTCTGTCGCCTGGTCGAGCGCGTAGGCGATCTCGGCAAGGGTGAGCTCCGGCTTGGGAGCGGGCTCTGCCGGACGACGGCGGGGGGTGACGTAGCGCTGCCCCGCCTCCGGCAGCCTGGCGAGCAGCGCGGGGGTGAAGGCTTCGGGCGTCGTCGCGACATGCAGGTCGATCGCAGGCAGGGCCATGTGATCGAAGCTGAAGCCGTTGTGGACGTGGTGATCGACAGAGACCTGGATGACTTTGGCGGGGCAGGGGACGCCTGGCCAAACCACGCTGGCGAAGCCGGCGAGATCGACCCAGTCGAGCGAGACGATCAGATCGGCTTCCGCCAGCCGTGCGATGGCCGGTTTCGTCAGGTTCATGCCGGGTGGGCCGGCATGCAGGGGATGCGCGGTGGGGAAAGCGGCGCCGACCTTCAGGTCGGTCGCGACCATGGCGCCGAGCCGCTCGGCGAGAGCAACGCGCGCCTGCCATGCAGCAGGGTCGCGCGTGACGCGGCCCATCAGAATGGCGGGCCGCTTGGCTGCCGCCAGCATCGCCACCACCCGGTCGAGCTGCGCCGCGTCGGGAGCCGGCGCGGCAATCGGCTGGTAACGGGAAAGGTCGCAGGGCTCCTTGCGGGGCGCGCAGGCGGATTCCTGAACCTCGGCGTCCAGATTGATGTAGACCGGCCCGGCGGGCGCCGTGAGCGAGAGCTGCATCGCCCGGAGCAGCGCTTCTTCCGCCGCCTCCACGGATGCGGGCTGGTCGTCCCACTTGACGTAACCGCGCACCAGCGCGCCCTGGTCGCGCATGGTGTGGATCCAGTCGATAAAAGGCCGGCGCTTTGCGGCGTCGACTGGACCCGTCGCCCCAAGCACGAGCATCGGCAGACGATCGCACCACGCATTGAAGATCGCCATCGTCGCGTGCATCAGGCCGACATTGGCGTGAAGCGCTACCGCCAGCGGCTTGCCGCAGGCCTTGGCGTAACCATGGGCGATCGCGGCAGCATGCTCCTCGTGCAGGCACACCAGCATCTTGGGCGCGGTATTGCCGAGATAGTTGACGAGGCTATCGTGCAGTCCGCGAAAGCTCGATCCGGGATTCAGGCAGATATAGGGCAGGTCGAATTGCGCCAGCAGGGCGGCGATACGGTCGCTGCCCCAGCTCTGGCTCGGCGTGCCGCGCATCAGTGGAGCTTCGCGGGCAGTTGCCGCCCCGGCCTCGTGGTCGGCGCCTGGTCGCGTGCTGCCTGTCATCGGATCCCCTCATCGTCAGTTGCCGAATTTATATTCATTAGATAGATAAATACCGTATGTGTTTTGGCGGGTCAAGACAATGCGGCGACAAGCCGGATGCCAGTTTCGCTGCGCCTGCGCGGCGACGGCTTTGCGGAATTCCCCCGGGAGCGCAAGCGTGCTCGCGGAAGCGGCATATTAGCTACAAATTTAAGCTTGTTGTTTAATTGGAAAATGTATCTAATATGAGGTCTCGGCGGGCGTTTTCCGTCATGCCGAGGCTGAAGTAGCAACGATATGCTCAGTCAAAAAAGAGGGGAAATGCGATGCGCAAGCCGATTGCTGCAACTATCGTTCTTCTATCGGCCTATGCCGGTGCGACGGCAGCCGCCCAGGCCCAATCCATGGAAAAGGTCAATGTCGCGGTTTCGTGGGTCGGGCTTTGGGACACGTCCCAGCCGACCTTCTGCAAGGATCGCGGCGAGTTTGCGAAGGCAGGGCTCGACGTGCAGATCACGCCGACGCGGGGTGGCTCCGAGACGGTCCAGGCCGTGATCGCCGGTGGGATGGACATTGGCTACTCGCCCGGCACCTCGGCGGTGATCGCTGCCTACGTCAAAGGCGCGCCGATCAAGATCGTCGGCTCGGAGTTCGTCGGGCAGAACGACACGTTCTTCTATGTTCCCGCCAAGAGCGCGATCAAGACGGTCGAAGACATGGCCGGCAAGAAGGTCGCCTATCCGCGTCCGGGCGGAGCCACCGAGGCGGTGCTGCTCGGGCTCAAGGCCGAGCGCAAGCTCGACTTCACCGCAGTATCGACCGGCGGCATGGACGCGACGCGCACGATGACCATGACCGGGCAGGTCGACGTCGGCTACTCGGTTCCGCCGTCGGGGCTCGATGCTGTGGCGAGCGGCGAGATCCGCGTGCTCTTTGCGGGCGACATCGTGGAGTCGCAGCGGGGCGTCTCGGCGCGTGTGAACATCGCCCACACGAACTTCCTGAAGAACAGGCGTGACGTTGCCAAGAAATTCTTCAAGGTTCTCGATGAATGTGTCGACTGGGCTTACCAGAACAAGGAGAAGAGCATCAAGATGTACGCTGACCTCAACAAGGTCACCGTTCCCATCGCCACGGAAGCTCTGAAATTCTATGGCCGTGATCAGCTGAAATTCGCTCCGATCAAGGGCTTTGACGCGTCGATCAAGGGCGCCATCGAAGCAAAATTTATCGACAAGGATCTGACGGCAGAGCAAAAGGCCGACATCATCGACTTGATGAACTGAGCCGTTCGTCAACCCGGCGGTCTGCGCGATACCCGCAAACGGGCGCGCAGGCCGCCTCTCTGTTCGACAACGCCCGGAGTTCTGGATGACGCGCGCCTTTGCCGCGGTCGAGGCGATGTATCCGACCACCGACGACCTTCACGTCGCGGCACGCCGGACCATGCCGCGCTTCGTGGCCGACTACATCGACGGCGGCTGCGGCGGAAACGCGGTCGTGCTGCGCAACAGGCAGGCCTTCGACAGCACCATCATGCTCCCCCGCTACGGCTGTGGCGCCGCCGAGGTATCCACCGCCACGGAGCTTTTCGGTCGGCGTTACGCCGCCCCCTTCGGCGTTGCGCCGATGGGGCTTGGCGCGCTGGTCAGGCCGCGCATGGAGATGCTGCTCGCCAGCGCGGCCCAGGCCGCCAATTTGCCGTATATCCTCTCCGCCGCCGGCAGCGCCGGCATCGAGGAGATCGCCGCGGTTGCGCCGGATGTGTTCTGGTTCCAGCTGTTCGGGCTGCCGCGTGACGACCACCGCGTCACCTTCGACCTGATCGGCCGAGCCGAGCGCGCCGGCGCCCAGGTTCTCGTCTTGACGATCGACACGCCGGTGCAGGCCCGCCGGCCTCAGGATCTGCGCAACCGGCTCGGCGCCGGCTTCCGGCCGACGCCGCGCATGTTGCTCGACCTCGCCTGCCATCCGAAATGGCTCGCGGGGCTGCTTCGTCATGGCCGGCCAGGATGCGAGACGCTTCGTCCCTATCTGCCCGTCGGCGCGACGGCGGCTGCGCTGACCGCGTTCGCCCGATCGGAAATCCAGGGTGGTTTCACCTGGGATCTCGTCCGCCGGGTTCGCGACGCCTGGCCGCGCGCGCTCGTCGTCAAGGGTGTGCTGGACGCAGAAGATGCACAGTTCGCGCTACTGTCCGGGGCTGACGGCGTCATCGTGTCCAACCATGGCGGACGGACCTTCGATGCGGCGCCGGCGAGCCTCGCCATGCTGCCGGAGGTCGTGGCCGCTCTTGCGGGGAGGGGAGCGGTCCTGCTCGACAGCGGTGTGCGGAGCGGCCTCGATATATCCCGGGGACTGGCGCTCGGCGCGCAGGCAACCTTTCTCGGCCGCCCTTTCCTCCATGCGGTCGCCGCGCTCGGCGACGAAGGGGGCGACTATCTGATCGCTCTGCTGAAGACGGAGCTGCGGCACAGCATGATGCAGCTCGGAGCCGGCGCCGCTGCTGATCTGCGGTCAGTCACGGTGCTACGCGGTTGACGGCGTTCGCAGTTTGGGCGTCCTGCCTCGAGGCCGGCTTACCATGCGTAGACCCACCAGTGCTCGGAGGGCAGTGGCTCGACCCGGCTGCGGGCGTCGAGATTGCGGTAGCCTCCCCCAAAGAAGACCAGCGGCTGGGCTGCCTCGCCGCCATGGAGGGTCAAGGTCAGGACGCGGCCGAGGATAATGATATGGTCGCCGCCGTCCAGGATAGAGTGCGTATCACACTCGAACCAGGCGAGAGCCCCCGGAAGGAGTGCGGCGCCGCTCGCCTCGCCGCGAAGCGTTTCGACGCCCTCCCACTTGTCGCCCTGCGAACGGCCGAAGCGGCTCGACAGGTCCCGCTGAGATTGGTCGAGCACGTTGACGGCGAAGTGCTCGACGCTGTTCCAGGCCGAGAACGATTTCGAGTTGCGCCCGACGCTGAAGAGAACCAGTGGCGGGTCGAGCGACACCGAGTTGAACGAGCTGACGGTCGCGCCGATGCGCTCGCCGCCGCTGTCAGCTGTGACGATGGTCACGCCTGTCGCGAACATGCCAAGTGCGGCACGGAAGTCCAGCGCCGTGAAGCCCGTGGCGCAGGCTTGACCAGCCGCGGCGCCAGGGGTGGCAGTTACGGGCACGCCCGACGCCGCCATCAGAGCACCGGCATTGCAAGCGCGCGATCGACCAGGTCGGTCGAACGCTTGACGTCATAGTTGCGATACATGTTCTGCTTCACCAGGAAGGACGCGCCGCCGTAGAACTTCTCATACTGCTGGTGACGCGCACCGAACTCCGAGCCGATGAAGTCCCAGGCGAGGCGCATCAATGCGATGCGCTCGCGCGCACCCGATACGCTGGACGCCAGGTAGCGCTCGATGTCGGCTGACGTCTCCGGGCTTTCGAGATCCTTGAGCGACGAGGGCATTGTAATCATCGCCGCGCCGGTCAGCTCGCGGATGATCTCGATCATGCGCGGGTTGATCTCGGACTGAAGCGCCATCACGGCGTAGAGCGCGGAGCGGGATGGCCAGACAACCCCCTTTTCATCGATGGTCGCCTTGATCTCCTGGGACTCCAGCATCGTCTCGACGATCGAGGCGAGCGCCGCCAGCTCGCCCATCTGAACCATGACCGGCGGTACGCCGGCATTGCCGGTGGCCTCGTTCATGCGCTGGGCGAGCCCGACCATGAAGCGCAGCTTTGTGGCATAGCGGGCCTGCGCCTGCAGGTTGCCATAGGCATGCGAGGGCGTCTTCCACCACTGGTCGCGGCAGACGTCGATGTTGCGGTAGATGAAGACGTGCTCCCAAGGCACGAAGACGTTGTCGAGCACGACGAAGCAATCGGACTCGTCGAAGCGGCTGCTCAGCGGGTGGTCGAAGCCGTTCTGCGCCTGACTGGCGAAGGGGCGGCGCGGATAGAGCTTCAGGCCGGGCGCATTCATGGGGATCGCAACGCCGATCGCGTAGTTCTCGTCGCCCGGCTGCAGCGGGTGGATGCAGCTCAGATAGAGCACGTCGGAATAGAGCCCGGCGGTGGCGAGCTGCTGGGCGCCTGCGATGACGATTCCGCCGTCCTTCTCCTTCACGACGCCGGCATAGAGCGTCGGATCGCTCTGCTTGTGCGCGGGCTTCGAACGGTCGATCTGCGGCGGCACGATCGCGTAGGTCGCCCAGAGATGGTTCTCGCGCATATGCTCGTAATAGGAGACGACGTTCTCCGCGAAGTGCTTGCCGCCGGCGGCGAAAACCTCGGGCACCGCCGCGTAGCCGCAGAAGAAGCCGGCGACGTGATCGGGCGTGCGGCCCATCATGCCGAAGGTCGATTCCGACCAGGTCTCCGAGGCCAGCCGCTTCGCCTTGAGGTCGGCATGGCTGCGCGGAATCTGGAACGCCTTGAGGACGGGGTTCCCGGTCGTCGGCGAGGTGTAGGTCATGCGCTCCGACATCGCCGGGTCGGAGGCAATGTCGTACAGGTGCGCCGCGGAGAGCGCAGCCTGCCTGAGCGCCGGATGCTTCGTGACGTCGCGCACGCGCTCGCCATCGATGTAGACGGTACGCCCGTCGGCAAGCGAGCGCAGATATTCCGCCCCCGTGCGCATCGCGGCGGGTGGCTGCACGGGCAAGGTACGGGCCTGCGGGACAGCGGACATCGCAATTCCTCCAGATGATCTTCGATACGAGATCAATTAGCTACGTTATGTAGCTACTAAATGTAACTTAAATATGTTCCTGTCAAGCGGTTTGGTGAAGCCGCGCACGAGGCGAGGGGGCCGCCTTGCCCGGGTGCGGCCAAGCAAATCCATGTTGCGCCTTATCATAAGATGGCTTACAAATTTTGGGGTGTGATTTCGGCCTTGCGCACGCGGCCGTCCGCCGGCGCCACGGGCGCCCCCGGCCTGCGAAGCGCGAAATGACGGGGGAAACGATGGCGGCTGTGGGTTATCGGGACCTGCGCGATTTCATCGCGCTTGTGGACGGCATTGGCGACCTGAAGCATGTGCGCGGCGCGGCCGCCGATTTTGAGCTCGGCGCCATCACCGAGGTTGCCGCCGGCTCCCCGGCGTGTCCGGCGTTGCTGTTCGACGAGATCCCCGGGCTCAGGCCGGGCTTCCGCGTGTTTTCCAACGCGACGGTCAACACACGGCGAGCGGCGCTCGCGCTTGGCATCGATCCCGCGCTCTCGCCGCTGGAAGTGCTGAAAAGCTGGAAGCAGCGTCGCGGTTCGCTGAAGCCGATCGACCCGGTCACGGTCAAGGATGCCGCCTTCCTCGAGAACAGCATGCAGGAGGGACGGGTGGACCTGTCGACCTTCCCCTGCCCGATCTGGCATCGCGGCGATGGCGGCCCCTATATCGGCTCCGGCAGCCTGGTCATCACCAAGGATCCCGACGAAGGCTGGGTGAACGCGGCGATCTATCGCGTTCAAGTCCACGGGCCCGATCGCGTGACCGTCCAGTTCGACCATAAGGGACGTCACGGGGCGATGATCTCGAGGAAGTATTGGGATCGCGGCCAGCCTTGTCCGATCGCGATCGTGCACGGCCAGGATCCGGCTCTGTTCATCGCCGGCTTCGAATACCTGCCGGAGCGCCACTCGGAATACGCTTTCGCCGGCGCGATCAAGGGCGAGCCGATCGAGGTCTACGAACTGCCTGTCACGGGCCTGCCGGTGCCGGCGCGTGCCGAGATCGTCATGGAAGGCTATCTGCTTCCTTTCGACGAGGTCAGCCTTCCCGAGGGGCCGTTCGGCGAGTTCACGGGCTATTATGCGGCCGACAAGCGGCCGGCCCCGGTGATGGACGTCAAGGCTGTCCATTATCGCAACGACCCGATCCTGCTCGGCTCGCCACCGCTCAAGCCGCCGCGCTTCCATTTCGGCATCCCGTTCCGCGCCGCCAGTATCTGGGCCAATCTCGAGGCCTGCGGCGTGGACGAGGTTGTCGGCGCCTGGCAGCACGTCTCCCAGCTGATGACGGTGGTGGCGATACGCCAGCGCTATGCCGGCCACGCAAAGCGGGCCGCTCTGATCGCTGCGGCCAACAGCTATATGGGCCGCGTCGTCGTGGTCGTGGACGAGGATGTCGATCCATCGAACCTCGCCGACGTGATGTGGGCGGTGACGACGCGGGCGGAGCCGTCGGAAGATGTCGACATCGTCCGCAACGCCTGGAGTTCCTCACTCGATCCGCGCATCTCCGCCGCCGACCGCGATGTCGGGCGCACCTCCAATTCCAAGATGATCATCGACGCCTGCATTCCCTTTGAGCATCTCGCCACCTATCCGAAGTCCTCGGCGCTGTCAGTCGAAGAAGCGCTGGCGGTGAAGAGGCGCTGGCCCGACATCCTGGGAGCCTGACACGATGACAGCGAGCCGGCTGATCGTCGGCATCTCGGGTGCTTCGGGCGTGATCTACGGCGTGGCCGTGCTCGACGCCGCGCGTGCGCTCGGGCTCGAGACGCATCTGGTGATGACGCGCTCCGCCAAGGTCACGCTTGCGCACGAGATGTCGCTGAAAGTGCGCGACATCGAGGCGAGGGCCGACCACGTCCATGCTGTCGAGGACATCGCGGCGCCGATCTCCAGCGGCTCGTTCAAGACGCTGGGCATGATCGTTGCGCCTTGCTCGATCCGCTCGCTCTCCGAGATCGCCTATGGCACGACCTCGAGCCTGCTCTCGCGGGCAGCGGACGTTGTCCTCAAGGAGCGGCGCAGGCTCGTCCTGATGGTGCGGGAGACGCCGTTGCATCTCGGTCACCTGCGCAGCATGGTCCAGGTCACGGAAGCCGGCGCGATCGTGATGCCGCCCGTGCCGGCCTTCTATGCCAGACCGGAGAGCATCGACGACATCGTCAGGCACTCCGTCGGCCGCGCGCTCGATCTCTTCGGGCTCGATGTCGGTGGGCTGAAGCGCTGGGGCGAGGGGGAGCGGTGACCGGCGCGCCCGAGCCGGCCGGAGGGCTCGATCTCGATTCCCCGTTCTGGCACTTCGCGCTGCGCGTCTACGCGCAGCCGGGCGTCGCGCCGCAATGCCTGAGCCTGCAGGACGAGAACGGCGTCGACGTGAACATGCTGCTCTTCGCCGCCTGGTGCGGCTGCGTCGGCCGGGAGCTGGAAGCCAGCGACATCGAGGCCGCGGCGATGCATGTCCGTGCCTGGACGCAGGCCGTGGTCGTGCCGCTGAGGCAGGCTCGCCGGGCGTGGAAGGAGCTCGCTCCGGCCGCGTCGACCGCGCAATCCGGGCGCGAGACGCTGAAGTCGGTCGAGCTCCTGTCGGAGCGGATCGTCTGCGCCATGCTTTATGCTGTCCATGGCAGGCTCGGGGCGCCCGCAGCGCCCGATTGCACGAAGTCCGCTCCCGTCGCGGCCAATCTCGCGCTGGTGATGGCCCGCGCGGGCGTCGAGCCTGGCCGCGCAAAGGCGGCGTCCGCGCTTCTGGTTGCGGCCTGCCGGGCCGCCGCCTGATCGTCAGGTGAGTTCGCGCGCGGCCGAGAAACGGTTTTCTGGCACGTCCAGGCCGAGATGGTCGCGCAGCGTCGTCCCGGTATAGTCGCGCCGGAACAGGCCGCGCTCCTGCAGCTCCGGAACCACGAGCGCGACGAAGTCATCAAAGGTGCCGGGGAAGGTGGCCGGCACCAGCATGAAGCCGTCGCAGGCCCGGCTGGTGAACCAGGTCTCCATGATGTCTGCGATGGTGGCCGGTGAGCCGCAGGCGACGAGATAGGCGCGCGAGACGGCGAAGATATTGTAGATGTCGCGCAGCCTGCAACCCGGCCGCTGCGCCAGGGTGCGGATCACGGCATGGTAGCTGTGGATATGCGCCGAAGGCGGCAGATCGGGCATGGGGCCGTCGAGATCATAGCCCGACATGTCGTGGCCGAGCCGCTCGGAGAGCGTGTTGAGCGCGCTGCGATCGTCGATCAGCTCGACCATGGTGGCAAGCTTCGCGCGCGCCTCCTCGTCGGTCTTGCCGATGACGGGAAAGAGGCCTGGCATGACATGGCATTGCTCAGGAGAGCGGCCGGCCGCCGCGACGCCGTCCTTGGTCTCCCGATAGAACGTCCTGGCCGCGTCGAGATCCTGCTGGACGGTGAAGATCGCCTCGGCGTAGCGACAGGCGAAGTCGCGCCCGGCATTGGAGGCGCCCGCCTGGACAATGACCGGGCGGCCCTGCGGCGTCCGCGACAGGTTAAGCGGCCCTTTGACCTTGTAGAACCGGCCGTCATGGTCGATCGCGTGGATCTTGCCGGGATCGACATAGGCGCCTCCGGCGCGGTCGGCGATGCGGGCGCCATCCTCCCAGCTGTCCCAGAGAGCTTGGACGACATCGACGAATTCGGCGGCCATCTCATAGCGCAGATCGTGCTCGACCGGCTCCGCCAGGCCGAAATTGGCGGCCGCCTGCGGGGTCGAAGTCGTCACCACGTTCCAGCCGGCGCGCCCGGCGCTGAGGTGATCGAGCGAGGCGACGAGCCGGGCGAGATTGTAAGGCTCGGTATAGGTGCTGGACCCGGTCCCGATCAGGCCGACGCGGCTTGTCCTGGCGGCGAGCGCCGACATCAGCGTGAAAGGCTCGAAGCGCGCGATCGAGCCGGGGTGGTCGCCGGGCGCCGAAGCCAGCCCATCGGCGATGAAGACGAAGTCGAGCTTGCCGCGCTCCGCCGTCTCGGCGATGTGCAGGAAGGCGCCGAAATCCTCGCTGCTGGTGAAGGAGCCTTCCATGCGCCAGCCGGATACGTGGTTCCCGGTGCCGACGGAGAACACGCCGAGGTGCATCTGCCGCAAAGACATTCTGTTTCTCCTTTTAGGTTCGGGAGCGCATAGCCGCCAGATGCGGGGCCACCACTTCGTCGTAGTCGAGATCGCGATCGAGCTTTCCCATCAGGCGACAGGCGCGGCTCATGCCGGCGACGAATTTCGGCGTGATCGCCGTGTCGTAATAGGGCAGGTCGCGGTGGATCAGATCGGTGATCAACTCGGCCTGAGCCTGCGGGAACAGGGCGTCGCCTACTGCGGCGGCACGGGAAACGTCGGCCTTGAGGAGAGCATGCGTTCGCTCGATCGCGGTGATGATCGCGCGGGCCATCTCGGGCTGCTTTTCCGACAGATCCCTCCGCACGGCGATCGAGGCCATGGTGCAGTCGAAGGCGGATTGCGGCCCGTCGCCCCGCCTGGCGTCCAGCACCACCGTGCCGAAGCCCTCGCGTACCGCGATCTCGGCGGCCATGCCGTTGGCCCAGAAGCCGTCGATCTGCCGGCTTTCGAGCGCGCGTGCGGCGTTGAGCCCGAAATTGACCGATTTTTGCGGCGGAGCCGGAACGGGGCCGATCTCGATGCGGTCACGCGCCAGGTCCATGCCGGCTTCCTGGAGAAGGAAGCGCAGGCCCATCTCGACCCAGGGTGCGGCGCCGATGCGCCGCCCCTTCAGTACGCTGAGGTCGCCCCGCTTCGCCTTGAAGTCGGCATGCATGACGAGAAACCAGTACATGCCCTGCGCCTGGGCGCAGAGCAGCTTCACCCCGTCGAAACGCGGAAAGGCGGCCAGTGCGGAATGCGCCGAGCCGGCCACGATGTCGATGGAGCCGTCGCGCAGAGCCTCGTAGGCCTTGTCGACGGGAAAGATGAGCTCCAGCGAGACATCGAGACCGAGTTCCCGAAAGAGCCCGAGTTCGATCGCAGCTTCCGCCGGGAAGTAGGAGTTCGACACCATGTCAGGCACGGCAAGCTTCATCGCGATCTCCAGCCCGGCGAATAGCCGGCTTCAGTAGTAGTGGGTCTCGAGCAGGATGCAGCCGTTCACCGACTTGAACGGGCCGTGATAGGCGCCGGGCGGCCGAACGGCATAGGTGTAGCCGGTGAAGGATTCGCCGCCGTTCCCGGCCGCGTCGTTGCCCACGGTCAGGTCGCCTTCGAGCAGGAAGACCTCCTCGAAATACTCATGGACGAAAGGCGCGGTGGTGTAGACGCCAGGGTCGAAGCGCAGCAGGCGCGTGCGGTTGCCGCGCTTGCCGGGCTCGTCCAGTCCGCCGGCGATGATCTTCTGCTTGATCCCGGCGGGGTAGCCCTCAGGCGTGTGCCAGCCGCTTGCCATGTCGAGGCGGTGGAACTCCTCATGGGTCTTCTCATAGGGTTTCGCCTGGGTCATCTGGATCATCCTTCGATGGGCAGGGTGCGGATCGTGTAGCCCGCGGTGATCGAGCGGCCGCTCTGAGGGTCGTGCAATTCCATCTCGAAGCGGTCGGCCGGTGCGACGCCGCCGATCGCCGGCAGGGTGCCGCAGAACATCGCAGTGCCGTCCGGCAGCGTGTCGCCGCCGGTGCCGAGCCGGATCAGTTCGGCGACCGGGCGCATCGCCTTCGCCGTGCCCTCCTGGTAGAGGCGGCGCTCGCTCCCGGTTATCGCATAAGAGCGCAGGACCAGATCGTCCCAGCGATCGGCGACCTCCGCGAAACGCCAGAGCTTTGCGGAGACCGGCTTGGCGCACATCTGCTTGGACAGCGACACGCCGACGGTTTCGGCCTCGCGATCGGTATGATCCGAGCCGACGCCGACCCATAACTCCCCGTCGAGCGCGAAGACGACCGGTTCGATCTCGCCGCTGGAGGCGACGCCGAGGACCTCGATCGCGTCCGCCGTCGTCAGCAGCGAGGCGGCAGCCCGGTAGAAGATCGGTGTCGTCTTCGGGCGCTTCACGCCGAGCGCCTCGAGCTCGCGGATATGATGCTCCACGGCTCTCTGGTCCCGGGCGGTCCAGCCGGCGATGATCAACCGGTCGATGTCGGCTGGATTGAACGGTCTTTCGGCGAGCACGGAGTTCCTCCCGATCGTCCGGCCTTCGGGCCGGCATGGCGACGCGCCGCTCCGCGGTGCGCCGAACCATGATTTTAGGTTCGGGTGATACTTGTCAAGTTTACATTATTAATGAAGCTAAAATTCCAGGCCGCTTCGTGATGGCACGGGTCTCGCTGGGCCCGGCAGCGCGGCGGCCGGCACGAAATCATATTATTTTTTTAGCTTTCGTATTGATATAAATCGGAGCTAGGATAAGCTCTCCGAACCAGACGAGGGGGGACCGGACGTGAAGGCTTGGCTGACTTACGATTTCAACGATATGCGTCTGGAAGACGTGCCTGAGCCCAAAGCCGAACCGGGCTGGGTCGTCTGCCGCACGCGGGTTCTGGAGTTGTCTGTGACCGAGGTCGCGGAGTTCAGCGGCGTGCCGGTTTCAAGCCATGAGAGCCTGAAGGCGATGCTCGCGAAGAGCCGGCCGCTGCCGCTCTTTGGCCACGAATTCTGCGCCGAGGTCGTCGAGGTCGGCGCCGGCGTCACCAATGTCAAGCTCGGCGACCGGGTCTTCTACCATCGCGGCGTGCCGTGCGGGACCTGCCGCTACTGCCAGGCCGGCCGGCCGCAGATCTGCCGCTCGGTCATCAATGTCGGCGAGGACACGCCCGGCTGTCTGGCCGAATATTTCCCGGTGCCGGCCCGCATGGTCGCGGCCGTTCCCAAGGAGATCACCGACGCCGAGGCTGCCGCGCTGCAGCCCCTCGTCTCGATCGTCGGCGCCACGGAGGGCATCGGAATCGAGATGGGTGACACTGTCGCCGTGATCGGCCTCGGTCCCATGGGGCTCGATTCGCTTCAGGTTGCCCGCTGCGCCGGCGCGTCCCGGGTCATCGCGATCGCGCGGCGCGACTCCGTTCTCGAGCTCGCCAGGACGCTGGGCGCCGACGTTCTGGTCAACACCAACAATCAGGATCCTGTCGAGGCGGTGATGGAAGCGACCCATGGCCTGGGCTGCGACGTCGTCTTCGACTGCGCCGGCGGCAGCGCCGGGCAGGGGCATGCCGGCACGCAGGCTTTCCAGCAGGGGCTGCAAATGCTTCGGCCGGAGGGGCGTATCATCGAGATCGGGCACCTGCCCGTCGGGGCGGAAGTCACTTTTGGGCTGATCGAAAAGAAGGCCCTGCGCGTCGTCGGGCGCCGTTCGCCATCGCCGAAAATGATCGACTACGCGATCCAGCTCGTGGCGTCCAAGCGCGTCCAGATCGCGCCGACGATCACCCACACGCTGCACGGCCTCGACAAGGTTCCCGAAGCCTTCGACATTCTCGCCAACAAGGGCAAGCACGGCGTCATCAATCCGCCGCAGGTCGTCGTCTGGCAGTAACCGATCGCGGCGGCCGAAAGGCCGCCGCTCTCATGTGCAAGCGCTTGGAACGGGTATCGAGATGATCACCGAAGAGAAGTTGGCCGCGTTGTCCTATCCGACCATGCCGCGCATGGTGTCGAACGAGTTTCCCGGCGCCAAGGCGCGTGCGGTGATCGACCGCGCCCTGCAGTTCCAGAGCCCGACGCGCCCGTCCGTCCGTGGCAGACTCGTCATCGACTCGGCGCGCGGCGCGGGAATCCAGGACCCCGACGGCAACATCTTCATCGACATGTCGGCCGGTGTCGCGGTCTCGAATGTCGGGCGAAACCACCCGCGCGTCGTCGCGGCGGTCCAGACTCAGGCCGAACGGCTGATGCATTCGGCCGGGCTCGTCAGCGAGACGACGGTCGCGCTCGCCGAGAAGATCGACGCCTCAATGCCGCTGGGCCTGCGCGGCGAATGCTTCACCTGGTTCGGGATGAGCGGCTCGGCGGCGAACGAGACCGCGATCAAATATGCCAAGGCGATCACCGGACGGACCCAGATCGTGGCCTTCGAGGGGGCCTATCACGGCGTCTTCCACGGCACGCTGGCGCTGACCACGCGCGAGAACTTCCGCAAGCCCTACGGCCCGCTGATGGGGGGCGTGATCCACATGCCCTATCCGGACGGCTATCGGCCCTTCCTCGACCTCGAGCCCGAGGCGGGGGCTGCGGCCTGCGCCAAATATCTCGACCATCGCCTGTCGACGCCCAATACGGGGGCGGACGACGTCGCGGCCGTGATCGTCGAATCGATGCAGGCCGATGGCGGCTATCTCGACCCGCCGCTGTCCTTCTTGCAGGCTGTGCGGGAGATCTGCACGCGCCGTGGCATCCTGCTGATCATGGACGAGGTTCAGGCCGGCGGCGGCCGCACCGGCAAGATGTGGGCCAGCGAGCATGCCGGCGTGGTGCCGGACATGATCACCTGGGCCAAAGCGATCGGCGGCGACCTGCCGCTGTCCGGCGTCACCGTGCACAAGCGCTATCAGGACAAGCTGCCCCTCGGCTCGCAGGTCATCACCGGGGCGGAAAACGCGCTCGCCAACGTCGTCGCGCTCGCCAATCTCGAAATCCTGCTCGATCCGGAGGACGATCTGATCGGTCGCGCCGCGATCGTCGGCGAGGAGATGAAGCAGGAGCTGACGCGGATCGCCGAGAAGAGCGCCCTCATCGACGGCGTCCGTGGCCGCGGCTTCTTCATCGGCGTCGAGCTCGTCGCGGACAAGGCGACAAAGGCACCGCTCGATCCCAAGCGTGTTGGCGCCATCCTGCAGCGCTGCGAGCAGTCGGGCGTGCGCATCATGTCCTGCGGTCGCTACGGTTCGACCATCCGCCTCATGCCGCCGCTGACGATCACCAAGGAGCATTTCCGCGAGGGCCTGCGGCTGTTCGGGCAGGCTGTGGCAGAGGTCGAGCGCGAAACGGCAGCCTGACGGACGGACACGGGAATGCTGATGCGCGAGGGGGACCGATGAACGAATTCACATGCAGCCAGGAAATCGTCAGCCAGGCACGCCGCAACCTCAACCAAGAGGTCTGGGACTACCTGACCGGCGGCGCCGAGTCCGAGATGACGATGCGGCGCAACCGCCATGCGCTCGATAGCTACGCCTTCCTGCCGCGGGTGCTGCGCGACGTGTCCAGCATCGACCCCTCGGGTATGCTGCTTGGCCACAAGCTGCGTATCCCCGTCATCCTGGCGCCGATTGGCTCGCTCCAGGCGATCGAGAAAGGCGGCGGCGCCAGCTCCTGCCGCGCCGCGGCGCGCTTCGGCACGATCCCCATGCTGTCCTCGATCACCGAACCGTCTCTGGAGGAGAGCGCAGCCTCGGCCCAGGGGCCCAAGATGTTCCAGCTTTATGTGCGCGGTGATTTCGACTGGATCAGGACGATCCTGAAGCGGGTCAAGGACGCCGGTTACGACGCCCTCGCGGTGACCGTCGATTCCTCGCATTACGGCATCCGCGAGCGCCAGCTGATGAACCGCTACCTGCCGCCGAGCGTGAAGGCGCAGAAGGACCGCCATCTGCAGGCCGCGATCACCTGGGACCTCGCGAGCCGCATCCGCGACGAATGGGGCGGGCACTACATGTTGAAGGGCGTCGCCCATGCCGAGGATGCGGCGATGGCGGTGTCGCGCGGTGTCGACGCCATCTACGTCTCCAACCATGGCGGCCGGCAGCTCGACCATTGCCTCGGCGCCCTCGACTCGCTCGTCGAGATTGCCGGCGAGGTGAAGAAAAAGGTCCAGCTCATCGTCGACGGCGGCTTCCTGCGCGGCACCGACGTCATCAAGGCGCTCGCGCTCGGCGCCTCGGCGGTGGCGATCGGCCGGCTGCAGGGCTGGGCGCTGGCTGCCGGCGGCGAGGCCGCGCTTGTGCGCAGCCTCGAGCTGCTCGAACGCGAGATCGTCAACGCCCTCGGTCTGCTCGGCGTCACCTCCTTCGCCGAACTCGGCCCGGCCTATGTCCGAAAGACGGAGGTGATCGGGCCGACCCATGAGCTCAGCACTTTCTACCACCTGCGCGATCGACTGGTTTGAAGGTGGCGGCGATGAACGAGAACTGGGCCAATCTGATCGGCGGCGAATGGGTCCGCCCTGGCGGCGACCGGGTGACGATCATCGTCAACCCGGCGACCGAGGCGGAGATCGGGCGCCTGCCGCTGGCCGGCAAGGCGGAGCTCGACCGGGCGCTGGAGGCGGCAGAGGCCGGCTTTCGGATCTGGCGCGAGGTGCTGCCGCAGGAGCGCGCGCGCATCGTGCGCCGGTTCGGCGCGTTGATGCGCGAGCACGCCGAACGGCTGGCCGCCACGATCACGGCCGAGCAGGGCAAGACCCTGGCGGAGGCGCGCGGTGAGGTCGCCGGCGCGGCGGAGCTGGTGGAATGGCTCGCCGAGGAAGGGCGCAGGCTCTACGGGCGCATCGTGCCCTCGCGCCTCGCCAATAGTCGCATCCTGGTGACGCATGAGCCGGTCGGCGTGGTCGCCGCCTTCTCGCCGTGGAATTTTCCCTGCAGCATGGTCTCGCGCAAGATCGCCCATGCGCTCGCCGCCGGTTGCTCGATCATCGTCAAGCCTGCCGAGGAGACGCCGGGCGCCGCCATCATCCTGGGAGAGCTCTGCATCGAGGCGGGCGTCCCCGCGGGCGTGGTCAACATCGTCTTCGGGGATCCGGCAGAGGTCTCCGCGCATCTGATCGGCAGCCCGGTCGTGCAGAAGATCTCCCTCACGGGCTCCGTGGGCGTCGGCAAGCAGCTCGCCATGCTCGCGGCGCGCGACCTGAAGAAGATCACGCTGGAGCTTGGGGGGCATTCACCGACCGTGGTGTTCGACGACGCCGATGTCGAGCTGGCCGCCCGGCAATGCGTCGGTTCGCGCTTTCGCAATGCCGGCCAGGTCTGCACGGCGCCGACGCGATTTTATGTGCAGTCGGGTGCGCTGGCGCGCTTCACCAAGCATTTCGTCGAGGCGGCCGCGGCGATCAAGGTTGGCGACGGCGCCGAGGCGGGCAGCCAGATGGGGCCGCTGTCCAATCGCCGGCGGCTCGACGCGATGGAGGAATTCGTGGCCGACGCCAAGGCGCGCGGGGCGAGGGTTCTGACCGGCGGTCAGCGTCTGGGTAATCGCGGCTTCTTCTTTGCGCCGACCGTGTTTGCGGACGCACCGGCCGACAGCGCGGTGATGACGCGGGAGCCCTTCGGTCCGCTCGCGCCGATCTGTGGCTTCGACACGATCGACGAGGTGCTGGAACAGGCCAACGGCCTGCCCTATGGGCTCGCCGCCTATGCCTTCACCGGGTCGCACAAGACCGCAGCCGTGATGTCTCAGCGTCTCAAGGCCGGTGTCGTCGCGATCAACGGTGTCACCGTGACCGCGCCGGAAGCGCCCTTCGGCGGCGTCGGCGACAGCGGCGTCGGCCGCGAGGCCGGCATCGAGGGCCTCGCCGAATACACGCACATCAAGACAATCACCGAGACCTTCCTCTGACCTGCTTCTCTGAAGGCCGCGCCATGAATCCCGATACCCCTGCAAAAAGCGCCGAGACCAGCATGGCCTGGGGCAGCGATGCCGCCGCGGAAATGCTGCGCCATCTCGGCATCGACTATGTCTGCGTCAATCCGGGCTCGAGCTTCCGCGGGCTGCACGACAGCCTCGTCAACTACCTCGGCAACGAGAACCCGCAGATGCTGCTCTCGCTGCACGAGGGCAGCGTCGTCTCGATCGCCCATGGCTATGCCAAGGCGAGCGGCCGCACCATGGCCGTGGTGCTGCACAGCAATGTCGGGCTGATGAACGGCATGATGGCGATCTTCAACGCCTGGTGCGACCGCGTGCCGATCCTGATGCTGGGCGCGACCGGCGCCGTCGACACGGCCGTGAGGCGCAACTGGATCGACTGGATGCACACCGCGCGCGACCAGGGCGCGATGGTGCGCCATTTCGTCAAATGGGACGACCAGCCCCATTCGCCGGCGGCGACCGTAGAGGCCATCGGCCGCGCCTACATGATGGCCAGGACCGCTCCCGCCGGTCCGTCCTATGTCATCCTCGACCGTCGCCTCCAGGAGGATGCGCTCCCCGCGCCGGTCGTGCTGCCGCCCGCCGCTCTGTTCGAGCCGCCGGCGCGCATCGTTCCCGATCGCCAGACGGTTGCGGGCGCGGCAAAGCTCCTCGGCGAGGCGAAAGCGCCCGTCATCCTGATGGGCCGCGTCTCGCGCAGCCAGGCGGACTGGGACAATCGCGTGAGGCTCGCAGAGTTGCTGGGCGCGCGCGTCATCACCGACCTGCGCACCGGCGCCTCCTTCCCGACCGAGCATCCGCTCCACGGCGCCCCGCCGGACCTTTTCCTGACCGGCGTCAACCGCAAGCTGCTGATGGATGCCGACGTCGTGCTCAGCCTCGACTGGACGGATGTCGCGGACGTCATGCGCGTCGGAGCCGAGGAGGCCGGGCCGCGCAAGCTGATCCATGTCTCGGTCGACCATTACGTCCATAATGGCTGGAGCGGCGATCATCAGCGCTACAGCGGCGCCGATATCCATCTGCCGGTCGAGCCCGACGCCGTGCTGGCGCCGCTCATCGCCGCGCTGGAAGATCTCGGGGCCGTCGCTCCCGCCGTTCCTGCGGTGGCCCAGCCGGCGCCGCGCGTGCCGCCGCGCGGCCTGCCGACGCTCGCCGATATCGGCGCGGCGCTGTGCGAGGTGAAGGGGTCGCGGGATCTCTGCCTGGCGCGTGTGCCCCTGAACTGGCCGGCGGGCGCCTATCCGTTCGCGGACCCGCTCGACTATCTCGGTTATGACGGTGGCGGTGGCGTCGGCTCGGGGCCGGGCATGGCGGTTGGCGCGGCGCTCGCCCTGAAGGGCAGCGGCCGGCTGACGCTGGGCATGATGGGGGACGGCGAGTTCCTCGGCGCGCCGTCCGCGCTCTGGACGGCCGCGCATTACGGCATTCCCGTGTTGTTCGTGATCGCCAACAACCGCAGCTACTACACCGACGAGATCCAGCAGGAGGCCGTCGCTCACCATCGCGGCCGCCCGCCCGAAAACAAGTGGATCGGCCAGCGTATCGACGACCCGGCGATCAACATCCCCGGGCTGGCGCGCGACTTCGGCGTCGATTCCGAGCCCTCCGTAACCGATCCCGCCGGGATCGCCGCGGCGCTCGAGCGTGGTCTGGCCGCCGTCGAGGCGGGGCGGCCCTACCTCATCGACATCAGGATCGATTCGACCCGCGGCTCCAGCCTCGACTGGCTGAACCACCACTGAGACGAATGGGCGGCCTCGTGGCCGTCATAACAAGCAAGGAGCCCGTCATGGCCATGGCCTCAGCTGGAACAGGCGGCGACCCCAACGCCCAGCTCGACAGGGCCGGCGCCGTTTCCAGCCGCCGGCTGGCGGCTTCGCTCGGCCTCGATGGGGCCGCGCTCTTCGGCCTGAGCACCGTCGTCGCGGTTCTCCTGCTGGTCGAGCTGCTGGTGAGGACAGGCGTGGTCTCCAGCCTGATCATCGCCCGCCCGAGCGAGGCCATCGGAGCGGTCTTCGAAAGCGAGACGCTGGCCAAGCTCTGGCAGGCGACGCGGATCACCTTCAGCATGGTGCTCGCCGCGATGCTGGCAGAGGTCGCGATAGCGGTTCCCGTGGGCTACCTGCTCTATCGCTACAAGGATTTCGGCAAGGCCTATGAGGGCTGGCTCGCCGCGCTCTTCGCGGCGCCGATCTTCCTGCTCTATCCCCTGTTCATGGTGATCTTCGGCCGCAACAACTTCACGCTCGCGTTCATGGGATTCGTCGCCGGCATCATCCCGATCATCGTTCATGTCCGGCTTGCCTTCATGTCGGTCCCGCCAACCTTGATCAAGGTCGGGAAGAGCTTCCATGTCTCGGAGAAGACGATCTTCTGGAAGATCATGGTTCCGGCCGGCGCTAAAACCATCTTCACGGGCATCAGGCTCGGCCTGATCTACACGCTGATCAATATCATCGCGATCGAGTACCTCGTCGATGCGGGCGGTCTCGGCCGGATGGTTTCGGACAGCTATTTCCGTTTCGACATCACGGGGACCTATACGGCGATTGTCGCCGTGACGCTGGTGAGCGTGGTGTTCAACATCATTCTCAATCGTCTTGAAAAGCTGGTGAGGTAAGATGACGGCCATCGCATCCTCTCGCGGCTGGCTGAAGCCCGGTCCCGTCGCCGTCATCAAGATCGGCACCATCGCGGTGCTGCTTCTGGCCTGGCAGCTCATCGCGGTGTCAGGGCTGCTCTATCAGGGGCTGGTGCCGCCGCCGCTCGCCGTCGGACGCGCGCTGCTCGGCGAGATTTTCGGCTCGGTGCTGTATCGGGACCTCGCCATCACCCTGTTCACCTCCTTCTCCGGTTTCGTCTTCGGCGCCGCCCTCGCGCTGCTGGTGGGAATCTGGCTCGGTTCCAGCGCGTTCATGCGCCGGGCTTTCGAGCCCTATCTCCTCGCGATCGCCGGCACGCCGAAGATCATCTTCCTGCCGATCCTGTTCCTCGTCTTTGGACTCGGCGTGGAATCGAAGATCGCCAAATCGGCCATGTCGGCCTTCTTCCCGGTCGTGTTCAGCACGATCAGCGGCTACCTGCAGATCCGGACGATCCTCCTGCGCGTCGGCGAGAGCTTCCACCTGGGCTGGGCGCAGAAAGTGTGGATGATCTATCTGCCGGCGATGCTCCCCTCCCTGCTGGTCGGCCTGCGGCTTGGCCTCGCCATGTCGATCATCGGCGTGCTGTCGGCCGAGATTGCCTATTCGGACTCCGGGTTGGGCTTTCGCCTGATGCGCTATGCCGACCAGTTCCAGATTCCGCAGATGTACGCGACGATCTTCGTGATCTTCGCGCTGGCGTCGCTGGTCAACGCTGGTTTCAGTCACTTCCAGCGCAGCCGGCTGCGCTATCTCGAGCGGCCTTCCGAGTGACCATGGCCGCCCCCGATCCAAAGCGCCGTCAGGCCGAGCCGGCGAAGCAGCCGGCAGGCGAGACGGGATCCGTCCAAGGCCTTGGTCGGCCGGTGAGGCGCGTCGAGGACGAACGGCTCGTCAGGGGACGCGGCCGGTACACCGACGACATCGCCATCCTGACGGGCGACGCGGCCCATCTCTACCTGCTTCGCTCGGCCCATGCCGCCGCGCGCATCCTCTCCGTCGATGTCGAGGCCGCAAGACAGGCGCCGGGCGTGCTCGCCGTGCTGACGGCGCAGGAGATGGTGGCGGAGAACTTCGTCCCGTTCCCGACGCGGGTTAAGAGGCAGCGGGCGAATGGCTCGCCAGCGCTCGAGCCCGCTTATCTGCCGCTCGCACGCGACCAGGTCCGCCATGTCGGCGAGGGCGTGGTCGCCGTGATCGCCGAAACGCTCGACCAGGCGCGCGACGCTGCGGAGCTCGTCGATATCGTCTACGAATCTCTCGATGCGGTTGCCGACACCGCGCGCGCGGCCGAGGCGGAGGCCCCCCGCGTCTGGAGCGATTTTCCCGACAATATCTGCTTCGAGTTCCAGGCCGGCGAGGCGGCGCGAGTCGAGGCCCTCTTCGCCAAGGCCGAGCACGTCGTCTCGGAGCGCATCGTCATCAGCCGTGTCGGCACGAATTCACTCGAGCCGCGCGCCGCGCTCGGCGCCTTTGACGCCCGCGGCGGCCGCTACACCTTGTATGCCGGGTTGCAGTCGCCGCACATGATCCGCAACGAGATCGCGACGATCCTGCGCGTGCCCACGGGCCGTGTCCGCGTTGTCGCGCCCGATGTCGGCGGCGCCTTCGGCATGAAGGGCAGCCTGCATCCCGAGCTTGTCCTCGTGCTCTGGGCATCGCGCGTGGTCGGCCGGCCCGTCCGCCACACCGCAGACCGCTCCGAGAGCTTCATGTCTGATCACCAGGCGCGCGACAACGTCTCGGACGTCTCGCTCGCGCTCGACGCGGATGGGCGCTTTCTGGCGCTGCGCGTCGACACGCTCGCCAATATCGGCGCGTATGTGGCCTCCAACGGCCTTCACGCGCCGACCAACAATGTCGGCGGGCTTGCAGGTGTGTACCTGACGCAAGCCTTCGACGTCCGCGTGCGCGGCGTCTTCAGCAACACGGTGCCGACCTGCCCGTTCCGGGGCGCGGGGAGGCCCGAGGCCTCCTTCCTGATCGAGACGATCATCGACAGGGCGGCGCGCAGGCTCGGGCTCGACCGCGCGGAGATCAGGCGGCGCAACATGATCCCGCCATCGGCCATGCCGTACCGCACGCCGCTCGTCTTCACCTATGACTGCGGCGAGTTCGAAGCGGTCATGGACAAATGCCTGAAGGCCGCGGATTGGCGGGGTTTCGAGACGCGGCGCCGCGAGGCCGCGCGACGCGGCAAGCTGCGCGGCATCGGCATCGCCAGCGTCATCGAGATCGCAGGCGGGCCGCCTGATCGCCCCTTCGAGGAATACGCCGAGATCCGCTTCGACCCGTCCGGGGACATGACGATCTTCGCGGGCAGCCATTCGCAGGGCCAGGGCCACGAGACCACCTACCACCAGATGGCCGCCGAACTGCTCGGTGCCGCGAGCGGGCATGTCCGGGTCGTGTTCGGCGACACCGATGCCGTGGCTCATGGCAGGGGCACCTTCGGCTCGCGCACGATGATGGCCTTCGGGGCCTCCTTCGCCCGTGCCAGCGAGCGCATCGTCGAACGCGCCAGGCCGATCGCGGGTCACCTGCTCGAGACGGCGGGCGAGGACCTCGTCTTCGCGGGGGGGCGCTTCGTCGTGGCCGGCACCGACCGCTCCGTTTCGCTGCGGGAGGTGGCCGCCGCCGCCTTCCAGCCGCGGCTGATGCCGCCCGGGCTCGAGATCGGCCTGCAGGCCTCGGCCAACGTCGCCCTCGAGAAATCGACGTTTCCCAATGGCTGCCATATCTGCGAGGTCGAGATCGATCCCGAGACCGGCCAGCGCGACATCGTCTCCTATCATGTGGTCGATGACGTCGGGACCGTGGTCAATCCGCTGCTGCTGAAGGGCCAGATCCATGGTGGTGTCGCCCAGGGCGCCGGGCAGATCCTGGACGAGTTCATCGCCTTCGACAGCGACGCCCAGATCCTGAGCGGCTCCTTCATGGATTACGGCATGCCGCGTGCGACCGACCTGCCCGCCATTGTCGTCGAGAGCCATCCGGTGCCCACCGCCACCAATCCGCTGGGCGTCAAGGGCGCGGGCGAGGCGGGAACGGTCGGAGCCCTTCCGGCTGTCATGAGCGCCATCGTCGACGCGCTGGCGCCGCTCGGCATCGAGCGTGTCGAGATGCCGGTGACGCCGTTGCGACTGTGGCGGGCGATCCGGGCCGCGCGCGGCGCAGCGTCTGCCGACTAGTCGCGAGCAGGAGAACATGATGATGGCGAACGTGCTCTATCCGGAGCTTCTCGACGCGGACACCCGGCTGGAGGAGGGCGTCCTTGCCGGCCATGCCCGCCCGACATTCCGCGACGTCGCGGAACTCTCCGATCTCGACGACGCGCTCTGCGCAGCCCAGGAGGGCCTGCTCGTCTTCCGCCATCATGTGACGGAAGCGGATTTTGCGCGCTTCACCGATCTCAGGATTCTCGTGCGCATCGGGGTGGGGTTCGACCGCATCGCAATGGGAACGGCGGCAGCGCGCGACATCCTCGTCTGCAACGTGCCGGATTATGGCACGACCGAGATCGCCGATCACAGCCTGGCGCTGGCGCTGGCGCTCAGGCGCGGGCTGCTGCTGCATCACGATCTGCAGCGCGGCGCCGAGCCGGCGCCCTGGCTGATGGTCGAGAGCCCCGTCATCGACCGTTCGGGCACGCAGACCTTCGGCATCGTCGGGCTGGGCCGCATCGGCACGGCGGTGGCCCTGCGTGCCAAGGCGTTCGGATTCCGCGTGGTCTTCTACGACCCTTACGTGCCCAACGGGACGGAGCTTTCGCTCGGAATCGAGAGGGCGCGCTCGCTTGCCGAACTGCTGCCTGTGTCGAACATCCTGTCGCTGAACTGCCTGCTCTCGGACGAGACGCGCGGGATGATCGGGCGGGCCGAGCTGGGCCGTCTGCCCGCCGGCGCCGTCATCGTCAACACCGCTCGCGGCGCGCTGATCGATATCGAGGCGCTGGGCGAGGCCATGAAGGACGGCCATATCGCGGGAGCGGGGCTGGATGTGGTCCCGGTCGAGCCGCCGGCCGACCCGTTGCCGCCATTGCTGGCCGCCTACCGGGCGCGCGAGCCCTGGCTGACCGGTCGCATGATCGTGACGCCCCATGTCGCCTATTACTCGCGGCAGGCCAATCGCGACATCCGGGTCAAGGCGGCCGAGACGATGGTGGCCGCGCTACAGGGGCGTCCGCAGAACGTCGTGCTCGCATCCAGCCGCTTTCCGGCTTCGGCGAGGGGCTGGTGAGGATGGCGGCGCCTGCCGCGGCCGTCCTGGCCGACGCCCGGCCCGTCGACGTCACGCCGCGGACCCTCTCGCGCTTTCTGTGCCTCGACGACTTCCAGCCGGCGGCACGGCGCAGGCTGCCGCGCCAGATCTATGGCTATTATGCCGGCGCCGCAGAGACCGGCCAGGCCTTCGCGAGCAATCTCGCCGGCTTCAGAGCCTTCGACCTGATCCCGCGCGTCCTCGCGGACGTCTCGGCCCGCACGACGCGCACCGAGCTTTTCGGCCAGACCTACGCGGCACCGTTCGGGATCGCCCCGATGGGGCTTTCGGGGCTCGCGACCTTCGACGGCGAGATCGCGCTGGCGCGGGCGGCGCGGAGCGAGGGTCTGCCCTCGATCGTCAGCGCGACCTCGCTGACGCGGCTCGAACGGATTCGTGACGAAGGCGGGGCCCGCTGGTTTCAAGCCTATCTGCCTGGAGAAGACGCACGCATCGAAGCGATGGTCGATCGCGTCGCCGCCGCTGGCTACGACACGTTCGTGCTCACGGTCGACGTGCCTGTGCCGGCCAATCGCGAGAACAACGTCCGCACCGGATTCAGCATCCCGCTGCGCCCCTCGCTGCGGCTCGCCTGGGACGGCGCGATCCGGCCACGGTGGTTGTTCGGGACCTGGCTTGCGAGCTTCCTGCGCAAGGGCGTGCCGCATTTCGAGAACATGGACGCATTCCGGGGGCCGCCCATCCTCTCGCGCAACGTGGTGCGGGCGATCGGCGCGCGCGACCAGTTGTCATGGCGGCATCTGGCGCTGATCCGGCGGCTCTGGCCCGGCCGCCTGGTCGTCAAGGGCATCCTTTGCCCGCAGGACGCGATCCTGGCCCGCGAGAATGGTGCTGACGGCGTCATCGTCTCCAATCATGGTGGTCGGCAGCTCGACGGTGCCCGCCCTGCGCTCGCCGCGCTGCCGGCCATCGCCGAGGTGGCGGGGCCGATGGCCGTGATGCTCGATGGCGGCGTGCGCCGGGGCACGGACGTGCTGAAAGCCCTCGCGCTGGGCGCCGATTTCGTTTTTCTCGGGCGCCCCTTCCTGTTCGCCGCTGCGGCACGGGGAGAAGCCGGCGTGGTTCATGCGATCCGCTTGCTCAAGGCCGAGATCGACCGCGACATGGCGCTGCTCGGCGTGAACGGCCTGGCTGAGGTCACGCCGGACCATGTCGAGCCGGTGCGATACCCAAGCTACTGAGACCAGTCCGTGGGCGATCGGTCCCACGGAACGAAGGAGATCGACGCTATGGCGATGACGATGAACGGGGAGGTGACGCTGCCTGCGGCCAAGGCCGTGGTCTGGGCCAAGCTGAACGATCCGGAGGTGCTGAAGGCCTGCATTCCGGGCTGCGAGCAGCTCAACAAGGACGACGAGACGCATTTCTCGGCGGTGGTGAAGGTCAAGCTCGGGCCGGTGAAGGCGAGCTTCAAGGGCAAGGTCGAGCTCGTCGATCTCGATCCGCCCAACGGCTACCGCATCCAGGGCGAAGGCGAGGGCGGTATCGCGGGCTTCGCCAAGGGCGGGGCGAAGGTCGCGCTGAGCGATGCGGGCGATGGCCAGACCGTGCTGCGCTACGATGTCGAGGCGCAGGTCGGCGGCAAGCTGATGCAGCTCGGTTCGCGGCTGATCGATTCGGTCTCCAAGAAGCTCGCCGACGAGTTCTTCGCCAATTTCGCCAAGGCGGTCAGCGAAGGCTGATTCCGACGCAACACAGTTCGCCCGGAGACGAGACGCGATGACCGAGACATTGAATGGCCTCCAGAGCCGCCTGCAGGGCGGGCGGGCCACGGCCGGTGGATTGGCCGAGGACGCGTTGGCGCGCGCTGCCGCGCCCGATGGTGAAGGCAAGCGCGTTTTCACCGTCTTGCATGCGGAGCGCGCCCGCGCCCTGGCCCAGGCGTCCGACAGCTTGCGCAAGGCCGGCATCCTGCGCTCGCGGCTGGAAGGGCTGCCGATCTCGATCAAGGATCTGTTCGACGTCGCGGGCGAGACGACGCGGGCGGGCAGCACGGCGCTCGACGGTGCGCCCGCCGCCTCGCGTGACGCCGAGATCGTCCGGCGCCTGATCGCGGCCGGCGCGGTGCTGGTCGGCCGCACCAACATGACGGAGTTCGCCTTCTCGGGTCTCGGCATCAATCCTCATTACGGCACCCCTTTGAACCCTTACGACCGCGCGAGCCGACGCATTCCCGGCGGGTCCTCATCGGGGGCGGCGGTCTCGGTGGCGGACGGCATGGCCGCTGGCGCTGTCGGCACGGATACGGGCGGCTCGGTCCGCATCCCGGCGGCCTTGTGCGGCCTCACCGGCTTCAAGCCGACGGCGAGGCGCGTGCCGCAGGAGGGCACGCTGCCGCTTTCGGCGAGTCTCGATTCGATCGGCCCGCTCGGGCGCAGCGTCGCCTGCTGCGCGCTGCTGGACGCGGTGCTGGCTGGGCAGCCCTTCGATCTGCCCGACGCGCTGCCGCTGGCGGGTCTGCGCCTCGCCATCCCGACGACGCTTGCGCTCGACGGCATGGACGAGACCGTCGCCAGGGCTTTTCGCCGTGCGCTGGACAGGCTTTCCGCTGCCGGTGTCCGTCTGACGGAGATCGCCGTGCCCGAATTCGCGGCGCTCGGCGCGATCAACGCGAAGGGAGGGCTCGCCGCGGCGGAGGCCTGGCACTGGCATCGCGCGCTGATCGAGAAGGCCGGCTCGCATTATGATCCGCGGGTGCTCGTCCGCATCAGACGCGGCGCGGACATCTCCTCGGCCGATTATCTCGATCTCCAGGCGGCGCGGAAGAGCTGGATCGCGGCCGTGGAGAAGCGGCTCGCGCCCTTCGACGCGCTGGTTCTGCCGACTGTTCCGGTGATCGCGCCGCTGCTCGAGGCTCTCCAGGACGATGCGGCTTTCGGCACGACCAACCTGCTGATCCTGCGCAACCCGACCTTGATCAACTTCCTCGACGGCTGCGCCTTGTCGCTGCCCTGCCATGAGGCGGGGGAGGCTCCGGTCGGCCTGATGCTGGCCGGTCGCGCCGGCAGCGATCAGCGCATGCTGGCGCTGGGGCTCGCGGTGGAAGCGGCGCTGGCAGGCGACGGTGCTGCCGCGTGACGCGCGCGATTGCATGCTGGCGGGAGCGGCTGCCCGCGAAATGACCGATTGCGTGCCATTTGACTGCCGGAAGCTTTTGAAAGAGGCTCTCGATAGCTACGATCTATAGCTAATTTATGGTTCGATGCGATACTGGCCGCGCCCGCCTGCCGGCGCCATGAGACGCGAAGGGGATTGCACCATGTTTAAGCCGAGCCTGACGAAGGTCGCGCTTCTCCTCGGGTTGGCGACGGCACCGACCCTCGGGCATGCCGATGAGTTTCCGACCAGGCCCATCAAGATGATCGTCGCCTTTGGCGCCGGAGGTGGGCCCGACACCATCGCCAGGGTGGTCGCGGCCGGGCTCGAACGCCATCTTGGAAAGGCCGTTGTGGTCGAGAATGTCCCCGGCGCGAGCGGGGCGATTGCGTTGCGGGCCGCGGCCCGCGCGGAACCGGACGGTTACACGATCATGATGGCGGACATGTCCTTCGCCGTGGCGCCCCATTTCGCCGAGAACATCGACATCAAGCCGCTCGAGCGCTTCAGGGCCGTGGGATGGGCCGCGACCGCGCCGCTGACGCTGATCGTCTCCTCATCCCTGTCGGCGAAGACGGTCGCGGAATTCGTGGCACTTGCCAAAGCGAAGCCTGAAACGGTCATGATCGGACATACCGGTGTAGGAACGACACCGCATCTGGCCGCAGCCTCGTTCTCGCAGGAAACGGGCATCGATCCACGGTTGGTTCCCTACCGGCTGATCGGCGATGCGATGACGAATTCGATGGCCGGCATCATTTCCGGCCTCTTCTCGGCGGCCTCGTCGGCCATCACCGCGCAAAGTTCGCAGAACCTGAGAGTGCTGGGCCAAACGGGCGACCATCGCATTCCCCAGCTCGCCGATGTTCCCACATTTGCCGAGCTCGGCATCAAGCTTCCAGGCTTTGAACACGGGACATGGTTCGGCGTGGTCGTCCCAGCCGCTACCCAGGACGCGGTCGTCCGCAAGATTGCGGCGGCCCTGGACTCGGTGAAGCAGGAAGAGGAATTCAAGAAAAGGCTGGCCACTGTCGGAGCCGTGTTCAAGGATGATGACTCAAAATCCTTCGAGCGCTTCTTGCGTGCACAGGACGAGATCTGGAGCGAATTCAGCAATAAAATGAAAGCTAAGTAACGGATCTGACGGGATGGGGCGTGTGCCGACCGTCTGGGCATCCGCTACGCTCGCTTTGATATGGCAAGCTCTCTCCCGCTTCCTCCACAACGGCCGCGTCGACATCGAGGAAAAGGGTGTCGGCGCGCAACCTGGAGCGTGCCGATTTTATTCGGAAAACACACCGTCATTCCGGACAAGCGGCGAAGCCGCGCTTATCCGGGATCCATTGTAGCGCGCCGGAGCCTCCGATGGATCCCGGGCAAGCCCGGGATAACGGCGGCGGTTCCGCGGAAACGCAGCTCGCTCTAGCGCAGCGCGTCGACCGCAAGCCGCGCCACGGCCGCATGAGCCGCTTCGCGCTGCCTGGTATCGGCGGTCGAGCCCGCCAGATAGACCGCGATGGCGAAGACCCGGCCGTTCGACAGGGTGACGAGACCGATGTCGTTGGTGGCGTGGTTGACGCCGTCCATGGTCAGGCCCGCGCCGGTGCGGTGGGCGAAGCGAGAGCCTGCGGGCAGGCCGGCGCGGACGCGCTCGCGGCCGCCGGCATTGTCGAGCATGTGCTTCTCGATCAGGGAATTGTGCGAAGGGTCGCGCAACCAGTTGCCCTGCGCGACCGCTTCGAGCAGGAGCACGCTTGCGCTCGGCGTCGCCGTGTCGCGCTTGTCCTTGAAGGAGGCGGCCAGCGCGGCCTGCCGCCTCTTCGGATCCAGTGCGGCGAGCGCCTTGCGATAGGCCGGCTCGTCGATGACCTTGTCCCAGCCGAAGCCCGGCAGGCCGAAGACCTCCGGCTGGAACTCGCGCTCGTAGCGATCGACCGAGATGCCCATGATTCCCCCTGCGCGCAGCATGTCGGACACGACCTTCGGCCCGCCGATCCGGCGCATCAGGTTGTCGGCAGCGGTGTTGTCGCTCTCGGCGGCCGTCAGCCGGATCAGCTCGCGCAGGGCGTAGTCGTTGCTCTCGCCCTTGAACGCCTTGGCGAGCGGGCTGTGATAGAGCGAGAATTCACTCCTGCGGATCGTGATCCTGTCGTCGAGCTTGAACCGGCCCGCCTCGACAGCCTGCAAGGCCGCGATCGCCAGCGGCAGCTTGAACACGCTCTGCATCGGGAAGGATTCAGAGCCGCGATGCGACCAGGTCTTGCGATCCTTCAGGTCGAGGAGGGCGACGCCGAGCCTCCCTTTCGACTGCCGCTCGATGACGGCGATCTCGCGGTCGAGCCTGGCCTTGTCCCAGTCGGCGAAAGCGGGCGTGGCAGCAAGGCAGGCGAAAGCGAAGGCGGCGGGGCGAAGCATGGGCATCTCCTGTGAGCGGCGCGCAAAGGAGATGGCGAATGGGGCGTCAGCGCGGCGGCAGCTCGCAGGAACCGAAGGCGAGCTCGTCGCTGCACATCTCCAGCTCGATCGGGCAGTCGCAGTCGAGCTCGAGGAAGTCCGGCACGAGCTGCTTCAGCCGCTCATGCAGGGCCTCGATCGTCTCGGCTTCGGTGACGATGCCGCTGTCGTCGGTCGCCACCGCGTACCAGACGCCGGCGTCCTCGTCGCGACGGACCTCGAACTTCATCGGCGCCATGGCCGCGCCCTTGCGGGCGGCGACCATGGCGCGAAGGCCTGAAAAGCGCATGCGCGTCAGAACCGCAGCCGTCTCGCCCGCTTGACCATCGGGATCTCGTGGATCTTGGCCAGCAGCTCGTCGGAGATCGCCTCGTCGACCGCGACATAGCAGATCGCGTCGCCGCCGGGCTTGTCGCGGCCGAGCGAGAAGGTCGCAACATTGACGCCGGCCGCGCCGAGCAGCGAGCCGAACTGGCCGATGAAGCCCGGCTTGTCGGCGTTGCGGACATAGAGCATGTGCGGCGCGAATTCGGCGTCGACCTGGATGTCGCGGATGTCGACGATGCGCGGCTTGCCGTCCTGGAAGACGGTGCCCGAGGCGTGGCGCGGCATGTCCTCGGCATCGACGACGATGCGGATGACGGATTCGAGATTGCCGGCGACCTCGCGGGTCATCTCCTCGACGACGATGCCCTTCTCCCTGGCGACCATGGCGGCGTTGACCATGTTGATCTCGGGCAGGAAGGGCCGCAGCACGCCGGTGATCGCGGCGGCCGAGATCGCCTTGAGGTTCAGGCTCGCGACCGCGCCCTCATATTCGATGCGGATGCCCTTGACCGGCGCCTCGGTGAGCTGGCCGAGGAACGAGCCGAGCTTTTCGGCCAGCGCGACGAAGGGCTTGATGCGGGGCGCTTCCTCGGCCGAGATCGACGGGAAGTTCACCGCATTGGTGATCGCGCCCTTGAGCAGGTAGTCGCTCATCTGCTCGGCGACCTGGAGGGCGACATTCTCCTGCGCCTCGTTGGTGGCGGCGCCGAGATGGGGCGTGCAGACGACGTTCTCCAGGCCGAAGAGCGGGTTGGTCTCCGCCGGCTCGACCGAGAACACGTCGAAGGCGGCGCCCGCGACATGGCCGGATTTGATGAGGTCGGCCAGCGCCTGCTCGTCGACCAGCCCGCCACGCGCGCAGTTGATGATCCGCACGCCCTTCTTGGTCTTGGCGAGCGCTTCGGCCGAGAGAATGTTCTTAGTCTTCTCCGTCATCGGCACATGCAGCGTGATGAAGTCGGCGCGCTTGAGCAGATCGTCGAGCTCGACCTTCTCGACGCCGAGCGCGACCGCGCGTTCGGCCGAGAGATAGGGGTCATAGGCGATGACGCGCATCTTCAGGCCGATGCCGCGCTCGGCGACGATCGCGCCGATATTGCCGCAGCCGATCAGGCCGAGCGTCTTGGCGGTGATCTCGACGCCCATGAAGCGGTTCTTCTCCCACTTGCCGGCTTGCGTGGAGATGTCGGCGGCGGGGATCTGGCGGGCGAGCGCGAACATCATCGCGATGGCGTGCTCGGCGGTGGTGATCGAATTGCCGAAGGGCGTGTTCATCACGATGATGCCGCGCGCGGTCGCGGCGGGAATCTCGACATTGTCGACGCCGATGCCGGCGCGGCCGATCACCTTCAGTTTCGTGGCGGCCTCCAGCAGCTTGGCGGTGGCCTTGGTGGCCGAGCGGATGGCGAGGCCGTCATAATCGGCGATCATCGACAGGAGCTTGTCCTTGTCCTTGCCGAGATTGGGATCGAACGTCACCTCGATGCCGCGATCCTTGAAGATTTGGACTGCGGCGGGGGAGAGGGCGTCGGAGATCAGGACTTTAGGGGCTGTCATGGGAAACCTCGATGGCCCGTTCCGAAGAAGCGGGCGAGAGCGGGAAGGCGCGCACTCCCTTCTCCCCTCGCGGGAGAAGGTGCCCCGAAGGGGCGGATGAGGGGGCGCGCAGGTCGGGGGCGTTAGCGGAGGGCAGAGACAAGAGGCAACGATCGATGTCACGGCGCCCCCTCACCCCAACCCTCTCCCGCGAGGGGAGAGGGGGTAGGTCGAGGGCGTCCGCAACCGCAGCGCCTTACGCCGCCTTCTTGCCCAACCCGGCCTTCGCTTCCGCAAAGGCATAGGCGATCCACGGCAGCAGCGCCTTGAGGTCGCGCGACTGGACGGTCGCGCCGCACCAGATCCGCAGGCCCGGAGGGGCGTCGCGATAATGGCCGAGGTCGAAGCCGGCGCCGGCCTTCTCGATGATGCCGACCACCTGCTTGGCGAACGCCGCCTGCGCGTCCGGCGAAAGTGCCGTGACCGCCGGGTCGGTGAAGGTCAGGCAGACTGATGTGTTCGAGCGCGTCTTCGGCTTCACGGCGAGGAAGTCGATCCAGTCGTTCTCGCGCACGAATTTCGCGATGACGCGGAGGTTGCCGTCGGCGCGCTTCACCAGCCCGTCGAGCCCGCCGACCTTCTTGGCCCAGGCGAGTGCATCGAGATAATCCTCGACCGCGAGCATGGAGGGCGTGTTGATCGTCTCGCCCGAGAAGATGCCCTCGATCAGCTTGCCGCCCGAGGTCATGCGGAAGATCTTCGGCAGCGGCCAGGCCGGCTTGTAGGTCACCAGCCGCTCGACCGCGCGGGGCGACAGGATGATCATGCCATGCGCGGCCTCGCCGCCGAGCACCTTCTGCCAGGAGAAGGTGGTGACATCGAGCTTGGCCCAGTCGAGGCGCTGCGCGAAGGCGGCCGAGGTCGCGTCGCAGATCGTCAGACCCTCGCGGTCATCGGCGATCCAGCTCGCATCGGGGACGCGCACGCCCGAGGTCGTGCCGTTCCAGGTGAAGACGACGTCGCGATTCCTGGTGTCGACCTTTTTGAGGTTCGGCAGTTCGCCGTAAGGCGCCTCGAAGGTGCGGACATCGGCCAGCTTGAGCTGCTTGACGACATCGGTGACCCAGCCGGCGCCGAAGCTCTCCCAGGAGACCATGTCGACGCCGCGGGCGCCTAAGAGCGACCACATCGCCATCTCGACGGCGCCGGTGTCGGAGGCCGGCACGATGCCGATGCGGTAATCCGCCGGCACCTGCAGCACCTCGCGGGTCAGGTCGATGGCAGCTTTTAGCTTGTCCTTGCCGACCTTGGCGCGGTGCGAGCGGCCGAGCGCTGCGTCACTGAGAGCTTTGAGGGACCAGCCGGGGCGCTTGGCGCAGGGGCCGGACGAGAAATGCGGCACGCGCGGACGCGTGGCCGGAACTGGATTCGTCATCGATGTCTCCATCCTTACAGATGGGCGCGCCACGGTGGGGTGGCGTGTCCCGTCGATGGGGGTAAGGCGGGAGGGGTGGGGGAGTCAAGCGGTGGGGGGGCTTGGTGTAGCGCGAACAATCGAATGGCAATGAGCGAACAATCAGATGGCAACAGGTTGGAATTCTAAAAGGGGTGGGTTCTCCCCTCAACGATAGGCGTTCCGGATCACCCCTCCTCTGAAGTCGGTCGCTGTTCCCCTCAACCCTCAAAGTGCGCTTTAACTCTAGGGTGAGATGCGGCTTGCTCGTGGTAAAGGCGCATGCGCTCGCGATCTTCGGGGGTAAGCTCCAACTCGGCCTCTCGACCAGTTTTTTCTGCGATAGCTTGCGTCTGTCCGTCGTCAGATAATTTGAGACTGTTTTCGTTTCTCAGGAACGGAGGTTCTGGCTCATCTGGGTTTGAGGTTATGCGGCCTGCAGCTGATGCTGCAAGCGTCTGTGCTGGATTGTCTGGCGCTTGATCCTTTCACGTTCGGTGAGGATGGCCTGCCCGCGGTTGAAGTAGACGTCGGCGGGCGTGAGATTGCCGAGGCTCTCGTGAGATCGGGCATGGTTGTAATGCTCGACGAAGGCCGCGACCTGCCGTTCAAGGTCACCGGGCAGATAGTAGTTTTCGAGCAGGATGCGGT
>NNBV01004674.1_pt1 | contig 107574 bp, 100 predicted proteins | sample 1173771 | NCBI WGS metagenome assembly NNBV01 (sample SAMN07173938, study PRJNA388173) | plant metagenome | isolation source: symbiotic tissue sample KVS11 | place: Norway: Troms, Kvaloya island | reverse complement strand
CGCCATCCGCGCTGCCCATGATCCTCGTTGGCTCGGATCGGTGTATAGGGGCCCCCAATGACCCGCCTTGCGCCACCGGTTGAAGCGGTTCACGCAGGTCGTGTGCGGCCCATAGCGCGACGGAATGTCGGCCCAAGGGGCCCCCGTCCGCAGCCGCCAGAAAATCCCGTTCAACACCCGCCGGTCATCGACCCGAGGCACCCCGCGAACCTTCGTCGGCAACAACGGCTCGATCACCGACCACTCGAAATCCGACAAATCGAAACGCGCCATCATCAGTCTCCCTTCGCAGCAAGACTGAATCACAAATCACGCCCAATGGGAATCCTGTTTATGGGTATGTGACCTAGCCGTTCGCCCCCAGCGGGCGGGCGTGGCCATGGTGGCGCAGGAAGTCGTGGTCGATCTTGTCGATCAGCTTCTGCCCTTCCCGCTCGCCGGCCTGATGGCGCAGAATCTCGTCGATCTTCGCCTCGAGCCGGTCGTCGTTCTCTTTCGAGGAGGGCGAGCCGAGGTAAAGGAAATACGCCAGGCCGACGACTTGCCACAGCAGCTGGAGGAATTCGGACTGCCAGTTGTCGAAGGTCTTGCTCAGGATCTGGTTGGCGAAGGGCGTGAACGCAGGCTGCTCGCCATGGCTGCGCGCCTGCTCGGCGAAATCCAGCCAGCCGAAATACCATTGCAACGCGGCCGAAATGAGGAAGAACGCAAGGGTGAGCCAGGCGTAGCTGTATTTGCCCATCATGCCGTGCTTGCTGGCGCTGCGCTCCGTGCGTTCGGGGGAATCGGTCATGGCGGCCTCCTGCTTCGATGAGGGCGCAACGCGCCTCGCCTCATTCGGTGCCGATTCTGCCGCATCGGAACCTTCGCGCCGCGGCGCGGGTTGGCCAGACAGCATGACCAGGCGGGCGGAACGAAGTGGAGAGAGCGCGCGGGACGACGCGCTCTGGTGGCGGCGAGGCGTGATTTACCAGGTCTATCCGCGCAGCTTCCAAGACAGCGACGGTGACGGGGTGGGGGACCTGGCCGGCATCGAGCAGCGGATCGACCATATCGCCGGGCTGGGCGTGGATGCGCTGTGGCTCTCGCCGATCTTTCCCTCGGCCATGGCCGACTTCGGCTATGACGTGGCCGATTACCGCGGCATCGAGCCGATGTTCGGGACGCTGGCCGATTTCGACCGGCTGCTCGCCGCCGCGCATGCGCGCGGACTGCGGCTGCTGCTCGATCTCGTGCCCAACCATACCTCCGACCGGCACCCGTGGTTCGTCGAGAGCCGCTCCAGCCGCGACAGTCCCCAACGCGACTGGTATATCTGGCGCGATCCCGCTCCCGAGGGGGGGCCGCCCAACAACTGGATCAGCGACTTCGGCGGCTCGGCCTGGGAGTGGGACGAGGCCACCGGGCAGTATTACCTTCACGCCTTCCTGCCCCAGCAGCCCGACCTCAACTGGCGCAATCGGGAGGTCAGGGCGGCGATGCTCGACGTCATGCGCTTCTGGCTCGAGCGGGGCGTGGACGGCTTCCGGATCGATGTGCTGTGGCACATCGTGAAGGCCGAGGGGCTGCCCGACAATCCGCCCAACCCGCGCTGGAAGCCTGGCCGCAACGAACGCGACCGCGTGCTCCAGACTCACTCCACCGACCAGCCCGAGGCGCATGCGATCAGCGCCGAGATGCGCGCGCTCGCGGACGAATATTCCGCCCGCACCGGCCGCGAGCGGGTACTGGTGGGCGAAATTTTCCTCCCCTATGAACGCCTCGCGCGCTGGCACGGCACGCCCGAGCGCCCGCAAGTGCACTTGCCGTTCAACTTCGGGCTGATGGAGCACCGCTGGGACGCTGGCGTGATCCGCGCGCTGATCGCGGAATACGAAGCCTCTCTGCCCGCATGGGGCTGGCCCAACTGGGTGCTGGGGAGCCATGATGCACCGCGCATCGCCGCGCGCTTGGGCGAGGGTCAGGCGCGCATTGCCATGATGCTGCTGCTGACCTTGCGCGGCACGCCAACTCTCTACCAGGGCGACGAGCTGGGCATCGGTGCGGTCGAGGTTCCGCCCGAGCGGGTGCGGGACCCGCGCGAGCAGCGCCAGCCGGGCATCGGCCTCGGCCGCGACCCCAGCCGCACCCCGATGGCCTGGGACGCGAGCGAGAACGCCGGCTTCTCGCCCGCCGAGCCCTGGCTGCCGCTGCACGCCGACTGGCGCTCGCGCAACGTGGCGGCGCAGGACGCGGACTCTGGCTCGATGCTTGCCCTGACGCGCGCCTTGCTCGCGCTGCGCCGCGCGGAGCCGGCGCTCGAGCTGGGGGAGCTCGCCTTGCTCGATGCGCCCGACGGGGTGCTGGCATATGAGCGCAGGCATGATGGCAGAACGCTGCGCATCGTGCTCAACCTCACCCCCCGGGAGGTCACGGTGGCATGGCGGGGTGTGCCCTTGCTCAGCACGCGCGCCGGGCGGGCGGAGCCCGGTAAGCTCCGTCCCGACGAGGGCCTGGTGCTGGCATGAAAATCGCGATGCTGAGCTCGATCTCGTGGCGCACTCCGCCGCGCGCCTATGGCCCGTGGGAGCTGGTCACCAGCCTGCTCACCGAGGCGCTGGTCGCGCGCGGGGTCGACGTCACTTTGTTTGCGACGCTCGATTCGCAGACCGGCGGCACTCTGGCGGGCGTCGTTCCACGGCCCTATTCGGAAGACCCCTCGCTCGATGCCAAGGTGTGGGAAGCGCTCCATATCGCTCATTGCTTCGAGCGCGCTGACGCATTCGATCTGATCCATAACCAGGCGGATTTCATGCCGCTCGCCTTCTCGCGCCTGGTCGAAACGCCGATGGTCACCACAATCCACGGCTTTTCGAGCCCGCGCATCCTGCCGGTTTACGAGCGTTACGCCGACGGCAGTCACTATGTGGCGATCAGCGATGCCGATCGCGCGCCCTCGCTTCTCTATGCCGCGACCATCCACCATGGGATACGGGTCGAGGACTTTCCCTTCGACGCCCAGGGCGGTGACGATCTGCTGTTCTTCGGGCGGATTCATCCCGACAAGGGCGCCGGCGAGGCGATCCGGGCAGCCCGATCCGCGGGCCGGCGGCTCGTGCTCTGCGGGCTGATCCAGGACGAGGCTTACCATGCCCGCGAGGTTGCGCCCCACCTCGACGGCGTGGGGGCCGGGTATCGCGGGATCGTGGGTGGCCGAGACCGGGTTCAGGCCCTCGGCCAGGCGCGCGGGCTGCTGCATCTCATCGGCTTCGACGAACCCTTCGGCCTCTCGGTGATCGAGGCGATGGCCTGCGGGACGCCGGTCATCGCTTACGCCCGTGGCTCGATGCCCGAGCTGATCGAGGACGGGGTGACGGGGTTCCTGGTCCACAGCTTCGACCAGGCTGTCGAGGCGATCGGCCGGCTCGGCGAGATCGACCGCACCGCCTGCCGCCGCTCGGTGGAGCGACGCTTCTCGGCCGAACGGATGGCTGACGACTACCTTGCACTCTATCGCCGCATCCTGGCCCGCTGAATGTCACGCGCTTGCCCACGACAAGTCACGGTTGTAACGGCCCGCGCGAGAAGGAGAGCGTGATGCGCGTCGGTTGCCCCAGGGAAATCAAGAACCACGAATACCGTGTCGGCCTGACGCCCGAGAGCGCGGGCGAGCTGGTCCACCAGGGCAACGAGGTGTGGATCGAGAGCGGTGCCGGGGCGGGCATCGGCGCGAGCGATGAGCAGTATCGCGGCGCGGGCGCGCGCATTGTCGAGGGGCCCGACCCGATTTTCGCCGAATGCGAGATGGTGGTGAAGGTCAAGGAGCCGCAGGCCGTCGAGCGTGCCAAGCTGCGCCGAGGACAGGTGCTCTACACCTATCTCCACCTCGCGCCCGATCCCCAGCAGACCCGCGAGCTGGTCGAAAGCGGCGTGACCGCGATCGCCTACGAGACCGTCACGGGTCCGAACAACACCCTGCCGCTCTTGAAGCCAATGAGCCAGGTTGCGGGCCGCATGAGCATCCAGGCCGGCGCGAGCGCGCTCGAGAAGGCACATGGCGGCCGCGGCGTGCTGCTCGGCGGCGTTCCCGGCGTGCTGCCGGGCAAGGTCGTGGTGATCGGCGGCGGCGTGGTCGGCTTCAACGCCGCGCAGATGGCGGTGGGGTTGGGGGCGGACGTCACCATCCTCGACCGCGACCCCGAGGTGCTCGAGCGGCTCGGCGTCCATTTCGAAAGCCGCGCCAAGACGCGCTTTTCGAACAAGGCGGCGCTCGACGAGGAGGTCTGCGGCGCGGATCTGATCATCGGCGCCGTACTGATCCCCGGCGCGGCGGCGCCCAAGCTGGTGAGCCGCGAGATGCTCAAATGCATGAAGCCAGGCAGCGTGCTCGTCGATGTCGCGATCGATCAGGGCGGCTGCTTCGAGACGAGCCGTGCCACCACCCATGCCGAGCCGACCTATGTGATTGACGACGTGGTGCATTACTGCGTCGCCAACATGCCCGGCGCGGTGGCGCGGACCAGCACCTATGCCCTCAACAATGTGACCTTGCCGCACGCGCTCAAAATCGCGCAGCTCGGCTGGCGCGAGGCGCTGAAAGCCAATCCCCATCTGGCGGCAGGGCTCAATGTCCATGACGGCAAGGTGACTTACCAGGCCGTCGCGGATGAGCTTGGCTATGGCTATGTCCCGGTCGCGGACGTTCTCGAAGCGGGCTGATTTCCTTTACGATGGATTAACCATCGCTCCCTAAGGATTTCCGAAAGGAGGGTCCATGCCAGCTTGGGGGGCTTATCTGCTGGCAGTGGCATTGGCCTTCTGCGCGCTGCCCGCCGGGGCGGCCGGCGCAGAGCATTCCCCGCCGCTTTCCAGCCAGTGCCACGCGGTCTCCTCGCTCGACGAGCCGCTTGCGCGCATCGTCGCCGATCCGGCGCGCTGGCGCTGCGGCGAGGGCGAGCCGCCGGCGGGGGCCGAACGCGTGGTGCTCCGTTTCGCGCCGTCCCCCGGGGAGCCGCCGCGCTACTTCGCCACCCGGCCCTTGCGGTTCTCGGCGCTGACGCTGATGGTCGTGCAGCACGGCAAGGTGACGGCGCAATCGCGCTACCGCGCGAACGAGGTTGCGGCGGGCCCGCAGGGCACCTTTTTCCTCCTGCCGCTGCCTGCTCATCGTGGCCCGGCCGAGGCTGTTCTGGTCGCCATCGATGGGCCCTCGTCGCGCGCCATATTCAGCGCCGCCCGACTCCACGCGCGCGATCCCGCCCTGGGCCATGGCGCGATGGTGAGCCTGCTGCTCGCGGCGATCGTGTGCGGGATGCTGATCATGCCGCTGGCTTTCAACGCCGCCTATTACCGCGTTCTGCGCGAACGGTTCGTGTTCTGGCACCTGGCGCTGTCGAGCGCGCTGCTCGCGCAGTGCCTGCTGACTTCGGGGATCGTGGCGCATCTGATTACCCTGCCCTTGCCGGTGCATATCCGGCTGGTGGTGATCAGCTTCGGGATCGGCGTGGCGGCCGCGACCGGATTTTGCGCCGCATTCATCGAACCCGACAAGCTCGACCAACGCTTGCGGAAGGCGCTTTATTTCGGCGCCGCCTATTCGTTCGTCACCTCGCTGCTTCACGCTTTCGTCCCCACGGTGCTGGGGACGCTGCAAACGACCATCTTCTATGCCAGCTTTATCCCTTTGCTGGTGCTCTATGGCGTGGTGATGCGCGATGCGTGGAAGCGCGGCAGCCGGGCGGTGCGCTATCTGCTGGTCGGCTGGGCGCCGTTCATTCTGATGGGCGTGATCCGGATCGGCACCATGCTCAATCCCTGGTTCCAGCAGAACGAGGCGGTGCCCTTGTTCTACATGGCGATGGTGATCGAAAGCATCGCGATCTCGCTGGGGGTGGCCGACCGCTTCATGATCATCAAGCGCGAGCGCGACCGCGCGCTGATCCGCGCGCAGTCGCTCGAGCATTTGTCCGAGCGCGACGATCTGACCGGGCTCTATAACCGCCGCGCGCTCGACGGGCGGCTCGGGGACTTCGCGGTTCAGAGGTTCACCGGCTTCGCCTTGTTCGATCTCGACAATTTCAAGCGCGTCAATGACACCAAGGGCCATGCCGTAGGCGATGCCGTGCTGCGGACCGTCGCCACGGTGCTCGACGGGCACGAGGACGCGGTCGCGCTGCGGCTGGGCGGCGAGGAGTTCCTGCTGCTGCTCCACGGCCCGAACGTCTCCGAGCGCGTCGAGCGGGTGCGCGAGGCGATCCCGGTGCGGATCGCGCGCGAGGTGACCGAGCTCGAAATCCTCGTGACCGCGAGCACCGGCCTGGTCGAAGCCGCCCCCGGCGAGGACATCGGCAGCGATTTCGTCGGTCTTTACCGCCAGGCCGACGACTTGCTCTACGAAGCCAAGCACCACGGCCGCAACCTGCTGGCGGCGGTCATGCTCAAGCCCGAACGGAGGGTCGGCGCCGCCGGCGAGGTTGCCGCTGCTTAAGGACGCGCGATGAAGGGCCCCGCCACCGCGGGTCCGATCCGCACCAGCCGCCCGCTCGCCTTGTCCAGCATCGCCCACGTCGAGCGGACCGCCACCAGCAGCTTGCCCGCCGAGTCGAAGAAATCGACGCAGCGGTCGAAGCGCGCGCCTCGGGGGAGGCCCGGGATATAGGTTTCTCCGCGCACGACCGCCCCTTCGCTCACATTGCCGCGATAATCGATCTCATGCCGGGTCACGACCCAGACGAACTGGTCGACATGCGCCGGCTCGGCAACGCTGCGCCAATGCGCGGTGGCGATCTCCTGCACCCAGCGCACCCAGACCGTGTTGTTGACATGGCCCAGTGCGTCGATGTCCTCGGGCCGGGCGGTAAAATCCTGGACATAGCGGTTGCTCACGCGGCCTTTTTCCCCGCCAGGCCGAGCTGCCACAGAACGAAGGCATATTGCTCGGCGACTTCGCGGATCGATTCGAAGCGACCCGACTTGCCGCCGTGGCCCGCGCCCATGTTGATCTTCAGCAGCAGCTCGTTCGCATCGGTCTTCAGCTCGCGCAGCCGGGCGACCCATTTGGCGGGCTCCCAATAGGTCACCCGCGGATCGTTCAGCCCGCCGGTCACCAGCATCGGCGGATAGGCCTGCGCCGCCACCTGGTCGTAGGGCGAATAGCTCAGGATATAGGCGAAGGCCCGCTTCGAGCGCAGCGGATCGCCCCATTCGGGCCATTCGCCCGGCGTCAACGGCAGGCCCTCGTCGAGCATGGTGTTGAGGCAATCGACAAAGGGCACGTCGGCCACCACCGCGCCCCACAGCTCGGGGTCGGTATTGGCCACGACCCCCATCAGCTGCCCCCCGGCGCTGCCGCCCGAAATGCTGATCTTCCCCGCGGCGGTGTGGCCGCTGGCGATCAGCCCCTTGGCCACATCGACGAAATCCTCGAAGGTGTTCCAGCGGTCGTATTTCTTGCCCGACAGGTACCAGTTCCTCCCCAGGTCGTCCCCGCCGCGGATATGCGCGATGGCGAAGGCCATGCCGCGGTTGACCAGGCTCAGGCGGGTGACCGAGAAACCGGGCGGATAGGCATAGCCATAGGCGCCATAGGCATAGAGATGGAGCGGGCCGCCCGGCTTGCGGTCGCGGCGCTGCATTACGCTGACGGGGATCATCGTTCCGTCGCGGGCGCGGATCTGGAGCCGCTCGGTGGTGTAGAGCGTCGGGTAGTAGCCGCTCGGTATCTCCTGCTGCTTGAGCAGCTCGAGCGCGCCCGAGGCGACATGGTAATCGTACACCGAACCGGGCGTGACCATGCTCTGGTAGGAGAGGCGGAGCGTGTCGACGGCGTATTCGGGGTTGTCGCCCAGCCCCGCGACATAGCTCGCCTCGGGAAAGGCGACAGGTTCGACGCGCGCGCTATCCTCGTAATAGCGCAGGTGCACCTGATCGAGACCGCCACGCCGCCCCTCGACCACGTAAAAATCGCGGAACAGGTCGAAACCGGTGAGGTAGAACTCGTCCGAGCCCGCGATCACCGTTGTCCAGTCCCCCGGCGCAGCGAGCGGCGCAGTGGCGAGGCGGAAATTCGCGTGCTCGTCGTTGGTGTGGACCCAGATCGTGCCATCGCGAACGTCGACATCGTATTCGACCCCGGTCTGGCGCGGCCGCACCACGAGCGGCGCGGCGGTCGGATCGGCGGCGGGGACGAGGCGAACCTCGCTGGTCTCGTGGTCGCCGGACTGGATGATGATCCAGTCTTCCTGCGCGCTCAAGGAAACGCCGCAGGAAAAAGCCTCGTCCGGATCGTGATAGATGACCGTGTCCGTCGCCGAATCGGTGCCGACGCGGTGCATCTTGATGGTGCGGTGGCGCCAGTGATCGTCGGTGAGGCTGTAGAGCACCGCGGTCTCGCCGGCGGTCCAGACGATATTGCCGATGGCGCCTTCGACTTCGCTGTCGCCCCATTTGCCCGAAGCGCCCGGTACTGCATCGGCAATGGGGTTCGCGCCGTCCAGGCGGCGGAAACGTATCGTGTAGCGTTCCGAGCCATCGGTGTCGGTCGAATAGGCCATCACTCGGCCGCTGCGGCTTACCGCCACCGCGCCGAGCCGGAAGTATTCGTGCCCCTCGGCGAGCGCCACCTCGTCGAGGAGCAATTCATCCGCGCCGCCAGCCACCGGCCGCCGGTAGTGCTGCGGATATTGCGCGCCTTCCTCGAACTTCACCCAATAGAGGTGGTCGCCGTAGCGCTGCGGCACCGAGCTGTCGTCTTCCTTGATCCGCCCCTTCATCTCCTGGAACAGCGTTTCGACCAGCGCAGCGTGCGGCGCCATGCGCGCCTCGAACCAGGCGTTCTCGGCCTTCAGGTGATCGAGGATTTCGGTGTCCTCGACCTTGGGATAGCGCGAATCGCGCAGCCAGGCGTAATCGTCCGCGATCGTGATCCCGTGATGCGTGACGGAGTGCGGCCGCCTGGGTGCAACGGGCGGCGGGGCGGGGGGCTGGGCAGTGGAATTGGTCATCGGCCCGCCCTATGGAGGATGCGAAAGGAGCTCAAGCCATGCTGATGCTTGCTCACGATGCCCGCCTTGCCGCCCTGCGCGCGGAGTTGAAGCGGCGCGGGCTCGACGGTTTCGTGGTGCCGATCAGCGACGAGCACATGAGCGAATATGTGGGCGAGTATGCGCAGCGGCTCAAATGGCTGACGGGCTTCGGCGGTTCGGCGGGGACCGCGGTCGTGCTTGGGGGCGCGGGCTACACCGGCACGGGCGCGGCGATCTTCACCGATGGGCGCTATACCGTCCAGGTGCGCGAGCAGGTCGACGCCGCTCTGTTCGATTACGAGCCGGTGCCCGAGTCCAGCCCCGCCAGATGGATCGCCGAGCATGCGCCCCGCGGCGCGAGGATCGGCTACGATGCCTGGCTCCACGGCGTGGGCTGGGCCGAAGCGGCCGAAAGGCTGCTCGCGGCCAAGGGCATCGAGCTGGTGCCGCTGGCCGACAATCCGATAGATTCGGTGTGGGACGACCGGCCCGCACCCTCCAGCGCCCCCGCCACGCCCTATTCCAGCGAGCTGGCGGGCCAGGGCAGCGCCGAAAAGCGCGCCGCCGTGGCCGACTGGCTCAAGGCCGAGGGATTTGACGCCACGGTCATCGCCGCGCTCGATTCGGTCGCCTGGCTGCTCAACATCCGCGGGGCCGATGTGGCGAACACGCCGGTCGCGCTCAGCTATGTGTTGGTGAAGGCCGACGGCACCGCCGAGCTGTTCATCGCGCCCGACAAGGTCACCCTCGCGCTGACGCGGCATCTGGGCAACGCCGTGCGCGTGAGGCCGCGGGCGGAGTTCCAGGCTGCGCTCGCCGAGCTCGCGGGCAAGACCGTCGCGCTCGATCCGGCGCACGCGGTGGCGGGCATCTTCCACGCGCTCGCGGCGGCAGGGGCGAAGGCGGTGCGGGCCCCGGATCCCACCGTGCTCGCCAAGGCGGTCAAGAACCCCGCCGAGCAGCAGGGCCACCGCGAGGCCCAGGCGAAGGACGGCGCCGCGATCGCCCGGTTCCTGCGCTGGATCGAGGAAAACGCGCCATCGGGGACGATCGACGAGCTGACCGCCGCCGCGAAGCTGCGCGACTTGCGCGGGCGCGATCCCGCCCTCGTCGATACCAGCTTCGACACCATCAGCGCCGCGGGCCCGCACGCCGCGCTGCCGCATTACAAGGTGGACGAGGCGAGCAACATCGCGATTCCGCCGAGCAGCATCTATCTGTGCGATTCGGGCGGGCAATATTGCGGCCACACCGGGGGCGGCACCACCGACATCACGCGGACCGTCTGGGTCGGACCCGGCGAACCGAGCGCCGAGATGATCGACCGCAACACCCGCGTGCTGAAAGGCCATATCGAGCTGGCGCGGGCGAAGTTTCCTGCCGGAACCGCTGGCGGCCAGCTCGATGCGCTGGCGCGGATGCACCTGTGGGCCGCCGGGGTCGATTACGGCCACGGCACCGGGCACGGGGTGGGCAGCTATCTCTCGGTCCACGAAGGGCCGCAACGCATCGCCAAGCCCGGCGGGGCCTTCGCGGGCGCGGACACCCCGCTTGCCGCCGGAATGATCCTCTCGAACGAGCCGGGCTATTACAAGCAGGGCCACTTCGGAATCCGGATCGAGAATCTGGTGCTGGTGGTCCCCGCGCAGATCGAGGGCGCGGAGGGCGAATACCTGGGTTTCGAGACCCTGACCTTCGCCCCGCTCGACCGGCGGCTGGTGAACAAAGCCATGCTGACGCCGGCGGAGATCGCGTGGTGGGACAGCTATCACGCCAAGGTGCGCCGGGTGCTGTCTCCGCGGCTCGAGGGCGCTGACCTCGCCTGGCTCGAGCGCGAGACCCGGCCCTTGTAATCTGTGATTTTGTTCCTATAATGTTCCTGGAAAACCGCGATTCGTTTCTGGGGAGGATGACCGATGATCGGCTACGTAACTCTGGGCACCAACGATCTGCCGCGCGCGGCGGAGTTCTATGACGCGATCGCCGCCGGGATGGGCGTCGGCCGGATGATGGAGTTCGACTCCTTCATCGCCTGGGGCGAGCCCGGCGGCGCGCCCGGAATAGGGCTCACCAAGCCCTTCGACGGCAATGCCGCGAGCGTCGGCAACGGGGTCATGGTCGCGCTCGTGGCCAGGGATCGGGACCATGTCCATCGCCTCCACGAGATCGCGCTCGCCCACGGCGGCACCGACGAAGGCGCACCCGGCCCGCGGGGAGACAGTTTCTACGCCGGTTATTTCCGCGATCCCGACGGCAACAAGCTCAACGCTTTCCTGATCGAGAGCGGGGATGGCTGAGAGGGGCGACGCCTGGCGAGCGGCCGATGGCCGGCGCAAGGTTGGACCGCGCGGGCTCGCGTTGCCGGATACGTGGGCGCGATCTTCTTCACGTCCAGGGGTGGGGCTCTGCACAGCTCCCGCCGAGAAGCGCTGCGAAAGCCCCACCGCTTGATCGCAGACCGGCGATTTTCAATGCCATCTCGTTAGGGTCGGGCTGAAGGTCAGAGATCTTGAAAAAGCAAAATCTGCGTAGCTGGTCTGTCCGCCGCATGAACGCCCTGGCCAGCACGATACAAACCACGACACAATACCCCGATTCCGGGATATTGCTGCGACACATGCGCTCTAGAAGGGTGATATGAGCTGCGGCTGGAGCGGACCCTCCCCTTCCCCCTCCCCCCAAGCAGGGTCGCCCGGTCGCAGCTCTCACCTTTTCTTACAAGCAAACCCCTTCGGAGATTTCGCACCATGCGTAAGCTGACTCTCGCCCTTTCGACCGCCGCGCTTGCCCTCTCGGGCGCCGCAGCGGCCCAGTCCGGCTCCCCGGCTGCTCCCCAGGCCGGGCCGGCCAAGATGCGCGCCGCCAAGCCCGACATGACCCGCGCCGATGCGCAGGCCCGCGCCGAGGCGATGTTCGCCCGGATGGACGCCAACAAGGACGGCACGATCACCGAGGCGGACCGCGCCGCGCGCCAGGCGGCAATGTTCGACCGGCTCGACGCTGACCGCAACGGCGCGCTCACCCGCACCGAACTCGCGGCCGGGCACGGCGCTCGCGCCGGCAAGGGCAAGGCGGGCATGATGAAACACGACGGCGCCGCCGCCATGAGCGAGGCGCAGAAGACCGAGCGCGGCGCGGCCATGTTCGCGCGCCTCGACGCCGACGGCAATGGCGCGGTGAGCCGTGCCGAGTTCGATGCCATGCACACCTCGCGCGCCGGCATGGGCGAGGGCAAGATGGCCGGGTCCATGGACCATAACATGGGCGCCGGCATGGGCGCCGGCATGGGCGATAGCATGGGCGCCGGCATGAACCACGCCGGTCCCGGCGGCCGTCATGCGATGATGATGGGCGCGATGGACGGCCCGGTCACGCGCAAGGCATTTGTCGATCGCGCGCTGGGCATGTTCGACCGCGCCGACGCCAATCGCGACGGGACCGTCACGCAGGCCGAACGCCAGACAATGCGCGAATCCATGCGCCAGCAGTGGCGGGCCAAGAAGGCCTCCGGCCAGCCGGGCTGAGCCGGACGCTTGAACAGATGGAGCTAGGTCGCCAAGACGCAGGCGTGTCAACGTCCGAACCCGCGCCGACCTCGCTCCTCCTCGTCGACGACGAGCCGACCTTGCGCGAGCCCCTGGCGGAGTATCTCTCCGGCCAGGGGTTCACCGTTCGCGACGCCGAAAGCGCCGCCGCGGCGCGCAGCCTGCTCGCCGATTTCACGCCCGACCTTGTGCTGCTCGACATCATGATGCCGGGAGAGGACGGGCTTTCGCTGTGCCGCCATCTGGTCGAGGCACGCGGCTTGCCGGTGATCCTGCTCACCGCGCGGGGCGAGGCGATGGACCGGATCGTGGGTCTCGAGATCGGGGCCGACGACTATGTCGCCAAGCCGTTCGAGCCCCGCGAGCTGGTGGCCCGCATCCGCTCGGTGCTCCGCCGCGCCCTGCGCGAAAGCGGGCCGCCGGGCGATGACGAGCACTTCGTCTATGCCTTCGAAGGCTGGGAACTCGATCCCCTGAAGCGCCGGCTGACCGATCCGGAGGGGGCGCTGATCGCCATCTCGACCGCTGAATTCCGCATGCTCAAGGCGCTGTGCGATCATCCGCGCCAAGTCCTCGACCGCGACCGCCTGCTCGACATGGTGCAGGGCCGCGAGGCCCATCTGTTCGATCGCGCGGTCGACAACCAGGTCAGCCGGCTGCGCCGCAAGATCGAGGTTGACAGCCGCAATCCCGAACTGATCCAGACCGTGCGGGGCGGCGGCTACCGCCTCGCCGCCGACGTCGCGCGCATCTCGCGTCCGGCATGACCGGAGCGGCGGGCAGGGCGGCCTCGCGCGTCCGCCTCGCGCGCCGGCGTGTCGCGCATTTGTGGCCGCGAAGCCTGCTCGGGCAGACGCTGATGGCGCTCGCGCTCGCTTTGCTCGGGGCGCAGACGATCTACGCCTCGCTGCTTTACCGCGCCGCTGACGAGCGGCGGGAGGCGGCGCTCCTGAACGCCGCCGCTTTCGAACTGATCTCGGGCCCGTTCCGGCTCCGCGCCGAGGCCTCGCGGCCCCTGCCCCGCCCCGGACAGCACCGCAGCATGCGCGCCATGCCGGGCCAGCTGCGCTATCTGCTTGCGCCCGCCTCGCCATTGGCTCCGGAGGAGAAGCGCTCGCGCCACCGCGAGAAGCTGCTTGGCGAGCTGCTCGCGCGCCAGGGGATTGCGGCCCGCGACCTCGCCGTCGTCGAACGGCCCGCGCTCTCCGATCCCGAAGTGCAGGCCGCGCTCCAGGGCGTCCCCGGGCTGCGGGAACGTGTCGTCCAGCTCAGCCCCGATCTGCTGGTAGTGGCACTGCGGCGACAGGGATCGGACCTGTGGGAAGTGGTTCGCCTGCCGGTGCCGCGGATGGAGCGCGGGGTGATCACCGGCCTCGTGATCCAGACGGTGATCCTGTTCGCGGTGCTGATGGCGATTCTCTATGGCGTGCTTCGGCGGCTGACCGGTCCGCTCGCCGCGCTCACCCGGCGCACGTCCGAGATCGCGCGTCCCGGGGCGCCGTCGCGGCCGCTGGAACCGCAGGGTCCCGACGACGTCCGGCGGCTGATCGCGGCGCACAACGCGATGGAGGCGCGCATCGGCGGCATGCTGGCCGAAAAGGACGTCATGCTCGGGGCCATCGGCCACGACCTCAAGACTCCGCTGGCCGCGCTGCGGGTGCGGATCGAGAGCGTCAAGGACGACAACCAGCGCGCCCGGATGGCGGCGACGATCGAGGATATCGTGCGTACGCTCGACGAGATCCTCGAGCTGGCGCGGATCGGGCGCGCTTCCAACCCGCCCGAGCGCGCGGCGATCGGCGCGCTCGCGGCATCGGTGGTCGAAGAGTTCGAGGACATGGGCGAGCCCGTGACGATGGCCGAGGGGCCGCGAGTGAGCGCCGAGGTTCACGTCACCCTGCTCAAGCGCGCGCTGCGCAACCTGATCACCAACGCGCTGCGCTATGGCGGCGGCGCCGCGGTCTCGGTGGTCGAGGCGCCGGGCGAAGTGATCCTGCGCGTCGAGGACAACGGCCCCGGCATTCCCGCCGAGCGGATCGGGGCGATGACCGAGCCGTTCGTGCGCGGCGAGGCGAGCCGCAGCCGCGCGACCGGCGGGACGGGACTCGGCCTCACGCTGGCGCGCGCGGTGGCGGAGGAACGCGGCGGTTCCCTGGTGCTGGCCAACCGTCCGGCACAGGGTGGCCGCCCCGGCGGGTTCGTAGCCGAGCTGCGCCTGCCTCGCCAGGCGACGGCTAGAGCCAGATGACGTAAGGTTGCGCCATCTTACGTCACCTGGCTCTAACGCATCAGCCCGCCGATAAGGTTGCGCACGAAGCGGCCGGCGAGCGCGCCGCCGAAGCCGGTCGCGATCGAGCCTGCCGCCGCGCTTGCCGCCGATCTTGCCGGGTTGGCGCGGCTCTTTCTGCCCAGGATCGCTCCCGCCGCGATGCTCGCGGCGGAGCCGGCGGCCGCGCCCATTGCCGCCTTGCCGGCGCGGCTCCACAGGCTCGGGCTCCGGCGCTCGCGCTGGCCCACCGCCTCGCGGCCCTGTTCCTCGACCTCGACCGCCGTGGCCCCGGCATCGGCCGCCTTGCGCGCGATCACCTCCTCGGCGCTCTCGCGGTTGACGGCAGCCTCGTATTTGCCCGCATGCGGGCTGGCGCCGACGATCACCGCGCGCTCGCCCGGGCTGACCGGGCCGAGCCGGCTGCGCGGCGGCGCGATCAGCGTGCGTTGCACCACCGAGGGCGCGCCATCGGGCTGGAGCGTGGAGACCAGAGCCTCGCCCACGCGCAACTCGGTGATCGCCTGCTCGACATCGAGCGAAGGATTGATCCGGAAGGTTTCCGCCGCCGCCCTGATCGCCCGCTGATCGCGCGGAGTGAAGGCGCGCAGCGCATGCTGGATGCGGTTGCCGAGCTGGCCCGCGATGCGCTCGGGAATGTCGACCGGGTTCTGGGTGATGAAATAGACCCCGACCCCCTTCGAGCGGACCAGCCGCACGACCTGCTCGATCTTGTCCTCGAGCGCCCCGGGCAGGTCGCCGAAGAGGAGATGCGCCTCGTCGAAGAAGAACACCAGCCTGGGCTTCTCGGGATCGCCGACCTCGGGCAGCGCCTCGAACAAGTCGGCCAGCAGCCACAGCAGAAAGGTGGCGTAGAGCTTGGGGCTGCGCATCAGCCGGTCGGCGGCGAGGACATTGATCATTCCGCGCCCCTGCGCATCGGTGCGGATGAAGTCGGCGATCTCGAGCGCAGGCTCGCCGAAGAACTGCGCGCCGCCCTGCGCATCGAGGCTGAGGAGCTGGCGCTGGATGATGCCCAGGCTCTGCTTCGTGACATTGCCGTAACGCGTGGTCAGCTCGCTGGCCTGGCCCGCGGTGTGCGCCAGCATCGACTGGAGGTCCGCGAGGTCGAGCAGCAGCAGTCCTTGCTCGTCGGCAAAGCGGAACACGATGTCGAGCACGCCGCCCTGCGTCTCGTTGAGCCCGAGCAGCCGCGCCAGAAGCTGAGGCCCCATTTCGCTGACCGTGGTGCGGATCGGGTGGCCCTGCTCGCCGTAGAGGTCCCAGAAGACCACGGGGTTGTCGGCATAGCCGTAATCGGCGAGGCCGATATCGCGGGCGCGCGCTTCCAGCTTCTCGGCATTGGCGGCGCTGGCGGATCCCGGCAGCGCGATGCCGGCGAGATCGCCCTTCACATCGGCCATGAACACCGGCACGCCGCGGGCCGAGAAGCTCTCCGCCAGCACTTGCAGCGTCACGGTCTTGCCCGTGCCGGTGGCCCCGGCGATCAGGCCGTGGCGATTGGCCTGCGCGAGACGGAGCACTTGCCGCTCGCCATTGTCGGCCAGGCCGAGGAAGATGTCGTGCTCCATGGTCTCGCTCCTGCTGGCCCTGGGATGGCGCGGTTGTGGCATGCGCGCGGCGCCGGTCAAGCGTCTCGACAGCCCCGTCCGATGCGGTAAAGGCCCCCGGCATGGGTAAGCGCGCACCTCTGGTCCTGCTCGACGACGCGCGGCCGGAGGGGGCGGCCGATGCCCAGCTGTTCGAGGACCCGGCAGAGGTCTTCGTGGCGCGCCGACCGGACGATGTCGCCGCGGTGCTCGACGCCGCCGATGCCGGGCGGCGCGAGCGCGGCGGGACACTGGCGGGCTATATCGCCTATGAGGCGGGGCTGGTGATCGAGGATCGCCTGGCGCCGCTGGCGGCCTGCAGGACGGGAGCGGACGGACCGCTGGTGTGGCTGGGCCGGTTTGCCGAGCACCGCGCCATCCCCGCTGACCAGGTTCCCGCCCTGCTCGCCGAGCGGGGCGAGGGCGCCGCCACGCTCGGCCCGCTCGATCCGCAAATCTCTCCCGCCGCCTACGAGCAGGCCTTCGCCGCGCTCCAGAGGGCAATCGCGGCGGGCGACATCTACCAGGCCAACCTGACCTTCCGCCTCGCGGGCGGCTTCACCGGCGACCCCTTGTCGCTCTACGCCGCGCTGCGTCCCGCGGCGTTGGCGGGCTATGGCGGAGTGGTATTCGACGGCGACCGCTGGCTCCTGTCGCTTTCGCCCGAGCTGTTCGTCTCGCTCAAGCACCGCGAAGCCAGGGTCAAGCCGATGAAGGGCACCCGGCCGCGCGCCGCCGACGCGGCAGCGGACCGGGCGGCGCGTGACGAGCTCGCGGGGTCCACGAAAGACCGCGCCGAGAACCTGATGATCGTCGATCTCTTGCGCAACGACCTGGCGCGCGTGGCGGAGCCTGGCAGCGTCCGGGTCGAGGATGCCTTCGCAGTGGAAAGCTATCCTACCGTCCACCAGATGGTGTCCACGGTCCGCGCGCGGCTGGCCGAAGGGGCCGGGCCGATGGAGCTGGTCAAGGCGCTGTTCCCCTGCGGCTCGGTGACCGGGGCGCCCAAGATTCGCGCCATGGAGCTCATCGCCGAGGTCGAGCGCGACTCGCGCGGGCCGTATTGCGGTGCGATCGGACGGATCGGCGCCGATGGCGAGGCGGCCTTCAATGTCGCGATCCGCACGCTGCGGCTGACCGAGATCGAGAACGCGCGCGGCAAGGCCGAGCTGGGCGTGGGCGGGGCGATCGTCGCCGGCAGCCAGGCCCACAGCGAGTGGCGCGAGGCGCTGACCAAGGGCGCCTTTGCGCGGGCCAGCAGCGCACAGTGGCGAGCGCCCGCGGTCGATCTGATCGAGACGATGCGGTTCGAGCCGGCGACCGGGATCGCGCATCTCGAAGCGCATATCGAGCGCATGCGCGACAGCGCTGCCGTGCTGGGCATCTCGTTCGACCGGCACGAGGCGCGCAACCAGATTCACGCGCTGTGCTTCGACCTCGACGGGCCGGCCTGCGTCCGCCTGATGGCCTCGCGCGGGGGCGCGCTGTCGCTCGAGGCGCGGCCGCTGCCGTCCGCATGGCCCGATCCGGCGCGCACGATCCTGCTGCCGCTGCCGGTCGACCCAGGGGACTGGCGGCTGCGCCACAAGACGTGCGATCGGGGGTTCTATGAAGACGCCCGGCGCGTCGCGGCGCAGGAAGGCGCCGAGGAAGCGGTGTTCATCCTCGACGATGGGCGCGTGACCGAAGGCGCGATAACCACCGTCTTTGTCGAGCGTGGCGGCTTACTGCTGACACCGCCCGTTTCGCTCGGGCTGCTGCCGGGGGTGCTGCGCGCACGCCTGCTCGCCGACGGCCGCGCGCGCGAGGCGGAGCTGACCCCGGACGACCTCGCGCCTGGCTTCCTCCTGGGCAATGCGCTGCGCGGGCTGATGCCGGCCCGTCTGCTCGCATGAACCATCCGCCGATCCTGTTCGAGGACGCCGAGGCGCTGGTGATCGACAAGCCGGGCGGGCTTCCGATCGAGACGCCGCGCAAAGGGGGCGCCGCGCTGGCGGACCAATTCGACGCGCTCAAGCTCGGCTTCCACTTCGCGCCCATGCCGGTGCACCGCCTTGATACCGACACCAGCGGCTGCCTGCTGCTGGCGCGCAACCTCAAGGCGCTGAAGCGCTTCGCCAAAGCGTTCGAGGACCGCAGCGTGACCAAACGCTATCTAGGCGTGCTCGCCGGGATTCCCACGGAACCGGAGGGGACCATCGAGCTCGCGCTCAGCAAGATCAGCAGCGCGGATGCGGGCTGGCGGATGATTCCCGCGCGCAAGGGCAAGCCCTCGGTCACGCGGTGGCGCGTGATCGCGAAGGCGGGCGGGAGGGCGCTGGTCGAGTTCCAGCCTGAAACCGGGCGCACGCACCAGCTCCGCGTTCACGCCGCGAGCGGGATCGGCGTGCCGCTGCTGGGCGACCCGGTCTATGGCGATGCCAGGGGGGCACGGCGGACGATGCTTCATGCGGCCGCGTTGGAAGTGCCGCGCGCGGGCAAGCGGGCAATCGTGGCCGCTGCACCGCTGCCCGCCGATTTCGCCGCGCTTGGCTTCGCCGATGCATGAGGCTCTCGCGCGCGCGCTCGCGCTCGCCGAGGAGAAGTTCATCGTCGCCGGCGGGCCTGGGGGGCAGAACGTCAACAAGGTTGCGACCGCGGTGCAGCTGCGCGTCGATGTGTTCGCGCTTGGCCTGACGCCCGAGGCCTTCCGGCGCTTGCAGGACGTCGCCGGGAGCAAGCTCACCAAGGCGGGCGAGTTGGTGCTGACCGCGAGCGAATATCGCACCCAGGGCGAGAACCGCGAAGCGGCGCGAGCACGGCTGACCACGCTGATCGAGGGGGCGCTGACCCCGCCCGCGCCGCGCAGGAAGAGCCGCCTCAATCGAGTGGGCAAGGCGCAGCGACTCAAGGGCAAGAAGGTGCGCGGCCTCGTCAAGGCCAACCGCGGCAAGGTGGACTGGTGAGCCGCACAAGCCCCGGTTGACTTTTGCCGGTGAATCGCCCAATGGCCCGCGCCTGTGCGGCGGTGCATTTCGCGCCGCCCTTATTTTTTCGGGCCCCCGCGCCCGGCATTCGACAGTCTTAGGATACGACCATGGCGAAGCCCACCACCGTCAAGATCAAGCTCGTCTCGACCGCCGACACGGGCTTCTACTACGTCACCAAGAAGAACCCGCGCAACCACACCGAAAAGTTCACCTTCCGCAAATACGATCCGGTGGCGCGCAAGCACGTCGAGTTCAAGGAAGCCAAGATCAAGTAGGCTTTGCCGGTTGCCGATCGCCGCAACCGCTCGGAGTGGGTTCGCGGCATGAGAGCGGGAAACGCCCGCCGCTCGTTCTTCTCGTGTGTGAATGGCGGGAACGCTCGCCATTCAGTGGCAGTTCAAGGCTCCGCCGCCAACCGACGGAGCATGACCATCTTGCATAACCTCATCATGAAACCGCTTCGCGCCGCGCAGCTGCTTGCGCTTGGCGCTTTGCTTCCAGCGACCTATCTGGCCGTGCCCGTTCCGGCCGCCGCCGCCGCCGGCGATCTCGACGCGGCGGTCGCGGCGCTGCGCGGCATTGGCGCGATGACCGCCGACTTCACTCAGACCGATCGCAACGGCACCACCATTCCCGGCAAGCTCTATCTGAAGCGACCGGGCAAGATCCGCTTCGAATACGCGCCCAGCGCCAGGATGCTGGTCGTTTCGAACGGCAAGTCGCTCTATCTGGTCGATTACGAAGTCAAGCAGGTCCAGCGCTGGCCGATCGGCAATTCGCCGCTTGGCGCCCTGCTCGATCCCAACCGCGACGTGAAGGCGTACGGCAAGCTTGTCCCGACCCAGAGCGAGGACGTTGTCAGCGTCGAGGTGCGCGACCGCAAGCGTCCCGAATACGGCGTCATCACGCTGATCTTCCTGCGCGATGCCACCTCGCCCGGCGGGCTCAAGCTGACCAACTGGGTGGCGCTCGATTCGCAGAACAATCGCACCACCGTGCGACTCAGCAACCAGCGTTACGAAGTGGCGATCCCCGACAGCAAGTTCACCTTCACCGACCCGCGCCGCTCGAGTGGCCGCCGCTGACGAACGGGTGGGCCGCGGAGCGAGCGCAGGCTGCGACAATCCGATACCCGGCGTTCATCGGGATGAAAGCCGCTCCGGCCTACACCTGTTTTCACAGAGCGGGCCGAAGGGCGGGTTTCCCCCCTGTTGCCGGCGCTTCGACAGTCCGCTCTGTGCCAAGCGTGACGAACGCATGAAGGACCCTCGTGCCAATGCCCCCGGCACGAGGGTTTTTTGCCGTTTTCAATCGAGGCCGAGCGCTCGGCGGACGATCCGGCCGATCCGGTTCTGCTCAAGCACCCCATGCACCTCGGCCGAGCCCGGGCCGGTGGCATAAAGCGCCACATCTTCCCCGCCATGCGTCTCGGACGGCAGCGGCACCAGCGCCTGCTGGCGGGCCTTGAGCGAGGTATCGGGAGCGGCCCGTGCGCCCTTCACCGCCCCGGGCCCATTGGCATAGCCGAGCGTGGTGTAGGGTTGGCCGTCGAGGGCCTCCGCCGGTTTGTCGGGCGAGCCCGCGCCTTCACCGCCCCCGGTGACAAGGCCGAGGATCGGATTGCCGCGCCTCGGATAGCCGGCGATGGTGAACACATGGCTGTGATCGGCCGTGACCAGGATCAGCGTGTCGCGCGGATCGGTGTTGTCGACGGCGTATTGCACCGCCCTGGCGAATTCGACAGCCTCTTCCAGTGCGTAGCCGGCCTGGCCGGCGTGATGGGCATGGTCGATCCGCCCGCCCTCGACCATGAGGTAGAAGCCGCGCCCGCCCACCTTGAGCCGGGCCAGCGCAGCGGCCGTCATATCGGTCAGCGTGGGTTCGGCGGTGCGCTCGTTGCGGTCGAGCATATAAGTCATGTGGCTCGGCGAAAACAGGCCCAGGACCGGCTTGCCGGCGGGGGCGGCGGCGAGCGCGGCGGCGGTTTCGACAAAGCTCCCACCGGTCCGCTCGGCCCATGCTCTTGGCAGGCTATCGAGCCTGTCGAGCCGTTCGCCCTGGTATCCCTCGCCCACAAACTTGTTCCGCCCTCCTCCCAGCGCGACGTCGAACGGGAAGGCGACGAGTTGCGCCGCGAGGTCGATGCAGCCTTCGGGCCGCTCCGAAGCGGGAATGTCCTTGTCCGATTCCCAGTCGCGGTTGACGCTGTGGCCATAGACCGCTGCCGGCGTCGCGTGCGTGATGCGGGTTGTGGTCACGATGCCGACGCCCAGCCCGGCGCGCTTGGCGGCCTCGGCGGTCAGCGGCAGATGATGCGCCTTGCTGCTGGTGCAGTCGTTTCGCGCGGCGGCCTCGGCCACCCCGATGTAGCCGATTCGCGTTTTCACCCCGGTGTTCATCGCGGTCGCGGTGCCGGCGCTGTCGGGCACCTGGGCGTCGGTATTGTAGGTCTTGATCAGCGCGGTCTGGGGGAATTTCTCGAAGCTCAGCACGTTATCCTCGCCCGGATTTCCGCGCTTCTGCCCTTCGTAGATGCGCGCCGCCGTGACGGTGGAGATGCCCATGCCGTCGCCAATGAACAGGATCACGTTCTTCGCGCGCGCCGCGGGCGGTGCGCTGGCTGGACGGGCCTGGTCCATGGTGCAGGCCGCCAGCGGCGCGGCCGTGCACAGGATGGCGATGCGGGTGAAACGGTTCATGCTGGCTCCCCTGGGCAGTGTTCGCCCTCGTATCGCGCCCGCGGCCAAGGGCAAGGTGACAATTGCCGCCACGCCGCTTAACTGCCAGCAATGCCCACGCTTGCGGTTGCCACCTGGAACATCAATTCGGTGCGCCTGCGCCTGCCTCAGGTCGAACGCTTTCTGGCCGAGCAGGCGCCCGACGTGCTCTGCCTCCAGGAGATCAAGTGCCAGGAGCACCAGTTCCCCTATGAGGCCCTGCGCGGGCTCGGTTATCGGCACATCGCCGTGCACGGACAGAAGGGCTACCACGGCGTAGCCACGGTCAGCCGCGTCCCTTTTCGCGATTTCTCCAGGCACGACTGGCAGGACAACGGCGAGGCGCGCCACATCGGTGTCGAGCTTACCGGGCGGGGAATGCAGGGTCTCGTGATCGAGAACGTCTATATTCCCGCCGGCGGTGACGCGCCGGACCGCGCCATCAATCCCAAGTTCGGCCAGAAGCTCGATTTCCTCGAGCGAATGGCGCGCTGGGCCGACAGGATCGACCGGCCGACGCTGATCTTGGGCGATTTCAACGTCGCCCCGCTCGAAAGCGATGTCTGGAACCACAAGGCCCTGCTCAAGGTGGTGAGCCATACGCCGATCGAGGTCGACGCGCTCGGGCGCTTCATGGACGCGCATGGCTGGGACGATCTCGGGCGCCGGCACATCGCCGCGCCCGAGCGCTACTATTCGTGGTGGAGCTACCGCGCGCGGGACTGGCGCACGGGCGACCGGGGGCGCCGGCTCGACCATATGTGGGCAAGCCCAGAGCTCGCCGCGCAGTCGACGGCGCACCGCGTTCTCGAGGACACGCGCGGCTGGGCGCGGCCGAGCGATCATGTCCCGCTGGTCACGGAGTTCGCCTTCTGAGCCCCGCCTCGCCCCCCGTTTCGCCCTCACGGCGCGCGGCGCAGGCGGTGGACGCGCTGCGCCACGGCTGGCCGCTGGCGGCGCCGGGAGCGCCGCTGCTGCTGCCGATCGAGACCGCCCTGGGCGACGAGGTGAGCGCCGACACCGTGCTCATCTCGGCGAGCCGCGCCGAGACGCTCAAGCTCACCAACCAACGCGCGGCGGCAGTGCCCGGCGCGCCGGTGCTGCTGCGCGGCGCGGAGCGTTTCGACCTTCCCGCCGCGCGCGCGCTGGCCGATCCCTCGATGGACCTTGCCACCCCCCTGAAGGGCCCGTTCCAGGCGCTGCCGCTCGATTGGCCAGAGCAGGCCGCCGCCGCGCTCGAACTCGCGCGGCTGGCCGGAATCCTGCCGGGTTTTCTCGTCGCGCCGCAGGGCGCCGGCGAAGCGCAGCCCTTTGATCCGGCCGATCTGTCCGCCTACACTGACGCTGCGCAGCTTTCCATCGCCACGCGCGCGCGGCTCCCCGTCATGGCGCTCGAGGATGCCGAGATCGTCGCTTTCCGCGGCCCCGACGACATCCGCGAGCACGCCGCGCTGGTGATCGGTCGGCGCAGCGCCGAGCGTGTCCCGCTCGTCCGGCTCCATTCCGAATGCCTGACCGGGGACGTATTCGGCAGCCTCAAATGCGATTGCGGGCCGCAGCTCGACGGGGCGCTCGCGGCGATGGCAGATGAGGCACGGGGCGGCGGGTGGGGCGTTCTGCTCTACCTGCGCCAGGAAGGCCGTGGGATCGGTCTCGTCAACAAGCTGCGCGCCTATCGCCTCCAGGATCAGGGCTTCGACACGCTCGACGCCAACACCAGGCTCGGGCTTCCCGCCGAAGCGCGCGATTTTCGCGTCGCCGCAAGAATGCTGGCCTTGCTCCGGATCGCGCGGATCAGGCTGATGACCAACAATCCAGCTAAGGTCGCGGCCTTCGTCAGGGACGGCATCGAGGTAGCCGAGCGCGTACCGCTGGCGCTGCCCCAGGGCCTGCACAACAGTGCCTATCTCGCGACCAAGCGTGACCGCGCGGGGCACCTCCTGCCCTGACGCGGCCGGGAACGCGGGAACCTTCCCCCCGGCGAGGGATTGTCCAGGCAAAACAGCCCTTCGGGTCGCAACAGTTTGGACCATCGATGCGCAGTCTGCTCGGCCTTTTCGCCGCGACCACGCTTGCCTTTGGCGCCGTGCCGCCGCTCTCAGCTCAGGCTTCGGGCGAGCCGGTCCTCTCCCTCGCCGCCGTTCAGGCCGAAGCCGCCAGGGGCCGGGCCGACGCTGTGGCGACGCTGGGGTGGATGTACGAAACCGGCAAGGGTGTCGCCGAGGACAGCGCCAAAGCCGCTTCGCTTTACCGCAGCGCCGCTGCCCAGGGGGATGCCTTTGGCCAGTGGCGGATGGGCGTGATGATCGACGAGGGCCGGATCGCCGGCTCGCATGCCGAGGCCGTCGCGCTGTTCCGGGAAGCCGCGGCGAAAAAGTCGCCGGGCGCTTTGGCCAGCCTGAGCGTGATGTACGCAACCGGCCGCGGCGTTGAGCGCGACTACGAGGCTTCGATGCGCTACTATCAGGCCGCCGCCCGGCGAGGTAGCGCGCACGGCCTTCAGGGCATCGGCGTTCTATACGCCAACGGCCAGGGCGTCGGACGAAACATGAACGAGGCGCTCGCTCACTGGCTGGTTGCCGCTGCGGCCGGCGACGAAGAGGCCATGAAGCTGCTGATGCAGTACATGCCTGCTTCGTCTGCTCCGCAAGCGGCCCCGATCTACGCTCGCGCTCACACCATCGCCGAGGCCTACGGGATCGGGATGGCGGACGATGCGCGCACGGCTCGGGCCGAATAACCCCGGCTCCGCCACAGCCGCTCATTGTCGCTTCCGGCACGCATCAGCGCCCTTCCTTCGTGACGAACCGCGCGATGGCATCGACGAGGCCCCGCGATACGGGGCGCGAGGGATCACCGTAAGCGGCGGCGTTGGCGGCGGGATCACCGCCGGGGACGTCCTTCAGCACATGGTTCATATCGGGCAACAGCACATAGCGCGCCGCCGGCTGGGCTCTGCGCAGTGCATCAGCGTCGGCGACCCCGACCTGGAGGTCGTTCCCGCCCTGAATGACCAGCAGCGGGATGGTGGTAGCGGCGGCCAGGACAGCGGGATCGTACCCGAACATGTCGATCAGGAACCCCTGGACCTGCGGCGCGAACAGCCCCTGGAGGACCGGCGGCATCGCGGACACATCGACCCGCTCGCCAGCCTCCAGCCGCGCGATCGCAGGGAGGGCAGCAGGGAGCAGTGGCGCATTGGCCGGGTTTGCGCGCAGTTGTTCGCGCAGGACCTCGGCGAGCTTCCGCCCCGGGGCCGCGACCAGGATCGCTCCACACAGATGGCTCAGCCGCTGTGCAGCTGCGAGCGCGACCAGTCCCCCCTCGCTGTGCCCAAGCAGCCAGATGCACTCGCGCCCGGTTGCGCTTCTCGCCGCGGAGACCCAGGACGCCACGTCATCGCCGTAGGCCGCGATGGTGACGGCGTTGGGATCGACATCATCGGCCCTGCTGCCGAACATGCCCCGTTTGTCGAACCGCACCGAACCGATCCCACGCGCGGCGAGCGCTTCCGCCAGCAGGCGGTAGGGCGCTGCGGTCACGCCCAGCGGGCTGTTGCCGTCGCGATCGGTTGGGCCGGAGCCGGGGATGATCACGACGATCGGCTTGCCCTCGGCAGGACGGATCAGCGTCCCCGCGAGGGAGGATGCCGGCCCCGCCGCGCCTATCGGTTCCTGCGCGCTGGTTCCCGAGGCGGCGGCGGCCGCGATCGCGATGGCTGCTATCTTGAGCCCTGTTCTTCTCATCTCACTTCTCCCTTTCCGGAGGGACGGCCACGCCGCGCCGGCGGGCGGCTGGCCAGCGAAATCCCCCGTCGCTCGAGCGCTTCCCTCAGCAGCATTTCGATCTGGGCATTCGCGCTGCGCAGTTCGGCAGACGCCAGGCGTTCGACCGCGGCGTGAACCGCAGGATCGAGACGCAGGGCAAAGGCCTTCCGGTCCACAGCTCGCTCCGCAAATCTATTGGTAGAGCGTGCCGGCGTTGACCACCGGCTGCGCCTCGCGCTCGCCGCACAGCACGACCATGAGGTTCGACACCATGGTCGCGCGGCGCTCGTTGTCGAGGTCGACGATGCCGTCCTGGCTCAACTTGGTGAGCGCATCCTCGACCATGCCGACCGCGCCGATGACCAGCTTCGCGCGCGCGGCGATGACGGCCTCGGCCTGCTGCCTGCGGAGCATCGCGCTGGCGATCTCGGAGGCATAGGCGAGGTGAGTCAATCCCGCCTCGTCGACCACGATCCCAGCCACCTTCACTCGGTCGTTGAGCTCCTCGAGCAGCTCGCGGTTGACCACCTGCCCGCTTCCGCGCAGCGTCACCTCCTCGTTTTCGAAATCGTCGTAGGGATGGCGCGAACCGACGGTGCGCAGGCCCGCCTCGATCTGGATGTTCACGAACTGCCGGTAATCGTCGACGTCGAACATCGCCTGGGCGGTGTCCTGCACACGCCACACGACGTTGCAGGCGATGTCGATCGGGTTGCCGCGCAGGTCGTTGATCTTGACACGCTCGGAATGGACGTTGTGCGCGCGCAGCGAAATCTTCTTGCGCATGATCCATGGCCAGATCCAGCGCAGCCCCTCGCGCCGCTCGGTACCGCGGTAGGCGCCAAACAGCGTCAGGACCGCAGCCTGGTTGGGCTGGAGCATGAAGAAACCGACCGAGACGAACAGCACAGCCAGCGCCGGCGCCAGCAGGAGCGCGACAAAGCCCAATTTGGCGCCGGGCGAGGCTCCCGCGCCCGGGAAATTCCCGGCGAAGTTCCAGACGATGAGAGCGACCAGCGCCACCAGCAGCGCCAGCATCGGATAGCCGCTGAAGCTCGCCCCCGCACTTTCGCGGCTGATCTTCATTCCCTTGAGCTCGATCGACACAATGTCCCTCCATTGATATAAAAACGATATCATCTTTATATCGAGACGGAAACGCAAGTCAAGGGCGGCTTGAAACCTCCGGTCACCCACGCTATCTGCCCCTTGCGGACCGGGCCCCTCTGGCGCGGCGCAACGGCACCTTTGCCGCCGCGCCTCGTGATGTCGGACCGCATCGGATGAAGCCGATGCCAGGCCCGGGGTCCCGTTCCCCAAAGCTGTGTCAGCCGCGGCAATCATCCGATCGAACCAACACTCGTTCGATAGGGAGTTAGTCGATGTCGAACCGCTTGTTCCGCCTGATGGAGCGCCACCAGAAACTCGACCGGATGATCGCCGCGGCGCAGGCGCGCCGGCACGGCGATCCGTTCGAGCTGCTGCGGCTGAAGAAGCTGAAGCTCGCGATCAAGGACCGAATCGCCCGGAGCGTTCCGAAGAAGCCCGCGCACGGCTGAGCAGGCGCGGGTTTGGCGCAGGGCTCGCCGAAGGTCCTGCGCCACTCGCGCTGGCTGAAACGCTTGGAACTACGGGGCACATGCAGGGACAGATGATGGAATTTCTTCTCACCGACTGGCTGGGCACGCCGGCCTGGTTCTGGCTTGCCTTCCTGACGCTCGTCGTTGCCCTGACCGCGTTCGATCTGGGCGTCCTCCACAAGGAGGATCGCGAGATGGGGATCGGCGAATCGCTTAAGCTCAGCGCCTTCTACATCGGCGTTGCGCTCGTTTTCGGGGCGTGGATCTGGGCCGAACGCGGCGCTGATCTGGGGATGAAATACTACACCGGCTTCTTCATCGAAAAGGCGCTGTCGATCGACAACGTCTTCGTGATCAGCCTGATCTTTACCTATTTCGCGATTCCGCCCCGATACCAGTACCGGGCCTTGCTGTGGGGCATCGTGGCGGTGATCGTGCTGCGCGGCCTGATGATCGCGGGCGGCGCGGCGCTGGTGGCGCAGGCCTATTGGGTCCTCTACGTCTTCGCCGCGTTCCTCATCGTCACCGGCGTGAAGATGTTCTTTGCCGGCGACCACGCGCCCGATGTCGCCAAAAATCCCGTGGTGCGGTGGATTTCGGCGCACATGCGAGTGACGCCCGAGCTGCATCAGCAGCAATTCTTCGTCAAGGTGCGGGACGAGAAGACCGGGCGGATGGTGCGGGCCGCGACTCCGCTGTTTCTGGCGCTGGTGGTGATCAACCTCGCCGACCTGGTTTTCGCGGTCGACAGCGTGCCGGCGATCTTTGCCATCACCACCGACACCTTCATCGTCTACACCTCGAACATCATGGCCATTCTTGGCCTGCGCGCGCTCTACTTCGCGCTCGCGGCGATGGTGCACCGTTTCTACTATCTCAAATACGCGCTGGCCGCGGTGCTGGTGTTCATCGGCTCGAAGATTTTCGTCGCCGATTTCCTGCTCGGCGGGGACAAGTTCCCGCCGGTCCTCAGCCTGGGCGTGACCGCCGCGCTCATCGCCGGTGGCATCGCATATTCGCTCTGGAAAACGCGCCATGGCGAGGATGCCGCGCCGCAGTTGCCCCACCGGGGTGATGGCTGATCAGTCCCTGAGGAGGGCCAGGAAGCGCGAGCCGTAAGTATCGCGCTTCCTGGTTCCGACGCCGGGCAGCGCGCCCAGCTCGGCCAGCGATCGGGGCCGGGCCTCGGCCATCGCGCGCAGCGTCGAGTCGTGGAAGACGACATAGGGCGGGACGCCCGCTTCGCGCGCGAGGTCGCGGCGCAGCGCGCGCAGGGCCTCGAACAGCGGATCGCCGATCGGGTTGGCCCCGGAATCGCGCGCCCCACGCTCGCGCCGCGGACCTCCGCGTTTGGGCGGCAGCACGATCTTCACCATCTCGCCCCCCGTCAGGATCGTGCGCGCCGCACCGCCGAGCGCCAGTCCGCCATGGTCGTTCGCGACCAGCACGCCGCGCGCCTGGAGCGCGCGCGCCAGCGGCTGGAGCAGCGCCGCGTCCTCGGCGCCGACGATGCCGAACACGCTCAACCGATCGTGCCCGCGCTGGCGGATGCGTTCGTCCCCCGTGCCGGTGAGAACCTTGGCGAGATGGCCGATGCCGAAGCTCTGCCCGGTGCGATAGGCGGCGCTGAGCAGCTTGCGCGCCAGCTCGGTCGCGTCGATGACGCCGGGTTTGTGGAGGCAATTGTCGCAATTGCCGCACTCTGAGGGCGGGGTCTCGCCGAAATGGCGCAGCAGCACCGCGCGCCTGCACTCGGCCGTCTCGACCAGCGCCGCGAGCGAATCGAGCCGCGCGCGCTCGGCGGGGCGGCGGTCCTCCGGGATTTCGGAGAGCCGCTGGCGGGCAGTGGCGAAATCGCCCGCCGCCCACAGCAGCACCGCCTGCGACGGATCGCCGTCGCGCCCGGCGCGGCCGGTTTCCTGATAATAGGCCTCGACCGATTTCGGCACGCCGGCATGCGCGACGAAGCGGACGTCGGGCTTGTCGATGCCCATCCCGAAGGCGACTGTGGCAACCACCACCATGTCCTCGCTGGCGACGAAGGCCGCCTGGTTGGCGGCGCGCACCGCGGGGTCGAGCCCGGCGTGATAGGGCCGCACCGGCCGGCCGGTGGCGCGCGCGAGCTGCCCGGCGAGCTTCTCGGTCCTGGCGCGCGTCGGCGCATAGACGATCCCCGGCCCCGGCTGGTCGGCCATGAGCTGCGCGATCTGGCGCGCTGCGTTGTCGCGCGGGCGTATGGCGTAGCGGATGTTGGGCCGGTCGAACCCGGCAAGCACCAGCCCGTCTTCGGAGATGCCGAGCTGCGCCATCACGTCGGCGCGAGTCTGGCGGTCGGCGGTGGCGGTGAGCGCGAGCCGGGGCACGGCGGGGAAAGCGTCCATCAGCGGGCGCAGCTGGCGATAGTCGGGGCGGAAATCGTGACCCCATTCGCTCACGCAATGCGCCTCGTCGATCGCGAACAGGTTGAGCCGCGCCTCGGCCAGCAGGGCGCGGAAACCCGGCTGGCTGGCGCGCTCGGGCGCGACATAGAGCAGATCGAGCGCGCCGCCGCGAAAGGCTTCGATGGTCTCGCGCCAGTCGGCATCGACGCTGGTCAACGTGGCCGCGCGAATGCCGTTGGCGCGCGCGCCGCGCAGCTGATCGTGCATCAGCGCGATCAACGGGCTGACCACGACGCAGGTGCCTGGCAGGATCGCGGCCGGAAGCTGGTAGGTCAGCGACTTGCCCGCGCCGGTCGGCATCACCGCCAGCGTCGAATGTCCCGCCAGCACTCGCTCCACCACCTCCGCCTGGCGGCCGCGAAAGCCGTCGAAGCCGAACAATCGGTTCAGCGCCGCCCGCGCCTCCTCGAGAGTGGGAGTGTCCATCCGCGCGCCAGTGACAGACCGCGGCGCGCGGGGGAACGCTGGCCCGTTGCGTTTTCCCCTTGGCCGGCGCCTCGCGCTGTGATTACTGCGCTGGCACGCGCTGTATCCCGCAATTCCTTCAGGAGACTGCCATGACCCTACGCCAAGCCCTGTTCCTGACCGTCCCCTTGGCCCTGGCGCTCGCCGGCTGCGGGCGTTCGGACAACGCCTCGACCGAGGCGGAGGCAGACACCGTCGAGATTCCCGCCAACGAAGCGCTCCAGACGGTCGACGAGGCGCCGGTCGCCGATCCCGGTGCCAACGCCGCGCTGCCGACCGAAAGCGCCACGCCCGAAATGACCGAGGAGGAGCGCGTCAAGGCGGCGGGTGACAGCGCCGCCGACACTGCCGCCGCGGCCGCCGATGCGATGAGCGAAACCACGACCGACGCCAACCGGACCGAGGGCCAGTAAATGGCTCCACAGCGGGCAGCCGCCGTCGTGCTTCTCGCGCTGGCGGCTTCCTGTTCCGGTCCCGATCAGGCGCCGGCGCCGCCCCCGACCGCCGACGAGCAGCGCGCGCTTGCCGAAGCGCGCGCGATGATCCCAGCGGAGGAGTTGCCGGCCCCGACCCCCGCGCCCACGCAGAGCGCCGCGCGATGACAAACCAGGGCATGGACCCCGAAACCTTCGAGCAGTTCATCGACCAGCTCGACCGCTACGTCCGCACCCGGCTGATCCCCGCCGAGCGCGAGACGATCGAGGCCGACGCGGTCCCGCCCGCGATTGTGGCCGAAATGCGCGAAATGGGCCTGTTCGGGCTGACCGTGCCCGAGGACTATGGCGGCGCGGGGCTCAACACCAGCCAGTATGCCCGCGTGGTCCGCTCGATGGCTTACGCCGCGCCCGCGTTCCGCTCGATCTTCTCGATCAATGTCGGCATGTTCAACTCGGCGATCAAGAACGGCGGGACCGAGGCGCAGAAGGCCGAATGGTGGCCGCGCATCGCCGCGGGTGAGATCGCCTGCTTCGGGCTCACCGAGCCCGGTTCGGGCTCCGACAGCGCGGCGATGCAAACCACCGCGCGGCCCGATCCGAGCGGCAATGGCTGGATCCTCAACGGAACCAAGCGCTATATCACCAATTCGCCCGAGGCCTCGGTGGGCCTGATCATGGCGCGCACCGAGAAGGAGGCGCTGCCCCGAAACGCCCATGTCAGCGCCTTTCTGGTGCCGATGGACACGCCCGGCGTCTCGACCGGCAGCCCCGACAGGAAGATGGGCCAGGCGGGCGCGCATATCGCCGATATCATCCTCGAGGACGTCCATGTCCCGGGCGAGGCCCTGCTCGGCGGCGAGACCGGCAAGGGCTTCGTCTTCGCCATGAAGAGCCTCGACAATGGGCGCATTTCGGTGGGCGCGGCCTCGACCGGCTATGCCCGCCGCGCGCTCGATTCCGCGCTGCGCTACGCCACCGAGCGCAAGGCGTTCGGCGAGCCGATCGCCAATTTCCAGCTCATCCAGGCGATGCTCGCGGACAGCGAAACCGAAATTTACGCCACCGAGTGCATGATGGAGGATGTCACCGCCCGCGCCGACCGGGGCGAAGACATCCTGGTCAAGGCCGCCGCGTTCAAGGTCTTCGCATCCGAGATGTGCGGCCGCGTGGTCGACCGCGTGGTGCAGATCTACGGCGGCGCGGGCTATCTCGCCGAATACGATGCCGAACGCTTCTTCCGCGATGCGCGCATTTACCGCATCTACGAAGGCACCACGCAGATTCTCCAGCTCCAGATCGCGAAGCACATGCTGCGCGCGTTCGCGGCGCTGTGATCCTCGATCCTCCCCTGCAAGGGGAGGGGGACCGCCGAGCGAAGCTCGGTGGTGGAGAGGTGTCTACCTATCGAGAGGGCGACACCCCTCCGTCGCGCACCTCCGGTGCGCGCCACCTCCCCCTGCAGGGGAGGATCTGAGATGTACCAGCTCCTCTCCGGCCTCTCGATTGTCGAAGCCTCGAGCTTTGTCGCCTCGCCCACTGCCGGGCTCTACTGCGCGCAGCTCGGCGCCGAGGTGATCCGCGTCGATCACAAGGCCGGCGGGCTCGACTACGACCGCTACATGCTCACCGCCGAAGGGCGCTCGCTGTCCTGGGAAAACCTCAACCGCGCCAAGAAGTCGGTCGCGCTCGATCTCCAGAGCGGCGAGGGGCGCGAACTGCTCGTGGCGCTGGCGGCAAGCGCGGGCAACCTCATCACCAATCTGCCCGAACGCAGCTTCCTCAGCCACGCGGCGGTCGCCGCCACGCGCCCCGACCTTGTCAGCGTGCGGATCATGGGCTGGCACGACGGGCGCCAGGCGATGGACTTCACGGTCAACGCGGCCAGCGGCTATCCGCTGATGACGGGTCCGGCCGAATGGGATGCGGCCGACCCCCCGCCGGTGAACCAGGTCCTGCCCGCCTGGGATTTCATCACCGGCGCCTATTGCGCCTTCGCGCTGCTGGCGGGCATTCGCCACCGCGACGCGACCGGCCAGGGCAAGGAGCTGCGCGTCCCTCTCGGCGATGTCGCGATCGGCACCATGGCGAACAGCGGGGCGATGGCCGAGATGCTCTACCGTGGCGGCAACCGCGAACGGCTGGGCAACGCCATCTGGGGCGCCTTCGGCCGCGACTTCCGCAGCCGCGACGGCAAACGCTTCATGGTTGCGGCGCTTACCCCCAAACAGTGGCACGGGCTGGTCGCGGCGTTCGGCGTCGAGGACACCATCGCGGCGCTCGAGAAGGAATGCGGGGTCAGCTTCGCCAGCGGCGATCCGCCCCGCTTTGCCAACCGCGAGCCGCTGTTCGCCCTGTTCCAGCAGGCGGCCGACGGGTTGAAATGGGCCGAGCTCGAAACGCGGCTCGCCGCCGAGGGTTGCACCTACGAACGCTACCGCACCGCGCACGAGGCGGCGACCGATGCGTTCCTGGTGGCGAACAACCCTTTGTTCGGACCTTCTCCGGCCAATCCCAGCGGGTTCGAATATCCGGCCACCCGCAGCTTCGCCAACATCCCCGGCGAGGCGCGCGCCGATCCCCGGCCCGCGCCGTTTCTGGGCGAGCACACCGAGCAGGTGCTGGCCGAGAAGCTGGGCCTGAGCGCGGGCCAGATCGGCGCTCTCGTCGATCGCGGCATCGCCCGGCTGTCGGATCGCGATGGCTAGGGTCCTGACCCCGGGCAAAAACCCTTTTCCTACACCACCGTCGCTGTGCCATGATTGTGCCATGACCATTGTCCCCCCCCGCGCGCGCCGGCTTCCGGTCGGCGCGAGAGGGCGGTTTCTTTATCCTGGACCGTGTATCACGTGGTCCATCTCTTCAGCCTGGAGCGCGCTGACATGAACGAACGGAGTCACCGCCGAGTCGCGATCTGCTCGCCGCTGCGCACCCCGGTCGGCCGTTTCCTGGGGACGCTCGCGCCGCTCGAGGCGGGGCAGTTGGGGGCGATCATCATTCGTGCGGTCGTCGAGCGCAGCGGGCTCGATCCCGCGCGGGTGGACGACGTCGTGTTCAGCCAGGGATACGGCAGCGGCGAGGCGCCGGCGATCGGGCGCTGGAGCTGGCTCGCCGCCGGCATGCCGATCGAAGTGCCCGGCTTCCAGCTCGACCGGCGCTGCGGCTCGGGGCTGCAGGCGGTCGCGACCGCGGCAATGATGGTCCAGACCGGCGTCGCGGATTGCGTGCTCGCAGGCGGGGTCGAGAGCATGTCCAATGTCGAGCACTACACCACGAAGGCGCGCCACGGTGCGCGGATGGGCGATGTGGTGCTGTGGGACCGGCTCAGCCGCGGGCGGGTGATGAGCCAGCCGGTCGAGCGCTTCGGCGTCATCAGCGGCATGATCGAGACCGCGGAGAACTTGGCGAAGGATTACGGCATCACGCGCGAAAAGGCCGACGCCTATGCGGTCCGCAGCCACCGGAACGCCGGGCGGGCGTGGGCCGAGGGCAAGTTCGACGCCCAGCTCGTGCCGGTCGAGATCGCGCAGAAGCGCGGCGAGCCGCTGGTGTTCGCGCAGGACGAAGGTTTCCGCGCCGATGCCAGCATGGCGAGCCTGGGCGCGCTCAGGCCGCTCGAAGGGGGCGTCGTCACCGCCGGCAACGCCAGCCAGCAGAACGATGCCACCGCCGCCTGCCTGGTGGTGGGGGAGGACAAGCTCGCCGAGCTCGGGCTCGAGCCGATGCTGTGGTTCCACGCGTGGAGCGCGGCGGGCTGCGACCCGAGCCGGATGGGCATTGGCCCCGTGCCGGCGGTCGAGCGGCTGTTCGCGCGGTCCGGGCTGGGCTGGGATGACATCGGCCTCGTCGAGCTGAACGAAGCCTTCGCGCCCCAGGTCCTGGCGGTGCTAAGGGGCTGGGGATGGCGCGATGACGACAGCCGCCTCGACATGCTCAACGTCAACGGCTCGGGGATCAGCCTGGGCCACCCGATTGGCGCCACCGGCCTCCGCATCCTCGCCGACATGGCGCACGAGATGCAGCGCCGGAAGGTGCGCTACGGGCTCGAAACGATGTGCATCGGCGGCGGGCAGGGCATGGCCGCGGTGTTCGAGCGCGCGGCATGACGACGCGCTGGGCCGGGTGGATCGGGCGCGGGGAATGTCGCCGCGACCGGCTCGACCCCTCGCTCGCGGCGCGCTTTCTCGCCACCTTCGAYCTCCCCGCCCTCACCGGCGGCGCGATGCCGCAGGGCATCCATTTGTGCCTGTGCCCGCCCGACGCGCCCACGCGCCTGCTGGGGGCGGACGGCCATCCCGCCCGCCAGTCCGGCGATTCAGGCTGGCTGCCGCCGGTGCCGTTGCCAAGGCGAATGTGGGCCTCGAGCGCGATGACCTTCCACCGCCCGATCGCGATCGGAGACGAGGTCGAGCGAACCAGCCGGATCGCCGCGGTCAGCGACAAGACCGGCAGCAGCGGCGCGCTGGTCTTCGTTGCGATCGATCACGCGATCCACGCCTCGGGAAGGCTGGCGGTCGAGGAGCGCCAGACGCTGGTCTATCGCGAGGCCGCCCCCGCCGGCGCGCCGCTGTCACCGGCCGAGGCGGCCGACGCAATCTTCGACCCCGTCCCCTGGGACGGGCACCGCACGCTCGTGCCCGACACGCGGCTCCTGTTCCGCTATTCGGCGCTGACCTTCAACACGCACCGGATCCATTACGATCTGCCCTATGCCCGCGAGACCGAGCGCTACCGCGGTCTGGTGGTCCATGGGCCCCTGCTGGCGAGCCTGCTTCTCCAGCTCGCGGGCGCGCAGTTCGGCGACAACCGGCTCGCCAGCTTCACCTTCCGCGCGCTGAGCCCGGCGATCGCCGGCGAGCCGCTTCATCTTGGGATGCGCGGGGCGGGCGACGCGCTGGAAATGGCCGCCTTCGCGCCGGATGGCCGCCTGGTTACCAGCGCCCAGGGAGTGTTGCGTTAGCCCCCGAAGCTGGCGATGGGCTCGAGCACGCCGAAGCTATCCTTCCTCGGCTTGCCTTTCAGCGGGGGGAGAACGATCGGGGCGGGCGGAACCGCGGTATCGGGCAGGCGGTCGAGCAGATTGCGGATGAGCGTCAGCCGGCCGCGTTTCTGATCGTTGAAATCGACCAGCGTCCACGGCGCCCACTCGCTGTGCGTCGCTGTCAGCATCGCCTCGCGCGCCGCGGTGTATTCCGCGTATTTCGCCCGTGCCGCCAGATCGATCGGCGAGAGCTTCCAGCGCTTGAGCGGATCCTCGTAGCGCTCGCGAAGCCGCTCCTCCTGCTTCGCCTGGTCGGTGGTGAGCCAGTATTTGAACAGGCGGATACCGTCATCGACCAGCAGCTTCTCGAACGCCGGGGCCTGCGCCAGAAACGCCGCGACCTGCGAGTCCTCGGCAAAGCCCATGACCTTTTCCACGCCTGCCCGGTTATACCAGCTGCGATCGAACAGCACGATCTCGCCCGCGCTCGGGAGATGCGCGGCATAGCGCTGGAAATACCATTGCGTGCGCTCGGCCTCGCTCGGCCTGGACAAGGCGACCACCCGGCACTGGCGCGGATTGAGCGGATGCCGCAGCGCCGAAATCGCGCCGCCCTTGCCCGCGGTGTCGCGGCCCTCGAACAGAACGACGATCCGCTCGCCGGTCGCCGCCGCCCAGCGCGCCATCGCCACCAGCTCCTGCTGCATCGGCGCGAGTGCCTCTTCGTATCGCGTGCGCTTCATCGCCCGGCTCCGATTTGTCTTGCCCCTGTCGCGGTGCTAATCCCTGGGCCATGAACATGCCAGCCCCCGCCCGACCGCCGGCCGAAACCGCGACCGATTTCGCGCGCTTGCCGCAGCTGCCGGCCGATGTCTTCACCGCCCCGCTCAAGCGCCCCGCGCATGTGGGCGAGGATTGGCTCGAGCCCAGTCAGGCAGTCTATTCGAGCGAGGACGACGCGATCTGGAACGACCTATTCGCGCGCCAGATGGACGTGCTGCCCGGCCGCGCCGCAAGCGCGTTCATGGCCGGTTTGCAGAAGCTCAACCTCAACCGCGGCGGGGTGCCCGAGTTCGGCAGGCTCAGCGAAGACCTTGGCCATCTGACGGGCTGGAGCGTGGTGCCGGTGCCGATGCTGATCCCCGACCACGTGTTCTTCTGGCATCTGGCCAACCGCCGCTTCCCGGCGGGCAATTTCATCCGCACGCGCGAGACCTTCGACTACATCCAGGAACCCGACGTCTTCCACGACGTGTTCGGCCATGTTCCGATGCTGACCGACCCGGTCTATGCCGATTACATGCAGGAATACGGCCGCGCCGGGTGGAAGGCGATGCGCTTCAACCGTTTGAAGGCGCTGGGCGCGCTCTACTGGTACACGGTGGAATTCGGCCTCGTCCAGGAAACGGACGGGATCAAGGCCTATGGCGCGGGTATCCTCTCGGGCCCGACCGAGGTTGTCTATGCGACCGAGGCGAACAGCCCCAACCGGATCATGCTCAATGTCGATCGCGTGATGCGCACCGATTACGTGATCAGCGACCTGCAGCCGACCTATTTCGTGATCGAGAGCTTCGAGGATCTCTACCACCAGACTGTGGAGCGCGATTTCGAGCGGCTGTACCGCAGCCTGCCGCCGGGCTTCACCTATGCCAACAGCGCGGTGATCGACATCGACGACGTGCTCCACCGGGGTACGCAGGAATACCTCCTGCGCGGTGGGCGCGGCAGCGGCGCGGCTCCCGTCTAGGCAGGGCGCGCAAACAAAAACGGCCCCGGATCGCTCCGGGGCCGCTCCTATCTCGAAAACCGAGACGGCGATCAGGTTGCGGTGGCGGCCGGAGCTTTGCCCTCGTCCATCGCTTCGCCGGTCTTTTCCATGGCATCGGCCTTGTCTTCGGCCATGTCGGTGGCGGCGTCGGCCTGCTCGTCGGTCATCGTGCCGGCGGCTTCGGCAGCCTCCGCCTGCTCGTTCACGGCTTCGGCAGTGGCCTCGCCAGCTTTTTCCATGGCATTTTCCTTGGGTCCGTCGCAGGCGGCAAGGCCGAAGCTGAGCGCGGCGACAAGCATCGAAGCCTTGAGTACGGTCTTCATTCCATTTCCCCTTGTTGTAAGTCGGACGGGCGCGGTGGTGCCGCCGGCCCGCCGGGTTGTCAAACCTTTCCGGGCTGCAACATCCCGCGATGCATGAGGAGAGCGTTGGTCGCAACAATCGCGAACAGTGCCCCTGACACGCTCCACGCCAGCTGCTCCGGACTCACTCCCACGGCGAGGGGGACATCCCCCACTGCCGCGGCGGTGAACAGAGCGCCGATCGTTCCAGCCAGCGCGCAAAGCGCCGTGCCGACCCGGTCGTCCCGGTCGACAAGGATGGCGGCCAGCCATCCAAGGATCGCTCCGGCGACGGTCACGATGATAAAGCCCATGTTTTCAATGATGCCCGGATTGATAGCCTATTGCGCGGACAACGCCGCGCGCTTCGCCTTGGTTCCCTGAAATGCGTCGAAATGGTGGCCGTCACTATCGCAGCGCGAGCCACGCCACTGCCGCCGCCCCGGCTCCGATCCGGTACCAGGCGAAAGGCGCGAAGCCATGGCGGCTCACATAGGTGACGAAGGCGCGGATGACGACCAGGGCGACGATGAAGCTGACCGCGAAGCCGATCGCGATTTCGTCCCAGCCCACCCGCGCGCCCGCGCCGCCGAGCTCGTCGGCCTTGGTGATCAGTTCGAGCGTGGTCGCGCCCAGCATCGTGGGGACCGCGAGGAAGAAGGAGAATTCCGCCGCGGTCTTGCGGTTCACGCCCATCGCCAGCGCGCCCATGATGGTCGCGCCCGACCGGCTGACGCCGGGTATCATCGAGACGCATTGCGCGAGGCCCACGCCGATCACCTTTTTGAGCGGCAGGTCGGCGACGCTCTCCTCGCCGTGAGGCCTGGCGACCTTCTCGATGGCGAGAATCGCGATGCCTCCTGCGATCAGCGCCCAGCCGACAATCTCCGGGCTGCCGAGCATGACGTCGATCCGGTCCTTGAGTATCAGACCCAGAAACGCCGAGGGCAGAAAGGCGACCATGATATTTCGGGCGAAGCGAACCCCCTGCGGCTTCCAGCCGATGATGTCGATCAACGCCTGCCAGAAGGTGCCCCAATACTGGTAGACGACCGCCAGAATCGCGCCGAACTGAATGACGACGTTGAACATCGCCCACTGCGCGGCGTCGTAACCGAACAGCTCGGTGGCGAGAATCAGATGTCCGGTGGAAGAGACCGGGATGAATTCGGTCACCCCCTCGACGATGCCGAGGAGAATGGCGGTGAGCGTCTCGTTCATGCCGGGGCCCAAGCCGCGAAGGGGCGCCAAGTCAAGCCGACCCGGCGCCCCTCTGTGGACCAGCGGTGCAGGCCCGGTCTACCAGATGACCACCCGCGCTTCGGGCGGGAGATAGAGCGCGTCGTCGGGCGTGACCTTGAAGGCCTTGTACCACGCGTCCATCTGACGGACCACACCGTTGACGCGGAACTCCTCGGGGCTGTGGCTGTCGGTCCGCAGCCGCTGGCGGGCGGAGGCCTCGCGCTGCTGTGCGCGCCAGACCTGCGCCCAGGCGAGGAAGAAGCGCTGATCGCCGGTAAGCCCGTCGATCACCTTGTCGGGCTTTCCGTTCTGCGACAGCTTGTAGGCGCGGTAGGCGAGGTTCAGTCCGCCAACGTCGCCGATGTTCTCGCCCAGCGTCAGCCGGCCGTTGACGCAGGTCTTGCCCCCGTCGAGCGGGCAGAATGCGTTGTATTGCGCGACCAGCGCATCGCCCTTCTTGTCGAAAGCAGCGCGATCGGCCTGGGTCCACCAGTTGCGCAGCATGCCGGTGCCGTCGGACTTGGAGCCCTGATCGTCGAAGCCGTGACCCATCTCATGTCCGATCACGGCGCCGATCCCGCCATAGTTGACCGCGGCATCCGCCGTCAGGCCGTAGAACGGCTGCTGAAGGATGCCAGCCGGGAACACGATCTCGTTTTTGGTCGGGTTGTAATACGCGTTCACCGTCTGCGGCAGCATGCCCCATTCGGTGCGGTCGATCGGCCCGCCGAGCTTGCTCAGCTCGTAGTCGTTTTCCCACCGCGCCGCCGCCATGCGATTGGCGAGCGGGGTGGCCGGATCTATCGCGAGGCCTTCATAGACCTCAAGGTTTTCGCGATAGCCGATCTTGGGGTCGAAAGCGTCGAGCTTGGCCAGGGCTTCCTTCTTGGTTGCCGCGCTCATCCAGTCGTTCTGCTGGATGCTCAACGCCATTGCCTTGCGCAGGTTGACGACCAGCTTGTCCATCGCTGCCTTGCTGGCGGGCGGAAAGTAACGGGCTACGTATGCGGCGCCGACTCGCTCGCCGAGCAGGCCCTCGGCCTCGCCGATCGCGCGCTTCCAGCGCGGGCGCTGCTCCGGCGTCCCGTTGAGCACGGTGCCGCGGAAGGCGAAACTGGCCTTGTCGATCGCGCTTGGCAGGACCGCGGCATTGCGGTCGAGGAAACTCTTGACGGTCCACGCCTGGAGCACGTCGAGCGGCGTCGCGCGCAGCAGCGCCAGCATCGCGGGCGTGCCGCCACCGATCTTGGCGCGGGTGGCGGCATCGAGCTTGAGCTCGGCGGCGCGCGCGTCGCTCGGCGGGAGATCGCCCACGATGAAGCGGTCGGTCTTGTCCAGGCCCTGCGCCGCGAGCAGCGCGGCCAATGGGAACGCAGGGTCGAGCGCGGCGAGCTGCGCCGGGGTCAGTGCGTTGTAAGTGAGATCGCGGTTGCGGCGGGTGGCGCGGTCCCAGGCCACGGTGCGCGCGATCCGGTCCTCGAAAGCGTAGACTTTCTGAGCCATCCCCGGCGCGTCGCCATAGCCCGCCTGGCCAAGGAGAAAGGCCAGATAGTCGCGGTATTTCGCCTGGACTTCCATATCCTTGGGGGTCTGCTTGAGGTAGAAATCGCGGTCGGGCAGGCCCAGCCCCCCGGCGCCCATGTAAACCGAGTAACGCGTCGGTTCCTTGGCATCGACCGAAATGCCGCCGCCGATCGGGGAGGGGATGCCCGGCTCGCCCCATAGCGCAACCAGCTCGGGTAGCGTTCCCGCGTTCCTGATCTTGGCCAGATAGGGCTGGGCGGGGGCGAGGCCGGCAGCATCGATCGCGCCCGTGTCGAGGAAGGCCTTGTAAGCCGCGACGATGCGCGACTCATCGCTGCTGAGCGCGGCCGGGTCCTTGGCGACCAGTTCGTCGACCAGGGCCTTGACGTCGGCAGTCGATTTCTCGGCCAGCAGGTTGAACGAGCCGAAGCGGCTGAATTCGGCAGGCAGCGGGTTCGCCTCGAGCCAGCGCTTGTTGGCGTAGGCGAAGAAATCGTCGCCCGGATCGACCGACTTGTCTATCCCCGCGGGATCGAAGCCCCACTTGCCGAACTCCATCGTGGGCAGCTTCACCACGGCAGGGGCGGCCGGCGCCGGAGGCGCGGGCTGCGCCGCGGCGGGCAGCGCGAAGGCAAGCGCGCAGACGCTGGCGCCCACGGCGAGGTATGACCTGATCATGGTTCGAAATACTCCGGAAGTTGTTTGCGACCGCGCGCACGGGGTTGCCGCGCGCCTGACGCGCCGAGGTTAGCGCGGCCGCAGCCCGCGGCGAATGTCGTTGGTCGAGCGCGTTTGCGGCTTGGTCGAAGAGAGGCTGCTGCTCAGGCGTGCTCGGCGGCGAACTGAAGCCGCGCGAGGCGCGCATAGAGCCCGCCGGCCTTGCTCAGCTCCGCATGGGTGCCCTGCTCGGCGATGCGGCCGTCTTCCATCACCACGATCCGGTCCGCGGCGCGGACGGTGGCGAGGCGGTGCGCGATGACCAGCGTGGTCCGGCTCGCCATCAGCCGGTCGAGCGCGTCCTGAACCAGCCGTTCGCTTTCGGCGTCCAGCGCGCTCGTCGCCTCGTCGAGCAGGAGGACGGGCGCGTCGCGAAGCAGCGCGCGCGCGATCGCCAGCCGCTGCTGCTGCCCGCCCGACAGCCGCGTGCCGTTTTCGCCCAGATAGGTGTCGAGACCCAGGGGCAGCGCGGCGAGAAACTCGGCCGCGTTGGCGGCCTGCGCCGCATCCCAGATCTCCTCCTCGCTCGCATCCCACTTGCCGTAGCGCAGATTGTCGCGGGCATTCGCGCTGAACAGTACGCCGTCCTGCGGCACCAGCGCGATCCGCTCGCGAATGGCGGCCGGGTCGGCGGCGGTGAGCGGGATGCCATCGAGGCGGATGGTCCCCGCCTGCGGATCGTAGAAGCGCTCGGCGAGCTGGAAGATGGTCGATTTTCCCGCGCCCGAGGGCCCGACGATCGCCACCGTCTCGCCAGGCTCGACCTCGAGGCTGAAGTTCGTGAGCGCAGCGACTTCGGGCCGGCTTGGATAGCGAAAGGTCACGTTGCGGAACGAGAGGCCGCCCCGCGGCGGCTCGGGCAGCGCTTGCGGCCGCGCCGGCGCGGCAATGGCCGGCGGCTCCTCGAGCAGCTCGTTCAGCCGGCTCGCCGCGCCCGCTCCGCGCAGCAGATCGCCGTAGACCTCGGTCAGCGCCCCGAAAGCGCCCGCGACCAGGCCGCCGGTGATGACGAAGGCGGCGATGGTGCCGCCGCTGATCGCGCCGGTGCTGACTCCAACCGCGCCGCGCCACATCAGCAGCGTGATCGCGCCGAACACCATGAAAATGACTGCCGCCGAGAGCAGCGCGCGAATGACGATGCGGCGCTTGGCGGTCTCGAAGCTGCGCTCCACCGCGCCGCCGAAGCGCTCCGCCTCGCGCGGCTCCTGATTGAAGCCCTGGACGATCTTCATCGCCGAGAGGACTTCGGTCACCATGGCGCCGATATCGGCGACGCGGTCCTGGCTGGTGCGGGAGATGGCGCGCACCTTGCGGCCGAACACGGTCAGCGGAATGACCACCAGCGGGATTACCAGCACCAGCCCGATGGTGAGCTGGGGCGCGAGTACGAAGAGATAGGCGATGCCGCCGATCCCCATCAGCAGATTGCGCAGGGCGACCGAGACGGTGGTGCCCACCACCTGCTCGATCAGCGCGGTGTCGCTGGTCATCCGGCTGGAGATTTCCTTGGGGCTGTTCTCCTCGTAGAACGCCGGCGCCAGCCGCAGCAGATTGCGGTGCACGGCGAGGCGGATGTCGGCCACCACGCGCTCGCCCAGCCAGCTCACGAAGAAGAACCGGAACGCCGTGCCCACCGAGAGCACGGCCACGATCAGCAGCAGGTAGCGGAACCAGCGCGCGATGTCGGCGGTGTCGCCCCCGCCCGCAAAGCCGCGGTCGATGACCATCTTGAAACCGGCGGGAATGGCCAGAGTCGCCGCGGCAGTGACGGTCAGCGCGACCAGCGCGGCGAAGACATGGCCGGGGTATCGCGCTGCCGCGCGCCACACCATCCGCAGCGGGCGAAGCGAGCGCGCCTTGGCAGGCTTGTTGTCGACAAGCGGCGGAGCGGAGCCCGCCATTGCCGCCGCACCAGTTCCGGGACCGTCCATCGCCGCGCCTTAGGGGCGGCGCGAGAGTAAATCCACAACCGGGATGGCCCGATTGCGGGATTGTGCGTTGCACAACCGAACCGAACGGGCCACATTCAGCCCCGAACACCGCCGCTCAGGCCGGCGCAGCAGGGGTAAATTATTGCTTTATAACGCGCATGAGCTGCAACGCAGCTGGCTCAACGCCGCCAGCGCCTGGGCGTCGATCGGGGCGGAGCTGCTTTCAAACCCGGTTCTGCCGCTGGGTTATCTCGGCCTCGGCCCGATGGCCGCGAGCGCGCTCGAGGTCTTTGCGCACGCCACGGCGCCACGGGGCAAGCCCGCGTTCGGCATCGACAGCGTGAGTATCGACGGCGCGGTCCGACCGGTGACCGAGGCAATCGTGCTGGGCAAGCCGTTCGGGGACCTGCGTCGTTTCAGCCATGCCGGCCTGGCGCCCGACGCGCCGCGCCTGCTGATCGTTGCGCCGATGAGCGGGCATTACGCGACGCTGCTGCGCGGCACGGTCGCACGGATGGTGGAAAGCTGCGAGGTGTATATCACCGATTGGGCGGACGCGCGGACGGTGCCGCTGGCCGAGGGCCGGTTCGATCTCGACGACTACATCGACTATGTGATCGAATTTCTCGAGCATATCGCGGCACAGGACCCCGCCGGGGGTGTTCACGCGATGGCAGTCTGCCAGCCTTCGGTGCCGGTGTTCGCCGCCACCGCTCTCCTCAACATGCGCGAATCGCCCGCCGCCCCGCGGACGCTGACGATGATGGGCGGGCCGATCGACACGCGCGAATCGCCGACCACAGTCAACGATCTGGCGATGGAGCGCCCGATCGAATGGTTTCGCCAGAACGTCATCGCCACCGTGCCGATTCAATATCGCGGCTCGGGCCGGCGAGTCTATCCCGGCTTCCTCCAGCTCGCGGGCTTCATGAGCATGAACCTGGGCAATCACCTGATGAGCCACTGGGAGATGTTCAAGCACCTCACCACCGGCGACCAGGCGAGCGCGAACGCGACCAAGGATTTCTACGAGGAATACCGCAGCGTTTGCGACATGACCGCCGAATTCTACCTCCAGACGGTGGAGGAGGTGTTCCAGAAGCACTCGCTGCCGAACTACACTTTCCGCCATCGGGGCGAGTTGGTCGATCCGGGAAAGATCGCCGCCACGGCGCTGCTCGCGGTCGAAGGCGAGCGCGACGATATTTCGGGCATCGGCCAGACCAGGGCGGCGCTGAAGCTGGCAAGCGGGCTCGCGGACGCGAGGAAGCGCTACCTCCTCGCCGAGGGCGCGGGGCACTACGGAATCTTCAACGGCAGCCGCTGGCGCGACCGGATCGCTCCGGCGGTCGAGGACTGGATCGCCGCGAACCGCTGACCATCAGGCGCCGCGCGCGGGCGCTCGGCCCCCGAACAGGCTGCGCAGCACCCGCCGCGCCGCGATCAGCAGCCCCGCGACGATCGCCAGCAGCACCGCCGCCACGCCGGCCGCGGCGTGGGGATATTCGTAAGCCGTGTAGAGCAGCCCGGCCGTCACCAAGTCCTCGGCAGTGGAGACCGCGATATTGCTGACCGGCTCGGGGCTGGTGTTCACCACTGCGCGCGCCCCCGCCTTGCCGGCATGGGCGGCGAGACTCGCCCCGCCCCCGAGCAGGAAGGCGACGACCTGGGTGGCGGGATCGGCGGGATCGACAATGGCGAGCGCCAGCAACGCGCCGCCGATCGGCCGGATGAGCGTGTGGACCGCGTCCCATATCGAATCGAGCCACATGACCTTGTCGGCGAAGAACTCGACGACCGCCGCGGCGCCCGCGATTCCCAGCACCCAGGGATTGGCCAGCACCTCGAGGCTCTGGAGATGCTCGGGCAGCGGGATCGCCCCGAGCCGCATCGCCAGCCCGGTCGCAAAGACGCTGAGATAGAGCCGCCAGCCCGCGAGCAGGCTCACGCTGCCGGCAACGCCGAGGATCGCCATGATGTCCATTTCGATCCCCCGGGGTCCTGGGCCTGGCGCCGCAATCGCTCAGTTCATCGCCAGCGCGGCCCTCACGTCGATCAGCCGGGCCTGCCCTACACCCACGCTGGCCGGTCCGCCAGCGAGCTCGAGCGGAGGGGAAGGCCCGCTGGCGTCGGCTTGGCGCTGCGCGCCGGCGGGCACCGGATCGCCGGGTCCCGCGGGCGCCTCGACGGCCTCGGAGCTGCGCAGCTCCTGCGCGGGATACAGGTCGGGGAAGGCGTCGCCCGCTCCGGCGGGATCGGCGGCATAGGCGTAGCCGCGGAAGCGGGCCTGGCTGTAGAGGCCCCGCATGCCGAGCTCGCCCACCGGAACGGTGCCGTCACGAGTCACCAGCGGGTAGTGATCGGGCAGCGGCGGGGTCGCGGTGGCGCGCTCCACCGGCGCATCCGCGTGCGATTGATAGAACGATTCGAGCGTCGGCCGGTCGAGCACCGGAGTCGAACCCAAAGCATTGCCAGCAATTGCCCCTCCCAAGGCACATGCCAGGCCCGCCCCCCAAAGCACGGAGGACTTGGTCATGATACGCGAACTCCGAACTCTTCTGCGGTTGCTCGAACAACCCCATTCCCGGCGCGCGCGTTCCCGCCGCCGGATTCATCGATAGTTAACGACCCCGAGAAACGACCCGGCAACCGCGCCGCGTAAGCGCGCCCTAAAGTTTAGCCGTTAGGTTAACTTGGTGATGAGGATTTATCCGGAGCCGCGGGGGACGCGCGTCCGGGCAGAAAGAGGATTGCGGGAAATGCACCAGTTGCAGACGGTTTTCGCGACCGAGGAAGGCGAGGCGGCCTGGACCCAGGACATGCATGCGCTGTTCGGGGCCGGCGCGTTCGACGAGGCCGAGGCGCTGCTCGCCGAAGCGCTGACCGCGCTCGATACCGAGCTTGCCTGGACCTGCCTCGAGCTTCCGCGCGAAGCTGTGGTGCTTTCGGGGTGGGAGGAGATGGGCGAGGCCATCGCGATGCACGAGGGCGATCCGGTGACCGGGGTCACCATCGCCCTCGCCAACGAGGGCGACCGCGACTTTCAGAAGGGCGCGCAGCATCGTCCCTACGTGCTGCTCGGCATCTACACCGACGAGGCCTACCAGTTCTCGCGCGCGGTCCATTGGCAATTGCTCGACGAATGCCACGCCGAGCTGCCGGGCTGGGCGGGGAAGGAGGAGGACATCGAGATCCACATGGATATCGACGGCCTCGACGGGCTGAATACCAGGCTGGTCCATCACAAGCAGCGCCATTTCTTTCGCGATGGCGAGCCGGCGGCAGCGCCGCTGCGCTATGTCGAATTCGTGCTCGGCTGCTGGTGGCGCGCGCTGCGCTGGCACCAGGCGGTGGCGACCGAATGCGCCGTTCATGGCCTGCCGCGCGCGATCCCGGTGGTCGCCGGCATGGTCGACATGCGGCCCGAAGCGGTGGCGATCCACGATTCGGGGCAGCCGAGATCCGCCCCCGCGCTGGCGCTGGTGCGCAGCGAAGGTTTCGGCAGCATGGCCGAAGGATTCGGCGAGAGCTTCATCCAACGCAAGGTGGTGGAGGAAGAGAAGGCCCCGCCCTCGGTGTCCGAACTGCGCCGCCGCGCACAGGTGGACGGCGAGCTGCTCGAAAAGCCCAAACCCGCCAGCTTCCTCGCCCGCATCTTCGGGCGGCGCTGACGGTTGACAGACCCGGCGCGGGACCCCCAGGGCGGGGGCCATGCGAACCCTTGCAGCCCTGTCGGCCCTGGCGATCATGGCGAGCGGTTGCCGGCCAGCCGCGGAACCCGGCCCGCCCGGCGCGCGAGCGGGGGTATCCGAAGCCACCCCGGCGGCGGGTGGATTGCTCGAGAGCAAGAACCCCCGATTCGACGGCATCCGCGCCGATGAAGCGATTTCGCTGGTGGGAACCGAACCCTTCTGGGGTGGCCGGCTGGCCGACGGCTTTCTGACCTATTCGACACCCGAGAATCAGGCCGGCGAGAGCATTGCCGTGGCCCGCTTCGCCGGCAACACCGGGCTCGGCTTCAGCGGCGCGCTGCGGGACAGGCCGCTCGATCTCGCCATCACGCCCGGCACGTGCTCGGACGGGATGAGCGAGCGCAGCTATCCCTACACCGTCACGCTCAAGCTCGGCGAGGAGCAGCGCAGCGGCTGCGCCTGGACCGCGCGACAGCCGTTCAGCGGGCCCGCCAATGGGTCCCGACCCTAGGCCGGCGGGCCTGTCGTGGGCTCAGAACAGCGCCGGGTTGTCGCGCTGAGCGGCGGTGAGCGTGCGAGGCTGGAGCAGCTGGAAGCGATCCACCCCGGCTTGCGCCGCGACTCCCGCGCCCGCCGTAATCGGCGTGCAGGGGCGGCCGCCGAGAAAATCGAGCGCCGCCTTTGTCGAGGCTTCCTCGGGATCGCCCAAAGGCTTGAACAGCCCGTCTTCGGCGGCGCAGGTGCGCGGCATCACAGCGGCGAGGCCGTTGTAGTAATCCCCGCCGCCGTCGCGGTTGACCGTGCGGAAGGCGACCGCGCGCAGGCGGTCGTCGCACGCCGCGCGGTCGAAGGCGTATTGCCCCACCGGCTTGCCGAAGGTGTTTGCTCCGACCAGCGCCAGATTGGCGCCCAGATAGGGAATAAAGGCGTTGGCGACGAGCTCGCTCGCCGAAGCGGTGCCCGAGCGGCCGATCACCGCGATCTTCATCGCCGCGATCGCCTGGGGCTGCGGGGCAAACAGGTCGGTGGAGTTCTCCGAGGATTTGGAGGGCCGCAGCACGGTGCGCGCGAACACCTGCCCGGTCTTGTCCGCCGCCAGCAGATCGCCCAGCAACTTGGCGACCGAGACCAGTCCGCCCCCGTTGTAGCGGAAGTCGAGAATGACGCGGTTGATCCCGGCGTCCCGGAACCGCTGGAACGCGGCGCGAAGCTGACTGTCGGCGTCCTGGACGATGAACGTGCGCAGATTGACATAGCCGACCGGGCCGGCGCCATCGTCGAGAATCCTGACGCCGTACCGGTCCGATATCGGATCGAGCGAATACTCCGCCTTGGTGATCGCGGCGCTGCGTTCGGTTCCTTCGACGGTGCGGAAGGCGAGTGTGCGGGTGATGCCCGCCTGCGTCGGGCCGAGCGCGTCGGAAACCGCGGCCGACCCGCCCGAGGACATCAGCGACGCGACGCTGACCCCGTCGATGGTCAACAGCTCGGTGCCGCGGTCCATCCCGGCGATGAAGCCGGGCGCGCCTTCGAACGCCTCGAGCACATAGACCCGGTTGGCGGTGGTGTCGTAGGACAGGCGGATCCCGAAGCCGGCGTTGGAGCCCGACTGGATGAGTGCGTTCTCCTGCGCGATCGAGGTGATGTAGCTGAAGCCGCGGTCCTTCGACTGCGCGCGCGCCGGGGCGACGAGCGCATCGATATAGGCCTGGAGATCGGTGAATCCGCCCGGGTTGACCGTCAGGTCGAGCAGCTCGGGGAACAGATACCATTCGTTCATCGTGTCGCGCACGAACTGCGCGCGCGAGCTGAAACTGCAGGCGGCGCCGGTGCCGCCGGTGCCGCCGCCACCGGTCCCGGCTCCCGGATTGGTAAAGGTTCCCCCCGACCCGCCTCCGCCGCCGCAAGCGGCCAGCGAGAGCGCGAGAATCGAGGACAGGATGGTGCGACCCATTGGCATTGAATGTGCTCCCCGGCGCCAGACGACGCCTCCGCGCGGCTGACTGCGTGTGTTGCCCAACACCTTAACACCGGCTTAGCGAGGCGTCTAGTCCGGTTTTTCGCGCCGATTCGTCCAGAATCGCGAGAGGGCTGCGGATAAACTGCTCCTGGCGATGGTTTCCCCTTGGCGGCGCGCCCCTGGCGTGTCCAAGTTGCGCCGGTGAGTCCCGTGCGGTCCAGTCGCAGGCGCTCAGCGAAAACGTGAAGCAGGAAGGAAAGGAAAAACGATCATGGCTGGCAAGAACAACGCGCTGCAGAAGCCGGTGACGCTCTCGCCCGAGCTCGAGGCGGTGTGCGGCAAGGGTCCGATGACTCGCGCCCAGGTCACCTCGAAGGTGTGGGACCACATCAAGGGCAACAATCTGCAGGACAGCAAGGACAGGCGCATGATCAACCCGGACGACAAGCTGGGCAAGGTGATCGGCAAGGATCAGATCTCGATGTTCAAGATGACCGGCGCCGTCTCCAAGCACATGAGCTGATTGTCATGCGGCCGGGCGGTGCGCGAACGGCCAGTTCGTGACGCCGCCCGTCCACAGCGCCAGCCACACCAGCACGGGCTGCAGGGCCATGCGCGGGAGGTGGTAGGCGAGCCCCAGGCCGCCGTCGGGGCGCGCCAGGTCGAGCGCGAAATGCTGGACGTTGGCGGGAAACACGCAGACGGCATAAAGCGCCAGCCCGAGCGCGCCGGCATATCTCAGGCCACGGGACCACGGTTGCACGAGCGCGAGCGCGCCCATCCCCTCCGCGATCCCGGTCCAGAAGATGACCGCCTCGGGCAGCGGCACCCAGCCGGGCATGATCGCCGCGAAGGGCTGAGGCGTCGCGATGTGGAAATAGCCGGCGACGAGATACAGCGCTCCCAGCAGCCAGCGCAGCGCCGCGCGAGCGGTCATCGGAACCCGCCGATCCGGCGGTCCCCCGCACCCTCGCCCGGGCACGGGGACGCCGCGATTGCCTGGTCCCGCCGGAGCGCGCGGCCCTGCGGAGCCGCTGGCGAGACCCGTGCTTCGAGCGCTTCGACGAGCCCGCGAGCATCAACCCCCATTCCATTTTTTGCTTGACATACATAACCGGGATGGTTATGGGGGCGGATAGGCGAATTCATGGCCGCGGCTGTCTTTCCGTTCGATGCCGCTGCCTTAGAAGCTCGGCTTCCCCAGCGCGAGGAGATTGAAATCCCATGACCCGTTTGCTCTCGCGCCTCTCGCTCCTGCTCGCGCTGCTGACCTCGCCGCTTCCGGCGTCGGCGCAAGGGCGCACGCCCGAACAGACCGCCGCGGCGGCGCTGCGGGCCGCACCGGTCATCGACGGCCACAACGATGTCCCCGAACAACTGCGGGTTCGCTACCGCAACGTCATCGCCGGGTTCGACTTCGCCGACACGGCCGGAGCTCCTGCCGCCGAGGGCGGGGCGGTGGGAATGCACACCGATCTGCCGCGGCTGCGCAAGGGGCGGGTCGGCGGGCAGTTCTGGTCGGTCTATGTCTCCGCGGACCTGCCCGAGCCGCAGGCGGTGGTGGCGGTGCTGGAGCAGATCGACGTGATGAAGCGCGTGATGGCGCGCCACCCGCGCGACCTCGCCTTCGTGACCACCGCGGCGCAGGCCGAGGCCGCGATGAAGCAAGGCCGGATCGCTTCGCTGATCGGAATGGAAGGCGGCAATTCGATCGGGGAGAGCCTCGCCGTGCTGCGCCAGACCTTCGAGCTGGGCGCGCGCTATCTGACGCTGACGCACAACAAGACGCTGAGCTGGGCGGACGCGGCGAACGATGCGCCTAGGCACGGCGGGCTCAGCCCCTTCGGACGCCAGGTGGTGCGCGAGATGAACCGGCTGGGGATGCTGGTCGACCTCAGCCATGTCAGCGAGGCGACGATGATCGACGCGCTCGACGAGACCCGGGCCCCGGTCATCTTCAGCCACTCGGGCGTGCGCGCGATCGACGGCCATCCACGCAATGTTCCCGACAGCGTTCTCGCGCGCCTGCCGGCCAATGGCGGGGTGGTGATGGCGGTCGCCTATCCCGCGTTCCTGAGCGAAGCCTATCGCCAGTGGACCGCCGACCGCGCCGCCGAGGAAGCGCGGCTCAAGAGCCTCAACCCTGGCGATCCCGAGGCTGCGGCGAGGGGCCTCGAAAGCTGGGCCGCGGCGCACCCGCGCCCGGTGGCGACGGTGTCGCAATGGGCCGATCATATCGACCATATCCGCAAGGTGGCCGGCATCGATCACATCGGCCTGGGCGGCGATTACGACGGCATGGAAACCGGGCCGCAAGGCGCCGAGGATGTCACCGGCTACCCGGTGCTCTTGGCCGAGCTCGCACGGCGCGGCTATGCGCAGGGCGATCTCGAGAAGATCGCTTCGCGCAACATCCTGCGCGTGCTGCGCGCCGCTGAAGCGACGGCAGCGCGCCTCAAGACGCTCCCGCCCGAGGAAAGCCCGGCGGTGGGGAGGTAGCGCCCTGGCGCGCGCGCCGGGGGGGGCGAGGTCGGGCGTCACCGGCACCGGCATGCGGGCATCGCACCGATCGGCGCCTGTCGGCGGCTGGCAGAAAGCCTAATTCTCCACGACCGGAAGATTGTCCTGCACTTCGCGCTTGTCGTTCGCGGCGGCGTCGGTCGGGGCGACGAGCGCGGCGCTTTCGGCGGCCTGTTTCTCCTCGGCGGCGATCTGCGCGCTGACATTGGCGTTGTCGGCATCGGGATCGGTGCGGTAGGCCGCGCCGAATATCCAGATCGCCGAGAGTGCCCCGATTGCGAGAACGAGGCCGACGATCAGCACCCAGCGCACCACGCCTTCCTTGGAGCCGCCGCTGGCTTCTTCCTCGCTGACGTGCACTTCACTGCCTTCGGTACGCATGCGATTCCTCCTGTCGATGCTGCTGAACGACGCGGACCCGGCGACGTTCCTTACACGGTTGAGGCCGGTCAGTCGCGCAGAAGCTCGTTAATTCCGGTCTTGGCGCGGGTGCCCGCGTCCACCGTCTTGATGATCACCGCGCAGGCGAGCGAGGGGCCGCCGTCCGGGGCCGGGAGGGTGCCGGGCACCACAACCGAATAGGGCGGGATATGGCCGCGGATCACCTCGCCGGTCCGGCGGTGGACGATCTTGGTCGATTGCGTGACGAATACCCCCATCGCCACCACGCTGCCTTCGCCCACGATCACCCCTTCGACGATTTCGGAGCGCGCGCCGATGAAGCAATTGTCGCCGATGATGGTCGGGCTGGCCTGCATCGGCTCGAGCACGCCGCCGATCCCGGCACCCGCCGAGATGTGGCAGCCCTTGCCGATCTGGGCGCAACTGCCGATCGAGGCCCAGGTGTCGATCATCGTCCCCTCGCCGACAAAGGCCCCGATGTTGACGAAGCTGGGCATCAGCACGCAGCCGGGCGCGATGTAGGCGCCGGCGCGCGCGATGGCGCCGGGGACGACGCGGATTCCGGCGGCGCGGAAGCGGGCCTCGTCCCAGCCGGCGAACTTGCTGGGCACCTTGTCGTACGCAGGATGGCCCGCGCTGCCGCCTTCGATCAGCGCGTTGTCGGTCAGCCGGAACGAGAGCAGCACGGCCTTCTTGAGCCACTGGTTGACTTGCCAGCCCCCGTGTCCGTCGGGCTCGGCGACGCGGGCGGAGCCCGAATCGAGCCTGGCAAGCGCCTCCGCCACTGCGCCCGCCACTTCGTCGTCGGCCGCCGAAATGTCGGCGCGACGCTCCCAGGCATCCTCGATGGTCGCGGCAAGCTGGGCAGTCATGGAAGGTCCTTGCATGGCTTCGGAGCCGCGGTTAGGCGGCCCTGCGCCTTGCGGCAAGCCGCGCCGTAAGGCGGATCGGGGCGTTAAGCATACCGCCAGCATTTCGCGCTAGGGACCGGGCATGGGGACAATGCATGTTCGATCGTGGCGGGTCGGCGCCCGCCCGGGCCTGGGCCTTGGGGCGGCATCGGCGCTGACGCTGGCGCTTGCCGGCTGCGGCGGCGGCGGGGGCGGCGGGATCGCCACGCTTCCGCCCCCGGCGCCCGCTCCCGTGCCGGTCCCTGCCCCCACGCCCGCGCCTCCGCCAGCCCCCACTCCGGCTCCGTCGGTCTTCGACACCGCCGAATACCGCCGGTCGAGCGGACCGCAGCAGCATGGCGCGATCACGGCCTGGGACGCCGGCCGCACCGGGGCGGGGCAGACGATCGCGATCGTCGATACCGGGATCGACATCGCCAATCCCGAATTCGCCGGCCGCATTCTCCCGGCCTCGCGCGATGTCACCAACGCCGGGCGGTCGATCCAGGCCGAGGACGACCACGGCACCAATATCGCGCTGGTTGCGGCCGCCGCGCGCAACGGCAGCGGCGTGATGGGGATCGCTTTCGAAGCGCCGCTGCTGGTGCTGCGCGCCGACCAGCCGGGAAGCTGCGCCGATACGGGCGCGAACACCAACGAGCCGAGCTGCTCGTTCCTCGATTCGAGCATCGCGCGCGGAGTCGATGCCGCGGTCGCGGCGGGGGCCCGGGTCATCAATCTCAGCCTCGGCGGCAGCGACGGCATCGGCACCGCGCTGCGCGATGCGGTGACGCGCGCCTCGGCGGCGGGCGTGGTCGTGGTGGTGGCGGCGGGGAACGGGGGAACCGGCAACCGCCCCAACACCGATCCCAACCAGCCCACCGCCTTCGCCCAGCAGATCCGCGGCGCGGGCGGCAGCAATGTGATCATCGTCGGCTCGGTCGATGCGGGCAACCAGCTCTCGTCGTTCAGCCAGCGCGCGGGCACCGAGGCTCCATACTACCTCGCCGCGCGCGGCGAACGGATCTGCTGCGTTTACGAGAACGGCCGGATCTTCGTCGGCCAGGATGCCAGCGGCTCCTACAACCTGCTGTTCTCGGGCACCAGCTTCGCCACCCCGCAGGTCGCCGGCGCGGTGGCGCTGCTCGCGCAGGCCTTTCCCAATCTCACGGGCCAGGCGATCGTGCGCCTGCTTCTCGAAACCGCGCGCGACGCGGGGCCGCCCGGGATCGACCCGACCTATGGCGCCGGCATTCTCGACATCGCGGCAGCCATGGCGCCGCGCGGCGCGATGACGCTGGCAGGGGGCGCCACGGCGGTCAGCGTGGGGATGGACACCGCCTTCGGTTCGCCCGCGATGGGCGATGCGCTGGCGCGCAGCGGCCCGGTCACCGGCGTTGCGCTCGACAGCTATGGGCGCGCCTATGCGCTCGACTTGTCGGGCGGCTTACGCGGCGCGGCGGTGGAGCGGCGGCTGCAGGGCGCAATCGCGAATGACGCCCGGGTGGCGGGCGGCAAGGGCGGCGGCGTCTCGCTCGCCTTCACCATCGCCGCGGGGCCGGCCCACGCCCCCGCGCCTTGGGCGCGGCAATTGCGGCTCAGCGGCGAGGAGGCCGCGGGCGCCCGGCTGCTGGCGGCGCGCGTGGCGGCGCGGATCGCGCCCGGGACCGAGCTCGCGCTCGCCGCGCGCGAAGGCGCGGGCGTGCTTGCCGCGCAGCTTCGCGGCGCGCGGCAGCCCGCATTCCTGATCGCGCGCGACGCGGCGGGCGAGACCGGCTTTGCCCGCGTGCCTGACACCTCGTTCGCGTTGCGCCGCGGCTTCGGCAGGCTGGGGGTGACTGTCAGCGGGGACAGCGGCACGGTCTGGCGCGGCGACAATCTGCGCGCCGAGGAGGCCCTGCCGGGCGGCCCGCGCGACCGGCTCGCGGTCCGCGGTCTCTCGCTCGCCGCGGATCGGCGGCTCGGACCGGTCGAGGCCGTTATCGGCGTGAGCTGGCTCGGCGAGGACGCGAGCGTGCTCGGAGCGCGCTTCGCCCCCACCTTTGGGCTGCGCGGCGCCGACACGCTGTTCCTCGACGCCGCGGCGGCTTTCGACCTCGCCGCGGGCTGGCGCGCGGGCGCGGCCTGGCGGCAGGGCTGGAGCCAGGTCCGGCAGGGCGGGCTCGCCGCGGCGGGATCCTCGCTCACCACCAGCGGCTGGAGCGTCGATCTGACGCGAAGCGACACCCTGGTCCGCGGCGACAGCTTCGGCCTCCGCCTGGCCCAGCCGTTGCGCGTCACGGGCGGCGGCATCGGCCTGACGCTGCCGGTGGACTATGATTACGCGACGCTGCTCCCGACCTACGGCCTGCGGTACCTGCCGCTCGCGCCTTCGGGCCGCGAGCTCGACGCCGAGCTCGCCTGGCGCGGCCCGCTGTGGGGCGGGAGCGCAAGCGCGAGCCTGTTCTATCGCACCGACCCGGGGCATTATGCCGCGCTCCCCGACGACAGGGGCGTGGCACTGCGCTGGCTGAAGGAGTTCTAGGTCCCCGCCCTAGGCCGGCATTCCGGCGGCCAGGGCGAAGTGATAGGCGCGCTCGACCAGCGGGCCGACGCGCTCGCTCATCGCCCTGGCGTGCGCGGAGGAGGCGGTCCCGTCGATGACGCGCTTCTTGATGCCCTGCATGATGCCCGCCAGCCGGAACAGATTGTAGGCGAAATACCAGTCCATCGGCGGCACCGGGTAGCCGGTGCGCGCGACATAGCGGGCCACTGCCTCGTCCTGTGTCGGGATCCCGAGCGCCGCGAGATCGAGCCCGAGCAGCCCGGCGCGCCCGTCCGCCGGGTTGTGCCAGTTAAGCATCAGATAGCTGAAGTCGGCGATCGGATCGCCGAGCGTCGAGAGCTCCCAGTCGAGCACCGCCAACACACGGTCCGCGCCCTTTTCGAAGATGAGGTTGTCGAGCCGGTAATCGCCGTGGACGACGCTGCTCTCGTGCTGGGGCGGAATCGTCGCGGGGAGCCAGTCGATCAGCCGCTCCATCTGCGGCATCGGCTCGGTTTCGGACAGCTTGTACTGGGTGGTCCAGCGCGCGATCTGGCGCGCGCAATAGTCGGTCGGCCTGCCGAATCCGCCGAGGCCGATGGCGGCTGGATCCTTGACGTGGAGATCGGCCATGGTGTCGATCATCGCCTCGTAGATCGCGCGGCGCTGCCGCGGGGCGAGGCCGGGGAGAGCGCCGTTCCACAGGCTCCGCCCGTCGGCGAGCGCCATGACGAAGAACTTGGCGCCGATCACGCCGGGGTCTTCGCACAGGCCGTAGGTTCGCGGCACCGGGAACCCCGTCGGGCCGAGCGCGGCCATCGCGGCGTGTTCGCGATCCACCGCATGGGCGCTCGGCAGCAGCTTGCCGAAGGGCTGACGGCGCAGGACGTAGGACCGGCCCGGTGTGTCGATCCGGTAGGTGGGATTGGACTGGCCGCCCTTGAACTTGGAATAGGCGATGGGGCCGGTAAAGCCTTCGACATGCTCCTCGAACCAGGCGGCTAGCCGGTCGAGATCGAGCCGGTCGCGCTCGGGGACCTCGACGGTGCCGACCATCTCGGCGTCGTAGTCGATCGCCCCGCTCATTCGAAAACGATCACGCTTCGTGCAGAGTGCCCCGCCCGCATGGTGTCGAAGCCTCTGTTCACATCCTCCAGCGAGATCCGTTCGGCGATGATGGTATCGAGATCGAGCAGCCCGCGCAGGTAGAAATCGACCAGCCGGGGCAGGTCGACCGGGAAGCGGTTCATCCCCATGATCGCGCCCTGGAGCTTCTTGCCGCTCAGGAGGTCCATCGCTCCGAGCCCGACCTTGCAGTCCAGGGGCATCATGCCGAGGATCGTGGCGGTGCCGCCGCGGCGCAGCACCTTGACCGCCAGGTCCGCGCTGGCCTGCCGCCCGACCGCCTCGATCGCGTGATGCACCCCGCCGCCAGAAATCCGGATGACCTGTCCGGCGGCATCCTGCGCCATCGCATCGACGCTGTGCGTGGCGCCGAGCACCTCGGCCAGGGCGCGCTTTTCGGGCACCGGATCGATGGCAATGACCTTGCCCGCGCCGGCGATTCGGGCGGCGTTGATCGCCGCGAGGCCCACCCCGCCGCAGCCCACCACCGCCACTGTCTCTCCCGGGACCAGCTTGCAGGCGTTGAAGATCGTTCCCGCGCCCGTGGTGACCGCGCAGCCGATGATTGCCGCGCGGTCGAGCGGCATGGCCTTGTCGATCGCGACGCAGGCGTGCTCGTGGACCAGCATCTGCTCGCAGAAGGCCGACAGGTTCAGCATCTGCTGGACCGGCGAGGAACCGTCCGCGCGCGTGATCCGCGGCGCCTCGCCGGGGCCGCGGCGGGTGTCCCCGCCCATGCACAGCGCCATCCGCCCGGTGACGCAGAACTCGCAGTGCCCGCAGAACGCGGAAAGGCAGGTGACGACGTGATCGCCCGGCTTCACCGTGCGCACCTCGCTCCCCACCGCGCGCACCACGCCCGCCGCCTCGTGCCCGGGGATGCAGGGCATCGGGTGCGGATAGGCGCCGTCGATGAAGTGGAGGTCCGAGTGGCACAGCCCGCAGGCCTTCGTGTCGATCAGCACTTCATGCGCGAGCGGCTCGGCGAGCTCGACCTCGCCGATGGTCAGCGTTCCGACGCTTTCGAGAATTGCTGCCTTCGCCATCTGTCAAAAATCTCCGCTCACCCAGCGCCTGTCGAAGGGTGTCCTGAGCTACCCCGCGCCACATGCCTCGACAGGCTCAGCATGAGCGGACGCGGAAGACAACAAGGGCCTAGCGCGCCGCCCCCATGTCGCCCGAACTCGGCCGGTTGTCATTGAGCGCCGGACCCCTGCCGTCGCGCAGCGCATTGGCGGTCGGGCCCTGGTTGGGCGCATGCTTGGCGAACTCCATCCGCGCGATCGAGCGGGCGTGGACCTCGTCGGGCCCGTCGGCCAGCCGCAGCGTGCGCTGGTGCGCATAGGCGTTGGCGAGACCGTAATCGTCCGACACGCCCCCGCCGCCATGCGCCTGGATCGCATCGTCGATGATCCTGAGCGCCATGTTGGGCGCCTGGACCTTGATCATCGCGATTTCCTGCTTGGCGTTCTTGTTGCCGACCTTGTCCATGATGTCGGCCGCCTTCAGGCACAGCAGGCGGGTCATGTCGATGTCGATCCGCGCGCGCGCCACGCGCTCCTCCCACACCGAATGCTTGTAGATCGGCTTGCCGAAGGCCTCGCGCTCCTGGAGCCGGCGGCACATCTTGGCGAGCGCTTCCTCGGCCACGCCGATGGTGCGCATGCAGTGGTGGATGCGGCCGGGGCCGAGACGCCCCTGCGCGATCTCGAAGCCGCGGCCTTCGCCCAGCAGCATGTTGCTGGCCGGCACCCGGACATCCTTCAGCTCGACCTCCATATGCCCGTGCGGCGCGTCGTCATAGCCGAACACGGGCAGGTGGCGGATCACGGTCACGCCCGGCGCTTCATTGTCCATCAGGATCATCGACTGCTGCGCGTGGCGCCCGGCACCGGGGTCGGTCTTGCCCATCACGATCGACACCTTGCAGCGCGGATCGCCGAGGCCCGACGACCACCATTTGCGGCCGTTGATGACGTATTCGTCGCCGTCGCGCTCGATCCGGGTCTCGATGTTGGTGGCATCGGACGAGGCGGTGAAGGGCTCGGTCATCAGGAAGGCGGAGCGGATCTCGCCGTTCATCAGCGGAGTCAGCCAGCGGTCCTTCTGCTCGCGCGTGCCGTAGCGGTGGAACACCTCCATGTTGCCGGTGTCGGGGGCGGAGCAGTTGAAGACCTCGCTGGCGAAACCGACGCGGCCCATCTCCTCGGCGCAGAGCGCGTATTCGAGGTTGGTGAGACCCGGGCCTTCGAACTCATAGCTGTCGTCGACATGGTGGTGGCTGTCGTTGCGCGGCGGCATGAACAGGTTCCAGATGCCCTGGTCCTTCGCCCTGGCCTTGAGCTCCTGGACCACGGGAATGACCTTCCAGCGATCGCCTTCGGCATCCTGCTGCCGGTAGGTGGGAACCGCGGGGCGCACATGGGACTCGATGAAATCGCGCACACGGTCGCGCCAATAACGCTGCCGCTCGGTGGGCTCGAAGTCCATGGGGTATCCTCTCTCGTCCTGATTGCCGGCCGAATCCGTGGCGCGGCGAAACTGGCAGGTCCGCCGTCCGGCGCCAAGCGTGTTGTGGTGCGATGGCTCCTGAACCTAGCTTATCGAATGGTCGGGGGTCGCCCGCGCCGCCGCGTCAAGCGCGGCCACGCGCGCCTCGTGATCGGCCCGGGTGATGGGAAAGCGCGCCAGAAACCACGCCGTTACCAGCGTCAGCACCAGAGAGACTCCGGCATAAAGCGCGATCATCGTCCCGAGCGATGCCAGCGGCACCGAGCCGGGCGCGGCGTTGTCGGGTATTTGTGCCAGCGCGACGATCTGCCCCGACAGGAAGATGCCCGCCCCGGTCGCGCATTTCTGCACCAGCCAGTTGCCGGCGTAGAAGGATCCTTCCGCCCGCCGCCCCGTGCGCGCCTGGAACGCCTCGACGATCTCGGCCACCATCGAGGTCGCGGAGATGACGGTGACGATGCCCGCGGTGTTGCTGCCGATCACGAAGGCGAAATAGAGCGCCGTCGATGCCGCCGCGCCCGGTTGCGGCCACAGCCCGCCGAACAGCAGGATGTAGGGGGTGAAGCCGATCGCCAGCGCCGTGAGCGCTGCACCGGCGGCGGTGGCGGGCTTGCCGAAGCGGCGGTGAAGCGGGCTGACGATCGCGAACATGATCACCACGCTCACCACCAGCACGAGCGGGAAGAAGCTGAACGCGCGCGCATCGAAGCGCCAGACGAAGGTGTTGACGTATTGGGTCAGCGAGACGGTGATGCCCTGGCTGACATAGGCCGCCAGCGCGCCTCCGGCGAAGATGAGGAAGGCGCGTTCGCGGAAGGCTTCGGCGAGTTCGGCGAAGGCATTGCGCCAGCTGAACGGCGGCGGCTTGAACGCAGGCAGCCTGGCGACCTGGCGGTGCAGCCCCATCGCCGAGCCGATGACCGAGAGGACCATGATGACCGCCCCGGCGACCGCCCAGCCGAAATAGCCGTCGGCGCGGAGCGTCCCCTGCTCGCCCGGCATGAACACCGAGAACGCCAGCGCCATCATCAGCAATCCGCCCGACCAGCCGAACAGGAAGCGGTAGCGGAACAGCGTGGTGCGCTCGTCGTAACCGGAGGTGATCTCGGGGATCAGCGAAACCGAAGGCACCTCGCACGCCGAGAGCAGCAGCCGCAGGACCACGCAGATGCCGAACAGCCCCCAGAACCCGGGCGCCTCGCCGCCGGGAGGAGTCCACAGCAGCACCCAGACGAAAGCCAGCGGGATCGGCGCGACGTAGAGCCAGGGCAGCCGGCGGCCCCAGCGGGTGTAGGTGCGATCCGACAGATATCCGAGCAAGGGATCGATCAGCGCATCGACGATCAGCGCGAGGCCCAGCGCCGCGCCCACCACCCCCGCATTCATGCCCAGCACCTGATTGTAGAAGATTAGCAGGAAATAGGAAAAGCCCGCATCCTTGACTCCGAAGGCGAGAGCTCCGGAGCCCAGGATCAGGCGCGTGCGCATGGGCACCGGGCCGGTGATCATGCTCACCCGCGCGCGGCGGCCGGTTGCGCGGCCGAGGTGGCGCCCTCGCTGGCGAACAGCCGCGCGCTCGCCGCGCCGATGCCCGATGCGGCGCCCGTCACCACCATTGTCTTGCCCGAGAATCGCACTGCGTGTTTCCCCAGATGTGAGCAGCGCAGCTTAGGGGCGGGGATGGGGGCGTCAACGCATGGCGCCGCGACGCTACGGCATCGCGACGCGGCGTCATGGCTCTTGCAGCTTGTCCGCGAATCGCCTTACCGGATACGGCAAGACGAGACCCGGAGGAGACCTGGCCATGGCCGACGCAGCACGCGATCTGGAGAGCTTCCGCGCCGAGACGCGGGCCTGGCTCGATGCCAACTGCCCCGCCGAGATGCGCGAGCCCGTCCGCGACGAGGAGGACGTGTTCTGGGGCGGCCGCAACGCCGCGTTCAAGAGCGATGCGCAGCGCGCCTGGTTCGAGGCGTGCCGCGAGCGGGGCTACACCGTCCCCGCCTGGCCGAAGGAATACGGCGGGGCGGGGCTCTCGCCCGCCGAGGCCAAGGTGCTGCGCGAGGAGATGGCGCGGATCAATGCTCGTCCGCCGCTTTCCAGCTTCGGCATCTGGATGCTCGGTCCCGCGCTGCTCCACTTCGGGACCGAGGGGCAGAAGACGCACTTCCTCAATCAGATCGCGCGCGGCGAAATCCGGTGGTGCCAGGGCTATTCGGAGCCGGGCAGCGGTTCGGACCTCGTCTCGATGCAGACCTTCGGCGAGGATCGCGGCGATCACTGGGTCGTCAACGGCCAGAAGATCTGGACCAGCTATGCCGACGAGGCCGACTGGATCTTCTGCCTGGTGCGCACCGACAAGGCGAACAAGTACCAGGGCATCACCTTCATGCTGTTCGACATGGCGAGCGAGGGGGTGAGCACCAAGCCGATCAAGCTGATCAGCGGCAACAGCCCGTTCTGCGAGACCTTCTTCGACGATGTGAAGGTCCCCAAGAGCTATGGGGAGGGCATCCCGGCCCACGTCGGCGAGATCAATCGCGGTTGGGACGTGGCGAAATATCTGCTCGGCCACGAGCGCGAGATGATCTCGGCCACCGGCGGCGGCGACCGGGCGAGTTCGCTCGGCGCGGTGGCGGCGCGGCAGGGCGCGCTCGACCCGGTGCTGCGCGCCGAGATCGCGCAGTTCGACGTCGACGCGCTCGCCTTCACCGCCATGAGCGAGAAGTTCCTCGACGAGGCCAAGGTCGGGCGCGGGCACCCGGCCCAGCCCAACATGATGAAATACGCCGGCACCGAGCTCAACAAGCGGCGCCACGAGCTGTTGATGGCGGCGGGCGGCAGCCACGCGCTCGAATGGGACAGCGAGGCGACCGGCGGCGGCAAGCCCGCGCGCGGGTGGCTGCGCACCAAGGCCAATTCGATCGAGGGCGGGACCAGCGAAGTCATGCTGAACGTCGTCGCCAAGCGCATTCTGGATCTGCCGGGGGCGTAGATTGTAAAAGCCCTCTCCCCTTCAGGGGAGAGGGTTGGGAGAGGGGGCCATGCTCTCCCACACCACATTGTCATCGGGTCGGGCGACTCCCCCTCTCCCCGACCCTCTCCCCTGAAGGGGAGAGGGAGATTTGAATGCCACTTTACCACACCGACGATCAGGCGATGCTGGCCGAGACCGCGAGCCAGTTCATGGCCGGGGAAGGCGCGATTTCGAAACAGCTGCGCCATTGGCGCGACCGCGAATGCAAGGACGGTTTCGGGCACGCGCTGTGGAAGCAGATGGCCGAGATGGGCTTTTCGGGCCTGCTGGTGGGCGAGGCCGACGGCGGGCTCGGCATGGGCCATGTCGAGGCCGGGATCGTGCTCGAGGAGATCGGGCGCAATCTCACCCCCTCGCCGTTCCTGACAAGCTCGGTGCTGGCCGCGACCGCGCTCGCGGCGGGCAGCGCCGATCTCAAGGCGCGCTGGCTGCCGGGGCTGGTCGCCGGCGACAGCGTGTTCGCGGTGGCGATCGACGAGGGGGCGAAGCACCGGCCGGAGCGCATCGCCACCCGCGCCGAGAAATCGGGCAACGGGTTCCGTCTCTCGGGCCGCAAGGACTTCGTGCTCCACGGCGCTAGCGCCGACATGCTGGTGGTCGCGGCGCGCACCTCGGGCGGCGACGAGGATGCGGAGGGCATCACCCTGTTCGCAGTCCCCAAGGAGGCGAGCGGCATGAGCCACGACGCTGTCAGGCTGGTCGACAGCTCGATGGCGACGCACACCACATTCGAGGATGTCGAGCTCGACGGCGATGCGGTGATCGGCGAGGTCGATGGCGGGCGCGAGGTGCTCAACAAGGTCTTGCTGGCCGGCCGCGTGGGCGCCGCCGCCGAAGGCGTGGGCGTCGCGCGCGGGGCGATGGACATGACGGTCGCTTACCTCAGGCAGCGCAAGCAGTTCGGCCGCCTGATCGGCGAGTTCCAGGCGCTCCAGCACCGCGCCGCGCATCTCTATTCCGAGATCGAGATCGCGCGCGCGGCAGTGATCAAGGCAGCGCAACTGCTCGACGCGGGGAGCGAGCAGGCCGAACTGATGGCCAGCGTCGCCAAGGCCAAGGTGGCCAAGGCTGCCGGCCTCGCGGTGCGCGAGGGCGTGCAGATGCACGGCGGCATCGGCATGACCGACGAATACGACATCGGCCTCTACATGAAGCGCGACCGCGCCTTGGAGGAGTTTTTGGGCGATCAGTACTACCACGCCAATCGTGTGGCGGAGCTGAGCGGATATTAGGCCGGCCGCGCACTGCATTCTTCGGCGAGTTCGGGACCAGCGGGGTCCTGGAAAATTGACGGTTTCCGCTCAGGCTGAGCTTGTCGAAGCCCGAGCGCCACTTTTGAGCCAAGGAGCATGATCATGACCCTCGAAGACCTGTTCAGCCTCAAGGGGCGCGTGGCGCTGGTGACCGGCGGCAGCCGCGGGATCGGGCGGATGATCGTCGAAGGCTTCCTCGCGGCGGGAATCGAGCGGGTCTATATCAGCGCGCGCAAGATCAACGAGATCGAGGCGACCTGCGAGGAGCTGGGCGAGAAGGTCGTCGGCATCCAGGGCGACATCTCGACCATCGAGGGGATCGAGGCGCTGGTGAGCGAGATTGCGAGCCGCGAGAGCAAGCTCGACATCCTGGTCAACAACGCCGGCGCGGCCTGGGGCGCCGATTACCTCGAATTCCCCGAGGCGGGCTGGGACAAGGTCATGGCCCTGAACGTCAAGACGCCGTTCTTCCTGACGCAGAAGCTGCACCCGCTGCTCACCGCCGCGGCCAGCCACGAGCGCCCCGCCAAGGTCATCAACATCTGCTCGATCGACGGGCTGCGCATCAATCCGTGGGAGACCTACAGCTACCAGGCCTCGAAGGCGGCGCTCATCCACCTCACCCGGCGGATGGCGGCGCGGCTGGTCAGGGACCATGTCTATGTGACCGCGATCGCGCCCGGCGCCTTCCCTTCGAGCATGAACAAGGTCGCGCGCGATCATGCCGACCAGTCGTCGAAGGGCATTCCCAATCGGCGCGTCGGCGATGCCTTCGACATGGGCGGCAGCGCGGTCTATCTCGCCAGCCGGGCGGGCGACTACACCGTGGGCGAGACGCTGACCGTGGACGGTGGCATCGTCAACGCGCTGCTGCCGAGCCACTTCGCCGAGCCGATCTGAACGCTCGCGCCCCGGCAATGCCGAGGGGCCGCTAACTCATCAGTTCGCGCACGAAGGGGATGAGGCCGGTCTGGCGCTGGCGCTTCATGCGTTCGGCGTGAAGGATCTCGCGCACCTTGGCGAAGCAGGTGCCCACGTCCTGGTTGATGACGACATAGTCGTAGGCGTCCCAATGGCTGATCTCGGCGCGGGCGCGTTCCATCCGCGCGTCGATCACCGTCTCGTCATCGGTCGCACGGTTTTCCAGACGGCTGCGAAGCTCGGGCAGGCTGGGGGGCAGGATGAACACGCGCACCACGTCCTGCTGATCCTTCTGGTAGAGTTGCTGCGTGCCCTGCCAGTCGATGTCGAACAGGAAGTCCTGCCCTTCCTTGAGCGCGGCGCGGATGCGGCCCTTGGGCGTGCCGTAGCGGTATCCGAAGACATGCGCCCACTCGTAGAAATCGTCCTCCTCGACCATGCGGTCGAATTCGGCGTCCGAGCAGAAATGGTAATCGATCCCGTCGGTCTCTCCGGGGCGAGGCGCGCGCGTGGTGACGCTGACCGAGAGCTTTATCTCGCGGTCCGCTTCGAGCAGCATCCGGCTGATCGTGGTCTTGCCCGCCCCCGAGGGCGAGGAGAGGATAAACAGCAGGCCGCGTCGGGCGAGGTGGGCTTTCACGGGATGATCGTGAGCGGAGGCGGCGTCGGCAGGAGCCATGCGCGCCTGTGCGCCAGCAGGCCGGGAGAAATCAAGCCCGAAGCCGCGGTCACTTCTCCGCCATCTTGGCCAGGCTCCTGTCCCCGGCCTGCCTGGCGGCTTTCTTGCTCTTGCGCCGGTCGTAAAGCGTCTTGGCGACAAGGCCGGTGCCGATCAGCGCCGCGCCAGGGAGCGAGCGCGTGGCGGCGCGCGCCAGCAGCGCGGTGACGAACGTCTGCACCAGCGAGCGGTTCTCGACGATCGCCTTGGCCGACCCCCCGCCGTAGCGGCCGCGCAGCAACCCCTTTTCGACCGTGTGGCGCAGCACGCGTCCGCCGGCGCGCATCGCGAGGTCGTGGATCAGGAGATTGGTCGCGGGATTGGGGCTCGGCCCCGGGACTTCGCCGGGCGCGCTCGATGCCGCGGCCACCAGTCTGCCCACCGAGCGCCCGCCGGCATCGGAGACGGCTCCGGCGGCCTCGCCATCCCTTGCCGCCGGCGGGGCGGGCCGGTGCGAGGGACGGCGCGCGATCCTTGCGAACAGACCCTTGGTGCTGGCCATCGTCATCCCCTGCCGGTGCCGGGGCGCGGCGCCCGGGCTCTATTTCCTGCGGTTGAAATCCACCGTGACGACATTGCTGGCGTCGTCCTTGGTAACCCCGGTGTGCCCGGCCTGTTCCGGCCCCGATCCGCTGAGATCGTTGTCCGGGTTCTCGGTGGGGGTGGGAGCCATGTCGGCGACGGTGGCCTGGAACTGCAGCCCGAAATCGACCGCCGGATCGACGAACTGGGTGATTGCCGCATAGGGGATCACCAGGCTCGCCGGAATCTGGTTGAAGCTGAGGCCGACGCCGAAGTGGTCTTCTTCCACCTTGAGGTCCCAGAACTTGTTCTGGAGGACGATCGTCATCTCGTCGGGAAAGCGTTCGCGCAGGGCCCTGGGGATCGAGACGCCGGGGGCGTGGGTCTTGAAGGTGATGTAGAAATGGTGATTGCCGGGCAGCTCGCTTCCGGCGGCCACGATCTCGCCGAGCACGCGCCCGACCACCGCGCGCAGCGCCTCCTGCACGATCGCATCGTAGGGGATCAGGCTGTCGGGCGTCTCGTCGCTCATGCGCCGCTAGGTGACGCTGCGCCGCGTTACGGTCAAGCGAGAATGCTTGCGCGGCGCGCGCCGCGGCGTGTAGCGCCCGGCCATGCCCCAGACAAAGCGAATTGGACGGATCGAGCGCCGCACGGCGGAAACGAGCATCCTGGTCGAGGTCGATCTCGACGGGRGCGGGCGTTACGAGGTCGCGACCGGGATCGGTTTCCTCGATCACATGATCGAGCAGGTCAGCCGCCACTCGCTGATCGACGTGATGCTCAAGGTGGAGGGCGATCTTCACGTCGATCAGCACCACACCACCGAGGACAGCGCGCTCGCGCTCGGCCAGGCGATCGCCGAGGCGCTGGGCGACAAGGGCGGGATCGCGCGCTACGGCGAGGCGCATGCGCCGATGGACGAGACGCTGGCGCGCGTTGCGCTCGACATCTCGGGCCGGCCCTATCTGGTGTGGCGCGCCGGCTTCACGCAGGAAAAGCTGGGCGGGTGGGACACCGAGCTGATCGAGCACTGGTTCCAGTCGATTGGCCAGACCGCCGGGCTGACGCTGCACTGCGAGCTGCTTTACGGCCAGAACAATCACCACATCTGCGAGGCGCTTTACAAGGCCTTCGCCCGCGCGCTGCGCGCCGCGGTGGCGATCGATCCGCGCAAGCAGGGCGCGGTGCCCAGCACCAAGGGGCGGCTCGGTGGCTGAGGCAATCCCCCTCGGCGGCGTTACCGGAAAACAAAAATGGAGATAGTCGCGCTGGTCGATTACGGAGCGGGGAACCTGCACTCGGTCGAAAATGCGCTGCGCAGGGCGGGCGCCGAGGTGTCCGTGACCGCCAACCCCGACGTGCTGCGCGCGGCCGACCGGATCGTGCTCCCCGGCGTGGGTTCGTTCAAGGCCTGCGCCCAAGGGCTCCACGCGATTCCCGGCGCGATCGAGGCGATGCACGAGCGCGTGTTCGTGGGCGGGGCGCCGTTCCTGGGCATCTGCGTGGGGATGCAGCTGCTCGCCAGCCGGGGGCTCGAGCACGGCGAGACCCCGGGGCTCGGCTGGATCGCCGGCGCGGTCCGCCGGATCGAGCCCGCCGACCCCAGCGTCAAGGTGCCGCACATGGGCTGGAACGATGTCGCCACGCTGCCGCAGGCCCGCGCGAGCGGCGTGGTCGAGGCGGGGGAGGCGTATTTCCTCCATTCCTACCACTTCAAGCCGCACCACCATGGCGATGTCATCGCGATGACCGACCACGGCGGCGGCCTGGTCGCGGCGGTGGGCCGCGCCAACATGCTGGGGGTCCAGTTCCATCCGGAGAAGAGCCAGGCCTATGGGCTGGCTCTGCTCGCGCGGTTCCTGGAGTGGAAGCCATGATCGTGTTCCCCGCCATCGACCTCAAGGACGGCAAGGTGGTCCGCCTGGCCGAAGGCGACATGGCGCGCGCGACCGTCTATGGCGACGACCCGGCGCGCCAGGCGATGGCGTTCGCCGAGGCGGGCGCCGAGCATCTCCATGTCGTCGATCTCGACGGCGCCTTCGCCGGCGAGAGCCGCAACCGGGCGGCGGTCGAGCGGATCGTCGAGGACTTTCCCGGGCATGTGCAGCTCGGCGGCGGCATCCGCACGCCCGAGGCGGTCGAGGGCTGGTTCAACCTCGGCGTGGCGCGGGTGGTGATCGGCACCGCGGCGCTCAAGGACCCGCAGTTCGTCAGGGACATGGCGCGCGAATGGGAGGGCGGGATCGTGGTCGCGGTCGATGCCAGGGACGGCATGGTGGCGACCGAAGGCTGGGCCGAGGTGTCGGACGTGCCCGTCCACGATCTCGCCCGCCGCTTCGAGGACGCCGGGGTCGCCGCGGTGCTGTTCACCGACATCGGCCGCGACGGGCTGCTGACCGGCTGCAACATCGACGCGACGCTCGGTCTCGCGCGCCGCACCGCCCTGCCGGTCATCGCCAGCGGCGGGGTCAAGGGCCTCGACGACATCCACGTCCTCTCGCTCCACGCGCGCGAGGGCATCGAGGGCGTGATCACCGGCCGCGCGCTTTACGACGGGCGGCTCGACCTGGCCGCGGCGCTGGCGATGGCGGCGCGGGCATGACCGTGCGCATCCGCGTCATTCCCTGCCTGGACGTCGCCGACGGGCGGGTGATGAAGGGCGTCAATTTCACCGATCTCAAGGATGCCGGGGATCCGGTCGAGCAGGCGCGCGCCTATGACCTCGCGGGCGCGGACGAGCTCTGCTTCCTCGACATTTCCGCCAGCCACGAAGGGCGCGGCACGCTGCTCGAGGCGGTCCGGCGCACGGCCGAGGCGTGCTTCATGCCGCTGACCGTGGGGGGCGGGGTGAGAAGCGTGGAGGATGCGCGCGCGCTGCTGCTGGCCGGGGCGGACAAGGTGGCCGTGAACAGCGCCGCGGTCGGCCGGCCGGAGCTGGTGGCCGAGATCGCCGGCCGCTTCGGCAGCCAGTGCGTGGTCGCCAGCGTGGATGCGCGCGCCTCGACCCGTGGAGCGATCCGCGGCTGGGAAGTGTTCACCCACGGCGGCCGGACCGCCACCGGGCTCGACGCCGTGGCGCACGCGATCCGCCTCGCCGAGCTGGGCGCGGGCGAGCTGCTGGTCACCTCGATGGACGCCGACGGGACCAGGGATGGCTATGACGTCGAGCTCACGCGCGCGATTGCCGACGCGGTTAGCGTGCCGGTGGTGGCGAGCGGCGGGGTGGGTAGCCTCGAGCATTTGGTCGAGGGCGTGACTCGCGGCCATGCCAGCGCGGTGCTCGCCGCCTCGATCTTTCACTTCGGCCAGCACACCATCGCCGAGGCGCACGCGGCCTTGCGTGCGGCGGGTCTTCCGGCAAGATCGTGAGGCGATGGACGCGCTGACCCGCCTCGAAGCCACGATCGCCCAGCGGCTCGCCGCCGACCCCGACGCGAGCTATGTCGCCAGCCTTGCCGCGCGCGGGTTGCCGGTGATCGCGCGCAAGCTGGGCGAGGAGGCGGTCGAGGCGGTGGTCGCCGCGCTCGCCGGGAACGACGACGAGCTGGTCGGCGAAGCGGCCGATCTGCTGTTCCACCTCGCCGTTGTGCTCGCTGCCAGAGGCATCCCGCTCGCGCGGGTCATGGCCGAGCTGGAGCGGCGCGAGGGGACTTCGGGCCTCGAGGAAAAAGCCAGCAGGAGCAAGTGATGCCGATCGACCCGACCCTGCCCTACGACGATCAGAACGTGTTCGCGAAGATCCTGCGCGGCGAGATCCCCGCGATCCGGGTCTACGAGGACGAATGGGCGATCGCGTTCGAGGACATCAATCCGCAGGCGGCGGTGCACACACTGGTCATCCCGCGCGCGCCTTTCGTGAGCTGGGACGATTTTTCCGCGCGCGGTTCCGACGCCGAGATTGCCGGTTTCGTGCGCGCGGTGGGCGAGGTCGCGCGGGCCAGGGGGCTGGTCGAAAGCGGCTATCGCCTGCTCGCCAATGTCGGCGCTCACGGGGGGCAGGAAGTGCCCCACCTCCACGTTCACCTCTTCGGCGGCGAGCCACTGGGACGGATGATCGCGAAATAAGTTACCGATGCGGTGATTTTTTGCTTGACAGCGTCACGCTCCGAGGTTAGAAATGGGGAAGCTCGCAGTGGTGCGATTCGCGCCCCTGCTGCTTGAAAGCCTCCACCTGGTCGTGATGCGACGGACCGATCCGGGGGCTGCGGCTGCGCGTGGCTGCGGCCTTCGTGTCGCATGGACCCGATCACCAGCCGGCGCGGGGCGCGGATCGCGGATGAATGCACACAGCGGCGGGGAGGTTCGCCCGCTTCGCTGCCGCCCGTCGCATCAAACCCCTCGCTTCGTCGTCTTCGCCGCTTGCCCCCCGACTCGCGCTTCCGCTAGGCCCCCCGCATGACCATGCCCGTCCCGCCCGCCCCCTCGCCTCCCGATGGCGTGATCGACGGCGCGCGCCATCTCTACGCGGTGCGGGTCTATTACGAGGACACCGATCTGTCGGGCATCGTCTATCACGCCAATTACCTGCGCTGGTTCGAGCGCGCGCGCAGCGACCTGCTGCGCCGGCTCGGCATCGACCAGCGCGCCGCGATCGAGGCGGGCGCGCGGGGCGAGGAGGGCGGCGCCTATGCGGTGAGCGAGCTGACGCTGCGCTATCTGCGCCCGGCGCGACTCGACGACGACGTGCTGATCGAGACTCGCTGCACCCGGATGGGCGCGGCGAGCTGCCGGATGGCGCAGCGCGCCAGCCGGGGAAGCGAGACCCTGGTCGAGGCCACCCTCCGGGTCGGCTTCGTCGCGCCCGACGGCCGTCCGCGCCGCCAGCCCGCGCCCTGGCGCGCGGCGTTCACGCAGTTCATGGAAGAGACTATCGCGCAATGACCAGCCCTTCGCTTCTTGCCGCGACCGCCGGAGCGGGCATCGCGACCCGGCTGGATCCGGTGCAATTGTTCCTCGACGCCGATATCGTGGTCCAGCTCGTGATGGCCGGGCTGCTGCTCGCGAGCCTGTGGACCTGGACCATCATCAGCGCGTTCTGGCTGCGGATGGGCCGGCTCGCCCGCCGCACCGCCGCCTATGAGGCGGAGTTCTGGCAGGCCGAGGATTTCGACGCGTTCGCGCGCCGGAAGGGCAATGGCGAGCTGCCGCCGGGGCGGATCGCGCGCGCCGGCGTGGCCGAATGGCGCCATTCGCTCAAGGGGGGCGTCAAGGACCGCGAGGGCACGCGCCAGCGCCTCGCGGCGGTGATGGACAGCCAGGTGGCGCACGAGGCGGACGAGCTCGCCGACCGCTTGAACTTCCTCGCCACGGTCGGCGCGGTCGCGCCCTTTGTCGGGCTGTTCGGGACGGTGTGGGGGATCATGAACAGCTTCTTCCAGATCGGGCAGCAGGAAAGCTCCTCGCTCGCGGTGGTGGCGCCGGGCATTTCGGAGGCCCTGTTCGCCACCGCGATCGGCCTGTTCGCCGCGATTCCGGCGGTGATCGCCTACAACCGCTTCAGCCACGCGGTGAACCGCTACGAAAGCCGCCTCCAGCGCTTCGCCGAGCGGCTCCACGCCAGCTTCAGCCGTCAGCTGGAGGCGCAATAGATGGCGATGGGCCTGTCCTCGCATTCGCGCCGCGGGCGGGGGCGCCGCGCGCCGATGGCGGAGATCAACGTCACCCCGCTGGTCGACGTGATGCTGGTCCTGCTGATCATCTTCATGGTCACCGCGCCGCTGCTGACCGCGGCGGTGCCCGTCGATCTGCCCGACAGCCGTGCCAATCCGATCGACAACGCGGCGCAGGCGGTGACGTTGAGTATCGACCGCGAAGGCACGGTCTATATCGACGAAACCGCGGTTGCCCGAGGCGGGCTGGCCGGGGCGCTCGAGGCGCTGCCGCGCAGCGGCAACGGCCCGGACATCACGCTGAGGGCCGACCGCGCGCTCGATTATGGCCGGGTGATGGCGGTGATGGGGGAGCTTAACCGGGCCGGGCTCAACCGCATCTCGCTGGTCACGTCGGGAGTCACCGGCGGTTCATCGGTGGCTCCATAGCGCCATGGGCATGTTGGCGAGCCTCAAGCGTGAAGAACGCATCGGCCTCGGCATAGCGGCCGCGCTCCACGCCGCGCTGGTGCTGGCCTTCCTGGCCCAGCCGGACACGCGCGCGGAGATCGCGCCGGCGCAGCGGATGACGGTCAATCTCGCCAGCGAGGTGGGAGTCGAGGCGGCCGCGCCAGAGCCGGTCGCAGAAAGCCGCGCCGCGATCGCACCGACGCTGTCCGAGGAACCCGAGCCCATGCCCCAGCCCGTTCCACAGCCCCCCGTCGCGCGCGCGGTGCCGCTGGTGAAGCCAGCGCCCGCCGACACCCGCCCGCGCCGTCGCCCCGACAAGGTGACCGCGCCGTCGCAGCCGGCGGCCAGGGGGGGCGGGTCACGCGTCGGGGACAATTTCCTCGCCGGGATGGGCGGTTCGACCACCACCAGCGAAACCCGCGCGCCCGCCGCGGCGCTCGGCGCCAGCGACCGCGCTTCGCTGCTCCAGGGTATCGTGCGTGAGGTGAAGCCGCACTGGCAGCCGCCCAATGGCCCCGATGTCGACAAGCTGGTCAGCAAGGTCCGCTTTCGGCTCAATCCGGACGGGAGCCTCGCCGGCCGGCCGACGCTCGTCGCCCAGCGCGGCGAGACCGACAGCAATCGCGCGCAAGTCCAGCGCCATGGCGAGCAGGCCGTCCGCGCAGTGCAACTGGCCGCCCCGTTCGACTTGCCGGCGCAGCAATATTCCGCCTGGAAGACCGTGACTCTCGATTTCGACTGGAAGCTCGCACAATGAAGAAGATCTTCCTCGCAGCGCTGGCGCTGATCCTCGCCGCACCTCTCGCGGCCCAGGATCAGGCCGCCGACCGGGACCTTGGCGAACCGCTGCCGCAGGAGGCCGCGGTGGTGGAAACCGAGGAGGAGGGGCTCGCCGGCTCGGTCAGCTTCGAGGGCAATCTTGAAGACCTCGGCATCGCCATTCCCGCCTTCGCCACCGACCGCGATGCGCCCACCCCTGCCAGCACCTCGGGCACCGCGGCACTGGGGCAGGAAATGGCGCGGGTGATCAACAACGACCTCAGGAACAACGGGCTGTTCAAGCCCACGGGCCCCGATGCGCTGCCCCGGCCCGCCTATGCCGAAATCACCACGCCCAACTATGCCACCTGGTCGAGCCGCGGCGCCGAGATGCTGGTGCAGGGCTATGTCCGCGCGGCTGGCGAGGGCCGGCTGGCGGTGGGCTGCTACCTCTACGACACCAAGCTCAACACCCAGTTGGCGCGGCAAGGCTGGCTTGTCGGGGCGTCAGAATGGCGGCGCGCGGCGCATAAATGCGCGGACCTCGTCTATTCGCGGCTGTCGGGCGAAAGCCCGTTCTTCGACAGCCGCATCGCCTATATTGCCGAGACCGGGCCCAAGAACGCGCGCATCAAGCGGCTTGCGATCATGGATTCGGACGGGGCCAACCACCGCTTCATCACCAGCGGGCGCGCGACCGCGCTGACCCCGCGCTATTCGCCCGACTACAGGAAGCTGTCCTACCTCAGCTATGTCGACGGCAATCCGCGCATCTATGTCTACGACATCGGCACCGGGCGGCAGACGCTGGTGACGCAGAGCCGCAACCCCACCTTCGCGCCGCGCTGGAGCCCCGACGGGCGGCATATCCTTTATTCGATGGCGGTGGCGGGCAACACCGACATCTATCGCGTGCCCGCGGGCGGGGGGCAAAGCGTGCGCCTGACCAGCGGGCCGGGGATCGACATCGGCGGCAGCTACAGCCCCGACGGCAGCCGGATCGTGTTCGAAAGCGACCGCTCGGGCAGCCAGCAATGCTATGTGATGAACGCCGACGGATCGGACCAGCGCCGCATCAGTTTCGGCGGCGGGCGCTGCGCTACCCCGGAATGGAGCCCGCGCGGCGACCAGATCGCCTTCACCCGCATCGCGGGGGACTTCAATGTCGCGGTGATGAGCCCCAGCGGTCAGAACGTGCGGGTGCTGACGCGCGGCTGGCAGGACGAGGCCCCGACCTGGGCGCCCAATGGCCGGATCATCCAGTTCTTCCGCTCCACCCGCGGGCGGAGCGGCGCGGCGCAGCTGTGGCAGGTCGATCTCACCGGACGCAACGAACGCCGCCTCGACACCCCCGCCGGCGCCTCGGACCCAGCCTGGGGCCCGATCCTGCCGTGACCGATCGCAACGTCCAAGGAGAACCCCGATGACGAAGACCACCCTTGCCCTCGGCTTCGCCGCGGCCCTCGCGCTGAGCGGCTGCGCCAAGAAGGCGCCCGAGCAGCTCCCGCCCGCGCCGGTCGAAACCGGCAGCGCCGAGGTGCCGGGCGCGGCGGCCCAGCCCGCGAGCGGCCCGGGCACCCAGGAGCACTTCGCCGCGGCCGTCGGCGCGCCCAGCACCACGGTGTATTTCGACACCGACAAATACGACATCGATGCCGAGGATGCCGCCAAGCTGCAGACGCAGGCGCGCTATTTCACGCAATACCCCGAGGTCGCGTTCACCATCGAGGGCCACGCCGACGAGCGCGGCACGCGCGAATACAATCTCGCGCTCGGCGAGCGGCGCGCCAACGCGGCCAAGAACTATCTCGTGAGCCTGGGGATTCCGGCGAGCCGCATCCGGACCGTGAGCTATGGCAAGGAGCGGCCGGTGGCGCTCGACTCGAGCGAGGAGGCCTGGGCCCAGAACCGCCGCGCGGCGACGGTGGTGATCGGTTAGGCTTTCAGCAGCACGCCGACGAGTGAGCCGTGCGCGGCGGCGGGACGGCTGCCCTGCTCCGGCCCGTCCAGGGTCATCACCAGCGCCAGCGCAGCCATCGCGAGCGTCGAAAGAGTGGCGGAAAGGGTCAACTGCTTGCTCATGGGGAGGCCTCGTGGCGACGATATATGAAGACTTCGTTGCATTGCAACATTTCGTTTCGAAACCTGTTGCCGGACCTTGCGCCTTGCGCCAGCACCCCTAGAGCCAGATGACATGAGGTGGCACCGCCGTGACGGAGCCGATTTTGGCTCAGCGCAAGGCGCGAGGAGGAAGCCATGCCGAAGCATAGTGACCGACGAGTAACGAAGTGCTGGGCCAAAAGCGGCCCGCCGCGAAGCGGTTGCCCGGAGCGGCCCCGCGGCAGCGTTACAACGCTTGCACGGGCAACCAGCCCGCGCTGCGCGCCGCGCCTCGCCACGGAGCCGCTCCGGGCAATCACGGTGGCGCAACCCCATGTCATCTGGCTCTAGACAGACGCGATGCCCGATCGACGAACCGCATGACCGGAGCCCGCCGCTCGACCGACTGGGGTTTCCCGCGCTGGCGCGGCTACGGGGGCGCGCGAGAGGCAGTGACGGTGCGGCTGTGCGACCGGCATGGCTGCGACGAGCCGGGCGATTGCCCCGCGCCCAAGGCGCCCAACAGCCCCGAGCGGTGGTATTTCTGCCAAGCGCACGCGGGCGAATACAATCGGAAATGGGACTATTTCGAAGGTCTCGACAAGGCCGAGCGCGCCGCCCGCGCCCAGACCGAGCAGAGCGAGAACGCGGGCTATGCCGAGGCGCAGCATTATGGCTGGGCGGCGAGCGGCGACGGCAGCCGCAGCGTGGACGAGATGCGCTCGCTCGAGCTTCTGGGCCTTGAAGCCGACGCCGACATGGCCGCGGTCAAGAAGGCCTTCCGCGAGCGCGCCAAGAAGGTCCACCCGGACGTCCGCCCCGGCGATGTGGAGGCGGCCAAGGCGTTCCAGGCGCTCTCGCTCGCCTATGAAGTGCTCAAGGCCGCCGAAGAGCGCCGGGTCTGGCGGGGTTAGACGGGGCGCCCAGCCGCGCGGCCATCGCCGCCGCCATCCGTTCGCCCAGCTCCGATCCTTGTTCGGGATAGAGATAGGGCTCGATCAGCTCGACCTCCATCACCGCCAGCGCGCCGGCCGGCAGCCGCACCATGTCGATCCGGGCGTAGAGCGGGGCGGGAAACGGGCAGGCGGCGAGCACCGCCTCGGCTTGCGCACGCTCGGCGGGGGAGGGATCGAACGCTTCCTCGCGGCCCCCGAACAGCGACTGGATCCGGTAATCGCCCGCCGCGGCGCGCTTGCGCAGCGCGTGGCTGAAGGCGCCGGCGATGAAGATCAGGCTGATCTCGCCCTCCTCGACGATGGCGGGGAGGAAGGGCTGGATCATCGCGGCATGGCCCATGCGCCATCCTTCGGGCGGCAGGCCATCGCGGGCGAAGCGGTGCTGGCCGAGCGCCCCGCCGCCGATCTGGCGCTTCACCACCACGCTGTGGGTCCGGAACGCATCCATCGCGGCCAGGATGTCGCCGCGCGTGGCGTCATCGTGCCACAGCGTCGGAATGGTCGGCGCACCGCGCTCGGCCAAGTCGCGCAGATAGGTTTTCTCGATGTTCCAGCGCACGACCTCGAGCGAATTGAACACCGCGATGCCGGCCGCCTCCAGCCCCGCCAGCTTCCCGAGAAATTCGGCCGCGTGGTCGAAATAATCCCAGGGTGTGCCGATCAGCGCCGCCGCCATGCCGGCGAAATCGGCCAGCGGGGCGCGCCATTCGAGCGGCGCCAGCGCCAGGCCGCGCGCCGCGAAGGCGGGGGTCAGCGCCGCCACCATCACGTCGTGCTCGAACGCATCGCCGCGCCGCTCGGGCGCGCCCGGCAGCGTTCCGGCGCAGGCGAGATAGGCGACGCGAGGCAAACTCACCTCGGGGGATCGGAAGCGCGGACCGGCAGTGCGGAAAGGATGGCTCAAACCGCTTCCAGCGCCTGCTCGAAATCGGCGATCAGGTCGCCCGCGTCCTCGATCCCCACGCTGATCCGCACCAGGTTGTCGGTAATCCCGAGCTCGGCCTTGCGGCCATCGGGGACCGAGAGGTGAGTCATGCTTGCCGGGTGGCTGGCGAGCGTCTCGGTGCCGCCGAGGCTGACCGCGAGCTTGGCGATGCGCAGCGCGTCGAGGAAGCGGAAGCATTCGGCCTCGCCGCCCTTGAGCAGCAGCGAGAAGGTGCTGCCCGCCCCCTTGCAATGCCGGCGATAGATGTCCTGCTGGCGCGCGTCCTCGATCATGCCCAGGTAGCCGAGCCCGACGACCTTGGGATGCGCCTTGAGATAGTCGCAGACCCGTGCCGCGTTCTCGCCCGCGCGCTGCATCCGCAGCTCCACGGTCTCCAGGCTCCGCAGCAGCATCCAGGCGGTGTTGGGATCGCAGATGCCGCCCATCGTGTTGCGCAGCATCCGCACCGGGGTGATCCACTTTTCCGCCCCCGCGATGCTGCCGGCGACGAGATCGGAATGGCCGCCGACATATTTGGTCAGCGAATAGACCACGATGTCCGCGCCCTGATCGAGCGGGCGCGCCCACAGCGGGCCGAGGAAGGTGTTGTCGATCGCAATCGGGGTTTCGGGATCGAGGATGGCGTTGCGCGCATCCCTGACCGCTTCGACATCGACCAGCGCATTGGTCGGATTGGCCGGGCTTTCGAGATAGATCATGCAGACCTTGCCGCCGCTTCGGGCGGCCTGCGCCCTGGCCCGGTCGAGAACCGCCTCGATCTGCTCGCGCGTGGCGCCGGCGGGGAAGTCGAGATAGGTCACCCCGAACTTCGACAGCCACTTGGCGACGAAGCCCTCGCTCGCCGCGTAGAGCGGGCCCGAGTGGACGATCACATCGCCCTTGGCGGCGTAGGTCAGCATCAGCACGCAGATCGCGGTCATCCCGCTGGAGAAGCTCAGCGCCTCTTCGGCTCCGTCCCAGATCGCGAGGCGATCCTCGAGGATTTCCTGATTTGGGGCGTTGAAGCGCGAATAGACGAGGCCTTCGGCGCCGCCGGGGCGCTTGCCCGTAATGCCTTCGAAATGGCGTTTGCCGTCGGCCGCGCTGGGGAAGGCGAAGGTGCTGGTGAGGAAGATCGGCGGCTTGAGGCTGCCTTCGGACAGCACGGGGTCGTAGCCGTGACCCATCATCAGCGTGGAGGGCTTCAATTCACGCCCGGCGATTTTGGTGTCCCTGGCCCCAGAGTTCCTGGTCATAGCGGCCTCCTTCCGTGTGATCATGCACGCCCCCAGGAAGGCAGGGGCCGAAACGCGGACCAGGGCCCCCGTTCCTAACCTCCGCAGGAACGCCTCTCCGCCAGTGCCGCTTGCGCGCGGGCAATTAGCGGGCCGCGCGGGCGCGCGCAACCAGGCTGCCCTAGGCTAGCGCGCGCACGCCCCACACCACTGCCACGATCAGCACGATGCCGAGGAGGTCGAGCCACAGCCCGGCGCGGACCATGGCACCCAGCCGGATGCGGCCGGTTGCCCACCCGATGGCGTTGGGCCCCGTCCCCGCCGGCAGCATGAAGCCCCAGCTTGCCGCGAAGGCCGCCGGGATCGCGAGCAGCAGCGGATCGGCGCCGAGCGCCACGGCGAGGCTCGCGACCACCGGCATGACCGCGCTGGCGGTGGCGACATTGCTGGCGAATTCGGTCACCAGCACCACCAGCGCGGTCAGCGCCAGCGCGACGACGACAAGCGGCGCCGCGCGCAGCGGCAGCAGCTCCTGCCCCAGCCAGTCGGCGAGGCCCGAAGCGCCCATGCCCGCCGCGAGCGCCAGACCGCCGCCGAACATCATGATTACGCCCCAGGGCGCGCGGTCCGCCTCCGCCCAGGTCAGCAGCGGGCGACCGGTGCCGTCGGGCAGCAGGAACAGCGCGAGGCTGGCGGCGATGGCAATGGTGCCGTCGGTAAGCGATCCGGCGGGCAGCAGCGGCGCAGCCCAGGCTTGCGTCAGCCACAGGAGAAAGGTGGCCGCCACCAGCGGGACCAGGCGCCTTTCGGGCCGCGTCCAGGCATGGTGCGTGGCGATGGCGCCGCGCGCGCCGGCGATGTCGAACGGCGTCTCGCCCAGACGCTGGACGCGCCCGACGATCCAGGCGGCCAGCGGAATGCCAACCAGCACCATCGGCACTCCGAAGACCATCCACTCGGCGAACCCGATCCGGTAGCCGAGCGCCTCGTCGATCAGCCCCACCGCGATGGCGTTGGTGGGCGAGCCGACAATGGTGCCGAGCCCGCCGATGCTGGCGGCAAAGGCTATGCCCATCGGCAGGGCGCCGGAAAGGCCGGAAGTGCGGGGGGCCGCCGGCCCGCCAGCCCCGGCCGCGGGTGCTTGCGTCCCGCCCTCGAGCACCGCCAGCGCCATCGGCATCATGATGAGCGCGGTCGAGGTGTTCGAAATGAACATCGAGAGGATGCCGGTGCTGAGCATGAAGGCGAACAACAGGCCGCGCGGCCCGGCGCGCGGCCCGGCCAGCCGCAGGATGCCGACCGCGAGCCGCCGGTGGAGCCCGGTGCGTTCGATCGCGAGCGCGATGAACGCGCCGCCGAGCAGCAGGAACAGGATGTCCGAGTAGTAGGTGGCGGCGGTATCCTTCGCGCTCGAGACGCCTGCGAAAGGGAGGACGAGGAAGGGCATCAGCGCGGTCGCGGTCAGCGGCAGCGCCTCGGTCATCCACCACGCCGCCATCAGCACGGTGAGGCCCGCGACGACGAAGCCTTCGCGCGACAGGCCGGCGGGCGCCGGCAGCAGACAGCTCGCCAGCAGCGCCAGCGCGCCCAGCGCCAATCCGATCCGTCTGGCTGTCACGCGGCGCTCCCTCCGCCTCTGCGCATATCAGCGCCGGGGTGGCTCGACAAACCGCCCGCGCGCGCCTTTCCGCAGGCTGAAGCGCCTGGTCAGTTCCGCGCCATCGCGGGGATGGTAGAAGGCAGGGATGCACAGGATTCTTCTCGCCGCCGCCGCCCTCGCCGCCACCGGCGCCGCGCTGCTCGCCTCGGCCGCCTTTGCCGGCGGTCCGCCCGCCGCGGCGTGGGAGATCGGGCCGATCATTCGCGGCAAGAACTATTCCTACCGCATGCCGTTGCGGCCGGAGGAAACCCGCGCGGGCCCGAGCTTTGCCATACCCGGTCCCACCGCGGAACAGGGCCACGTCCATTATGTCACCGTGCCCACGCGGCCGCTTGCCGGAGCGCGCGGCATCACCTTGAAATACCGGATCGACGCCGCCCCGGGCACGCGCTTCGTGCCGCAGGAGTCGCCCCAGTTGCCCGCGACGCTGTCGCTGTATTTTCAGCGCGCCGGCGATGGCTGGACCACGCGCCAGCCCGACTGGCGCTGGTATGCGCCGACGAATAGGACCGTGCCGCTGCGGCCCGGCACCCACACGGTCCGCATCGGCTTCGACGAGGACTGGATCGCGATGACCGGGCCCGGCGCCCACGCCAACCCGCGCGGCTTCCGCGAGGCGCTGGAACAGACCGCGCGCGTGGGCTTCACCTTCGGATCGGAAGGCGGACGCGGCCACGGGGTCTACGCCACGCAGCCCGCCCGCTTCACGATTCTCGATTTCCGGGTGGAGTGAGCGCGGCGCCGCCCCCTATTTGGGCGCGATCACCATCACCATCTGACGGCCTTCCAGACGCGGAAAGGCCTCGACCTTGGCGACCTCGGCAACATCCTCCTGGACGCGCTTCAACAAGTCCACGCCCAGCTGCTGGTGCGCCATTTCTCGGCCGCGAAAGCGCAGCGTGACCTTGACCTTGTCGCCCTCGGCCAGGAACTTGTTCATCGCCCGCATCTTCACGTCGTAATCGTGATCGTCGATGTTGGGGCGCATCTTGATTTCCTTGATGTCCTGCGTCTTCTGCGACTTGCGCGCGGCATTCGCCTTCTTCTGCGCTTCGTAGCGGTGCTTGCCGACATCGAGGAACTTGCACACCGGCGGATCGGCGTTGGGGCTGATCTCGACCAGATTGAGGCCGAGGTCGTTGGCCTGCTCGATCGCCTCGCGGGTGTACATCACGCCCAGGTTCTCACCCTCGTGATCGATCACACGGACCTTGGGTACTTGAATGAGCTGGTCGAACCTCGGGCCCGATTTGACGGGCATCTGCATCGAACGGCGGGGTGGACGGGCTATGGGGCTTTCTCCTGGCAGTTGACGGGGAATCCGACGAAGCGCGCCAGATAGGCGCTCGCACGCGGATTCGCAAAGGGATTGGCGGCGGCGCCACGCGATTGTCGCGGCCGTGTGCCTCGCTTGCCGCGCTCAGGCGGCGGCGCGCCACAGCGGAAAGCTGGCGAGACGCCCGCGCGCGGGCAGCACGGCGTCAATCGCGCGCGCCGGCTGGAGAGCCTTGAGAATCGCCGGATCGGCGGCGCTCATCCCCGCGGTGAGCGCGCCGAAGGCAGGGAGGATCATGCGGCCCGAGCGGGTGCCGTCGGCATTCTCGTTCGCGCTCACCACCGCGCAGGGGCGCACGATGCGGCGCTGCTGCACGGTGAGCTGGAGGCGAGGGTGGAAATGGCCCGAGAGCTCAGGCCGGGTCTCGCCCGGCTTCGCCTGATGGCGCAGGATCACCCCGGCAAGCTCAAGCTCCTCGACCAGTGTGCCGCCGCAGCGCGCCTCGGCCAGCGAGCCGTCGCTGCCCACATCGTGATTGCCGGTGATCCACACCCAGTCGACCGCGCGGGTCAGAGCCTCGAGCATCCCGCAGGCGTGCGGCTCGAGCCGGGTCGCGCCGCGCGCGTCATGGAAGTTGTCGCCCAGGGTGATGACCCGCCGCGCGCCGGTCTCGCGAATCGCGAGCGCCACGCGCTCCAATGTCTCGCGGCTGTCGTAAGGGGGGAGCGGTTGGCCGTGCTGCGCGAAGAAGCTCGCCTTCTCGAGGTGCAGGTCGGCCACCAGCAGCGCGCGCTCGCGCGGCCAGTAAAGCGCGCGGCCTTCGGTCAGAAGCCATTCTTCGCCAGCGAACGAAAGGGGAACCATGGCGCCCCTTGCCGCGTCCCGGCGGGTTTGGCAAGGGACCGGAATGACCGACTGGAGCAAGCAGACCGGCGAGGCCGCAGCGTGGTTCGAGAGCCTGCGGACACGCATCTGCGCCGCGTTCGAGGCGATCGAGCGCGAGGCCGGATCGGACGCCGCCTTCGACTATCAGCGCTGGCGGCGGGACGAGGAAGGCAATCCCGACCCCGGCGGCGGCACCCGCGGGCTGATGAAGGGGCGCGTGTTCGAGAAGGTTGGCGTCAATGTCTCGACTGTAAAAGGCCGGTTCGCGCCCGAATTCGCCGCCACCATCAACGGCGCGAGCGCGGACAATCCGGCGTTTTCGGCCACCGGCATCAGCCTGGTCGCGCATATGGCCAATCCGCATGTTCCCGCGGTCCACATGAACACGCGCTTCCTGGTCACGGGCAGGGCGTGGTTCGGCGGCGGGGCTGACCTCAACCCGCCGCTGCCTTATGACGAGGACACAGCGGACTTCCACGCCGCTTTCCGCGCCGCCTGCGCCGCGCACAACCCGACCTATTTCGAACGGTTCAAGAAGTGGGCGGACGAGTATTTCTTCATCCCGCACCGCGGGGTGCATCGCGGTGTCGGCGGTATCTTCTACGACCACCTCGAGTGCGGCGACGAGGCCGCCTTCGCGCGGCATTTCGCCTTTACCCGCGATGTCGGCGAGGCGTTTCTCGAGGTCTTTCCCCGGCTGGTGCGCCGGCGGATGGGGGCCGAGTTCACCCCCGAGGACAAGCGCCGCCAGCTCGAATGGCGCGGCCGCTACGCCGAATTCAACCTGGTTTACGACCGCGGCACGCTGTTCGGCCTCAAGACCGGCGGCAATGTCGACGCCATCTTGATGAGCCTGCCGCCCGAGGCGGTTTGGGCCTGACGGCACCATGCCGCGCCAGCGGCGTTGACACCGCTGTTCCACGACCGGAGAAATCCATGCGCCGTCTTGCCGCCGCCCTGTTGCTGTCCGTTTCCGCCGCCGCCTGCACCTCGATCAACTCTGGCGGCCAGCGGCCGGCAATGGTCGCGCCGGTTCTGACCAGCGCCGACGCGCGCGACAGCTTCACCCATGCCCGGCCCGAGGTGGCGCGCGTGACGCATGTCGATCTCGATCTCGCGCTCGATTTCGCGGCCAGGGCTGTGGGCGGGACCGCGATGCTCGAGGTGCTTGCCGCGCCGCACGCCACCGAGCTGATTCTGGACAATTCCGGCTACACGGTCACCCGCGTTACCGACGGTGCCGGGCGCGAGCTGGCGTTCACCCTGGGAAAGGCGGTCGAAGGCAAGGGCGCGCCGCTGACGATCGCCATCGGGCCCGGCCCGCAGCGCCGCCGTCTCGCGATCCAGTATACCGCCGCACCCGCCGCCGAGGCGCTGCAATGGCTTGCGCCCGAGCAGACCGCGGGCAAGGTCCACCCCTTCCTGTTCAGCCAGGGACAGCCGATCCTCAACCGGACCTGGATCCCGACGCAGGACAGCCCGGGCATTCGCCAGACCTGGCGCGCGCGGATCACCGCGCCCAAACCGCTGACGGTGGTGATGAGCGGGCTCAAGGTCGGCGAGACCGAGGATCTGGGCGATCGTCGCGCCTTCACCTATGCGATGGACAAGCCGGTCGCGCCCTACCTCATCGCCATCGCCGCGGGCGATATTGCGTTCCGCGCGCTGGGCCCGCGCACCGGCGTCTGGGCCGAGCGCGCCACGCTCGCGGCCGCCGCGCAGGAAACCGCCGATACCGAAAAAATGGTTGCCGCGGCCGAGGCGCTCTACGGCCCATACCGCTGGGGCCGCTACGACATGATCGTCCTCCCGCCGGCGTTCCCTTATGGCGGGATGGAGAACCCGACGCTCACCTTCCTCACTCCGACCTTCATCGCCGGCGACCGCAGCTTGAACGGCCTGGTTGCGCACGAGCTCGCCCACTCATGGTCGGGCAATCTGGTCACCAACGCCAACTGGGCCGACAGCTGGCTCAACGAAGGCACCACCAGCTATTTCGAGAACCGCATCGTCGAGGCGCTCTATGGCGCCCGGCGCGCACGGCAAGAGGCCGCGCTGAGCTTCGCCGACATGGAGGCCGAGCTCGACAAGGCGGGAATGACGAATCCCCTCACCGCGCTCCATCTGCCGGGCAGCGTCGCGGGGCCCGATGCGGGACTTACCGGCGTCGTCTACGACAAGGGCGCGGTCTTCCTGCGCACGGTCGAGGGCATCGTCGGGCGCGAGCGCTTCGACGCCTGGCTGCGGCAATGGTTCGACAATCATCCCTTCCAGCCCGCGACGAGCGCGATGATCCTGGCCGACATGCGCGCCAAGCTGGTCAAGCAAGATCGCGAGCTCGAGCGGCAGCTGATGCTCGAGGATTGGATTACCCGCCCCGGACTTCCCGCCAACGCCGCGCGGCCCGATCCCGCCGCCTTCGCCGAGGTCGACGCGGCGGCGGCCACCTATGCCGCCACCGTGTCGCGGGCGATCGATTACGGGGAGCCGCGGACGGCGCGCATCGCCACTCCTGCGGCATGGGGCGGGTGGACCTCTGCCGAACGGCAGCGCTTCCTCAGGACGATCCCGCGCGCCCTCAACCGCGAAGAGCTGCGCGTGCTCGATCAGACGCTTGGCCTGTCGCGGTCGGGCAACAATGAAGAGCTGTTCCTGTGGCTCGATCTCGCGCTCGCCAATCGCTACGAACCCGCCGTTCCGCTCGCCGAGCAGTTCCTGGCCCGCGTCGGGCGGCGCAAGTTCGTGGCACCGCTGTTCGAGACGCTGATGAGCGAGGGCGCCTGGGGGCAAGGCCACGCCCGCCGCATCTACGCGCGCACCCGCCCCAGCTATCACGCGGTCACGCGGATTGCGGTCGACAAGCTGGTCAATCCGGGAAGTTAGTCCGAAAAGACCTTGCCGACGGGCGGCGCAGACCGCACATCGCCCGGGCATGCTGCGTCAGTACGAACTTGTCGAGCGGGTGCTCGAATACGACCCCGACGCCGACGCGGCGATGCTCAACCGCGCCTATGTCTACACCGTGCAGAAGCACGGCACCCAGACGCGCGCCAGTGGCGACCCCTATTTCAGCCATCCCGTCGAAGTCGCGGGGCTGATGACCGATCTCAAGCTCGACCAGGAGACCATCGCCACCGCGCTGCTCCACGACACGGTCGAGGATACGCTCGCCACCATCGAGGATATCGAGGAGCATTTCGGCCCCGAAATCGCCCGGCTGGTCGACGGGGTGACCAAGCTGTCCAAGATCGAGCAGATGCCCGAGAACGAGCGCGCGGCGGAAAACCTGCGCAAGTTCCTGCTCGCCATGAGCGAGGACATCCGGGTGCTGCTGGTGAAGCTGGGCGACCGCTTGCACAACATGCGCACGCTCCACTTCATCAAGAACCCGGACAAGCGCCAGCGCATCGCGCGCGAGACGATGGATATCTACGCCCCGCTGGCCGAGCGCGTGGGGATGTACGAATACATGCGCGAGATGCAGCTTCTCGCCTTCGCGGAGATCGAGCCCGAGGCCCACCGGCTGATCGATAACCGGCTCGAGCAATTGCGGGCGCAGGATGGCGGTCAGGTCGATGCGATCGCGCTGGCGATCAAGCAGGCGCTGGCCGAGGCCGGGCTCAAGGTCGAGGTCTCGGGCCGCGAGAAGCATCCCTATTCGATCTGGCGCAAGATGGCCGAGCGACACGTCAGCTTCGAGCAGGTGACCGACATCATGGCCTTTCGCGTCGTCACCGAGAACGAGGCCGACTGCTACCGCGCGATGGGCGTGCTCCACACCACCTGGCAGTTCCTCCCCGGCAAGTTCAAAGACTACATCTCGACCCCTAAGACCAACGGCTACCGCAGCCTCCACACCAGCCTGATGTACGAGAATTCGATGCGGGTGGAGGTGCAGATCCGCACCCGCGAGATGCACCGGCTGAACGAGTTCGGCCTGGCCGCGCACTGGGCCTACAAGCAGGGCGAACGGCCCGACGGGCAGGTTGGCTGGCTGCGCGATCTGATCGAGATCGTCGACGCCAGCCACGATGCCGAGGAGCTGCTCGAGCACACGCGGCTGGCGATCTATCAGGACCGCATCTTCGCCTTTACTCCAAAGGGCGCGCTGTTCCAGCTTCCCAAGGGTTCCACCCCGGTCGATTTCGCCTTCGCGGTCCACACCGATCTGGGGGCGCAGACAGTGGGCGCGCGCATCAACGGCCGGCATGTGCCGCTGCGCACCCCGCTCTCCAACGGCGACGTGGTGGAGATCATCAAGGGCAAGGACGCCGAGCCCCAGCTCTCCTGGCTCGGCTTCGTGGTCACCGGCAAGGCGCGCGCCGCGATCCGCCGCGCCGTCCGCCTGCGCGAACGGGCCGAGGTCGCGGACATCGGCAGGAAGCTGTTCGCCGACATCGCCAACCGCGTGCCCGCGCGCATCGGGAGGAAGGCGATCGGCCTCGCGGTGGGGCGCCTGGGGATGGAGGAGGAGGACGATCTCTATTATGCCATCGGCGCGGGGCGGATCGAGGACCGCGCGGTGATGGAGGCGCTGGTGCCCGGCTGCACCGCCGACATTCCCGAAGCGCGCGAGCGCGGCAAGACCTCGATCTCGATCAAGGGCCTGACCCCGGGCGTGGGCTATACGCTGGCGAGCTGCTGCCACCCGGTTCCGGGCGACCGCATCGTCGGCACGCGCCGCTCGGGCGAACGGATCGAGGTCCACACCATTGATTGCCATGCGCTGGCGAGCGGCCTCGATGCCGACTGGACCGATCTGTCCTGGGGTCGCCACGCTGCGGGCGCGGTGGGGCGGTTGGGAATCACGCTCTACGACCGGCCGGGCACGCTGGCCGAGATGGCGGGCATCTGCGCGCAGAACCAGTGCAATGTGAAGTCCTTGGCGCAGACCCAGCTCGATCACCCGTTCACGACCTACGAGATCGAGCTCGAGGTTCAGGATCTGGCGCACCTCAACCGGGTATTGAGCGCATTGAGGGCCAGCGACGCGGTCGCCCAGGCGGAGCGCATATGATACCGGAGCGTCTGTGATGAGCATAGTTGGCATCGATCACGTCCAGCTCGCCATGCCCCACGGCGGCGAGGACCAGGCGCGCCGGTTCTATTGCGGTGTGCTCGGCATGCGCGAGATCGACAAGCCCGCGCATCTCGCGGTCGGCGGCGGCTGCTGGTTCGCCGGCGGCGCGGCGCGTGTCCATCTCGGGGTGGAGGAGGGGCACCGGCCCTCCCGCAAGGCGCATCCGGCCCTGCTGGTGGAGAACCTGGCCGGCCTCGCGCACCGGCTCGAGATGGCGGGGGTCCCTTTTACTGCGGGCAAGCCGCTGGCGGGTTACATTCGGGGCGACACCACCGATCCCTTCGGCAATCGCATCGAACTGATGGAGAACGTCGCGGAGGCGCAGCGGCTCGCGGATGCGACTGGCGCGGGCGCACGGCCGCGCTGAGCGGGGTCGTCCGACGACGGTTCTGCCACCTGGGTAATCAAGCCGAGTGAGGTCATTGGTGTTCACACGAAGACACGAAGATGTCCGCGTTCGCGGCGAAGACGCTCTTCGACTTGCCGGCCCCGCATTCGATGTCGAATGCCTGCGGCGAGCGGTGCCCTCTTCGTGTCTTCGCGTGAAAAGAAGATCTACCTGGCTCGCCTGACCGGCACCGGGATGTTGCAGATGTCCGCGCCCCCGGCCGGGACGATGAAGAATGGGTCGCGCCGGTTGGCGCGTGCGTCGGCGTATTGGGCGAAGCTGTCGCTTTCGGTGGAGAGGTATTCGAAGCGCGGTTGCTCGGCGGCGGGTAGTTCCGTCGCGAGACGAATCGAAGCGATCGGGACGCGCTGCTCCGCCTTCTCGTAGAAGCCGAGCGACCCGGTGCCGCGCGGCAGGCTGGAGAGGTGCTCGATCCCCTCGACCACGCGCCCGACCAGCGCGATGTTGCGGTCGAGATGCCGCGGCGCATGGCCGATCACGGTGTAGAGCTCCGCACCCGAGCCAGTGTCGGGCGACAGATAGCGGCCCACGCCGACGGTGCCGTAGCAATGGACCGGCCACATCGTCTCCCGGTCGGCCGCCACCGGCCAGCCGTCGAGCCATCCGGTGTCAGGCGCATAGGCATCGCCGCGCGAGCCATCATAAAGGCGCTTCAGCGATGCCTCGTAATCGCTGGTAGCGGCGGCAGTCACCCGGTCAGCGTTCTCCTCTCGCTGGGCTTGTGTCCACGACATCAGCGCGCGGAATCGGGCGGCCTTGTAGCCGGCTTCGCTCGTCGCTTGCAGGTCATCGGGAAGCTTGCGCGCCTTCGCCTTGTCCTCGCCATCGGGATCGCCCCATTGGACGACGTAATTGTCCTGCACACGGGTGATCGCGAGCCCGTCCCACCAATGGGCGGCAGCGAGCTTGCGGATGTTGCCGATCCAGCCTTGCGAGAACGGCGGCGGCATGAGCTGGATCGTGACCTGACGCTTGGCGCCGCCTGCCCCGGCCTCCGAGCCGGGGTCGCGATCGGGACCGAGTGTCATCACCAGCAGGTCTGCCGGCGCGATGGCTACCCAGTCGCTCGCGGGCGCGGCTGCGACGATCTCGCCGGGCGAGGGCGCGGGCGGCTTTGGTTGCGCTATCGCTTCGCTGCTTGAGCGCGGTATTGTTTGCGCCATCGCTGCGCTGCTTGAGCGCGGCTTTGTTTGCGCTACCGCTTCGCTGCTTGAGCGCGGCGGCGCCACCTGCGCGGCGGCGGGGAGGGCCAGCGCGAGGCCGGCGGCGAGCGGGGCGGGGAGCATCCTCATGATGGCCGTTGTGCCGCGAAGCACCGCAAACGAAAAGGCCCCTCACGCTTCCGCGCAAGAGGCCCGGCCCTAGCCAAAGAAATGGCTCCTTTCCGCAAGCGGAAAGGAGCCGGGGGCTGCGCGTCTGCCGGGAATGCCGAGCCGCACGGCGCCAGCCTTTTCGTGCCCGACTCGCTTACACCACGGCGAGGCCCCGCGCCAGTCGCTCCACCTTGCGGGGAAGGCGCCTGCCCGCTAGAGGCGCGCGTTCTTGTCCGGCCTGCCGCGCTTCGCGCTACCTTGAGGCCGGAGGGTGCTGACCAGCACCCTGTGCTCAAGCAGCGAAGCGGTAGCACAGACAAGAAACGGAGCGGTGGCCGAGTGGTCGAAGGCGCACGCCTGGAAAGTGTGTATGGGTCAAAAGCCCATCGTGGGTTCGAATCCCACCCGCTCCGCCAGTTTGGAACAAAGCTGGGCACCGCGCCCGGTAGTGTTCCGGAACTGCCTGCGGCGGCAAGGGTCCGCAACAGGTCGGACTTCGATCCCATGATCCTAACCTCGCCGTCACTGACTTCGACGCGCTGGGCGAGTGCGCGGAGATGATCGCGGCGATAGCCGCCAGCGGGCAGGCGCATCCGTTGGCGTGCTGTCTGCGCGAATTTGGCGAGCATTGGTGCGGTGATGACTTTCTGGCCCGCGCTTTCAAGCGAAGCTGATGCGCGGGCCGCATCGACGCGCGACTGGTCACGGATGGCCTTCAGGCTGGCAATGCGGTCCTTCAGATCGGGGTCGTCCAGGTCGGCAACGCCGCTTTCGATTGCGTCGTAAAGCCGCTTGATGCGCAGGTCAGTTTCGGTCGCTCGCTTGCTCAACTCGGCGATGTGGGCATGGCGGCGTTCGGTCCGCTCCTGCCGCCGGTCGAGCACCGTCGCCAGCACTTGCTCCAGCCGGGCTGGGTCGAGCAGCCGGTCCTCCAAATGGTTAGCAACGAGCGCGTCCAGCTTCTCCATCGGCACGGTCATGCCGGTACAAGCGGTCGGTCCCTGCCGCGCCTTGGTCGAGCAGGTATAGTAGCGATAGCGCCCGCCCTTGCCGGTGCGGATGGTCATGGCCCCGCCGCACTTGGCGCAGTGGATCAGACCGGTCAGCAGCGTGGGACCGCCCACCACCTGCGGCGGCGTCACCTTCGGGTTCCGCGCCTTCATACGTGCCTGCACGGCATCGAACGTCGCCTGGTCAATGATTGGCGGCACCGCGACAGGAATGACTTCCTCGTCAGGCTTGTTGTCGCCATTCTTGGTGCGGCGATTGAACTCGTGTTGGCCGATATAAGTCTGGCGGGTCAGCATCCGATGGACTGTGCCGATGCCCCATCGTCCGCCGTCGCGGGTATAGATGCGGTGTTCGTTGAGATACTTGGTGATGGCCTTGACACCCATCGGCCCTGACGTGCCGTCGCCTTCCAGCGCCAACCGGAACGCGAGCCGCACGGTCTCGGCATGGATCGGGTCAATCTCCAGCTTCTTTTTGACCTTCGCCCCGCGCTGCTCGGCGGCGACGACGCGGTAGCCGATCGGCGGCAGCGAGCCGTTCCAGAAGCCCTGCCGGGCATTCTCCTTCAAGGCGCGAAGGACGTGCTTGGCGTTCTCCTTGGACTGATACTCGTCGAACAGTGCCATGATCTGGCGCATCATGACGTGCATCGGGTCGTCGCCCATCTCCTGGGTGATCGACACAAGGCGAATGCCATTCTTCGCCAGCTTGCGGACGTAGAACTCCAGCTCGAAGTGATCGCGGAAGAATCGCGAGAAACTGTGGACGACGACGACCTCGAACGGCGCGGGCTTGGCTGTCCCTGCCTCGATCATCTGCTGGAACTCGGGGCGGCGGTCGTTGGTGGCGGATGCACCCGCGTCCACGAACGTCTCGACAAGCTGGTAGCCGCGCGCCGCGCAATAGGCTTCGCCTTGCTTGCGCTGGTCGGGGATCGACACGTCATGCTCGGCCTGCCGCGCGGTGGATACGCGCAGATAGAGGGCGGCGCGCAGAGGCACGGTCATGACGGCAATCTCCTCACTTCATCGGCATGGCCCAAACAGTCGATCGAACACGTCTCCGAACCACGCCTCGAAAACATCGACCTCGGGGTCTGTAACCGGCACCCGCTCCGGCCAATCATCGTAGACGGACCAGTTCTCAACATCGTGTTTCGGCGGACGGCCCGGAAACGGCCACGGCTTTCCAAGCAACTGTTCAAGCTGCTCGGATGCGGTTGGCGGATGCTGGCGCGAGGCTCTGGGCATTGCGCCAGAGTCGCAGAACGAACGCCGTCAAAGAACGACGTTTCTATACGTTGGACTACGCCTCGAAGCGCCGGGTGCAGATACAGGCGCTCGGCGGCTTGTGGCGGCTGTGGCGTAATTGCCGCTGTCACGCCGCCTGCTTCAACGGCTTTGCCCGATCGATGCGCTGCCGCTCCTTGGGGCTGTGCATCGCGTTCCAAAGGTCGTTGCGCCGCTGGACGTTCAGCCAGAAATCGGGGCTGTTGCCGAACACGCGCGACAGGATCAGCGCCGTTGCGGCGGTGACGTTGCGGCGGTCGTTGCACAACTCGTTGACGTGCTTGCGCTGCACGCCCATCGCCTCGGCGAGCGCCGCCTGGGTCAGCCCCATCGGCTCCATGAACTCCTCGGTCAGTATCTCGCCCACGCTCACCGGCTTGCGCTTGGTCATCAACATGGCATCACCTCAATCATAGCTGTGGTCGTCCAGATACACGTCGCTTGCTTCACCCTTGCTGCCGTCCCACCGAAAGATCAGCCGCCACTGCTTGTTGACGCGGATCGAATGGAATGCCTCAAGCTTGCCGCGCAGCTTCTCGAAATGGTTGCTCGGCGGCACGCGCAAATCCTGATCTGTCATCGCGTCGTCGATCATCTGGAGCTTGCGAAAGACGCGGCTTTCGAGTTCCGGCGGGATTTTGCGAGACCGGACATCGTCCACGAAAAAGTCTCGCAGCCAGCCATCCCGAAAGCTCTCGATCATCGCACGGCTCCAGTAAATGTATATGTACCACCCAATGGGTCATACCGCAAGCGGATTGCCATCTGGGATTGATGATTCTCCGATCACAGCCCCAGTCCCCGGTTGCGTCCGAACGTCCAGTCTACTCCGCCGCCGGACATGGCGACCCCGCTGATGTGTTGGCCGAGGCGCTTCTCCAGCGGGTCGCTCCAGGGCACGAGCTGGAAGCCCAGGCCATTGTCGATCATCGCAAACCGTCCGCTGGCAATCTGCGTTGAGCCACCGAGTTTACCGAAGACATATTCGCCGGGAGCCGATGGCTGCCAGGTCAGGCCGCGCTCGGCGGCAAGCGCCTTGCCGACGCGGCTGATGTCGGCGCGCTCCAGTTGCGCGATCAGATCGCTGGGGGCGCGGAACTGGCCGTGGCCGCGATTCTCCGCATAGCCCATGTCGGCAAGCGCCCTTTTCCGCGCCTCCCATGCGGCACGCACATCGCCGCCAAAGCCCGTATGCGGCATGGTCTCGCGCCCGCCGCCGATCATCGTGCGGTCGAGCCAGGTCGCGCCCTCATGGTGAATCTGTCGGTTGAGTGGCAGCTCTGAAAGCGTCTCGATGCGCGGACCTTTGCCGAACTTCTGACGGTCGTAGGCCAGACCGCGTTCAGGCAGGTCAGCGGGGATGGTCCAGCGATCAGCATCGAGGCGCTCAACGATCCCGGCACGCCGTAAGGCTTCGAGCCTACGGACGTGCGCCTGGACATGACGCTCATGGTCGAGGCCGGGCATGGTCTCGCGCACCGACTCCAGATGCCTGGAGGGCCGATAGATGCCGTTGGCATCGGTCTGCTGGAGGATGTTCGCATCTGCAACACGCGCGGTGCTGGGCGGTGGGTCCACCGAGACGATGCTGCCGCGCCGGATGTCCTCAACCTTGACCGCCGGAACCTCCAGATGATGGATACGCCCGTCCACGCCGTCGATGGTCAGGCCCATGCGCTCGCCAAGCTCGTCGCTGCCAAGCCCCTTGGCAACGACGCGCCCGACAATACGTTCGGTCGGTGTGGCACGATGCACGGTGTATCTCGCATAGGCGCGTTGTTCCGCCAGCCCCTCGCGGTCCAGCGCCTGATGCATCGTCTTGATGATGTCGCCGCGCGTGCCCAGCTCGCGCAGCATTGGTTCGGCGCGCGGCGATATCGTCCAGATGCCCGGCGTGTGCTCGGTCGCCAGCCCCATGCGCTCCAGCTTGCGGGCACGGTCGATCAGCAGCGCCCGGTTCTGCCGCATGGTCTCGGCCATGTCCTTGTCGGGGCGAAGGTCGGCAAACTCGTTGCTCGCGTCTTGCTCGGCGATCAGCATCCGGTCTAGCCGGGTGAAGCGTTCTGCTTCCACTTCGCGCTCAAGCTGGCGGCTGACCTCCTGTTCGGTCTGGCGACCCAGCTCCAGCGTGACGATCTCGCTGGCCCGTTCGCGAATGCCGTGGGCGATATAGTCCCCGGCGATGTCGAGACGCTTGCCGTCCTCTGTGATGCCGCGAACAAGGATATGGGTGTGCGGGTGGCCGGTGTTGTGGTGATCGACCGCGATCCAGTCGAGTCTGGTGCCAAGGTCCGCTTCCATCTGCGCCATCAGGTCGCGCGTGGTTTGGCGAAGGTCGGATAGCTCGACGCCCTCCTCGGCGGAGACAATGAAGCGGAACTGGTGCCGATCCTCGCGGCCCCGGTCGAGGAAGGCCGGACCATCGGCAACGTCCTTGTCGGCGGAATAGACCTGGCCCTTCTCGCCGTCGCGGGTGACGCCGTCGCGCTCCAGATAACGCAGATGGGCGTCCACCGCCTTGCCGCTCACGAACTGCCGTCCCCGTGTCGCACCGCGCTGCGGATTGAGCTTGACGATCCGCGCCTTCACCGTCACCCGGCGCGCTCGGGTGCGAACACCGCTCGCATCCCGGCTCCACCCGTTCCGGCCCTTCAATCCGGCGGCAACCTTCGCGCCCCGGCCCCGCGCATTGCACCGCCCGCTCGCCTTTCCCGTCCCGGCCACTCGGTTGGGGTTGCCGCCCGCGCGGCGGATCGCCTGATGCACCTCGCCGATGAAGGTCTTGGGTCGCGCGCGAACCGCCCTCGGCAGACTCGGCGCACCCCGGTCACGAACCTTGCCAGGACGGATGCGAAACTGGTTGTCGTCGGCTGTCATGACTCGACGATTGAGAGCGCAAATCCCTGACGCAAGGGGCGAAATCGGCCCGTCGTAGAGTAGCGCAGCAATACTTGCGGGCGGCGGCAATCGTCGGGGCGCAATCGTCGGCACAGTGCGGGTGGCACCCAATTCTGCATTGAAAACAAAAGGAAAAGTGGCATCAGCGCCACCCGCGCACCGTGCGAAACACACCGCCAAGCGCCAAAAAAACAATGTGCAGACAAAAACTTAGGGGCAACGCCCCGGTAGCGAGGAATCTCGCTTTATCTTGCAATCTCAAATCCTGTTCAAATTTCTGACGCCCGATGTAATGTGCAGATATCAACGTTCATTCCGGTGGCATTGCCGTTCTGCAGAGTGGAACATTGCGCCAGCCTTGGTGAGGGGCGAGGCGGCGTTATTCGAATGGGGGGTGAAGTGGGTGTTAGCGCAGTCTGTTGACATTGAAACACAACGCAGCCGGTTGTTGGACCTCATCGACTACGTTGAAGCAACAGAGCGGGATCGCCTGAAAGTCGTCTTTGACTTTCGCGATCATGTTGGCTTTCGGGCCACAGAAGCCGAGCTTGTTGACTTGCCCGGCGTCACATTGGATTGTGGCGCTGAAGACGACCCGATTTGGTTTCGCGTCGAACGATTAGCAAAAGTCGCTCCGCCGGCTCCTATTGACCCCGAACTAGCCTTGTGGCTGTCTTATCGGGACGATGTAGCTGCAATGCCTGCGTTGAAGACCGAGATTGCCGCCAGCGGTCTAATCGGGTTGGGCTTGCTCGATGGCACCGATGCGCCGGAGCGGATTGCGCTAGAAGTATACGAGCGTCAACACGAGGTTGAACTCCTGTTTCGGCAATGGGTGGAAGAACCGTGGACCGAATGGGTGGCGCGCGAGAAGCCTCGGCGAGAAACGATCAAGCTATACAACGCGCTCTACATGCTCAGGCAACAATTGGACGGCGTGAGCGATGTTCCAGTCGAACTCGTCTGTGGCATGGGCTTTGCGACCCTCTACCGAGGCAACCAGCGCCTGCGCTATCCGCTCATCACGATGGCGCTCGAACTTTCCCTCGACGAAGCCACTCATGCCATCGAGGCGCGACCGAGGATGGAAGCCGATCCCGGTATCGAAATAGACCCGCTCGACCGGATGGAACTACATTCGTTGGAGCAATGGCGATCCGCCACGGAGAAGTTTCTTTCTGGGCTTGAGGACGAAAGCCTCTCGCCGTTCGCTATGGACAGCTTCGAGCCAGCCCTGCGCCAAGCGGCTGCCTTGCTCGATCCGGACGCCATCTATGTTCCTGACGCTGACCCTTCTGCGGCGCGAGCTATTCCGACCGTCGAGCCGAATCTGAGGATCAGCGCTGCTTTTGCCTTCTTCCAGCGCGAACGTCGTGCGACTCCATTGATGGAGGACTTGCGCCGGTTCAAAAATGCGTTGACCGGCGACGATGAGCTGCTCGGACTGCCTGACGCGGTTGCGGCGTTGCTGATCGAGCCTTCCGATACCATCGGAGAACAAGAGTATCCGCAGTTCCGTGGTGTTTCCACAATACCCGGCGTAACCTCGTCTAATGGCGATGGGCGAGATCTGTTCTTTCCAAAGCCATTCAATCGGGAGCAAGTCGAGGTCGTCCAACGTCTCCAAGTGCGACCCGGCGTTGTCGTGCAGGGGCCTCCGGGGACCGGCAAGACACATACCATCGCCAATATCATCAGTCACTATCTGGCGCTGGGGAAGCGGGTATTGGTAACGTCGCAGAAAGCTCCGGCCTTGCGCGTACTGCGCGACAAACTGCCGGAAGCCGTGCGCCCGTTGGCAGTAAGCCTGCTCGACAGTGACCGTGAAGGACTCAAGCAATTTCAGGAATCGGTCGATATCATAGCCGAGAAGCTGCAGCGGTTGCGGCGACACGAGCTTGAGCGTGAGATCGCTGATCTCGATCACCAAATCGACAACCTCCATCGGAACCTTGCCCGGATCGACAATGCGGTGGACGCGATCGGTCGGGAAGCGGTGTCGCCGGTCATCCTGAACGGGGAGACAATCGAACCGGTTCGAGCCGCGAGGATGGTTGTCGCTGCTCACGATATGTCGGCGTGGCTACCCGACGAAATTGACGTTCTGCCCAACCATGATCCCATATTCTCGGATTCGGACATCGTTACGCTGCGGCAGGCCCGGAAAAGCTTGGGGCCAGACCTTGTCTATCTGGACGTGCAAATCCCAAAGCTGGCAGCCCTGCCTCAACTGGACCGCTTGTTGACGGCACATCGTGATCTTTCACAGGCGGAAGAACTGCGGCGCAAGATTGGCAGCGGTTCGCTTGCGGCCATACGTTGCGCCGAGGCTGAAGCGCACGATCAACTACAGGATTTAGCCAAGGCTCTAGACGAACTCAATCGACTCGAAACCACGGTGACGGAAGGGGGTTTCGTATGGACCGCCGATGCTGTCCGCATGGTGCGCGCCGGTCAGGATGTTGAGCTAAAGGCTGCGATTAATCGCCTTCATCCCGACATTGAGCACCTGGCTGAAGAAGCGTCCTACTTCCTCACCCGACCTATCGAATTGCCGGACGGTACGCTGGAGGATGAAAAACTGCTGGAAGCGATGTCGCGCCAAGCGGAAGGCAAGGCCGCGATAGGCTTGGTCGGCGGGATGTTCGCGGGCAAGCTCAAGGCGCGGCTTGCTCAGGTTAGCCTGCTCGGCGAACCGGTCCGGTCTGCGGATCATTGGCAGGAGGCGCTCCGGTATGTGGAGGCGCTAAAGGCGACACGGCGACTCGCGCAAGCATGGAATCATCTGGTTTCGCATGGTGTCGGCGATAGGGTCGGCAACGAAGGGCTGTCAGTCGCGAAGCGTATCAAAGGGCAGCTACTCCATCTTGAGGCGGTGCGATCCCTCATTGCCCAACAGCAGCATGTTGATGGGCTAGCTAGGAATGTCGTCGCGCAATGGACACAGTCCGTTTCTGCCGGTGAGGGTGTGCGCCATTCTCTCGCGGAAATTGTCGATGCCCACCTGCTAAAATATAGGCTCGAAGGCGCTGAAGCCGAGCGTAAGAATTTGCGGGAATGGCTTGACGCATGCGACGGCGAAATTTCCGAGCGGCTATCACAATGCGCTGAGCAAATGCTCGGCAACCCGGATGTGAGCGCTGAGCAGTTTCGTGACACATGGCAATCGCTAGGCAAGCGACTTAGAGAGATCGAGGGTCTTGCCGACGCTTTCGAGACCGTAACGCAAGTTACGAATTCGATCTCGGCGTCCGGTGCTGAACGCTGGGCGGCTTCGCTTCGCGACACTCCTGTAATCGGCACGGAGGACCCGCTCCTGCCTGGTGACTGGGATCAACGCTGGCGACTCCGCCGCTTGGCGACCTGGCTGTCGCGCATCGACCGCCATTCACGACTTAGAGAATTGGGCCGGGAACGGATCGAGAAAGAGCAACTGCTCAAGGAAGCCTATGAGCGGTCGATTGAATTGCGAACCTGGCTGCAGCTCAGTCTCAAGGCGACTGACGGGGTAAAATCGGCTCTGGCAGCCTATGCCGATGCCGTGAGAAGGATCGGAAAGGGAACGGGCAAAAGGGCCGGTCGCTATAGGCGCGAAGCCCGCGCGGCTTCGGATCGGGCAAAGGGGGCGCTGCCTTGCTGGATCATGCCCCACTATCGCGTGTCGGAATCGTTGCCCGCCGATCTGGGGCTGTTCGATCTGGTCATTGTCGATGAAGCATCTCAATCGACGGTTTCCGCTCTTCCAGCCCTGTTGCGCGCGGAGAAAATCCTGATCGTCGGTGATGACAAGCAAGTCAGCCCTGAACTTGTCGGACGCGATCAGGAACGGGCCGACGAACTCGCTGCCCGGCACCTTTCGGCACAGGTGCCGGACTACCGCTCCTCGCTACGAGAGGAACAATCTCTTTATGATTTGGGCAAGGTCGTCTTCGCAGGTGGAGCGATCATGCTGACGGAGCATTTCCGCTGCGTGGCGCCGATCATCGAATTCTCGAAGGCCCAGTTCTATAGCCATCGCCTAACCCCTCTGCGCTTACCTACGGCATCGGAACGGCTCGATCCGCCACTCATCGACGTGATGGTCGAGGACGGGTATCGGACGGGCAAGATAAATCCTGCCGAAGCAGATTTCATCGTTTCAGAGATCGAAAAGATTGCAGTCGATGATGTCATGCGGAAACGCACTATCGGTGTGACTACGTTGCTTGGCCAGGACCAGGCAGCTCATATATTCAGAGTAATCGAGGATCGGCTTGGCACTGAAATTATGGAACGCCACGAAATCCGTGTCGGCGATCCCACGGCATTTCAGGGCGACGAGCGGGACATCATGTTCGTGTCGCTCGTGGCGCAGAACCAAGATACCCCGCTTTCCGGTTTGCGCTATGAGCAGCGTTTCAATGTGGCACTTTCCCGTGCAAAAGATCGAACCTATCTCGTCCGCTCGGTCGAACTGGACCAACTTCGGCCAAGCGACCAACTCCGTCGAGCATTACTTGAGCATTTCAGGTTTCCCTTCGCTGCCGAAGGCAGCGAAGTTGCCGACCGCAAGGCAAGATGTGAATCGGATTTCGAGCGTGAGTTTTTCGACCTACTCGTCGAGCGCGGCTATCGAGTAAACACTCAAGTGCGCGTGGGCAACTTCCGCATAGACCTTGTTGTGGAAGGCGAAAATGATCGCCGGATCGCGGTGGAATGTGACGGAGATCGCTATCACGGACCCGATAAATGGTCCGATGACATGATGCGCCAGCGCATACTCGAACGCGCGGGTTGGATCGTATGGCGCTGTTTTGCGTCAAGATTTGTCCGCAACAGAAATGCGACGCTCGAAGAACTGATTGGCTTCTTGGAAGCGCACGGTATCTCGCCGGTCGGCACCGACTCCCCATGGGAAAGCCGTCATACAGAGCGGAGATCGTGGCGATCTTCCGATGCTCAGGCAGAGGAAGAAAGTGAGCGATTGCCCACCGCCGAACAGCCCCCACTGGAAATAGAAGGTTCGCGGGGTTCGGTCGATCAATTCCCTCGAGCTGGTCAAACAGCGTTAGAAGGTGATCTTGGCGATCAATCGCAGATGGAAAGTGATGCTGCCGCTTCGCCGGAATCTCCGACTGACAGTTCCAGCCGCGTCACGGAAGCCGATGTGCAGCGCGAAATTCTTAACCTACTCGCGGACGGGCGCCCCTGGACGAACGGTGATTTGAAACACGCATTGGCTGACATCCTGCCCCTGTCACCAGCGGATCGCGCGCCAGCAAATTTCCGGCCGAACGAGGAGAAATGGGAGGAACTGGTCAACAACGCTTTGTCTCCCTCTCGCGGGAACTCTCTCCATGCAAAAGGCCTGGTGAAAAGTGGCGGTCGAGGAATTCATGTTCTAAACAGCTTTTGTCCTCCTGCTGCTGTTGAAGCGGACGAGCCCACGTTCTTTCCAGCGCCGACGGCTATATCCTTTCTCCCTCCCGTCGCGGAAGTCGGACAAGACTATCAATTTGCCAGTTTGGCAGTTGAAGAAGGCGACGAAGACAAACTATACGAGAGTACCTATCTGGATCGGCTGTGCAGCATGATCGACCAGGTGCTGGAGGTTGAAGCGCCAATATACGCGGACTTGTTGGTAGATCGAATTGCAAGAGCACACGGCAAGGAAAGATCGGGCCGCATCATTCAGGAAACGGTGTTAGGGGCGCTTAACGGCAGCCATCCCCGAAGGAATGAGGATGAGCGCACTGTTGTTTTTCACCGAGAAGCGAAGCCAGAGCGTATTGTAGCCTATCGTCCCGCTCGAACGGATTGGCGGTCACACCGCGACATTCCGGTCATCGAATTGGCCAGCCTCGCACTTCCGCTTGTTCGCAAACAAAGGAGCAACGAGGAAATCCTGGCGCATTTTGGAAAAGTCTTCGACCTCACGAGGTTACGCGAACCAACGCGCAAGCGTTTCGAGGCCGCCATTTCGATAGCGCGTGCGGCGGATTCTGCAGTGACGTCATAGTGCTATGGCGAAAGTGTAGTGATCATCTTCGTCGGTCGTGGCCCGCCAAGACCCCCCTGATGGCGGGTGGCGGTGGCGGACTGCGAGGCTGGGAGCATAATTGCCGGCATCGCCCGGAAAATCGATCGCATCTGCCTGAAGCGCGCGCCAGTCGGCGCCGATGCCGGCCGCGATCTCCACTCAGCAGCCAGCGGGTCAAGGCATTGCGGCTTCGATCGGGGAACCTGCGGCGTACGCGACGCGCTCGTCCGAAACGCCGCCGGTTCCGGTTCCGCGCCCCGGACCGCGAGCGGTGAAGCGCCCGGTTCCCCGGCCCTTGCGGCTGACTGGAACGAGGTTATTTGAGCGCGAGCGCCTGGCCGGTACCGAGCATCCGCAGGGCGAGCCGCGCGGCCGCGCGCGAATCGAGCCAGCGACCGTCTTCCAGTTCGAGATCGTAGCGCTGCCGGCTCGACAGCGCGGCGCGATACGCCGCCTTGGCCGCGCCCACTCGTCCCAGCCGCGCTTCGGCGGTGCCCCGGTTGATCAGCGCGGCCGGATCGTCCCTGTCGAGCGCGCGATTGGCCTCAATCCTCCCGATCGCATCGGCGGGGCGTCCGGCCACCAGTTCCCGAAACCCCACATCGGCGCCGTCGCGAAGTGCTTCCACCGTAATCGGCGAGACCTGCGCGCACAGCAACCCAGCAATTACCAATGCCGACATCCCAATCTCCTGCACCTTCTTCTGGGTGCAATGTTTAAGAAACCTGGGACCCTACTGCAACAAAACCGTCATCTTGTCATAAAACTGTAATCATCTGGTCGGTTCGGCCAGTGAATTTTCATCTGTGACGGCGCTGTCACATCACCGAAAACAAACTGTCACGGCGGCCCCCTAAGCCGCATCGCGACGGGAGCGAATCGCCCCGCGATGATTCTCAAGGGGACCCAATGTGAGGAATTTCCAGAGCCTGTTGCTGGTGTGCGCCAGCCCCCTCGTCCTTTCCGCTTGCGGCGCGGACAGCATCGCCTCGCCGGGCGCCGGCGGCAACGTGACGATCAACAACCCGCCCGCGCCGGCTCCGGTCCCGACCCCGACCCCGACTTCGACCCTGATCACCCCGGCAGCGGGCTGCCCCACGATCAGCGATCCGCAGGGCCTCACCGACGGCGGTACGATCAGCGGCCCCACCGGCACCTACCGCGTCTGCCGCCTGCCTTCGGTGGTGCGCGTGTCCTCGACCCTGCCCAAGGTTGCGGGGCTGCTTTACGAGCTCAACGGCCGCGTCAACGTCGGCTGCGACGGCGGCTTCACCGCCCCCACCGCCGCAGCACCGCTGACCACTCCGCTCACCGTCGGCTGCACGGGCACCCAGACCTCCGACACCAACGTCACTCTCACCTTCGCCGCGGGCACCATCACTTATGGCGCGACCGGTCAGTCGTGGCTCGCGGTCAATCGCGGCAACCGCATCAGCGCGGTCGGGACCGCAACTCAGCCGGTGATCTTCACCAGCCGCGACAATGTGCTCGGCCTCAACGACGATACCAGCCAGGGCCAGTGGGGCGGCGTCGTGTTGATGGGCCGCGGCGTCACCACCGACTGCGCCGCGGGGACGGTGGGCGTGGGAGCCGCGAACACCTGCGAGCGCAACACCGAGGGTTCGGCCGATCTGGCGCGCTACGGCGGCAATGACGACACCTACAACGCCGGCCGGATGAGCTACGTCCAGATCCGCTATTCGGGTTTCGTGCTGGGCGCGAACAGCGAGCTTCAGGCGCTGACGACCGAAGCCATCGGCACGGGCACCGTGATCGACCACATCCAGTCGCACAACAGCTCGGACGACGCCGCCGAATTCTTCGGCGGCGAACTCAACGTCAGCTACTATATCGCGACGGGCGCCGACGACGACAGCCTCGATGTCGATACCGGTGCGCGCGCCAACTTCCAGTACGCCTTGCTGCTGCCCCGCCCAGGCCGGGCCGATACGCTGATGGAGATCGATTCCACCGGGCTCGAGACCGATATTCGCCGCACGCGCCTGCGGGTCGTCAACTTCGTCGGCGTCCAGCAGCAGACCAGCGCGGACAACGAAGCCAATGGCCGCGCCGCAACGCTCTTCCGCGGCAATTCCGACGTCACCCTCTACAATGGCCTCATCATCGCTCCGAACAACGAGTGCATCCGGTTGTTCAATTCCGGCACCACCCCCGTCACGCTCACGGCGCGCTCGGTGGTGCTTCAGTGCGGCGCGACCAAATACATCGACGGCGGCGGTTCGGGCGCGGCGGCCGCGTTTGGCGCCGGGACCAACAACAACAGCGACACCTTCACCAACACGCTGACCGGCGCGGGCCTGTACTTCAACGGCGCCAACGAAAATGCCGTTCCGCCGACCGACCCGACTGCGCTGTCGACCTTTTTCATCGCCGGCCCGGCGCCCTACCGCATCGGCGCGGGGTGGGCCGAGAACAACCAGTGGTACGTGGGTTGGACCTGCAACAGCGCGACCGCGAACTTCGGGGCGACCTCGACCGCGTGTTCGTCGCTGCCCACGACCTGAGGCGGCCGAACGAACGGTTCCGGGGGCGGCCGAATGCGGTTCGCCCCCGGTCTTTTGCATGACACTTCGGAGGGCTGCTCCAATGCCATTCTCGCCGCGGTACGCCGCCGTTCTGCTGGCCACCACCGTGCTGGCCGCGCCTCAACTCGCGCGGGCGCAAGACGCGCCTTCGGACGTCTCCGTCTCGAGCGCGCCGGTTGAGGCCGGGCAGGCGGCTACCCCGCATGCTCAGCCCGCCGGCGACCAGACCGCGCAGGGCGAAGCTGGCGCACAGGGCGATCCCGCCACGCAGGCCGAAGAGCCGATCGAGGTTTCGATCCCCGGCGGCAGCAACGAGATCGTCGTCACCGGCCGCATCGACCGCAACCTCGCGCGCTCCTCCGACCAGGTGGTCTCGGTGCTATCGAGCGCCGAGATCGCGCGTACGGGCGAGGGCAACATCGCCGGTGCGCTCAGCCGGGTGACAGGCCTGAGCGTGGTCGGCAACGGCCTCGTCTATGTCCGCGGCCTGGGTGACCGCTACAGCCTCGCGCTGCTCAACGGATCGCCGTTGCCCAGCCCCGAGCCGCTGCGCCGCGTGGTCCCGCTCGACCTGTTCCCGAGCGGCGTCATCGCCAGCTCGCTCGTGCAGAAGAGTTATTCGGTGAACTTCCCCGGTGAGTTCGGTGGCGGCCTCATCAACCTCACCACCAAGGCGGTTCCACGCGATCCGTTCCTGACCGTCGGCATCGGCGGCGGGGTCGACAGCGAAACCACGGGGAAGCTTGGCTACACCTACCGCGGCGGCGGCAATTCCGACTGGTTCGGTTTCGATAACGGTTCGCGCGACGTGCCCCCCGCGCTTTCGGCCTATTTCGCCAGCGGCGCCAATCTCAACAATCCCAACGAAGTGACGACAGCGCAAAACCGGGCGATCGCGGGCGAGCTGATCAATTTCGACAACGCGATCGTCCAGAAGGTGGGGAACATGCCCGCCAATTTCTCGGGCTCGATGTCGGCGGGAACCGCCTGGGATGTGGGAGAGGACCTGAGGCTGGGGGTCATCTTCGCTGCCGGTTACAGCAACAGGTTCCAGACCCGCAACGCCATTCAGCAATCCTCGCTCGCCGCCGACCTGGGCTCGGTCGAAAGTGCTTTCCGCCAGGTCAACACCAACCAGCAAGTGGTCGTGAACGGATTGCTCGGCGTGGGCGCCGAGTTCGGCGACAACCGCATCCGCTGGACCAATCTGTTCATCCGCGACACCATCAAGCAGGCGCGGCTTGCCATCGGCAACCGCCAGCAGACTTCGGTGGATTTCCTCCAGCAGCGCACCGGCTGGTTCGAACGCCAGCTGATCGACAGCCAGATCGTGGGCGAATTCAAGCTATCCCCCGAACTCAACATCGATATCCGCGCAGGCTATGCCAATTCGCAGCGCGAAGCGCCCGATGAGATCAGCATCGAATATGCCCGCACCAATTCGGTGGCCGACCCGTTCGGCAATGTCTTCGTCAATCGTCTCAACAACGGCGCGCGCGGGGATGCCGAAATCACGTTCTCGGACCTGAACGAGGATTTGTGGTCGGGCGGGCTGGACCTCTCCTACCTGCTGAGCGACCGCATCACCGCGACTTTTGGCGGCTATTATTCCAATACCACGCGCGTCAGCTCCCGCCGCAACTTCCTCTTCGTCGCGCCCAGCAGCTTCCCCACCGGCGTCGATCTGTTCCGCCCCGATTACCTCTTGCAGCCTTCGATCATCAATGCGTTCGGAATCAATCTGATCGAAGGGGATACGGGCAATCCGGCCTTCAAGGCCAAGCTGCAGAATGTCGCCGGTTACCTGAAGGCCAACTGGGCCGTGACCGACGCGCTCAGCATCGACGCCGGCGTCCGCTACGAGCACGCCCGCCAGCAGGTTGATCCGATAGCGGTGTTCAACACACCGATCGGCGGGACTGCGGGGACATTTCTGGCGCGCGATTACTGGCTTCCGGCCGCGACGGTCACCTGGGAAGTGCAGCCCGGGATGCAGGTCCGCGTCTCGGGCTCCAAGACGATTGCCCGCCCGCAGTTCCGCGAGCTCATCTTCCAGCGCTACTTCGATCCCGACAGCAACCGGCAGTACTTCGGCAACCCGCTGCTGGTCGACAGCCAGCTGTATAACGGCGAGGCGCGATTCGAGTGGTACTTCGCGCCCGAGCAGCGGCTGTCGGTCGCGGGTTTCTACAAGAAGCTCAACAAGCCGATCGAAGCCTTCGTCACCGGCCTCGAGCTCACCACCTCGTTCGCCAATGCACCCAGGGCGCAGCTCTACGGCGGCGAGGTAGAGCTGGTGAAATATTTCGATACCGCGCCGGTCTTCGGCGAGGGCGAATTCTGGACCGACCGCCGGTTCGTGGCGATCGCCAACTACACCTATACCAAATCCAGGATCAGCGTTGCGCCGGCCGACGCGGTGCCGGTGTTTGGCGCCTCGTCCTCGATCGCGACCGACTATTTCCGCGACGGCGATCCGCTGACCGGTCAGTCGGATCACATCGCAAACCTCCAGCTCGGGCTCGAGGACACCGAGCGGCTGAGCCAGCAGACCATTCTGCTGAGCTATGCCAGCGACCGGGTGGTCAGCCGCGGCCTCAACGGCTCACCGCGCCAGCCCGACGTGATCGAGCGGCCCGGCCTCAGGATCGATTTCGTCGCGCGCGAGGAGCTCGATTTCCTCGGCCGTCCGATCGAGATGAAGTTCGAGGCGCGCAATCTGACCGCGCGGCGGCACGAGGAGTTTCAGCAGGCGGGAAGCAACCGGATCGACGTCAACACCTACGATCTCGGCCGCGTGTTCTCGCTTTCCGTGTCTACCACATTCTAGGCGGCGGAATTTGCGGCCTCAGGGCCGGTCGAGCACATAGCCGAGCGAGCGCACGGTGCGAATGGTGAGATCGACCCCGGCCCTGCTCAGCGCGCGCCGCAGCCGCCCGATCCACACATCGACCGTGCGTTCGTCGATGTTCTCGCCATGCTTGCCGAGCGCCGCGATGAGCTGCGCCCGGGTGAACACGCGCCCTGGGTGCTCGACGAAGAAACGCAGCAGGCGCAGATCGTTTGGAAGCAGCGCGATCGGCGCATCGTGCCAGCGCGCCTGAAACGCGGCGATGTCGATGGTAAGGCCGCCCAGCGTCAACGGGGGGGAGACGGGTTGGCCCAGCGCCTCGGGCTGGCGCGCCAGGATCCGGTCGAGGACCAGCGTCCGGGTCAGCGGGCCGGTGATATAGTCGTCCGCGCCGGCCGCGAGCGCGCGGCGGCGCTGCTCGCGGTCGTCTTCTTCGAGGACCATCACCACCAGCGCCTGAGCGGTGGCCGGGTCGCAGCGGAGCCTTCGGCACGCCTCGAGTCCGGGCATCGCGGGCAGCAACCAGTCGACGAAGGCGACCAGCGGACCTTCGACCAGCGGCACAAGCCCGCCCGGCGTCCACGGATGAAAGGTGATTTCGATATCCCCGTGCCGGAAGGTTTCGCTTCCTCCGGCCATTTCGCCCGCGATGAGTGCCACAACCCGCTGCATTCGCCCTCCGCCGCCAACGACGTTGTCCGAGCGGTGATGCCTGCCGCGTGGATGTGACGCCGTGGTGACGGCTGTGTGGCAGCGGGAGAAAAAACGCGGGTGGCTTCGCGATCCGCTGGCGTGGAGAGCGCCCCGCTACGCCTTCCGCAATCGCTCCGCCTGCGATACGGCCGCTGGCATGGATGTGTATCTCCCGATCGCCAATCTCGCCGTCAATGGGCTGGTGATCGTGGGGCTGGGGCTGCTGACGGGCATCCTCTCGGGCTTGTTCGGTGTCGGTGGAGGCTTCCTGACGACTCCGCTGCTGATATTCTACGGTGTTCCACCCACGGTCGCGGCCGCGTCGGCCTCGACCCAGGTAACCGGGGCAAGCGTCTCGGGCCTGCTCGCCCACGCCAGGCGCGGGGGTGTCGACGTCAAGATGGGCGGGATCATGGTCGCCGGCGGGGCGATCGGCGCGGGCATCGGCGCGGTGCTGTTCCGCTTCTTCCGTTCGGTCGGGCAGATCGATGTGGTGATCAACGCACTCTATGTCGTCCTGCTCGGGTCGATCGGGGCGCTGATGGCGCGCGAGGCGTGGCAGGCGATCAAGGGCACGGGCGCCGCCGCGCAGCCGCGCCGCCGCCGCCATCACCCGCTCGTGGCCGCGCTGCCGGGGCGGTGGCGCTTCTACGGTTCCGGGCTCTATATCTCGCCGCTGGCGCCGCTGATCCTGGGCGTGGTGACCGGGATATTGACCATGCTGATGGGGGTCGGGGGCGGGTTCATCCTCGTCCCCGCGATGCTCTACATCCTGGGAATGAGCGCCAATGTCGTGGTCGGCACGAGCCTGTTCAACATCGTCTTCGTGACCATTCTCACCACGATGATGCACGCACTCACCACGCATGCGGTGGACATGGTGCTCGTGCTGTTCCTGCTCATCGGCTCGGTAACCGGGGCGCAGATGGGCACTCAGTTCGCCGGGCGCGCGCGGCCCGAAGTCTTGAGGCTGGTGCTGGCGGCGATCGTGTTGCTGATCGCCTTCCGGATGCTGTTCGGTCTGGGGGTGAGGCCCGACGAAATCTTCACGGTTTCGCCGCTGTGAGGCGCCTTGCCCTCGTCCTCGCCTTCGCCGCGCTGCTGATGGGTCAGCGCGATCCGGTCCTGGTGCCCGAGGTCAGCCAGCACGAGATCGAGGTGCGCCAGGGCTTCACCGGCACCGAGTTGCTGCTGTTCGGTGCGATCCTCGACCCGGCCGGGCGCGCCGCAGCGCAGGACTACGATGTGATCGTGATCCTCCAGGGCCCCTCGCAGCCGATCCGCCTGCGCGAGAAGGCGCGCTTCGGCGGCATCTGGATCAACGCCGCGAGCACCGACTACCGCTCCGCCCCCTCGTTCTTCGCGATCGCCAGCACCAGGCCGATCGACCGGATTGTCGACGCACGCACCGCCGCGATCTACGAGTTTGGCACCAATTACATCCAGTTGAGCCCGAGCGGCGTGATCGAGCCCAAGGAGCAGGCGCGTTTTTCCGCCGGGCTGGTCGATCTGCGCACGCGCCAGGGGCTCTACCAGGAGAGCATCGGCGGCGTTTCGGTAAGCGAGCGCGTGCTTTACCAGGCGCGGATCAAGCTGCCTTCGAATGTCGTCACCGGCTCGTACACCGCTGAAACCTTCGCGGTCCGGCGCGGCCGCGTGGTTGCCTCCGCGCTGAGCGAGGTGGAAGTCAAGAAGGTCGGCTTCGAGCGCTTCATCGCCGACAGCTCGCAGGAGCATTCGCTGCTCTACGGGCTCGTGGCGGTGCTGCTGTCGGTCGGCATGGGGTGGGCTTCCTCGCGGTTCTATTCGTGGTTCTAGGCTCAGGACTCATTGTCTCCCAAGCCAGAAGATAACGACAGCTGCGATGACGATGGCCGAGAAGAAGGTGTGGGCGCATCGATCATAGCGCGTGTGGATGCGCCGCCAGTCCTTGAGCTTGCCGAACATGTTCTCGATGAGGTGGCGCTGGCGGTAGAGGACCGGGTCGTGCGGGATTGGCGCCTTGCGGTTCGATTTTGACGGGATGCAGGGCATCGTGCCGCGCGCGGTGAGCGCCTGGCGGAACCAGTCGCCGTCATAGCCCTTGTCGGCGATCATCGCCCGAGCCTTGGGCTGAGAGTCGTATATCAGCGCGCCACACTAGTAGTCGCCCATCTGGCCGTCGGTAGGCAGCATGACGAAGGGACGCCCGTGGCCGGCGCAGACCGCGTGCAGCCTCGAGTTCAGGCC